>OGIA01000250.1_pt1 | contig 75495 bp, 55 predicted proteins | sample 1571671 | NCBI WGS metagenome assembly OGIA01 (sample SAMEA2582027, study PRJEB24529) | metagenome | biome: Human gut stool | place: China | collected 2011
GAGGTACTATGGAGCATATCAGATACAAGAAAGAAACCGAAGTCGTGACTTTTCAAGGAAAGGAAATCACGCTGGAAAATCTCTCCCCGGTGTTCACGCCGGAACAGGAAGCGGTCAAACGCCGGGAACTGGAGCAGCAGCTTTATGAGGTGTTCCGCAAATATGCCGATAAGCGGCAGAAAGAGGAAGCCGGGGCATAAGGTTTTCCAAAGCCATCGTTGATTTGCGGGGCTGCTGACGGTATAATAAAGGTGTCAGCAGCTCCGTTTCTTTTTTAAGAAAAGGAGCGACAATATGAACAATCGAATAGACGCAATCTATGCAAGACAATCGGTAGACAAAAAGGACAGCATTTCCATTGAAAGCCAGATTGAATTTTGCAAATATGAGTTGAAAGGCGGTAACTGCAAGGAATACACAGATAAAGGGTACAGCGGCAAGAACACAGACCGTCCAAAGTTTCAAGAACTGGTGCGGGACATCAAGCGGGGCTTAATTGCAAAAGTCGTGGTTTACAAGCTCGACCGTATCAGCCGTTCCATTCTGGACTTTGCCAACATGATGGAGCTGTTCCAACAGTACAATGTAGAGTTTGTGTCCTCTACGGAAAAGTTTGATACCTCCACCCCGATGGGGCGGGCGATGTTAAATATCTGTATTGTGTTCGCCCAGCTTGAGAGGGAAACCATACAGAAGCGGGTAACGGACGCTTACTATTCCCGCAGCCAGCGAGGTTTCAAGATGGGTGGGAAAGCCCCTTACGGCTTCCACACCGAACCAATCAAGATGGATGGTATCAACACAAAGAAGCTGGTGGTAAATCCAGATGAAGCGGCAAATATCCGGCTGATGTTTGAGATGTACGCCCAGCCCACTACCTCCTATGGGGACATTACCCGGTACTTTGCGGAACAGGGGATTTTGTTCCATGGCAAAGAGCTGATACGCCCCACGCTGGCGCAGATGTTACGCAATCCTGTCTATGTACAGGCAGACCTTGATGTGTACGAGTTTTTCAAAAGTCAAGGGACAGTCATTGTCAATGACGCCGCCGATTTTACAGGTATGAACGGCTGCTATCTGTATCAAGGTCGGGATGTGAAGCCCAGCAAAAAGAACGACTTGAAAGACCAAATGCTGGTGTTGGCTCCCCATGATGGCATTGTCCCCTCCGACATCTGGCTGACCTGCCGTAAGAAGCTGATGAACAACATGAAAATCCAGTCTGCCCGGAAAGCCACCCATACATGGCTGGCGGGAAAAATCAAGTGCGGGAACTGCGGGTATGCCCTTATGAGTATCTTCAATCCCTCCGGCAAGCAATACCTTCGCTGTACGAAACGGCTGGATAACAAGAGTTGTCCGGGGTGCGGGAAAATCATTACTTCGGAACTGGAAGCGGTTGTTTATCAGCAGATGGTAAAGAAACTGACAAGCTACAAGACGCTGACAGGCAGAAAGAAAGCGGCAAAGGCAAACCCGAAAATTGCAGCACTGCAAGTGGAGCTTGCCCATGTGGACAGCGAGATTGAAAAGCTGGTGGACAGTCTGACGGGTGCAAACAATGTCCTGCTCTCCTATGTGAATGTGAAGATAGCAGAACTGGACGGGCGCAAGCAGGAACTTCTGGCGAGGATAGCGGAACTAACGGTGGAAGCCATTAGCCCGGAACAGGTCAGCCAGATTTCCGGCTACCTCGACACTTGGGAGAATGTATCCTTTGACGACAAGCGGCGGGTGGTGGATTTGATGATTACCACCATAGCCGCCACAAGCGACAGCTTGAATATCACATGGAAAATCTGACGGGCGGCACACCTCCCGTCAGACCGTTACCCTGTGTAGTCCCTTGTAAACTGTACTTTCTTGTTTCATAGATACTTCTGGTCTGGTCTTCCGTCAGTCTGCTTCCTTCCATATGGTTTGAATTGTATGCCATTCTAATCTGCGTCTGATGGTATAGACCACCTTTCAATTTCATTTCCTGTTCTTCTCTCAGTTTAAATAATATAGAATTTTCATCAATCTCTTTTTCATAAGACAAAATAGCGCCAGGCTGACAATCAAAGAATTCACATAACGCATATTATGTAAATATTCGTCCTTTAGTTTTCTAAATATATATTGCAAAGAAAAACTCCCAGATTTTCGCCTGAGAGTGTCCATATTTCACTCTGATTCAATTACCCAAACAACCTTCCTCTTCCGTTTTCCACGAAAGAATATCTTTTTTCGTAAACCAGTGATATAATGCAATTGCAAATAATAACCGGACAGCTTATATCTGTCACACACTTATGAGGAAAGGTGATACTTATTATGGCAAATGATTACAACAATCTCCCTCCTGAATATCGTCCCATCAGCATGTGGGGATACTTCGGATACGAGATCCTGTTCTCTATCCCTATCGTAGGCTTCATTCTGTTGCTTGTGTTTTCTTTCGGTGGCACGAAAAATGTGAACCTGCGCAACTTTGCAAGATCTTATTTCTGCCTTCTGATCCTAGTTGTGATTTTCGCAATCGTGGTTGCCATCATTGGCGGTGCAGCAGCCAGCGCTGTTGCATATTATTAAGGTTTCCATTGCTTATAGGCAAAAATAGGACATCCTGCGCCGACAGAATGTCCTATTTTATTTATATCTCAAATTTTATGCTCCTTGAAAATTCAATAATAATGCTTTTGAGGCAAACGCACCAGCACATTAGGAAGTTTTTCTTCACTTTCCGTAACAGTCTCCTATTTTACTGTCCAGATAACCTTCCCACCAAACCGTTCTATATTGTTACTACCACATGTACTGTGCTTTTCGAGATGCCGAACGCCTTCGCTGTCTGCCGCACTGTGGCGTTGTGGTCGATGATATGGCCCGCTATCCCAATAGCTCGTTCTTCAATATAGTCTTTCAAAGGAAAACCCCTCAGAATACTTTTTTACAGTGTATGAAAGTATCTGAGGGGTTATGATAGGGATTGGCACTACTTCAGAAGTTTTTGCATCCCCATATCATCCGCTTATTCACAATTATTTTTTCATCGTTCTTGACAGATAAACAGCTTCTTGCTGCTATCCCGGATGAGAAATGGATTTTCAGCATGATATTATTGCCTTCATAGCTCAGAGATAAGTAATAGCCGTCTTCATTATAAGCCCTATAATAGTTTTCTCCCTTATCATAATCAACATCAAAGCCATAGTAGGAACAGTCTGTTACATATTCCTCATACTCTTCCCTGGTGGTATCTCCCACATACACAGAGAAGTTCGTATCATGCTCATAGTTGAATTTACCTGTTGTGGAAGAAGGTTCCGGCAGAAGATATCCTGCGGTTCCGGAATTACATCCTTTAATACGATCGATTTCCTCCTGTAATGTTGCGTTTTTGCGCTCTGTTTTATTTTCTCTTATTTGGTAGAATCAAAGTTGTGTCAACGATCCGTTATAGGATATGGGATCATCCAGGACATCAACTACAACTCACTACACTTATTATATAGTCAACGGAAGACACCTTTTTCAATAAGGTTATCTTTATTCATAGCTTCTTTCGACAGTCTGGCAATCATCTGATTTGCCCTTTCAATCAGTTCAGCCATTTCCGTCTTCATTTGATTTGTGCAATTCTCATTTCAGCATCCTTGTCATACAGTAAATGTCCATACTTATTTCGACCTGACGCTGTTACAAGTCCTGCCTTTTCATACCCTTGCAGTGCCCTTCTGGATACCCCAAGGGTTTCACAGATTTCCCGTGCGTAATTATGTTTTCTAATATATTTATTCACTTTTTCATTTTTACAATATCGCAATCGCATATCATATTATTACCGTCATTATTCTTCCCACTGTCATACTGATTCATGCTCTTAACCATCTCTACATCTGGCTGCAAAGAAACGTGCGCCGCCGGCACACTATAAAAAAACAGCCATTACGAAAACACCTTATCTGGTATTTTCATAATAGCTGTTTTTATCTGTACTTCTGTTTTCTAACACCAAAAAACTTTTTCAAATAGTGCCTAACTATAGACATATACTATTTGAAAATCTGCATCAATAGTACTCCCTCAGAGAATCAGGTAGTTCCCCTCTCTACCAACGTTACCGGAAACACGGTCTTTGATGGCATCATCTTCCCCATGTCAATCTGGGAAATAGTGAGAACAGCCATTTCTGTCATCTGTTCAATCGGCTGATGAATACTAGTCAGTCCCGGACTGGTAAGCTGGGCAATATTAACATCATCGAAGCCAACGATCTTCAATTCCTCCGGCACTTTTATTCCAAGATGGCTGCATACCTGAAGTACATGTGCCCCAATCACATCCGAGCTGGCAAATACACCGTCTACATCAGGATGCTCTGTAAGGGCTTTTCGCACAAATTCATAGTATTCCATGGAATCAAAAAGCTGTTCATCGGTTACCATAACGACTTTGTCTGTATGTGTACTCTCACAGGTATTTCGAAATGCAACCTCTCTGTCATCAGCAGGCATATGGACATCATTTCCGGCACTCATTCCTCCAATATACATCAGCTTATGGCAGCCCTTATTAATAAGAAGTTCCGTAGCCATCACACCACCTTGATAGTTATCGCATTCAATTCCTAAAGTTCCCTCATCCATGGAACGTTCCAGAGTGATTAAAGGAAAATTCAGTCCTTTGAACTTTTCAGTTTCAAAGCTTCCGCTGCAGAGCACCACGCCTGCCACCCTGCTTCCCTTACACATATCAATGCATTTCTCTTCCTGTTCTTCTCTGTTTCTGGATACAAATAGCATAATACGGTATCCCAGCTTCGCAGCTTCACGTTCCAAGCATCCCAAAATTTTGGCAAAATAAGGATGTTCTACATTAGGTAGAACGATTCCAATGATATTACTCTTCTGCTTAGCCAGAGTACGCGCTGTCTCATTCGGTTGATAATTCAGTTCTTTCATCACCCGATATACCTTCTCCCTTGTCTTAGGACTGATATATCCTCGGTTATTCAGCACTCTAGAGACAGTTCCCACTGTCAATCCAGACGCCTCCGCTACATCCTTAAGTGTCGCCATATGTGCATCTCTCCTCGTAGAATGGTCTTCAAATCATTTTAGCAGATAACCGCAACAGATGTCTATCATTGATTCATGAATTTGATACCTTCTTCATTAAAAATAGCTAAAGCAAAAAAACTGATTCCTCGATTCTTTTTTGCTTTATTTTCTTACTTTATTTTTTATTAACTGCTTTTAGCAGCTTAACATACGGATATGGGATTCGATTGTGAAGTCCTTCGTTTCGCCATCATCCAGATAGTACTCGTACGGTTTTATCTCTTCTCCAAAAGAATACAGCTTCAAGTCTTCAAAATCAACATCTTCGACACACTTTCCTCCTCTTGCCACCGGGAACAGATATCCTTCTCTTAGGAAAACATGCACGGTTCCCATTGGCATTTCCACATACGAAAAGCCTTTTTCGTATACTTTTCCTTCTTCCACAATACCATTTTTGAAAATGAGCTGCTTCATTCTTTCCGGAAAATAAACGACTCTTCCTGTTACATTCTGTTCACAGACCGGTGCCACCATGACATTTTCTCCAATGAAAAGCTGATCCTCCACCTGTCTTGCCGTACAACGCCTTTTCCTTGTCCATTTTCAATAAATGTAGCAAGTGTGGTATTGATTTCCTTTCCAAATAACAAAAAATGATTAGGGCAATCCGAAACTCAATCGTCTATTTTTCATAGAGAACACTGGCCGTCCTCATAGCGTTATTCTATTTTTATCATACGGTAGCCCACACCAATATGTGTTTGAATATATTGTGGAGACGCCTCTGTTGGCTCCAGTTTTTTTCGCAATGTTGCCATAAATACTCGCAGCGAAGCCACATCGTTATCTCAACTGCGGCCCCAGATATTTTGTGTGATAAAGGTATGGGTCAGTACCTTGCCGACATTCTTGGATAGCAGACACAACAGCTTATACTCAATAGGTGTCAGGTGAAGTTCGTTTTCATCCAGATAAGCGCATCCCCCGGCATAATCCACTTTCAACTTACCATTCACAAATACAGAACTGGCAGTAAACATCTCTGCCGTCATCAGAGAGAGTCTTCGCTGCGTCACCCGAAGTCGAGCCAATAATTCTTCAACAGAAAAAGGTTTTGTCAGATAATCGTCAGCTCCGGCATCCAATGCATGAATCTTGTCATTATCTTCACTTCTGGCGCTAATTACAATGATGGGGACATTGGACCAGGAGCGTACCGTTTGAATGACTTGAACGCCATCCATATCCGGCAAGCCCAAATCCAGCAAGATGATTTCAGGATTGTGCGATGTGGCCTCCATAATGGCTGTCGAGCCACTGGGCGCTACCACATAACGATAATCATTTGTTTTCAATGTGGTTGTAATGAGATTTCGTATAGATGGATCATCCTCAACCACTAATATCAAAGGTTTATTCATGAAGTTCCACCTCCCCGGCGGGTAATGTAAATGTGAACACAGTGCCATTTGGCTGATTGTCTGATACGGAAATCGTGCCGCCGTGGGCGGTCACAATGGACTTACAGAGGGACAGCCCCAATCCAAGGCTTCTGCGGCTGTCGACCACTTTATTGGCCCCACTATAAAACATATCGAAAATACGGGGTTTCTGCTCATCGGGAATTCCAGGGCCGTTGTCGGAAACGGAAACCGTGACCCATTGCTCTTTTTGATCGGTATGTATTTCAATTACTGAACCGACAGGGGTATATTTGATGGCGTTGTCAACCAAATTGATAATCACCTGAACGATCAGCTTCGCATCAATGTGGGCAAGGATAAAGTCTTTACCGCTGGTCACACGAATGGTGTGTTCTTTACTCTTTCTGTTGATGTGCTTCAGTGCTTCAGAAACGACCTCATCCATGAGTTCGATACTCCGAGTTAGATTGACCTGTCCGCCCTCAATTCGTGTGACTGCCAACAGGTTTTCAACGAGATTGATCAGCCACATGGAATCGTCATAAATATCGGTAAAGGTCTGCTCCCGCAATGCATCATCCATCTTTTTATAATTTGCAAGCAAATTGTCTGCGCTGCCAGAAATCGCTGTCAAAGGGGTTCGAAGATCATGAGAGATTGCCCGCAGCAGGTTAGCACGAAGCTGTTCATTTTGCGCCAGAACAGCCGCTTCCTCTTTTTCTTTGGCGTTTTTGATGTTTTCAAGTGCCAAAGCGCACTCGCCCAGAATAGAGAGGAGTACGCTGTTTTCGAAAGAGTCCAGCGGAATACCGTTCACCGCAATACCAGCCACTCCATATACATGCTGGTTGACCCGAATCGCAAGGTATAAACACTTTGCACTGGATAATGTATCTGTTGTGGCACCGGCGTGTTTATTGTTTCGGAAGGCCCAATTGGCGACTGCTTTCTCGTTCTCAGAAATTAAATCTTCCTGAATGCTATTAACAGCACGAAAAACGTTAGGGGTGGCAAGTTCTTTACCATCAGACAGGTAGACGACAATATCCTTTTTCAGCAGCTTCATGAGCTGCCCTGCCGTAGCGGTGATTACCGCATTCTCATCCTGCTCTTTTTGCAGAAGCTGGTTGGTTTCAAAAAGAATCTTTGTACGGTAAGCTGTATGGGCAGATTGTTTCGCATTTTCTTTCAGTCGGGTAGCGAGAGATCCGGAAAGCAGTGTTACTATAAACATAATGGTAAAGGTAACAATATAGTTCGGATCGTCAAAATGGAATGTCAGTCTCGGAGTGGTAAAAAAGAAATTGAAAACCAGCACACTGACAACCGAGGTCAGAATCCCGCACAGTCGGTTGGTTGTGATTACAGCGGCCACAAGTACGCCTAATATGTAAACTGCGATAATATTACTCTCCGTGAACCCAAGAGCGTCAAAGCCACAGCCAATCAGTGTAGCTGCCAGCAATACGACTATACTCTTCAGAACATCACGCAGGGGCATCGCATCTGCCTGCGCCTTACGCTTTTTTTCCTGATAGCTGGTTCCTGTGCTGGCATCCGGTATCACATGAATATCCAGATTAGGTGCGCTGGAAATCAGGCGTTCCGTCAAGGTAGGCTTGCTGAAAATATTCTTTCGTGCAATGGTACTTCGTCCAATTACGATTTTTGAGATGCCGGAAAGACGGGCAAATTCCGCAATCTGATAAGGCACGTCATCGCCATAACTTGTCTCAATCGCAGCGCCAAGTTGCTGGGCCAGACGCTTATTATCCTGCAAACGCTTTTTATCATCGTCACTCATCGCCGCTGTATTTGGCGTTTCCACATAAAGAGCGGTAAATGTTCCCCGAAAGGCTCTTGCCATCCTTGCAGCAGTCCGAATGATTTTTGCATTGGATGGCGACGAGGAAAGACATGCCAGAATGCGCTCGTCTGTATGGTAATCGCCTCGGCTCTGTACTCTGGCGCTTTCCGTCAGCAAGTTCACCCGGTCAGCGCACCGACGGAGAGCGATTTCCCGCAATGCGGTGAGATTTTCCAGCGTGAAAAAATTAACTGTTGCCCGCTGCGCCTGATCTTCCCGGTACACATTTCCACTTGCCAGTCGTTCCAGCAACTCCGCAGGCTCAATATCCACCAGTTCTACCTGATCTGCTTGATCAAAGGTGGAATCCGGAATGCGTTCCCGCACAAGAATTCCGGTGATAGAGGCTACTGTATCGTTGAGACTCTCGATATGTTGGACATTTACAGTCGTATAGACATCAATTCCAGTATTTAGCAGTTCCTGAATATCCTGATACCGCTTCGTGTGCCGACTGCTTTCGGCGTTGGTATGGGCCAACTCATCCACCAGTATGAGCTGGGGATTTCGCTTGAGCGCAGCATCAATATCAAATTCACGAAGGGTCATTCCTTCGTAAGCAACTTGTTTCACAGGAAGCTGCTCCAAGCCGTCCAGAAGTGCCATCGTCTGGGGTCGGGCATGGGGTTCTATGTATCCAGCAACCACATCGATGCCACGCTCCTTAGCCTGATGAGCCGCCTGAAGCATCGCATAGGTCTTTCCGACACCTGCGGCATAACCGAAAAAGATTTTGAGTTTTCCGCTTTTCTTAGTGGATGCATCGTTACGGATCGCATGAAGAAGCTGATCCGGATCTTGTCTTAGCAGTTCCATTTTAACCCTCCTATCAAAGAAATCTTCCGACCGGAAATCATTGCAAAGGATGCGGCTATGGTAATAACCCCCATGCCTCCAATCTGAATCAGCAGTAAAATGACAAACTGGCCGAAGGCCGACCAGTATGTTGCCGTATCATGTATAATGAGTCCGGTTACACAAACTGCTGAGGTAGAAGTAAACAATGCATCCGATTTAACATCACTACTCCCATAACTGCAATCCTCCTTTATACCCCTTTATGTGCCCTTAATTATAAATCAAAGGGAGTAAAAAAGGTAAAAGAGAATGCGTATCTGTATTAAGACCGTCTAAAGATGCAGGACTTATTCTTTTTTATCACGAGCTTGTGCCAGAAATTCAATCAGCCGTTTCCTTGTCAGAATCCCGCATAGAGCATTCCGGCCATCAACGATGGGGACAAAATTCTGATTCAGCATTGCAGTTACAACCTGCTCGGAATCTGCATCTATTTGTAACGCAGGGCAAAAATCTCTGCGAACAATGCTGCCAAGTCGGTATCCCTCCTGTACTTTCAAGTCTGTTGTCTGGCAAGCAAGAAGGTGGCGGAGGAAATCTCCCTCCGTCACGCTTCCAATATACTGTTCCTGATCATTCAGTACCGGGACAGCGGTATAGCCATGTACCATAAACCGTTCCAATCCCTGACGAATCGTATCCTTTTCATAAAGAAATACAGTGGAGATTTTGGGAATCATGATTTTAGCTATGTTCATTTCACTTCTCCAGAATACCGTCCAGCATCAGATTGACTTCCAGCACATTGACAGTCTCTTCACCAAAGATGCCAAGGAATCGTCCGTCGGTGCAGTTTTGGATGATCTCACGCACTTCATCTTCGGTCATATCATTTGCCTTTGCAATGCGCGCTACCTGATATTCCGCTGCTGCCGGGGAAATATGGGGATCAAGCCCACTGCCGGAACAAGTAACCAGGTCCACCGGAATGGCCGTTTCGTCCATGTCCGGATCGGCAGCCCGGAGCTTTTCTACCCGCTCTGCCACGAGCTGTGCATACTCCTCGCTTGCCGGAGAGAGGTTGGAGGGAGCAGCGTACATCAGTGCCTTTCCGTTTTCATCCGTATAGGTTGAAACATCAATATTCATAATGCGCCCCCACATATGGGCTTCATCTGTATATTGCTGCCCCAGCAGCTCACAGCCGTATTTTTTTCCGTCTACTTCAATGATGCTTCCGTTTGCATTATCCGGGAAAATAAGCTGAGCAATTCCTGTGACAACACCCGTATAGATTACGCCGCACAGCAGAGTAAAGATCAAAAAGATCATGCCTGCCTTTGGCAGTACACTTTTCATTGTTTTCATAATATATACCCCCTTATCCGAAGATTGTGAGAAAAATTTTCTGAAGCAATTCCTGCGACAACACCCGTATAGATTGCGCCGCACAGCAGCGTAAAGATTAAAAAGATCGTACCTGCCTTTGGCAGTACACTTTTCATAATATATACCCTCTTATCCGAAGATGGTGAGAAAAATTTTCTGAAGCAATTCCGGTTCCCATATGGCGAAACGCAGCGTAATCACACATAGGACGGCTAAGGTCATGCCAAGAATTCTTTCAAAATACGAGATTGTTTTCTTTGTTATCGCATTCATATTTTGTCTCCTCCTTATACCAGGCCGGTAAACACCAGCAGAACATCAATCAGTTTCACAAAGATAAAGGGAGCCGCCAGACCGCCCAGACCATAAACCAGCAGGTTCCGTGACAGCAGCTTTCCGGCAGAGACCTCACGGTATTTCACACCTTTCAGTGCCAACGGAATGAGCGCGATAATGATGAGTGCATTATAAATAATCGCAGAGAGGACAGCGCTTTGCGGGGAATGCAGCCCCATAATATTCAGAGCAGACAGTCCCGGATAAAGTCCCATAAACAGCGCCGGAATAATGGCAAAGTATTTTGCCACATCGTTGGCAATGGAGAAGGTAGTCAGGCTGCCTCGTGTCATCAAAAGCTGTTTGCCGATGCGAACAATGTCAATCAGTTTTGTGGGTGAAGAGTCCAAATCCACCATGTTACCTGCTTCTTTTGCTGCCTGTGTGCCGCTGTTCATGGCAACTGCAACATCTGCTTGTGCCAAAGCCGGAGCGTCGTTGGTGCCGTCGCCTGTCATGGCGACCAAATGACCCTTGGCCTGAAAATCACGAATCATTGCCAGCTTCCCTTCCGGCGTTGCTTCCGCAAGGAAGTCATCCACACCGGCCTCGGCAGCAATGGCCGAAGCAGTAATCGGATTGTCGCCGGTGATCATAATGGTCTTGATACCCATTTTCCGCAGATCTGCAAATTTCTCCTTCACACCCTGCTTGATAATATCCTTCAAATAGATAACGCCGAGAATCTTGTGGTTCTTAGCTACGACCAGAGGTGTGCCGCCCTTGGACGCAATAGACTTGACAACTCGATCACAGTCCGGAGAATACATTCCGCCTGCATGGGTCACATAACTCTGCATGGCATCTGCTGCGCCTTTTCGGATTTCGTTGCCGTCAAAATCGACGCCGCTCATACGGGTCACGGCAGTAAATGGAACAAAGTGCATATTCTTGTCCTGAAGGCTTCTGCCACGAATTCCAAACTGTTCCTTTGCCAGCACAACAACGCTTCTGCCCTCGGGGGTTTCATCGGCCAGAGAGGAAAGCTGAGCGGCGTCCGCCAGTTCCTGAATATCTACACCATCTACCGGAATGAACTCCGATGCCTGTCGATTGCCCAGGGTGATTGTTCCGGTTTTGTCAAGCATCAGAATGTCTACATCACCGGCGGCTTCAATGGCACGACCGCTCATGGCCAGAACATTTGCCTGGTTCAGTCGGGACATACCGGCAATACCGATGGCGGAAAGCAAGGCACCAATGGTAGTAGGCGCAAGGCACACCAACAGCGCTACCAGAGTTGTTACAGAGGTGGGATTCTCAATTCCCGCCAGCTTTGCAGAAAAAATGGAATAAGTGTAGAGAGAGACTGTTACTAAAATAAAGATGATGGACAAGGCTACCAGAAAAATCTGCAAAGCAATTTCGTTGGGCGTCTTTTTCCGGGCAGCACCTTCTACCATCGCAATCATCTTGTCCAGAAAGCTCTCTCCGGCTTCGTTGGTCACTCTGACAACGATCCAGTCCGACAGTACAGTGGTGCCGCCGGTCACAGCGCTGCGGTCGCCGCCTGCCTCACGAATTACAGGAGCGGATTCGCCGGTGATGGCGCTTTCATCCACAGATGCCGCCCCTTCTACGACTTCGCCGTCTGCCGGAATCTGCTCTCCGGCTTTGACGATCACCAGTTCCCCCTTTTTCAGCAGGGCGGATTGAACCACAGTCACGCTGTCCTTCTCCGAGACAGAGGGGATCTTATGCGCGTCTACGTCCTTACGGGATGCCCGGAGAGAATCTGCCTGTGCTTTACCACGACCTTCTGCAATGGCCTCGGCAAAGTTGGCAAATAGCACGGTAAACCAAAGGATAATGGCAATCGCCAGTGTATATCCGCTTGGAGCGTCTTTTAACCCGAACAGGGATACCACCCAAAGGATACTGGTCAAGATCGCAGACGCAAAAACCAGAAACATGACCGGATTTTTTGCCTGTGTTTTCGGGCTCAATTTCACAAAAGAATCTTTAATTGCCCTGCCGAGCATTTTCCGGTCGGCAAAAGCACTTTTCTGTTTTGTACGCATATCTGTAAATCTCCTTTACGCAATGCTGCCAAAGAACTCAGCAAGCGGACCAAGGGCAAGCGCCGGGAAGAAGCTCAGCGCACCGATCAGCAATACCACAACAATCAGCAGGAAAACAAACATTCCATTTGTGGTAGATAAGGTGCCCGCAGTCGTGGCAATTTTCTTTTTCCCAGCCAGGCTGCCTGCGATTGCAAGTGTGCCGATGATGGGCAGGAACCGGGCAAAGAGCATCACCAGTCCCAGGCTTACATTCAGAAATACGGTATTCGCATTGAAACCGGCAAAGGCAGAGCCGTTATTGCCGCCACAGGATGAGTAGGCATACAGCATTTCAGAGAAACCGTGGGCACCGCCGTTATGCAGGCTATCCATGACAGAGGGTACTACGGCGGCAAGGCCGCTGCCGACCAGAATTGCAATGGGTGTTGCAAGGCAAACCAGTACCGACCATTTCATCTCATAAGGCTCAATTTTCTTGCCAAGGAATTCCGGTGTACGGCCTACCATCAGACCGGCAATGAACACCGTCAGAATAGCAAAAGCAAGCATACCGTAAAGGCCGCAGCCCACGCCGCCGAAAATAACCTCGCCGAGCTGCATCAGCAGCATAGTCACCATACCGGCAAGCGGCGTGTAGCTGTCATGCATGGAGTTTACAGAGCCGTTGGAGGCTGCTGTGGTGAAAGCTGCCCATGTAGAGGACCCTGCAATGCCGAAGCGAGTCTCCTTGCCCTCCATATTGCCGCCTGCCTGTTCTGCCATTGACATATTGACTGCGCCGTTTTGTGCAAGCTGGGGGGTGCCAACCTGTTCAGTGATGGCGATACAGCCCAAAGCAACAACCAGGCAGAGAAACATTGCCATAAAGATCGCAACACCCTGCTTCTTGTTCTTTACTGCAGAACCGAATGTGAAACACAGTGCCGCCGGAATCAGCAGAATGGAAATCATTTCGATCAGATTGGTAAAGGCATTGGGATTTTCCAAAGGATGTGCGGAGTTGACGCCCATATAACCGCCGCCGTTGGTGCCGGTCTGTTTGATTGCGACCTGGCTGGCCGCAGGACCCATCGGTACGAACTGCTCGGTAACGATCTGTGCATTCGAAACGATTTCGCCATCTACAGTGACGGTTTCGGTGTCTAAGTCAATTACCGCATCCTCAAGGATTTCGCCTTCTGCACTGACGGCAATCGGTTCTACAAGGGATACTGTTTCTGCACTTTTCAGGTTCTGGATCACGCCGCCGCCTACCAGCAACAGAGAAATGACCAGATTCAGCGGGAGTAGGATGTGAACCACAATGCGGGTCAAGTCCACCCAAAAGCTTCCCAACCCGGAGGATTTCACCTTGATAAAGCCACGGATCAATGCAAATAGAACGGCGATACCTGTAGCTGCGGAAACAAAGTTCTGAACAGTCAGACCTAAAGCCTGAGTGAGATAACTCAATGTGGATTCACCGGAATATGCCTGCCAGTTTGTATTGGTAATGAAACTTGCAGAAGTGTTAAATGCCAAATCCCACTTCACACCGGAAAGATGCTGCGGGTTTCCGGGAAGAACGCCCTGCACAAGTTGAAGCAGGAACAGAAAAACAAGCCCGACACCGGAAAAGGTCAATACACTTACCGCATATTTTTTCCATGTCATCTGTTCTTCTCTGTCTACACGCATAACCTTGTAAATCAGGTTTTCGCACGGTGTCAGAACTTTGGACAAAAAAGTTTTCTCGCCGCTCATGACGTTTTTTATGTATGCGCCCAGCGGAATTGCCAAAACAACCAGAATGGCAAGGTATAAAACATACTGAATCATGGCGCTCATGCCTGATCATCTCCCTTCATTAAAATATAGACATACCACAGCAGCATTGCTGCCGCACATACACCTATGAGTGCAATTAGCATTTGCATAAGAGCTATCCTCCTTTTTTGATGTCCCCAATATCATAAACCCTTTCCTCTAAAAATGGCATTAGTGATCTTTTGCGCGTTTAAAGATGAAATAAAGATTACAACCAACCCAAAAGCCATGCCATAGGAAGGGCGATAACGATCGTACTGATACAGACACACGCCAAAACCAGTAATGGCATTCCAACAAAGATGGAGATGGAGCCAAGTAGCGGATGATGCCAAATAAAGCGCTCCGCTTTTGCGTCAAATCTCTGTTCAAATCTTCTCGCCGCATTTGTAATGCTCATAATTGTTCACCTCAGTTCTTTCTTGCAAGGCCATAATACCGCTAAAAGTATTAAGTTGGGAAAAGGGTCCTGCAATCGAAACTAAGATTGTATAAGTCTTTGTTGCTCTAGGAAGTGATCTTACGGCTTTGTTCAAGTCTTGTGCGCTTTTGTCTGAAATCCGTCACGCTTTATAACGAGTCGTGATCCTTCAGGGTTTTGCTGCCAAATAGATGTCAAAACAGTAGTATAGCCCGGATGGAGGCGCTGTCGATAAAATAAAAAAAGTGAACCCTCTGGGTATTTCCACCCAGAAAAGTCCACATAGAAAGAGTTGCTTTGGATTTATAAGAGATCGCAGTTGTCCAAATCCCTGCCATGAATCGTAGTTGTTGATGTACATTTGATGCTTAGTCTGAACAGGCAAGATTGCAGCTGCCATTTTGGGTTCGAACCCGGCCGTTTTTCCGGCTTTGCATAAAAATCCGATACCTGTTTTAAGGGGCTGATTTTGGCTCTGCACATTTTTGCACACTTTTTGCACACCGGAACGGCTGGATAACGGATGCAAGAGGGAACAACAGGTGCAAAGAATGCAGCAGATGCAAAACACAAATTTACGATAAAGCGATAAAAATAACGAATCTGCGTAATTCTGAAAATTGACGATTGTTGCACGTTGGCTTCTCTTAATCAGTGGGCCCAGGGTTCGAGTCCCTGGAGGTGCACCACAACAACAAAATCCGAACTTTTTTCCAATAGGAGAAGGGTTCGGATTTTGTATTCTTCGGAAAACAGAACGAATCCCTTGCTTCCATCGAAAAACGTCCTAGACCTTATCACAAAAAAGCACGACAGACCACGGTAAGAGTGCCGTAAGGCAGAAAGGACACAAATATGAAGTACGATGAAAGAGCCTGCAAGTTCAACATGGATACCGGCTACGTGGAACTGCTGCTCCGGGATGGGAGAATGATCTCCATTGACTGCACCGGGGTCGAGGATGCGCTGGATGTGACTATGGCGCAGAGGGCAGAGTTAGATTATCTCATCTACAATGACCCCCTGGGCTACGCTGATTTGATTCTGAATGGCGATCCGAAGGAATATTTGAAAAACGTAACCGAGAGCCATGGCTTAGAAGATTAAGAATAGCAAAACAGGGCGTATCTCTTTTTATGGGATGCGCCCTGTTCTTTTATGCCTGTTTTTTCTGTGCTTCTGCAAACATCCGGGCAATCTCCGTGCCGGATTCCTGCATTCCACGATTCATCCACTCATGTACCCAGCCATATAGCATATAACCGATGGCAGAATTCAGATAAGCCAACCCGTTGGGAATCTCCGGCGAACGGTCAAAATAGCCAAGAAGTGTTTCCAGCATGATATTGGAAAGCCCTGCATGGTACAATGCAAGGTAAAATTCAGCATGGTCCTTGTAAAAATCCAGCAGACTGACGAGCCATAGATTATCCTGACCCGGTGTGCCATCAGGATGCTCATGGTCAAAATTTGTCTTCCATTCATTGGTCAGACGCACAGACTCCTGCTGTAATACGTCCTCTTTGCTTGCGAAATTGCGGTAAAAAGATGCTCGCCCAACACCGGCAGCATCCACCAACGCCTGAATGCTAATGGACACAAAGTCCTGTGTGTGCATCAATTCCAGCAGCGCAGACAGAATGTGCTGCCGCACATAGGTGTTCTTTTCCTGATTGTTCATGTTCTTCATGGGATGATACAAACGCCCTTTTTTGTCTCATTTTGGCTGAGACGATTGACTCAGCGCTGTTTTGATGATACACTCGTCCCACCAAAAAGTCAAGGAGGTTTTTATGACAATGACTTCAAAACGAATCATCTTACTTGCCGTCATTATTGCAGTGGCTTTTGTATTGGGACGTTTGGCAGTTCGAGAAGTGTTGAATCTGCTGCTGGGCGGCACGCTGTTTGGAGGGAATATTCTGTGAAAACACTGAAATGGGGATTGCTCTATACTGCTGCGTTTCTTGCGGCTTTTGTCGGCTCTGCTTTACTCAAAATGAACAGCGACTCGACCCACGGCAAACACAACACCCGTTGGGATGAAACGGTTGGCAAGGTGTACACCGACTTGCCTTATGGAGAGGGTGCTGCCAACAAGTTTGATCTTTATGTGCCGGCAGACAAAAGTCAGGATGCATACGGTCTTGTGGTCTATCTTCATGCCGGTGGGTTTACCAGCGGAGACAAAGCCGGTGATGCCGAGATGCTGAAATGGCTGTGCAGCAAAGGCTATGTGGCGGCAGGGATCAACTACACATTGTTTACGGAAGAAAACCCGGATGCCAGCGTATACAGCCAGTCGGAGGAGATCAAAGCGGCCATGCCCTCTGTGGTTGCAGCAGCCGAAAAACTGGGGTATAAGCTTGACCGGATGGCGATTGCGGGCGGCAGCGCAGGCGGATGTCTTGCGCTGATCTATGCCTACCGGGATGCCGACACCTCGCCGCTTCCGGTCAAAATGGTATTTGAAGCAGTCGGCCCCGGCAGCTTTCATGTAGAGGATTGGGGCATCTTCGGTCTCGACCAAAGCCCGGAGGCCGCCGCAGGACTGTTCAGTGTAATGTCCGGTCAGGCGCTGACCCCGGAGGATATCACATCTGGTGCCTATCTGGATGCAGTCAAACCGATCTCTGCTGATCGCTGGGTCACAAAGGATACGGTGCCCTCTGTCCTCTGCTACGGCGCACACGACAAGATGCAGCCATTTGCCGCATCCAAGCCGCTGGTCGCCGCACTGGAAAAGAACGGAGTAGATTACCGGTATTTCGTAGCGAAGCATTCCGGCCATGGGTTGCAAAACGACAATAAGGTTTATATGGAGTATCTGGATGCCGTGGTAGAATATCTGGACAAGTACATGAAGGAATAATTTAGGATGTGGAAGATGATTCTGAGGTTCTTAAAAATAATTTTGATTGTGGCGGTGATCCTTGTGATAACAATTTCTATTATTTTACTGTTGCTGTCCATGCAGCCATTCGTTCCGAACAATTACACGCAGATTGTTAAAACAGGCGGCGAACTGGAAGCAAAATATCTGGCGATGGGTGCCTCGCAGGTGGAACATATGGAAGTGTCCACCGAAGAAGAATGGGGGAATATCAATGTCTATTACCCCAAGGAGTTGACAGAGAGCGCCAAAAGCTATCCTGTTGTGGTGATGGTGAATGGCACGGGTGTGTATAGCTCCAAATATCCAGCACTCTTCAAGCATCTGGCTTCGTGGGGATTCATCGTCATTGGCAATGAAGACCCAAGCACTTGCTCTGGCAGTTCGGCAGATACGACGTTGGCATGGCTTCTGAATGAAAATGAGAATCCTGACAGCCGCTTCTATCAGAAAGTCGATGAGGAACACATCGGAATTTCCGGTCACTCACAGGGCGGCGTGGGCGTGTTCAACGCTATCAACGAACAGCCGCACGGTAGTTTGTACACTTGTGCGGTCAGCCTTTCTCCCACACAACTGGATCTGGCAGAAGCACTGAATATGCACTACGAACCGGACAAAACGAATATTCCAGTATTCCTTCTGGCGGCAACGGAGAGCGACGTTATTACGCCCGATAGTGCAAAACAGCTTTACGATGCCGTGAAAAATGACAAAGCAGTCGCCCTGCGGAATGGTATGGATCATGGAAAAATGCTTTATTCTGCCGATGGTTATGTGACGGCATGGTTTATGTGGTATTTGAAAGGCGATACAGAGGCCGCAAAGGTATTCACCGGAGATGCACCGGAACTACTCAGAAACCAACTGTATCAGGAACAGCAAATTGATATTAGCTGCATAAATTGAGATTCGAGGAGGAATTGTGTCAAATTGACACAATTCCTCCTCGTCCGTTCTAAGCAGGGGTTGGGGCAGGCACGCCCCAACAAGATCACTTAGAAAACTCGCAAGAGTTTGAGAAGCGAAGTCCCGGATGGACAGGAAATTTTCAAGAATTGAAAATTTGTGGCCACGGGACGGTTCTTGCCCTCTACCGCTGTGCTCAAAACGCATAGACCGCGTTTTGAGCGCAGCGCAGCAATGAAAGCCCCAGTGGGGCTTTTAAGCGGCAGAACGGTCTGCGATAGCAGATGGAGGGGCCTCGCCCCGACAAGTTCAACAAATGTTTCCAAATTGTTAAGACGCAAAAAATAAGTAGCTGGGCTCTGCTCATGTAATGGGGTCACCGTTTGCTCCGAACGAAGTTTTGCAGCGGCGTTGTCCGGCTCGCCCACGGAAAGTGTGAGGTCATGGCACGGTATCACGTTCAGACGGCTTATGCAAGATTCAAGGTACTGTATGAAGAAAGCCGGACGCAGTGCGGACACTACGTCCTACTTCTTTCAAGCACAAGAATAACACTTTGAAGTTGTGCAGTCAACAACTAAAAACAAATTTTGGAAGATTGAACAACTACATAAGATTTTATTTGTGAAAAAGAAAAATACCGCCCACGCAGCGCAGCGATGGATTTTGTCGGGTGAATCGGCGGCAAAATAGATCGGGTGTGTTGCGGGGCGGTAAATTCTTTCGTGGACTTTCCCTCACTGAAGTGGTGGGTCTCACGGTGATAACCAACCACTTTCTGTGGCTGTGTTCAAAATGAACACGACCACATCTTGTGGATTGCTTGTAACCAATCCACAAAATCAGTGGGACTTTCGGAAAAAATAGCATATTCTCTGCAAGGTGTCAACACTTTAGGAGAATGAATACATGAAATAGGCAAAACATACACAGTACAAGTGGAAAGCAACACTGTGTTTTAGAGAAACCCTTAATTCTCGCAGGTCAATCGTACTTTCACGGTAAAAGTTCGATTGCGTATTCATGATGGTTATAGTCTGCGGTTTGGATTAGGACTTTTTTGTGCGATGCAGATCGATTATTATTAGCAGTGTTGTTATGCCTACCACGATTAAAAATCTGATGGTAAATTGAATTGGAAGATTTTGAAGAGCGTGGGTTAGCATTCCAACTTCTCCATCTTCAATCCATTGCGAAAACATTCGTAATTCTTCAAGCAAGGCAACTGAGAAAAAGGCAATCCCAGACACTCCGATGATGTAATTATATTTTGCCTTTTTGACAAGTACAAAATAGCAGTTTACGATTGTCAGAAAATACGAACAGCCAATCCAAAATACCCAACCAATGTTCCAATCCATAAACTTTCTTCACCCCTTTATGCAACCAGTCCTTTTATTATAGTAAGAGCTACTGCTATAACAATGAAACCTATTGCAATAATTTTTGAAATTCGATTCTTACTTATCGGATTGTATGAAGAAAATTTATTATATAGTATCAGCAACGCAGCATAAACAGGATAGCACCAAGGATTGATATTAAGTAAATCGAAAAAGGGGCCGATCTCAGCGACTATAAGAGTTAGCACTAAAGCCCAATATGCTATCTTTTTCAATGAATCTGACATAATCATTGTACCATAGACAGTAGTCTTAATTGAATGGAGCGTTCATATTTAATCAAGCAAGAATAACGTGAACAGCGCGGTCATACTCGGCAATGGCGCGGTTAGCCCATGGCGGTAGCCCCCCTGCGGGGCAAAAACAACGGTCTGGCTATCAGTGAAAAAGCACGAAAGACCACTATAAGCGTGCCGTAAGGCAGAAACAACACAAAAAAGCGGGGTCAGTTTTACGGTTCGATCACATTGAAGGTCTTTTCAAACTTGGAGGCATACGCCAGCAGACGCTTCAGGACGGTGGCATCGCCTGTGATCTGGACCTGACCCGCCTGCTGACCGGTCATCAGAGCAAACAGTTGCAGCCGCCGACAGGTAACGGACGCCTGCGCATCCGGGCGGTTCTCGCCCGGATAGGTCAGCAGCACGCCGTTCTTGCGGGTGACATAGAACTGCTCGTTCTCATCCGTTACGGTTAAATTCAGGGTCAGGTCATCGTTCTGCGCAGCGTTGGCATCGGTCAGGATGGCGATATAGTCCAACAGCATGGAGACCGTCATTGCGCGCATACTGTTGGTGAGACCATTCGCCGTGCGGGCACGCCCGGACAGATTGCCGTTCCGCAGTTCCGCTGCGCCCATCAGATACGCATTGCGCCACGCACCGGACTCTGCCTGATAACCCAACTGCTCCAGCGCATCGGCGCACAGGTTGCGCGCCTTCTGGTTGGATGGATCTGCAAAGACCAGCTCCTTTGTGATCTGCGCCACCCACTGATACTCGCCCTTGTTGTAGTCCTTTTTTGCCCGAAGCAGAACGGCTTCCGTACTGCCGAGATACTCCACCATCTTTTTTGCTGTTTCGCTGGGCGGGAGCGGGTCCAGATTGACCGGGTTCGCATCGTACCAGCCCAGATATTTCTGGTAGATGGCTTTGGCGTTATGCGGCAGCGTGCCGTAATACTGGCGGGTATACCAGACTTTTTCGAGCGCATCCGGCAACGAGATCATGGCGGCGATCTCGTTGGAGGTGTACCCCATGTTCATATAGTGCAGGGTCTGGTCGTGGATGAACTTGTAGATCGCAGCCGTGTTCAACAGATACTCGTGGATCTCCTCGCCCCAGTGCGGCCAGTTGTGGCTCTGGAACACCACGTCGGTCTTGTCACAGAAGCGCTGGTCAGCCTCGATGATGTACTTCGCCCAATCGTTGGCATCCTGCACCTGTGCGCCACGCAGGGTGTAGAGGTTGTGCAGGGTGCCGGTGCAGTTTTCGGCCATCCAGAGGGCACGGTACTTCGGGAAATAGGCGTTCATTTCGGCAGGGGCTTCGGTGCCGGGGGTCAGCTGGAATTCGATCTCCAGCCCGTCGATGGTCAGCTTTGGAACATCTTCCCCGATCTCGTAGGTAGGAGCGATGAGGGTCACCGTACCGGTAGACTGTCCCATGCCGATGCCGATGGAGAGTGCTCCTTTCTCTCCTTTTTCCAGCACTGTACCATACTGATACTGCGCACGCCGGGCCATTGCGATGCCGGCATAGACGTTTTCGCTGATAGCGTGCTTCAAAAAGCCTTCCGGTGCAAGGATGACCGTTTTGCCAGAGGCAAGCTGCTTTTCGATAGAAAGGTTGGGGTCCGCTACATTGTTCCGGTCGATCGCACCCTCTGCGCCGCCAAAGTGATCCACGTGGCTATGACTATACATCACAGCTTTGACATCCAGCGGGCCGAACCGGTTTTCCATCAGCGCTTTTGCCGCCTGCATATTTTCCTTGCACATCAGGACATCAAAGATGATCCAGCCGTGGTCGGTGCGGATAAAGGTCGCGTTGGCCATATCAAAGCCGCGCACCTGATAGATGCCGTCACATACTTCAAACAGACCGGCTTTGGCGTTGAGTTGGGTATTCCGCCACAGGCTGGGGTTGACCGTATCCGGCGCATCGCGATCCAGATCGCCATAGCTTTGCAGATCCCACGCCGTTGTTCCGTCATCGTTGTAAATGACCCTGCCTTCCTGATCGTCCAGCAGGCCGCGCGTTGCATTGTCAAATTCCCGCCGGTCGGAAAAATCCAGTTTGCTGTACCACTCCGCATTTTTTTCTGCGGTACAGCTCGTCGCATCCTGCGTCGTCCCCGGCTTTGAAGGGTCGCTGAAGAAATCAGCGATAAAGTTCAGGCTATTATTTTCGGCTTCGCTTCCGGCTGCATGTGCAGACAAGGATACTCCGCACGCCAGCATTGTAGCAGCCGAAGCTGAAATAAAATTCCGACGGGTCATTTTCATAGCAGGTTCCTCCTTATTACGGATCAGTTTGTGCGGACGACCGGCGGCTGCCAGTCTGTCAGTGCGGCGGCATCCGGTTTATAGATACGAAGGAAGAGGTGGAAATCTCCCTCTCCTACCGGCAGCCAGTTGGTCGTGTCCGCCGGTGCCTCTTTGGAAAGGGTGATATCGATCGAGCCGTCCGGATTACGGTGCAGACCGGAGCGGTCGTTGACGCAGTAGCGGTCAATGGGGTTTTCAATGAGGAAATCGTTCTCCCCGTAGGCGGTCACCGACCAGAAGCCCTTTTCCAGTGTGGGAGGATCTGCCTCGATATGCAGCGTATAGGTCTTTTTGCCGGTCAGGACTGTGCCGGTGCTGTCCACATCTGTTTTAGGGTAGATGGCAACATCGGTGGTGTTGGCACCCAGACCCCGCAGCGCCACCATGGTACGGTAGGTATATGCTGTGCCAAAGTTGCCGATGGGGTCGCCGAAATAGATCCACTGACCCATCTGGCGTGTATAGCACTCCGATTCGCTTTGCAGCTTTTTCTTCAGCTGGAGCAGCATCAGCTTCCAGCGCAGCCCGCTGAACAGACCCAGCGCCTTGTCATCGAACTTCTCACCGGGGCCGACATGCAGTGCTGCAAGCTCCCGGAGTACCGGCGCATCTGCCGCAGCGGGCGGGTTGGTTTCCATCAGCTGGTTAGCGGTATCAAAGAATTCCTTTGCGTCCATAGCAAGAACGTGCTTTACCGGCACAAAGTCATTGGCAGGGTCATAGCTGCCTGCGGGGGCGGTCCATCCACCCGCCTGATAGGCGGAAAGCGGCATCAGCTGCATCTTATCCTGAATAGCCCGGACGTTGGGCAGTTCCTCCTGTCCGGAAAGCACGATGCGGGCAATGGTCCAGACCATCGTGGTAGGCACATCAATGCGCTGCACCCCTTCCGGCAGTTCGCCCTGCCAGTCTGCACGGGTAATGGCATAAAGCCCCGGCGTTTCCAGCACAGCGGCGGTGTTTGTCCACGCATCCAGCACCTGTACATTAAAAAAGCGGTCGGTCTGCGGCACGCCGTAGATCATTGGTTCTGCGCCGACATCCAGAAACGCCTGCGTATAGATGGTATCCACATTCGGCGTAACCACCACACGGGTCGTTGCATCTGCCAGCTTTTCCGCATGGATGAACTGGTTGATGGGGGCCTTGTTGCTTGTAGCTGTGCGGGTGTTTGTGGAAGCCGTCCGCGTAGCATCCATGATCACCAGCGGAAAGGCGTACAGATACGCCTGCTCCAGAAGGTTCTGTGCAGCCAGCGTCTGCTGTGCGGCTGCGGCTTTCTCTACGGGCAAAAGTGTAGCTGCGCAAACCACCGCAGCCGCAGTAGAAACGTTCAAAAAATCACGGCGGGTCATTTTCATAACATGAGACCTCCTGTTATGTCTTTTGCTTTATGCGCCTTATGGGAAAAACCATTTGGCTTTCTGTGTTCAGAATACACGGAGTTTGATAGAAAGTCAATCGCTTTTGCACTTTTTGCTTCAAATGTGTGAAAACTGACGAAATGCATTGACGAAATATGATTGAAGCTCAATTAAAACGAACTTTAGCCACTCCGCTCTTGTGCATAAAAACAACCCGGCCTTTCCACCTGCAAAACGCATGGGAGAGGCTGGGGTGTCAGGATGTACGGAAGGGCGAATTGTGAATATGCGGTAAACTTCCCGGCGGTTTATGTGCACCCATACAGAATTTGAGAAAATTAAAAGAACTGTGTAACAAATTTCCCCGAAAAGCGTTATTATAATAGAAAAATTCCTTTTCTAGGTGCGTGTAAGACATAGGGGAGGACAGCTTATGAAAATCAAAGAAAGTCCATCTATCATTCTGGCGTTTCATGGGATGCTTGGCCGCAAGAAGCAGACCAGCCTATTGCTGCTTTTGCTGACACTGGTTTTCTCGTTCCTGACGGCGGCGGTGATCTACTCCGTCAGTTCTGCACAGGTATTGCAGGACACCCGCTGCGAACTATACGGCGCGTGGCAGTACCTGCGTTTGTCGGATACTGCTGCGGACGCTGCACAGGCACAAAACACCTTGCCCGCATCCGCACAGGTCAGTACAGTGATCCAAAACGGAATCGTTCTCGGCGCAGACGATGGCGTGGCGGGCGGGATCGGAACGGTAGACGATACCTTTGCACAGCTGGGGCGTATCGTGCCGATCAGCGGTGATTTCCCCACGCAGTCCGATGAGATTGCCATGACGACGACTCTGCTGGATGCGCTGGGCTGCTCCTATGACGTAGGGCAGACGGTCACGCTGAAGGTGGCTGCCAATGATTACGACCCGCTGGCAGGCTCCGGCGCAGTGATGGAAAAAGCCTATACCCTGTGCGGTGTTTTGCCTGCCTATGATGTGTATTGGAATCTGAACGGCAATCTCACCGTCAGCGGCATTGTAGCAGAGCCGCTTGCCATAGACGGGCAAAAGTTCCAGACGTTTTATTACCTGAATGCAGCCGCACCCGTGACCGCTTCGACCGACCCTGCTTTAGTGGCAAACGAGTATGCCTACCCGCAGGAGGATACCGTTTCGTCCTCCCTGCGCTTTTTACTGGTCGCCGCGATTCTGGTCAGCTTTTTTGCAGTGGCGCAGTATTTCCTGATCGTTCTGCACAAGCGTGTACATACTATCAATACCTTCCTGACGCTGGGGGCTAAGAACCGGGATCTCCGGCTTATGTGCCTGTGGGAAGCGCTTTTTGCCGGGCTTGCAGCAGTTGCTGCAGGGTTTGCACTGGGCTGCGGTGCTGCGGCCGTCGGTCTGGGGCTGCAGAAGCACCTTTCGTTCTTGGCGGTCCCCGCTGCATTTCTTGTGCCGTTGGCGGTGCTGTTTCTGCTCTCCGTACTGCTGGGTGCACTTTTGCCTGCGGTGCTGGTTCGCCCGCAGACCGCAAAACCCAAAGAGAAGCCTGCAAAAAAATTCCGCTTGGCACAGCTGCCGCTTGCACCGCAGATCGGTGTCGGCTGCGCGGTATTGCTGATCGCCGTCAGTTGTTTGTATGTCGGCTGGCGTGTCATGCTGCCATATGATCTGGATGCACCGTATGCCTGTCTGTCCATCAAGATGAACGGAACCTCCGGGATGCCGTTTTCTCTGAAAGAGGATCTCGCTGCATTGCCCGGTGTGGAAGAGGTTTCCGCTGCAATTGATCTGACCGATACCTATACCGTGACGTCAGACAAGATCCAGTCCAGCAAGATGCTTGCCGATATCTGGGTCAAGGATAACGGTTTCTTTACGGACATTCCGAGCTTGCTGCGAAATGCAGAAAAGGGAACGCTGAACACGACTGTCTGCGCCTTGCCGGAGGACGAACTGCGCCGCATTGCCGCAGATGCCGGCGTTTCGGACGAGGAAATAGAGACGCTGCTGTCCGGGGATTCTGTTTTGACCCTGTGGGGAGATTGCTATTATGACCCCGCTGCGGATGAGTATTATCAGAACACCCAAACGGAGGGCAGTATTCCTGTTGAACCGGTTTTCGCAGCTGGAGACAAGTTGAGCATCCAATACCGGCGTTATACCGGGCAGGATGAAGCCGGGAATGAGGTCTACCGGACGTATACAGCCCAGCTGCCCATTGTCGGTGTCGTAAAGTCTGCGAACAGCTACACGCTGTTGACAACAGACCGGCTCATTTCCAGCGGCACGATTTTTGTCAGTACGGCTCTTTACCATAAAATGTTTGAGAGCGCAGGAAGCTACTTTATGGAAAAGGAAGGATACAGCAGCCTGAACGTGAAGCTGTCCGCTGGCAGCAATTTCTCTTTGCGTCGGTCTATTTCCTCCATTGCAACGCGCAGGAATGGTATCCTGCGTGCAGATAACTACGACCTGATCAGCCAGAGCTACACCGAGGGCACACAGAGCGCTTTCCTTGTCGGCATCCTTGCGGTATTCGGGGCCCTTCTGGGGTGCGCACTGCTGGTGGTTTTGAACCTTTCGGCTTATGAAGTCCAGCAGCAGCGGCTGTCGCTTCTCCTGACGCTGGGCGTTTCCCCGAAAAAACTGGTGCTGTCCTATGCAAAGCTGCTGCTCCCGGTCATCGTTGGGACAACGCTGCTTGTGAATATCGTTGTCTATGCGGCGGTCTCGCGTATCGTTCCGATCCAGAGCATTCTCGACCTGATCCGTATCCATACAAGCGGACGGGTGTTTGAATTCCATAAACCCGTGGGAAGTCAGATCCTGGTCAGCATTCTGCTGATGGTGTTCTGGCTGTCCGCAGCGTTGCTGCCGATCTTCTCCTTTATTCGTAAAAAAGCATCCAAGGGGGACATCTTATGAAAGATAAAATTCTGGAAGCAGTGCAGATCTCCAAAACCTACGGGGAAGGAGAAAGCGCTGTTCACGCCCTCAGAAATAGCGACCTGACCCTTGAAAACGGTACATTTGCGTCCATCATCGGTTCCAGCGGCAGCGGAAAATCCACGCTCCTGAAAATTCTGGGAGGGCTTCTGCCGCCCACCACCGGTAAGGTGCTGCTGGACGGTCAGGACATTTATGCAATGAATGCGGAGCAGCTGGCACAGGTGCGGCGGCAAAAGATCGGTTTTATTTTTCAGGATTTCCGCCTGTTCCCGGAGTACACGGTGCGGGATAACATTCTGATCCCATTTTATCTGGACCATCGGACACCGGACGAGCAGATGCTCCATAAGCTGACCGGGATCTTGGGCATTGCGGGCAAGCTGCATTCCCGCCCCGCACAGCTTTCCGGTGGACAGCAGCAGCGTGTGGCAATCGCTCGTGCGCTCATCGCAAAGCCCCGCATCGTTTTTGCAGACGAGCCTACCGGAAATCTGGATACACGGACGGGCGAGGATACGATGCGGCTGCTGATGGAATGCGCTGCGGAGTTTGGACAAACGCTTATCGTTGTTACTCACAACCCGGAAATTGCGCAGAAGGCGCAGCAAGTCATTCGGATCGAGGATGGACAGATTCTGAGAGGAGAACTGCAACATGAAAAAGGGAATTTGGATACGCAATAAAATCATCCCCTACTACTTAAAAGGAGCAAAGTTTGCATTGGCCATGTTGCTAACTGAAAAAACATTGTCGGCATCCCAGATTGCAACAGCTATTTCGGAAAAAGGAATAAAATGTGACCGAAAAGAACTTGGAAAGATGCTGGCAAGTCTGGAACGGATGGGTGTAGTCACCTTAACAGATGGAGCCTATTCGTGTAGCACCAAGAAACTGAAAAACTGTCCGGTTGCATATTCTGAGGATCAGCTGATCGATTTAATTGGCATGACGCAGGGCACCGTAAACGGCAAAGCTTTTTATAGTGCAACACCGCCAATGAGCGTCAGTTCTCGCGGGAATAGCGGCGTATAAAGGAAGATCATTCAAATTGAAGATGGGCAGATTGCAGGAAAAGCTGGCGAAAAATAAAAAGGCCCCTGCCCGTCATAAGGCAGAGGAAAGCTATCTGCTCACCACCAAGCTGTACTGCAGTAAGTGCGGAGCGCTGATGTTCGGAGAAAGCGGTGTCAGCCACACCGGGAAAATGTATACCTATTACAAGTGTGCCGCAGCCAAGAAGAAAAAGACCTGCGATAAAAAGGCCGTGCGGAAACAGTGGCTGGAAGATCTGGTGGTCAACGAGACCATGAAGCTGGTGGAAGATGACGCTTCCATGAATGCCATCATTGCCAAAGTCATGGAATTGCAAAATCAGGAAAGCACGGATTTGCCCATCTACGAAAAGCAGTTGAAGGAAACGGAAGTCGGCATCACCAATATGCTGAACGCTATCCAGATGGGCATTCTGACCAGTTCCACCAAGGAGCGGCTGGAAGCTCTGGAAGAGCAGAGGAAGGAACTGCAAGCCCGCATTGCAGAGGAACGGCTGGCCAAGCCGAAGATGAAAGAAGAGTTCGTGCGGTTTTGGCTGCTCCGTTTCCGTAAGCTGGATATGACCCAGCCGGAGCAGCGGCAGGCACTGGTGGATACTTTCATCAATGCCATCTATCTCTATGATGATAAGGTCCTCATTACCTTTAACTATAAGGAAGGTACAGAAACGGTCGCTTTCGGGGAAGCCGTGAAAGCGGAGAAAAGTTTGGATATGAGTGCGCGAGGTGCACCGGATTTTGAACGTCAAATCGTAAGATTTGGCGTTCTTTTTGTTAAGAACTTGAGTGAAGAAAAACCACCAGCTAAGCTGGTGGAATAAAAACGGCTTTAGCCCTAGACAAAGAGAAATAACAAAGACATAGATAGTTTAAGCCATACGACATGGAGATGTCAATACCATGTAGTGTTTGCACCGAAATATCGGAGAATGGTGATATATGGCCAAATCAAAAAAGATATTGGTCAGATACTGCGGCAAAGGTGGCGATGTCTTCACGATACAGAGAGTACGGCGACCAGACCCCTGCATTGATGAGGTTGCCCTTGTACAGTTCCAGACGCACCTTGCCGGTGACATGCTCCTGTGTGGAGGTGACAAAGGCACTCAGAGCTTTGCGCAGCGGGCTGAACCACTGGCCATCATACACCAGTTCGCCAAAGGTGATGGCCAGCTCACGCTTCTTGTGGGCGGTGAGCTTGTCCAGCGTCAGAGTTTCCAACACTTCGTGGGCTTTGTACAGGATGGTGCCGCCGGGGGTCTCATAGACGCCGCGGCTCTTCATGCCCACAAGACGGTTCTCCACTACATCGTACAGGCCGATGCCGTTGCGGCCGCCGATCTCATTCAGCTTTGCGATGATGGCAACGGGCTTCAGCTTCTCGCCGTTCAGAGCCACAGGAGCGCCCTTTTCAAATTCCAGCTCCACAAACTCGGACTTATCCGGTGCGGTCTTGGGACTGACACCCAATTCGAGGAAGCCGGCCTTATCGTACTGAGGCTCGTTGCCTAGGTCTTCCAGATCAAGACCCTCGTGGCTCAGATGCCACAGGTTCTTGTCCTTGGAGTAGTTGGTCTCCCGGCTGATCTTCAGCGGGATGTGATGAGCCTCGGCATAGTCGATCTCTTCATCGCGGCTCTGGATGTCCCACTCGCGCCACGGGGTGATGATCTTCAGGTCGGGTGCAAAGTGCATGATGGCCAGCTCAAAGCGCACCTGATCGTTGCCGTTGCCGGTGCTGCCGTGGCAGACCGCATCCGCACCCTCGGCGCGGGCAATCTCCACCACGCGTTTTGCCAAAATGGGGCGGGCAAAGCTGGTGCCCAGCAGATAACCCTCGTAATCTACCCCGGCCTGCATGGTGGGAATGACGTAATCCTCCACAAATTCATCGGTCAGGTCTTCGATGTACAGCTTGGATGCGCCGCTTGCCTTGGCACGCTCTTCCAAGCCTTCCAGCTCACCCTTCTGCCCCACATTGCCGCACACAGCAATGACTTCGCAGTTGTTATAGTGCTCTTTCAGCCACGGGATGATAATCGATGTGTCCAGACCGTCGGAATATGCCAGCACGACCTTTTTGACCTCAGACATAGGAACTGCCTCCGTTCAAACCAACTTATATACTTTTCGATTTCCCTCGTGCAATTTCATGATTGCAGTGTCCGTTATACGGTCACTTGGAAAATGTGTAAAAAGTGTTCTGCATATAGCAGCAATATGAAAGCAGTATTTCACAGCGGGGCATTATGAATCTATAATAGGTAGTTGGAAATAAACAGAAAGAGGGTCTTTTTGATGGCAACGATATTTTCAAGAGAAGAAAAGGCAGAGGCACTGTTCGGGGAGATCCTGAAAAATCCAGAAGCCTGCCGACGCCTGATGGATACCTTCAACGACTCGCTGGACATGGCAGACGTACTGGATGCGCCGACCGTGAGTGCACAGCAGTTTGCCGCAGCGCTGTTCAATGCCTACGAGAACAAGGATCTGTCTGCCTTTCTGATGGCGATCTGCCAGCACAGTATGTTTGACCTGCTACGGAACGCTGCCCTGATCCCGTTCAAATTCAACGCCGATGGTCAGCCGAACCCGGTGATCCTGACGGATGATGCCGGCGTTCTTTTGCCGAACAACAAATTTGCCGTGAGCAGCAAAGTATACGACCGGTTCATCCGGGTGTTCCAGAAGCAGGAAAAGGTAAAAATGTACCTTGCCAGCGGCTACTGCAAGTATCACGGCTACGATGAAGGATCGATGGATGTGGTGGAGTACCACTACAACCAGCATTTGGGGCTGCTGCTGATCTACGAACTGCCGGACACCGTGAAGCAGAAGGTGACGGAAGCGGAGGCCTACTCCACCGTCTGGGATATCCAGATGAAGCTGCAGCACGCACTGCCCCGTTCCGTGGTCTACTATGGACAGGATACGCTCAAGGACGGCGGAACCCGCTACGATGAACTTGGCGTTTTTCTGCCGCTGGAACACTTTGCCGACCGGCTGGAACGCCATGTGGAAACTGCTACCAAGATCGTTTACGGCGAGTAAACGCCCTGTAAACGAACTCCCTTTATAAGTGCATCACAGCAAAACAAAACGCAGCGAACCGTTAAAAGATTCGCTGCGTTTTGCCTTATATGGGAGAATGGAAATGCTGCACATCAGGTGCAATAACGGAAAGTCTTGTCAGTGACAATACGGGCGAAGATCAGCCCTAACGGCAGTGCCACGATGATGAGAATGGCATCTGCAAACCATGTGGCGGAGTCCATCAGAGACAGGATGCCCAGATTATAGATGGCACGGTAGAAATACAGTCCCGGTACCATGATAACGATGGACGGCACGGTGACGGAGATGCGGGGATAACCGACGGCGCTCTTCAGGCAGGAGGCCAGCAATCCGGACAGCAGTGCGCCCAGAAACGCTGCAATAGCGGGCGGAAAGCCCGCAAGGCTCACCAGCTCCAGCCGGAACGTGTTCGTTACCGCACCGATAAGGGCGGCGCAGACTGCCAGGTTCCGGGGACTGTTGAACATGAGCGAAAAGCCGAACACACCGCCAAAACTTGCCAGCAGCCGGAACACGATCTCTTCCGGGAGTGTCAGGCTCAGGGCAGGGAACTGCACCGGCTGCAAATGCAGCAGCAGTGCCATGATCCAAGCCGTCATGGTTGCCACCAGAATGATGAGGACGGCGTAGGCCAGACGTTCCAGCCCGGAGCGCATATCCAGCTTGGCAAGGTCGATGCCACTGGTAATGAACGGAAAGCCCGGAATGATGAAGAGCATGGAGCAGATATACCCCGCCTCGTGCTGCGCCGATACGGCAAACAGCACCTCTGCCAGCTTCAGCAGAATGGCATACACGAGGCTTGCTGAACAGACCGACGCCGTAATGCCCAGAAACAGGGTGAAATGGTGTTTTGTCAGCTTGCACCGTACAAAGTTGCCGATGCCTGCACCGCAGAAGGCACACAGCATTTCCACAATGCCGCCGCCAAGCAGAAAGGTGAAGCAGCCGCAGGCCAGTGCAGCTGCAAAGCCCAGTGCGATGGGCGAATACAAGCCGTGGATGCGCTCGATCTCATCGAGGTGGCTGTGCAGTTCTTCGCCGGTCATAAATTTTCCTTCCCGGTCGAAGTCGTTGACGAAATGCTCCAGTCGGTTCAGCCGGGAGGTATTCACGCCCGTATTTGTCAGACAGAGTGACTGGGTATAACACTGGTCACCGTCAAAGCAGGTGAACTCAATGGACAACAGGCCGATGTCCGCTGTTGTTGTGACTCCCAGCTCCCGCGAAAGGGTGTTCATGGAGCTTCGGACACGCCATGCGCCGGTGCCGCATTCCAGCAGCATCAGCCCGGTGCGTCCAATGACGGAGGCTTTTTCCACAAGCCCCGCCTCGGTAATGGGGACGCCCTTGCTGGCCGACGCATAGTCGTGCCAGTAGACTTCCATGTGATTTTTGATGATCTCACTTTGCCGTTGTCCCATACCGGAAAGCCTCCTTTGTGATATGGGAATGTTGCAGCCGTTTCAAGACTGCGGTGCTATTATAAGGGAAATTGCAGGGCGGGTAAAACGTATCTTGGATATGCCGGCAATGTTCGTTTGGTATTTCAAAGAAGAAAATACGTTGCGTTTTTGGCGGCTCTGCGGTAGGATAGAAAAAACACGCCGAAAGGAAACTGCCGTGACCCTTCAACAACTCCGCTATGTCACGGCTGTTGCCGGCACCGGCACCATCAGCCATGCAGTGCAGCAGTTCTATATTTCTCAGCCCAGCCGGACCAATGCTATCCGGGAGCTGGAACAGGAAGTGGGGCTGGCACTTTCCAAGACGGCAAGCTCTGTGGTGAGCCGGACGCTGCTGGACGCACGCGGACAAATGAGTGCAAAATCGATGCATCCCCCTGCTTACGGTCAAAGGAAATGTCAAAAGAAGGAGGGAGTGCAGGAGAAGATGAAGCACCTCCACAAGGGCGGCTGGTGCCATCCCCACAGCACAAGGCGGCTTGCTTTTTGCCGTGGCTGCCGGATAAGACAAAATACGACACCCGCAAAGGGAGCTTTGCCCGGACGTTTGTCCCCCTCTACCGCTGCGCTCAAAACGCATAGACCGCGTTTGCGCAGCGCAGCAATGAAAGCCCCAGTGGGGCTTTTAAGCGGCAGAACGGTCTGCGATAGCAGATGGAGGGGCCTCGCCCCGACAAGTTCAACAAATGTTTCCAAATTGTTAAGACGCAAAAAATAAGTAGCTGGGCTCTGCTCATGTAATGGGGTCACCGTTTGCTCCGAACGAAGTTTTGCAGCGGCGTTGTCCGGCTCGCCCACGGAAAGTGTGAGGTCATGGCACGGTATCACGTTCAGACGGCTTATGCAAGATTCAAGGTACTGTATGAAGAAAGCCGGACGCAGTGCGGACACTACGTCCGGCTTCTTTTTTACGAATTGAGCGCCTGCCATAGCGCATCTGAAGCATCAAACACTGCTACGCTGTACCCGGCAAAGCGGCTCTGAATATCCACGGTCTGGCTTCCGTCGGCGGCGGTATTGTAGCTGCCCAGTTCCAGCCCGGAAAGGGCGGGCCGGCTGCTCCACGGGATGAGCTTTGCCTGCCAGTCCGCGCCCAGCTTTTCGCTCAGCGCCCCATAGGCCTGTTCGAAGCCCTCCGGGTCATCCAAGATCCAAATTTTGCTTTCGCCGTTAGCAAGGTCGGTGTTCATCTGGGTGGCACCCGCCATCTGGCCGTTCATGTCGGTCAGGGCGGCATCGGCGCTCCATGTGTAGTTGTTTACCTGCACCACAACAGCCCCGTCCCCGTTAGCATCCTCCGCATAGTCTGCCAGTGCAGTCTGCAAGCGCTGCACGGCCTCGTCCGGCAAAGCCTCTGCCGTGACCACCGCTACGGTATAGTCCGGGTCTACGGTGGTCAGCAGACCGTGTGCCACATACGCTACGCCCACAATGACCATTGCCGCCACCGCCACGATGCCCCAGTTGTAATACCACCAGTTGGCGCGGGAGCGCTTTTTCTGCTCCTGTGTGGTCAGGGGCTTATCCGGCGCTGTCGGGCGCGGGATGCTGCGCACCTCTACGCCGTATTCCTGCCGCAAAACCGGGAACAGGGTCTGCATCGCCGCCAGCCCCGGCAGCCAGAAACCGAACAGCACCGCCCAGAAGATGCTGACCGGGAACAGCAAGATCATCCCGCCGATGCCCGCCAGCATGAGAACGCCTGCCAAGACGCAGCGCGCCGGGGCGGCAGCCAGCAGCCTGCCCGCCCGGCGCAGCAGGACGTCCGGGGCGGGGGCTTGCAGCGGCAGCACGGCGGCGCAAAGCGTAGCCAAAACCGCCAGCACCAGAAAGTCCAGTGCCAGAAATACCAGCACCGCAAGCCCGGGGTAATACCCCTGCTGCGCGGCGGCTTCAAACACAAAGGCAGACACAAAGCACAGCAGCCCCAGCACCAGCGTGCCAATGCAGCCAAAGCCGCAGGCGGCTTTCCAATGGGCGGCAAGGGTCTGTTTTGCCCGGGGCAGCCACTGAGAGGGGTCGTTCTGCAAGCTGCGCAGGGCACAGTCTGCCAGCAGCACCATGGCAGGGCCGGTCAGCAGACCGGTGACCGCGCTGCACACCACCGTCAGCGGCAGGGAGAGCAGGGTCACCCCCAGCGAGACCCCCAGTGCGGCGGGCAGGCAGAACACGCAGACCATCAGGTTCGTGCCCAGCAGCTGCCCGAGGTCGCGGCCGACCATCTGGCAAAAGCGTGCAAAGCCTTTTTTCTCCGGCTCGTTCGGGCCTACGCCGTGGCCGTCCCGCCCATAAAGGGCATTGTAGATGCTCATTTTACTTCACCTCGGTGCCAAAGGCTTCGATCTGGGTCAGGGCAGGGAAGGGGGAAGTCCCCTCGGCCTGAATGAGGTTTTTCAGCACAAGGCTGCGCACCCGCTTGGGCTCAAAGGTCACGCTCTGGGGCTTGGCGCTTTTCACCAGCGGGATGTCCAACCTGCTGCCATCGGAAAATTCCACCGTGGCCTTTACCCAGTAGTTGTCGTGGGGGAAATCTGCCCGCTCGGTGATACGCAGCTCATCCAGCAGTACTTCCCGGCCAAAATCCAGCGTCAGGGCTGCGTTCGGGTCGCGGTTGATGCCCCAGCTCTGATAGGGGTACTCGCCGTGGGCGCTGTTTTCAAAAATGCCGTCGATGGCGTTGCGGGCGGCAAACACCGCCTCGCCGCGCGTTTCCACGTTGGCGCTGGCGTGGGGATAAAAACCGGTGTCGCCGTGTTCGTCATAGCAGTTAAAGGCCAGATTCCGCCGGGCGGCGATCTCCTCCGGCAGCGCAAGGCGCGCCCGGATGACGTGACGGCTGCCCGCAAAGCTCTTGGGCGAGTAGGTGATGGCCTGCTCCCCGAAGGGAATGTGGAAGTTGATCTCCCGCTTGACCACATACACAAGGGCTTCGGGCATGGTGTCCTCGAACTGGATGACACAGTACTGGCCGGGGTGGTCGATCTCCAGCGCCACCCGGTCGCCGGGCTTGTAGCAGTTGGTGTAAACAAGGGATACGGCGGTGTCGGCGTCACAGGTCATCAGGGTGTGGCCGGCTTCGTCCAGAATTTTCAGCTTGATGGTCTCCATAGCGGTTCTCCTTAGTACAGTTCGAGGTTCAGCATTTTTTGGAAATGCAGGGTGATCTTATAAAGCGTTTCCGGCCATGCGGTGCGCAGACGCGGGTCGGTGATGGGCACCGCCGTAACAGCAGCCGTTACAGCGTCCGGGTCAAAGCGGATGCCGCCCAGTGTGCCCACCGCAAAGCCGTCCGCAGTGGGGACGGGCTGCTGCTCGGTGAGCAGGGTCAGCTCTACTAAGCCGGGATAGTCCGTTTCGTCCCGCAGGGTGGTGATACCGTCCTCTGTCACCCGCAGGGTGCGGCGGTAGGTGGTAAGCCCCGGGATGGGAGGGTACGCGCCCGCCAGCTCGCCGGTGATGCTGTTTTCCTCGGTGCACACCTCCCGGGCGGCGTATTCCGCGCCGGGCAGCTGCTGCACGCCGTCAAAGGTGGGCAGATTGTGCCATGCGCTCTGCATGGTCCAGATTTCATACCGCTGGGGGCTGAAGGTCTTTTGGGTGTAGCTTTCCACCCCGATATCGATCAGGAACGGTCTGCCGTCCTTGTACACGGTAATGCTGCCGGTATCGTTGTGGTTGTGGCTGTCGCCGTTGGAGCCGAACTTTGCACCCAGCACCCAGCTGCCCTGCCGCGCGGCATAGACGCCCACGCTGGGGTACCACACCGTTAAATGGTGCCGTGGCGTTGCGGAGTACGCCATCATTTCTTCTTCTGCAAAGGCGGTGGTCAGCCGGTACCACAGGTTGATGTGGGTGCTGCCGTCCGGGTTCTGCAAATGGTCGGGGTCGGCATCGGCGCGGAAGTCTGCCGCCGCAAGGGCTTGCAGGGCATCGCTGCCCACAGCCTGCCCAAAGCGGTACTCCCGCGCACCGCACCGCCCGGCAAGGGGGCTGCAATCGCCAAAGTTCAGGTAGTAAGGGCCTTCCACATGGACATTGCAGATGTACTCCGCAATATTTTTGATTTTAGGCGCATGGAACAGGGGAGAGAAGGCCTCCGGCACAATGCTGGACAAAATTTCAAGACAGCCCCACAGGGTCAGCCCGGCGTGGCGGTAATACTGCGCGCCCTCGTTGCAGCAGCCGTCCGCGCCGTAGTCCTTTAAAAAGCAGTCAAGGCTGTACGCTGCCTGTTTGACGGCAGCCTGCCGCTGCTGCTGGGTGGTGGGCAGCAGAAAGACCGTGAGCAGCACATTCTGGGTGCACCAGCTCGTCCAGTTGCACATAGGCTCTGCGCCGTTGCCCATCCACCAGAAGTGGCTTGTAAAATAAGGCGTCAGGATGCGGGCGTCCAGCTCCTGCTCCATCCGCGCCGTGATGCCCGGCGCGGCAGTATCCAGCTCATCGGGCAGTAAGTACCGGGTCAGCGCCAGAAGCGCGCCGGTCTCGGCGGCAAATAAATCTACGATGGGGCGGGTGGTGTCCGGCAAGGGCAGCTGCGGGGTGTCCCGGATGTAGCTGTTGTGGGCGGGCAGCTGCCATGCGCTTTCTTCGCAGATCGCCCATACGGTATCGGTAATGGCGCCCAGAAAGCGCCCTTTGTGCTCCACACACTCGGCACTTACCAGCGCGCACAGCCGCGCCCGGCGGGAGAAGTAAGCCGTCTCCCATGGGGTGCGCCGCCCAGTGTGGGTGAAATCCAGCCAGAGCGAGAGCGGCAGGGGCGCAATGGGCGTTTGCAGCGCGGCTTCCCCCGCCTGCAAAAAGCGCTGCTTTGCCCGCAGGGGCAGCCCCTGCCATGCGGTGTGCTCCTTGGCAGGGGGAAAGGGCCGGTAGCCGGGAAGAAATTCCGGCAGATGGGCAAGTTGTTCCTGTATCATAAAAGCCTCCGATTTCAAATACTTTGCTGGTATTCCCGCGGGCTGAGCCCCGTGACCTTTTTGAACACCTTGGAAAAATAGAAAGCGCTCTCGTACCCCAGTTTCTCAGCGATCTCGTATACTTTCAAATCGCCCTGTTCCAGCATCTCTTTTGCCGCGGCGATGCGGGTCTCGGTGATGTACTCCACAAAGCCGCTGTCGCCGTATTTTCCAAACAGCTGGCTGAGGTAGTTGGGCGAAAAATTGAACACCGCCGCCACATCGGCCAGCGTCAGTTTTTCCGAAAGGTGATTCTTAATATACTCCTGCACCTGTGCCACCACCTGCATCTTCCCGGCGGTGGCGTCGCCCTCGTTGACCTCCACGAACTGGATGGGCTGCTCCACCGTGAGCAGGGGCTGCAGGTGGGCGTTTTCCCGGCAGCGGCGCGCCAGCCCCAGCAGGGAGCCGGTGGGGCGACCTACCGCCCAGAGCAGCCGTACCGTGAAATAGTTGTATAGAATTTGGCTGGTGCGTTCCAGCAGCGGGCGCAGCACCGTCCGGTAGTTCTGGCACTGGGCATCGGTCAGGCAGAACAGCACATTGCAGCGCATGGCATCCGCCCCGGTCACATAGCAGGGCAGGTAGTTTTGCAGGGTGGTCTCCAGCATCCGTCCGCAGGAAAAACTCAGCTTCAGCTGCTGGGCGGGGGTAAGGGCGGTGTTGGCGATGATCTCGCAGCTGGCTACAAGGTAGGCGTCGCTTGCAAGGTTCAGTTCCATGTGCTGCAAAGGCTGCTCCAATGCGGCTTCGTCCGGGAACAGCCCGGCGTACAGCCGCACGAAAAAACGCTCCTGATAGCTGCGCACACTCTCGGCAAGGTTTTCCTGTGCCGACAATTCGCCCAGCAGGGCGCGCTCCTTTTTTACCTTTTCGGCGGCCTTGGCAAGGGCAGTTTGCAGGTTCTCGGGGGTCAGGTCCAGCTTGACCAGATAATCCACCACCCCGGCACCCATGGCCTGTTTGATGTAATCAAATTCTTCAAAGCTGGTCAGCATGATAAAGGCGGGCAGGGCGCTGCGTTCCCGGCAGGTGCGGGCAAGGGTAAGCCCGTCCATCACCGGCATTTTTACGTCGGCAATGACGATATCCGGCTTCTCCCGCTCAATGAGTTCCAGCGCCAGCTTGCCGTTGCGGGCGGTGCCGCAGACGGTATAGCCCAGCTTTTCCCATTCCAGCATCCCCTGCAGGCCGATGAGCACCAGCGGCTCATCATCCACCAGTAATATCCGCAGCATGGCTGTCTCCTTTCTGTTGATAGGGCAGCCGGATGATGACCTCGGTGCCCACGTCCTCTTCGCTTTCAATGGTCAGGCCGTAGCCCTCGCCAAAGGAATACCGGATGCGGCGGTTCACGTTCCACAGGCCGACATGACGGAACTTTTCAGCCTTTTCGGCACCCTCGGCGGGCTCGTCCAGAAGGTGAGCCACCAGCTCCGGCGGCATGCCCACGCCGTCATCGGTAATGCGCAGCAGTACGTCTCCGGTATCCGGGTCGGTGGAGATATCCAGCAGCACGCTGCCGTGGCCGCCCTTGGGCTCCAGCCCGTGGAAGATAGCGTTTTCCACCAGCGGCTGCAAGGTGAACCGGGGGATCATGCAGTCCCGGCAAAGGGTCTCGCTTTCAATGCGGGAGACCTCGATCTCTAAGTCGCCGCCGTAGCGGTACTGCTGGATGGTAAAGTAATCGTTGAGCAATGCCAGCTCCTCCTGCAAAGGCACCAGCTTCTGGGTGCCCTTGGAGATGCTCTTGGTCAGCCGCGCAAAGGCGGTGACCATCTCGGCAATGCCGGGCGCGTGCTGGATGGTGGCCATCCAGCGGATGCTGTTGAGGGTATTGTAGATAAAGTGCGGGTTCACCTCGTTTTGCAGCATCCGGTATTCCAGCTCCTGCTTGCGGCGCTCGTCCTCCACCCGGCGGGTCATCAGGCTGTCCACGTTTTCAGCCAGCTGGTTGATGCCCCGGCCGATGTCGCCCAGCTCGTTGTTCCACTCCACCGTGCGGTCCGGGGCAAAGTTGCCGTTGCCCACGGTCTCGATGCGCTTTTGCAGCGCCTCCACCGGGCGGGTGATGACCCACTCCAGCCAGTGCTGCATCAAAAAGCTCAGTCCCCAGATGATGGCAGTGCCAAGGGCGACCAGCCACAGGTACACGCCGTAGTGCAGCAAAAAGGTATTTGCGGGCAAAAGCTGTACCAGCGCCGCGCTGCGGCCGTTCAGTGTTACCTTGACTACATAATACTTCTGGCCGTCCAGCTGCACCTTGCCCTGCCATGCGGTCTGCTCTGTCACGCCGTTATTGCTGCCGGTGCGCAGGGTGTAGTCCACCTCCCGCAGCGGGTTTTCGATCTCGGTCAGGCTGCCGTTTTCGATCTGCCACAGGCGGCTGCCCATCTCCCAGTACAACGCGCTGCCGTCGGTCAGGCTGTAGCCCGCGGCCGGGTCGGTGATAATGGCGGTGTCCAGCGCAAGGTAGGTGCTGCCCCGGTGCAAGGTGCCCTTGCCGCAGCGGACAGGCTGGCTGAGGGCGATGCAGTCCGGACTGCCGGGCAGCAGCGGGTCGGTGGTGAACTGCATCCCGTACCCTTTGGGGAGAAACTGCTTTATGCTGGTGCGGTTGAGCGCCGCCGAGGAGTTCAGCGTGCCGAACTGCAAATGCCGGTCGTTCTCATTGGTAACAAAAAAGCGGAGGATATGGCTGTACAGGGTGCTGGAATAGTATTTTTCCTGCACGGCTTCGTAGGCGGCAATGGTCTGGGTGCCGTTGATATTTTCCTGCGTGATGTACCGCCGCACGGTGCTGTCGATGGAAGCCCAGTTCAAAAGAGCATCGGCGCTGTCCAGACTGGTCTCGATGGAGGTGGCCACCAGCCGCAGGTTGAACTCTGCCGCCTGCAGGGAGTTGGCGCGCACATATTGGTTGGAGAGGATGAACAGCGCCGCGCCCACGGCCAGCGAGGTAAGAAAGGTAAAAAAGCGCATTCCCCACACGATCTGCCGCCGCAGCGGGAAACGATGGCTGCTCTTCATAACGGTGCCTCCTTTCCGGTAATATTTTGCATTCTTTCCTTTATACAGTACTGATTCCGGCGCGGTTTGTCAACGGCTTTTTTCGTGAAAATTGTGTACTTTATACGCTTTTTCCTCGCGCCACGAATGCAAACTGTGCAAGAGAACAAGAAAGTGCAGACTCCAGTGTAAGAAAGTGCATCTTTTTTTAAAAGATACAGAAAAACTGCAACTCTTCCCGGAATTTTTCCATTCCGGTTTTTGCGTTTGTGCGGTATCCTAGTGTCAACAAAAGCGAGCGGCTCCCCGGCACGGGGGAGGCCGCTGCACAGAACAAACACACTGCCCTGAAGGAGGACACACTTATGAAAAAGATCTCTCGTCGTTCGTTCCTTACCGCTGCCGCTGCCTGCGGCGCAGCTGCTGCCCTGAGCGCCTGCGGCGGCTCTTCCGCAAGCTCCACCGCTGCTTCCTCCACTGCCGGTTCCACCGCTGCATCCGCAGCCGCAGGCCCTGTTACCCTGCAGTGGTCGGTGTGGGATAAGGAGTCCACCCCCTACTGGCAGGCCATGGCCGACGGCTACATGGCAAGCCACAAGGACGTGACCATCGAGATGGTGGATCTGGGCTCCAGCGATTACATGACCGTTCTGGCTACCCAGCTGGCCGGCAGCGCCGATCTGGATGTCGTGACCGTCAAGGATATCCCCGGCTACGCAAACCTGATCAATCTGGACTACCTCAAGCCCCTGAACGAGGTGCTGACCCGCGATACCGGCGATTTCAACGGCACCATCGAGCAGCTGACCACCGATGACGGCAACTTCTACGCCGTGCCCTTCCGCAGCGACTTCTGGGTGCTGTACTACAACAAGGATCTGTTCGATAAGGCCGGTGTGGAGTATCCCTCCAATGACCTGACGATGGAAGATTACGATGCTCTGGCCCGCAAGATGACTAGCGGCTCCGGCGACACCAAGGTCTATGGCTGCCACTACCACACCTGGCGCTCCGCCGCTTCTCTGTTCTCCATTCTGGACGGCAAGAACACCATTATCGACGGCAAGTACGACTTCATGAAGCCCACCTACGATATGGTCATTGCCCAGCAGAAGGACGGCATCTGCATGGACTACGGCTACCTCAAGACCTCTTCTCTGCACTACTCCGCAGCCTTTGAGAACCAGCAGTGCGCAATGGTCAACATGGGCAGCTGGTTCATTTCCACGCTGGAAGCTTACATGAAGGATGCCGAGACCAAGTTCAACTGGGGCATCGTCAAGTACCCGCACCCCGCCGGTGCAGAGGCTGGTTCTACGCTGGGCACTGTGACCAGTCTGGCCATCAACGCCGATTCTCCCAAGGCAGAGACCGCTGCCGACTTCATCAACTGGTGTGTCTCCGAAGAGGGCGCACAGGCCATTGCCAAGACCGGCACCTTCCCGGCTTGCGGCTCCGCTGCCACCGCCGAGATCATCAAGTCCACCGAGGGCTTCCCCGAGGACAGCAATTCTGTGGATGCACTGACCACCAGCAATGTCTATTTGGAAATGCCTTACACCCAGTACGCATCTGATATCGAGACCATTCTGAACGCCGAGCACGATGCCATTATGACCATGAGCGAGACCGTGGACGAGGGCATCCAGAACATGAACGATCAGGTTCCCGCAGTTCTCGGCTGATAAAGCGTTTTCCGCAATGGTTTGCGGTTCTCCTTCTTCATCATTTTCGATCCCCATTCATTTTCCGATGACGAGCATCGGAAAAAAGCCCTGTCCGAGCGGGGCGGGTATGCAAAGCGCCCGCCCCGCTCATTTTTTGGAAAAGCTGTTATACTTCCGGGAAAGGAGGCTCTTTTATGGCGAGTGCTGCTGTCCAGAATAAAACTCCCCGTAAAGTGCTTAAAAAATCGACCCGCGATTCTCTGATCGCGTATTCCTTCATTGCGCCAAACTTCATTGGCTTCTGCGTGTTTACGCTGGTGCCCATGGTGTTTGCCATTGCGCTGGCCTTCTGCGCATGGGACGGCCGCCACGCCATTGAATTTGTCGGCCTGAAAAACTTTGTAAAGCTCTTCACCACCGATAAAATTTTTCAGGCGGCGCTGAAAAACACCGTCGTCTATGTCATCGGTACCGTGCCGCTTACGCTGGCCTGCTCGCTGGCCATGGCTGTGCTGCTGAACCAGAACGTGAAGCTGCGCAACTTCTTCCGCACCGTGGCGTTCTTCCCCTATGTTGCCTCGCTGGTGGCGGTGGCAGCGGTGTGGAATATGATCTTCAACCCCTCCATGGGCCCCATCAACATGATCCTGAACCAGTTCTTTGGCGTGGCGGTGGAAAACCTGCCCCGCTGGGCTGCCGGTAAGGACACCGCTATGATCACGGTCATCCTGTTCAGTGTATGGAAGAACATGGGCTACTACATGGTCATCTATCTGGCAGGCCTGCAGGGCTGCAACCCGGACCTGAACGAAGCCGCCGAGCTGGACGGCGCAAATCGCTGGCAGCAGTTCTGGCACATCACCCTGCCGCAGCTGCGCCCCACCACCTTCTTTGTGGTCATTATGCTCACCATCTCCGGCTTCAAGGTCTACGACCAGATGTACATGATCACGCAGGGCGGCCCCGGCACTGCTACCATGACGCTGGTGTATTACATCTATAATGTGGCCTTCGTCAATACCCCGAAATACGGCTACGCAAGTGCAATTTCCATGGTGCTGTTCGTACTGGTGCTGATCGTTACCATCATCCAGTTCCGCGGCTCCAAGGGCGAGAACTGAGAAAGGAGGAAGAACTATGTCTGCTGCTATTATCAAGACCGAAGCCTCTCAGAAGCGCCGCAACTTCATCTCCAAGTTCCTGATCTATTTCTTCCTCATCGTCATCACAGCTTGTATGCTGCTGCCCTTTTTGTGGATGCTGTCCTCCTCCTTTAAGCTGAATAAGGACGTGTTCGGCTTCCCCATCCAGTGGATCCCCAAAAATCCCCGCTGGCAGAACTATGTGGACATCTGGACCCAGATCCCGCTGCTGACCTTTGTGAAAAACACGGTCAAGATCACCTTGGTGGTCACCCTGTTGCAGCTGTTCACTTCCTCCTTTGCAGCCTACGCCTTTGCCAAGATGCAGTTCAAGGGCAAAAACGCGCTCTTCCTCGGCTACATTGCCACCATCGCAGTGCCTTGGCAGGCCTACATGGTACCCCAGTTCATGATGATGAGCTCGTGGCATTTGAACAATACCCATCTGGCCATTATGTGCCTGCAGGCTTTCAGCGCCTTCGGCGTGTTCCTGATGAAGCAGTTCTACGAGGGCGTGCCCACCGAGCTGTGTGAGGCTGCCCGCATTGACGGCCTGAGCGAGTACGGCATCTGGTGGCACATCATGCTGCCCCTCAGCCTGCCCGCCCTGTCCACCCTGACCATCTTCACCTTCGTGAACACCTGGAACGACTTCCTTGGCCCCCTGATCTACCTGACCAAGACCGAGCTCAAGACCATCCAGATCGGTCTGCGTATGTTCATCACCCAGTATTCCGCAGAGTACGGCCTGATCATGGCGGCCTCTGTGGTGGCACTGATCCCGGTGCTGATCGTGTTCCTCTCCCTGCAGAAGTATTTTGTGCAGGGCGTGGCATCCACCGGCATCAAGGGCTAAACAAATCACCCGTAAGCGGGGCGTGGGCAGTACCCGCGCCCCGCATTTTTTGCAGAAATAGAGAGAAAGTGTTATGTTATATCCTGAACAGAATGAAGCGCGCTTGAAGCTGAGCCTTGACGGCACATGGGCGTTTGCGCTGGGCAGCTGCGTGGAAGACCAGTTCGATCCCGCAAAGCCCCTGCCGGATGCCCAGCCCATCGCCGTGCCCGCCAGCTACAACGACCAGAACGACCAGACCACCGCCCTGCGCCGCCACTACGGCTGGGCATGGTATCAGCGCAAAGTTACCCTGCCCACTTTCTGCGCCGGGCAGCGGGTGGTGCTGCGGTTCGGCTCGGTGACCCACACGGCAAACGTCTGGCTGAACGGCCAGCTTATCGCACAGCACAAGGGCGGCTTTACCCCCTTTGAAGCAGACGTTACCGCCCTGCTGCACCCCGGCGAGACGGTGCTGCTGACCGTCGCCTGCGACAACCGGGTAAACCACAGCACCCTGCCTGTGGGCAACGAGGACGGACAACTGGCCTTCTTTGGATCGGACAACGCGGGCATCCCCAGTGTGGAGGCTGCCAAGCGCGCCGCCGCACCCCAGAACCGCCCCAACTTTGACTTTTTCAACTATGCGGGCATCCACCGACCAGTGTGGCTCTACACCACCCCCAAAGAGTATATCGAGGATGTGACCGTAGTGCCCGCCGTAGACGGCACGGTGCAGTACGCGGTCAAAACCACCGGCAGCGCGCCTGTCCATGTCATGGTGCTGGATGCGGACGGCAACGCCGTTGCAAGCGCCGAGGGTGTAGAAAGTACCCTGACCATTCCGGAGGTGCATCTCTGGGAGCCCAGACCCGGCACGCCCTACCTGTACACCCTGCACATCACCTGCGGGGCAGACGTCTACGATCAGACCTTTGGCGTGCGCAGCATTGAGGTGCGGGGCACACAGGTGCTTTTGAACGGAAAACCGCTCTATTTCAAGGGCTTTTGCAAGCACGAGGACTTTACCGCCCACGGCCGCGGCTTTGACCCGGTGCTGAACGTGAAGGACGTGAATCTGATCCACTGGGCAAACGCCAACGCGGTGCGTACCAGCCACTACCCCTACGCTGAGGAGTTCTACGACCTGTGCGACCGGGAGGGCATTCTGGTCATGGACGAGACCCCGGCGGTGGGTATCGGCGGCGGGGCGGCGGTGAATCCTTACAAGGAATATCCCCTTGCGGAGCATCACCGGCAGGTGCTTGCCGAGATGATCCATCGGGACAAAAACCACCCCTGCGTGGTGCTGTGGAGCCTTGGCAACGAGCCGGATCTGGAGCACTTCCCGCAGGATGCCTACGATTACTGGCACCCGCTGTATGAGCTGGCACATCAGCTGGACCCGCAGAACCGCCCGGTCACCCTCGTCTGCTGCCAGAACGACTACACCAAGGATATCACCACCCGCACCATGGATATCGTCTGCATCAACCGCTACTACGGCTGGTACAACCTTTCCGGCGACATGGACGCCGCCTGCTATGGCCTGAATCAGGAAATGGATTTCTGGGCAGAGCAGCACAAGCCCGTGATGATGAGCGAATACGGCGCAGACACCGTGGCAGGTCTGCACACCGCCGGAGCCGAGATGTTCAGTGAGGAGTTTCAGGTGGAGTTCTACCGCCGTCTGGATGCAGAGTTTGACAAGCGCCCGTGGTTTGTGGGAGAATTTGTCTGGAACTTTGCAGACTACGACACCGTGCAGGGCCCCATGCGGGTGGACGGCAACAAAAAAGGCCTGTTCACCCGGGACCGCCGCCCCAAGCTGGGTATGCACTTTCTGCGCCAGCGGTGGGCAGAGATACCTACGTTTGGATTTAAGGAGTAATCATGATGAAAACCTACCAGAACCACGCTATGACCGACGCCGAGGCACGGCAGGCACTGGCCGATGCCTGCAAACAGGTGGAGACCAATCTGCCCCTGTACACCTACCAGTGCCAGAACCATTCCAGCGTGAACAATATCTACCCCGGCTGTGCCAATAACCAGTGGACCTGCGGCTTCTGGCCGGGGGAGATCTGGCTGGCCTACGAAGCCACCGGGGAGGAAAAATTCAAGACCGCCGCCCTCATTCAGGTGGACAGCTTTGCGGATCGCATTGCCCGCAAGGTGGAGGTGGACCACCACGACATGGGCTTTTTGTACAGCCCCACCTGCGTGGCAGCGTGGAAGCTGGTGGGCAGCGAAAAGGGCAAAAACGCCGCCATTGCCGCCGCCGACCAGCTGCTGACCCGCTACCAGCCCAGCGGTAGATTTTTGCAGGCATGGGGCACTATGGACGACCCCGGCAACTACCGCTATATCATTGACTGTATGCTCAATGTGCCGCTGCTGTACTGGGCGGCACAGGTGACCGGCAGCGACCACTACCGCGAAATTGCCGCCGCCCACACCGCCACCACGCTGGCAAACTCCTTCCGGCCGGACGGCAGCACCTACCACACCTTCTTTATGAACCCGGACGGCACCCCCAAGGGCGGCCGCACCTGTCAGGGCTATAAGGACGACAGCTTCTGGGCACGGGGACAGGCGTGGGGCGTGTACGGCAGCGCCATCGGCTACACCTATACCCACGATGAAAAGTTCCTCGAGGTGTTCCGCAAAGCACTGGCGTTCTACCTTTCCCGTCTGCCAGAGGATATGATCCCCTGCTGGGATATGCTCTTTGCCCCGGAAAGCGGCGAACCCCGGGATTCCTCCTCCGCTGCCATCGTGGCCTGCGGCCTGCTGGAAGCGGCAAAGTATGTGGACGAAACAGAAGCTGCCCAGTGGCGCACGCTGGCACGGCAGATGCTGGCCAGCCTTGCCGCAAACTATGCGGTAAAGCCCGGCACCCTTGGCTCCGGCCAGCTGCTGCACGGCACTTACAGCAAAAAAAGCCCCTACAACACCTGCACCCCGGAGGGCGTGGATGAATGTACGAGCTGGGGCGATTATTTTTACATGGAGGCGCTGACCCGCCTGACCAAAGACTGGGAGATGTACTGGTGATGAACTTGCAGACCAAAGCGGATTTTACCGCACTGATGCACAAATTTCTCGACCCGCTCAAGCCTTATTATTCCGCAGGCTGTGCCCGGCTGCATCTGGGCGAGACGGGCGTGACCTACAACCAAAATGCCATTGAGCTGGAAGCCTTCAGCCGCCCGCTGTGGGCGCTGGTGCCCTTCTGGGTAGGTGGCGGCTCTGACCCGGAATTTGAAAAAATCTACCGCAAGGGTCTTGCCGCCGGCGCCGACCCGGAAAACCCCGAATACTGGGGCACCACCGGGGAGTACGACCAGTGTTATGTGGAGATGGCTGCCATTGCCTGCGGCATCCTCACCGCACCGGAAAAGCTGTGGACCCCGCTTTCTGACACCGAAAAACAGAACCTTGCCGCATGGCTGGGGCAGATCAACGCCCACACCATCCCGGACTGCAACTGGCAGTTTTTCCGCATCCTTGTAAACCTTGCCCTGAAAAGCGTGGGGATGCCTTACAGCCCGGAGCTGCTGGAGGACGGTCTTTGCAAAATCGACAGCTATTACAGCGGCGACGGCTGGTCCACCGATGGCGCCTCGGTGCAGAAGGATTACTACATCCCGTGGGCCATCCAGTATTACGGGCTGCTCTACTCTAAATTTGCCGCAGATACCGACCCCCGGCGTGCTGCCCTTTACCGCCAGCGCGCCCAGCTGTTCGCGCAGCAGTTCGTCTACTGGTTCGATGCCAATGGCGCGGCGCTGCCCTTTGGCCGCAGCCTGACCTACCGCTTTGCCCAGAACAGCTTCTGGGCGGCCTGCATCTGGGCAGGGCTGGAACCGCTGCCCCTGCCGGTGATGAAAGGGCTCATCGTCCGCAACTTCAACTGGTGGCTGGGGCAGAAAATGTTCGACCGGGACGGCATCCTGACCATCGGCTACTGCTACCCGCAGATGTACATGGCCGAGCGGTACAACGCCCCCGGCAGCCCCTACTGGGGCATGAAGAGCTTTTTGTTGCTTGCTCTGCCGGATGACCATCCCTTCTGGTCTGCCGAGGCCGCGCCCATGCCCGCATTGGAGCGGCTCAAGCCCATGCCATACGCCAATATGCTGGTGCAGCGCCGGGCGGGGCGGGTAACGGCCTATGCCGCCGGTGTCAACGAGGGGCACGGCCACGGACAGTTCCCGGAAAAGTACGCAAAATTTGCCTACGATACCCGCTTTGGCTTCTGCGCCTCCCGCAGCCGGGAGGTGCTCAATCAGGCGGCTCCCGACAGTATGCTGGCCTTTGTCATCGACGACAACGTGTTTGTGCGCAAGGTGAGCAAAACGTGGGAAATTGAAGCCGGGGCTGTGACTGCGCAGTGGTCGCCCTTCCCCGGCATTGAGGTGACCACTACCATCACCCCCACGGCCACCGGCCACCGCCGCCATCATGAGATTGACAGCAGTTTCGACTGCGAAGCCTACGACTGCGGTTTTGCCGTGCCCAATTTTGCACCGGGCTACGCCGAAAGCGTGGAAAACGATACCGCCGAAGCCCATTGCGACACGTTGCGCTGCACCGTGCGCGGCAGGGGAGAGGCAGTGGTCATCGGCTGCGACCCCAACACCAGCCTGTATTTTACCAACGTCCATCTGCCCGCCGTGAAGTACCATATCCCCAAGGGGCACACGGTGTTGGACACCGAGATCCTTGACGAAGCGGACTGATGCCGTTTCTCTCCAGAAAAACAGTCGTTTTGTGCGGCTGTTTTTCTTATATCCTGTGCTATAATAAAAGCAGAAAATGCTGCGAGGTGACACCTATGCCTTTGAATCATCCCATTACCCCGGCGCTTCTGGCCGACCCGGAAATTTTCCAGCAGAACCGTCTGCCCTTCCATGCCCACTTTGCCGACCAGAGCAGCCCCGAACTGCCCCTGACCGTCAGCTTGGACGGCGAGTGGAACTTTCGCTATGCGGAAAACCTGACCGCACCCTTTACGGACTGGGATACCCTGACTGTGCCCGGCTTTATCCAGATGCAGAGCCTGCAAAAGCCCGGCCAGCCCTACGGCACGCCCCATTACGTCAACACCCAGTACCCGTGGGACGGCCACGAAAAGCTGCACCCCGGCCAGATTCCGCAGGATTATAACCCCATTGGAGAGTACCAGCGTAGTTTCACCCTGCCGGAAAGCTGGGCAAGCTGCTACCTGCGTCTGAACGGTGCCGACAGTGCCGCCGCCGTCTGGTGCAACGGCGTTTACATCGGCTACACCGAAGATACCTTCACTCCCGCTGAATTTGACATGACCGCCGCCGTCCACCCCGGCGAAAATACCCTGACGGTGCAGGTGTACCGTTTCTCCTCCGGCAGCTGGCTGGAAGATCAGGATTTCTGGCGCATGAGCGGCCTGTTCCGCTCGGTGGAGCTGTTCACAAAGCACGAACTGCATCTGGAAGATGTCTTTGTAAAGCAAGATTTTGCCCCGGATTTTTCCAGCGCCACTGTTACCTTTGATTGCAAGGTCAGCGGCGCGGGAACCATCTCGGTGGTATTTGACGGCGAGGAGCAGTCCGCTGAGGTGGGGGAACCTGCCGAGTACGACAGCGGCGTGGTGTTCGGCAAGGGTGAGGCCGACCCGGACGTGGAAGAGGACGTGCAGGACGTTTCCTTTACCTTTGCGGTGACAAATCCAACCCTGTGGAGCGCCGAGCAACCGAACCTGTACGAAGCAGAAATTGCCCTGCTGCGCGAGGGCGCTCTGGTGGAGCGCACCGGGCTGAAAGTCGGCTTGCGTAAGTTTGAGCTGAAAGACCGCCAGATGCTTTTGAACGGCCAGCGTATTGTGTTCAAGGGCGTCAACCGCCATGAGTGGAGCTGCCGCACCGGCCGCACCGTCAGCCGGGAAGAGATGCTGTGGGATGTGAAGAATCTGAAGGCCCACAACGTCAACGCCGTGCGCACCAGCCACTACCCGGATGACCCCTATTTTTTGCAGCTCTGCGATGAATATGGCCTGTACGTCATCGGGGAGACGAATCTGGAGACCCACGGCACATGGCAGAAGCTGGGCGCGGACGGCTCGGACGAGTGGACGCTGCCCGGTGCGCGCCCGGAGTGGCGGGAAAATGTGCTTGCTCGCGCCGAAGCGATGCTGGAACGGGACAAAAACCACCCGGCCATCCTCATCTGGTCTTGCGGCAACGAGAGCCACGGCGGCAAGACCCTGTGGGAGATGAGCGAATACTTCCGCCGCACCGACCCCAGCCGCCTTGTGCACTACGAGGGTATTTTCTGGAACCGGGAATACCCCGCCACCTCCGATATGGAAAGCCAGATGTATACCCCGGTGGCAGACATCAAAAAGTTTCTGGCAGAGCACCCGGAAAAGCCCTTTATCATGTGCGAGTACAGCCACGCCATGGGCAACAGCTGCGGCGGCATCACCGACTACACCGAGTATGCTTACGAAGAACCGCTGTATCAGGGCGGGTTCATCTGGGAGTACATGGACCACGGCATCGCGGTCACTGACCCGGACGGCAAGCCCTGCTTTGCCTACGGCGGCGACTTCGGCGACCGCCCCACCGACCGGGAATTCTGCGTGGACGGCCTTGTACTGCCCGACCGCCGTAACACCCCCAAAATGGACGCCGTCAAGGCGGCCTACGCACCGCTGAAGATCACCCTGACCGACACCGAAGCCGTGATTGAAAACCGGAATCTCTTTACCGACCTGAACGCCTACGACCTTGTGTTTGCGTCCTCGGTCAACGGCAAGCCGGAGCGCCGGGCGGTGCTGCGGGCAGACTGTGCACCCGGCGAAACGGTGCATCTGCTGTTCCCCTTTGCCTTGCCGGAGACAGGGCTTGCCTGCATGACCGTTACCGCTATCCAGCGGGCTGCAAAGCCCGGCATCCCGGCGGGCTATGAAGCTGCCTTTGGGCAGGTATGGCACAACTACGCCGCCGCCCGGCTGACCCTGCCCGCCCCGCAGCTGGTGGAGATGGACTGCAACATCGGCGTGAAGGGCAAGGGCTTCGAGTACATCTTTGGCCGCGGCAAGGGCCTTGTGTCCATCCGCTACAACGGTGTGCAGCTGTTGGACGATACCGTGCGCCCCAACTTTTGGCGTGCGCCCACCAACAACGACGAGGGCTGCGCAGAACCTTTTACATTTGCCTTCTGGAAAACCGCCGGTCTCTACGCCCGGTGCGATAATCTGACTGCCGAAGCAAAGGATGAGTTCGTCATCGTCCGCGCAAACTACACCCTGCCAGATGGGCAGACGCTTCCCATTGATTTTGCCATTGACGGCGCAGGCCGCTGTGACATCACCATGACATGGCAGGGCGCGCGCACTGAACTGCCGGAGTTCGGTCTGCTCTTCCCGCTGCGCCGGGAGCTGACCGAGGTATCCTATCTGGGTCTTGGCCCCCGGGAAACCACCGCCGACCGCACCGCAGGCGGCAAAATGGGCGCTTGGAGCTACAATGTCCGGCAGGATTTTGCTCAGAACACCCCGGTCTATCCGCAGGAGTGCGGCAGCCGCACCGACGTGTACAGCGCAGCGGTCACCGGCAGCGGATTGAACATAGGCATCGGCTTTGCAGGGGACAGCATGACCTTCTCGGCACTGCCCTATACGCCCCATGAGCTGGAAAACGCCCGCCACTTCTACGAGCTGCCCCGGGACGACAACAAGACGGTTGTCCGTTGCGCTGCCTTCCAGCGCGGCGTTGGCGGTGACAACAGTTGGGGCGCAAAGCCCCATGCAGATGCCTGCTTTGCGGTGGAGAAGGGAACCTCGTTCCGTTTTACGATTCAAAAGTAAAAATTTACTTGGCTAAAGTGGTGGGGGATCATCGTGATACCCGCCACTTTGGTCTTATTGCGAAACCGTAACGAGATAAAAATCAGTGCAACATATAAATAGTATATTGGCGATACGCAATCCAACGATGTAGCTGCTGCATTAAAAAGTTGAATTGCGGTATCCATGTTGTAGCGGCAGGAAAGCAGTTCCATCATAGTAGTGTCCTCCTGGACCTGGACTTGGTTTTGGTGTGCAGCCACGCAAATCAATGCCGCCAAGTCGGTGGAGATAAAACGGCAAGGCCGCCTGCTGCCGCCAAGAAGAAAAAGGCTGTAATTCTATAAAAAGGACGGAAAAAAGGACGGAAATCAGAGGAACCTATCAGGATTCTGTGCTCTGGTGGTCGATATCAAGAGACAAGCCGCCAACTTCACCGTGGATGGCCTTTATGTGGTAAGCGACATATTCGCGCGGATTGACACCGTAATTCTTTTTGAAGGAGCGGTAAAAGGCGTTATAATCAGAAAAACCGCATTTGGCCGGGATGGAAGAGATCGGCTCTTTTTTCATCAGCAGCCGTTTGGCTTCCAGCAGCCGCTGCTGGATGACATACTGGTAAAAGCTGATCTGCATATTCTGCTTGAACATGTGGGAAAAATTGTATTTATCAATGAAAAGCGCCTTTGCCACCGTGTCCAGTGAAAGATCGCCGCTGAGGTTCAGATCGATATAATGCAGGGCGTTGCTCAGGACGCTTGGTTTCTGCGCCTTGGCAAAAACGTGCTCCCGATTATATAAGGAGCGGTTGATGCCAATGAGGATGCGGAGGATATCGGCCATGCCCTCGCTGTGGTAACACAGGCTTTCCTCCCGGTAAGCGTGGGTCAGGGCCTCAAACTGCCCGAAGCGGGCGCGGGAACTGTCCACACTATCCCGAATCAAAAATGTTTTTGCATGACCCGGACGGAGAAAGTAATCGATGTCCGGGTCGATCTTTTTCATGGTATCAAAAGCCGGAGGACTGAGCCACAACACATACCGCTCATAGGGGATCTCAAAGTCCCGGAAGATGGGATGGTGCATAATGGCAGGTGGGATGATCAGCAGGTCTCCCGGTTTGAGCCGGAACATTTTGTCGTGGACAACATAATCCGCATTTCCGCTGACAAAGAGAAAAATCTCATAGAATTCATGGTAATGAGAAGCGACCGGGGGATAGCTGGCGTCCTTGTAATGGTCAATCTCAAAATCCGGCTCGGCCATGTAATGTTTATCGGTTTTGATGACTTTCACAGAAAAATACCTCCGGTCAAAAAATTCTTTTGGGCTAGTTCATCATAACACGATGTACCAATATATGCAATGTTTTGACCAATAAATGCCAATAATTTTGCAAAAAAGGTTGGATTATACCAAGAAATGCAAGGTTTTTACCAAAAAAGGCCTGTACATTACAACGTGTTTGCGCTATTTTTATTGACAGAAAGCCTGTTGCACATGGCAGAGCGGAAATGGTAGGGATCGCGCAGCCTGAAGCCCTTTGCGGAAGGGATAAATTTCACTCTGACCGACAGGAGATCAAAACCGGTTTTGTACGCAGTCAATCAAACAAAGAAAACTGGAGATGTCAATCATGATAGGAACAAGACGTATTACTCGCCGCAGCTTTCTGGCTGCTGCAGGTCTTGCTGCCGTAGGCGCAAGCCTGTCGCTCACCGGATGCAGCGGCTCGGTTTCAGACGGCCTGAGCTCCAAGCATCTGCTGGTGGCACACAGCCACAGCGAAGCGCACCCGGTCAACGTTGGACTGCAGAAGATGACGGAAGTTGCTTCTGCTGAATCCGACCTGACCTTCAGCGTTTACCCCAATGGTCAGCTGGGCGACAACGCAGCAATGATCCAGCTGGTCAAGGCCGGCGTTCTGGATATTGCAAAGGTCTCTGCTTCCAGCATGGAGCAGTTCAACAGCGCATACGCCATCTTCTCGATGCCGTATGTGTTCGAGAGCACCGAGCAGTATTTTGCCGTTATGAACCAGAGCGAAGCGGTGCAGGAGATCTTCAAGAGCACCTACGATCAGGGCTTCTTTGCCATCGGCTGGTTCGATTCCGGCTCCCGCAGCATCTACACCACCAAAGACGGCCCCTGTGAAGGCCCCGCAGACCTGAAGGGTCTGAAGATCCGCACCCAGGACAGCCCCACGTCCATTGCCATGATCCGTGCCATGGGCGGCAGTGCAACGCCCATGTCCAGCGGCGAGACCTACACCGGTCTGCAGCAGGGCATTATTGACGGCGCAGAGAACAACGAGACAGTTCTGGTGCAGGACGGTCACGGCGAGGTCTGCAAGAGCTACACCTACACCCAGCACCAGATGGTGCCCGATATCGTGATCATCTCCACCGAGACTTGGGAAAGTCTGGACGAGGCCGAGCAGAGTGCCATCGTAAACGGCATGACCCAGGGCAACGAAGCACACGAGGCCGTATGGCAGGATCTGGTGCAGGAGAACATCGACGGTGCCAAGGAGATGGGCGTTCAGTTCTACACCATCGACAAGACGGCCTTTATCGAGGCTACCCAGTCCCTGCGCGACGAGTTCTGTGCCAAGAGCGCCGACAATGCCCGTTATTACGAGGACTTCCTGTCCTATGTACAGGCTTGATGAGGAGGGAAGCATACCATGTTGATCGTTAAATTCCGTGGCCTGATCGATAAGATCATTCAGGTCCTCAGCACCATTATCATGGGTGTCATGGTCATTGCTGTCTGCTGGCAGGTCATCACCCGCTACATCCTGAACAACCCCAGCACCGTGACCGAAGAAGCGCTGCGTTATCTGCTGATCTGGGTGACCATGGTGGGCGGTGCTTACGCATACGGCCGCCGCAAGCATCTGGCAATCACCGCGCTGAGCAAGCGTCTGTCCTTCAAGGGCCAGAAGATCCTGGATATCTTTGTGCAGGCTATGGTCATCCTGTTCTGCGTTGTTGTCATGATCGGCGGCGGCACGCGCCTTGTCAACACCGCTGCGGATCAGCTGAGCGCTGCGCTGCAGCTGCCCATGCCCCTGATCTACGCCAGCGTCCCTGTGGGTGCCATCCTGTTCATCTTCTACGCGCTCATCTTCATCGGTGAGGATCTGCGCGATATGAAGCAGGGCCCCAAGGCAGAGTCTGCCAAAGAAGCATAAAAAAGGAGGACGAACCTAAAATGGGTACTTTTCAAGTCGGTCTGCTCCTGATCGGCACGTTTGCGCTGCTGCTGGCGCTGAGCGTCCCGGTCTCGGTCAGTATCATCATTTCGTCGGTCGTGACCATGGCCTCCACCCTGTCTCTGGATCTGGGCACTTTCGTTGCCAGCCAGCGCATGGTGGGCGGCGTTGACAGCTTCTCGCTGCTGGCTGTCCCGTTCTACATCCTCTGCGGTGTTCTGATGAACACCGGCGGCATTGCACAGAAACTGATCGATTTCGCAAAAATTCTGGTCGGCCGCATCCCCGGTGGTCTGGCACACACCAACATTCTGGGCAACACGCTGTTCGGCTCTCTGTCCGGTTCCTCCGTTGCAGCTTCCGTTGCCATCGGCGGCGTTCTGATCCCCATGGAGGAGAAGGAAGGCTACGATAAAAAGTTTGCCGCTGCCGTCAACATCGCTTCCGCACCTACCGGTCTGATCATTCCTCCTTCCGGCATCCTGATCATCTATCCGGTGCTGGCTGGCTGCTCTGTGGTGGGCATGATCATGTCCGGCTACATTCCCGGCCTGATGTGGGCACTGGCCTGCATGGTGGTGGCGTATGTCATCGCAAAGAAGAACCACTATCCCACTGCTGGTAAGGTTCCGGCTTCCGTTTTCTTCAAGTACTTCGTGGACGCCATCCCCAGCCTGCTGCTGATCGTCATCATCGTCGGCGGCGTTATGTCCGGCATCTTCACTGCAACGGAGTCCGCTGCCGTGGCTGTTGCCTACACCCTGTTCCTGTCCATCGTTGTTTACCGCAGCATCAAGATCAAGGATTTGCCCAAGATCCTGCTGGACGCCTGCGAGACCACCGCTGTCATCATGTTCCTGATCGCCGGCTCCAACGTCATGAGCTTTGTTATGAGCTTCACCGGCCTGCCCAGCGCCATCGGCAATGCACTGATCAGCGTTTCCAGCAACAAGTACGTCATCCTGCTCATCATCAACCTTGTCCTGCTGGTGGTTGGCTGCTTCATGGACATCACCCCGGCTGTCCTGATCTTCACCCCGATCTTCCTGCCCGTTGTCCAGTCCTTCGGTATGGACCCCATCCACTTCGGTATCATGATGGTCATGAACCTGGGTATCGGCAACATCACCCCGCCCGTTGGCAGCGCACTGTTTAGCGGCTGCTCGGTGGCAGATATGGACATGGAGGACATGATCAAACCGATCCTGCCGTTCTATGCCGCGATCTTCGTGGCGCTGATGCTGGTAGCTTATGTGCCTTGGTTCTCCATGGCGCTGCCCACCCTGTTCGGCGCAGTCTGATAATGTGAAAAGGAGCAAGTTTTCATGGTTTATTCAGTCACCAAGTATGGCGCTGTCGGCGATGGCGCAACCAATGATGCCGCTGCAATCCAGTCTGCCATTGATGCCTGCAACGCAGCAGGCGGCGGCCGCGTTGTACTGGAGGGCGGTCATACCTACTATTCCAGTTCTATCGAGCTGAAAAGCAACGTAGAGCTGCATCTGGAACAGGGCGCCCTTCTGAAAGCGCACTCCGATATCTCCACCTATTTCAACCCCAACGGCGATGATGCTTCCGTGGCAGCAGTTTCCGGCGCAAAGGCCGTGGATCGTCCGGTGGCAAAACCGGCTTACACCTTTATTCACGCCAAGGATGCAGACAACTTCTCCATCACGGGTCAGGGCGCAGTGGACGGCAATGTTTATGCCTTTATGAAGCGGGCAAGCCGTTACTACTTCAACGGTGATTTCTACCCCCGTCCCACCATGGTGTATGTGGAGCACTGCAACCACATCTCGTTCCATGACGTGACACTGCAGAACTCTCCGTTCTGGACGCTGCACCCTGCCGGATGCAACGATGTGCTGATCTCCAACATCCGGGTGCTGAACCCGCTGGACTGCACCAACTCCGACGGTATTGATCCGGATCACTCCACCAATGTGCGGATCATCGGCTGCCATGTCCAGTGTGCAGATGACTGCATCTGCCTCAAGACCACAGCAGGCAACAACGAGTACGGCCCCACCAAGAACGTCATCATCTCCAACTGCACGCTGACCTCTACCAGTGCCGCAATCAAGATCGGCACAGAGGGCGTGGCAGATTTCGAGAATATTCTGGTGGATAACTGCATCATCACTGGAAGCAACCGGGGTCTGTCCATCCAGATTCGCGACGGCGGCTGTGTGCGGAACGTGAGCTTCTCCAACATCATGATCGAGACCCGCCGCTTTGCCGAGTGCTGGTGGGGCTGCGCGGAGCCTATCGTGATGACGACCCACGACCGGAACGCCAACACCCACAGCGGCAGCATCGAGAATGTTCGCTTCTTCAATGTCACCTGCAAGGGTGAGAACGGTGTGTTCCTCTCCGGCAACGAGGAGAATCACATCAAGAACGTTCTGTTTGAAAATGTCAACGTCTGTCTGGAAGCTACCAGCAAGTGGGAGCGCGGAATGTACGATCTGCGTCCCATTCCGCCTGAAAAGGAAGGCATGCTGCATCAGAAGAGTGCAGCCATGTTCCTGCGCTGGGTGGATGGCGTCACCGTCCGGAACTCCACGCTGGGCTTTGCGGGCGAGGACCGTTCGGACTTCGCACAGGCGCTTCTTACTCAGAACTGCACCAACGTGCAGACCATGGGTCTGACTGCTGAGGCTGCCGCCCCGGAGTACCAGAGCATCGAACTGGGCTGAGCCGCCTATCAATAATGAGCAAGCCGCCGCATCGGCGCTGGCCCCTTTTGCCGGGTCGGGCCGGGCGGCGGCTTCTTTTGAGGGATAAACCAATGAACAAGAAAAAGAACATCATCACGTTTGCCGCATTCCTGATCCTGATGGTGGGTCTGGGCGCGAACGATGCTATGCGGGGCATTTTTTCCACGATCTTCTCTGCCCACTTCCAGCTGAGTACCGCCCAGTTGTCCCAGATCGTCACCGTAAGCTACATCGGCAACCTCGTGTTTCTGGCCGTCGGCGGCTTCGGGGTGGATATTCTGGGCCGCCGCAAGGCCATGCTGCTGTATACCTTTTTGTGGAGCGCAGCCATGCTGCTGTTTGCCACTACGGACTCCTATCTGCTGCTGCTTGTGGGAATGTTTTTTGCCATGGGCACATCCACACTGCTGAACACCAACATGAACCTGATCACGACCGGTATGTTTGCCGTTGCGCCCGGCTTTTTTGTGAACTTCCTGTTCTTCATTCAGGGCATCGGCACCAGCGGCAGCCAGAGCATCATTGGCAACTGGGCTACGGATATTTCCAGCTGGCACACCGTGGCATGGGGACTGCTGGCCATTGGCGCAGTGGCCATGGTGCTGTTCGTGCTGTTCCCCATGCCGGAAGTGCAGGAGCACAAAACGGAGGGGAAGGTATCGCCCAAGGAGATCATGAGCTGTCCGGCATTTCTGTCGTTGGTGCTGATCATCGGCCTGTATTTCATTGCAGAACATGGCATTATGAACTGGCTGGTGAGCTATGCTACCAATGCACTGGAAGTGCCCATGGGACAGGCGGCAAACTTTACCGCTGTTTTCTTCGGCTGTGTGATGGTGGGGCGTCTGGTGCTGAGCAGTCTAGTGGATAAGCTGGGCATCTACCGCTGCCTGCGGCTCTTCGCCACAAGCGCTGCGGTTCTGTACACCGCAGGTGTTCTGCTGGGTGCACCGGGTCTGTGGCTCCTGGCAGTCAGCGGTCTGCTGTTCTCCATCCTGTATCCGACCCTTGTCATGCTGATCCCGCGATACTGGCCTAGTCACGCAGCTTCCTCTGCATCGGGTCTGGTGCTGAGTGTGGCTTCGCTGGCGGATATCCTCTTCAATGCCGTGTTTGGCAGCTTGGTGGATGCCATCGGCTACCGGACCTCCTTCCTCATCATGCCTGCCTGCATGGTGGGATGCACGGCACTGCTCTGGCTGTTCTTTGCAAAAGCTAAAAAGCTGGAACGGTGCGATTAACGGACATATACGGCCACGCAAACCAATGCCCTCAAGTTTTAAGCGAGCATAAAAAATACCGCCCACGCAGCGCTGCGTGGGCGGTAAATTTTTTTTCTTACCCAAAGTATAACAGGAAAACCGCAGACAGTACGGATGAAAAATCGTGGAGCGAGATGAATTTTTTGGATTATCATAAATAGCACGACTTTTTGACTGACAACACAAATTTTTGCACCCTTATTCCGTGGGATTCCCTTTATAATTAAGAGCAGAGATCAAACGGAAAAAGGAGATGTGGATGATGCAAGCAACAAACCTGAAAACGAATCATCTGACCCAGCCTCTCGGTATAGATGCCGGGACGCTGTTTTTATCGTGGCAGTGCGCCGAAGGCGTGCGCCAGACCGCCTACGAAATCGAAGTGACCGCCGGAGCCGAAACGCTGTGGGCAAGCGGAAAGATTTTGAGCAGTATGATGCACACCGAAACGCCCACCCCTGTGCCGCCCAAGATGCAGGGACAGTGGCGCATCCGGCTGTGGGATGAAAATGACCAGCCCGGTGCATGGAGCACCGCTTCCTTCGAGACCGGGCTTGCACAGGCAGACTGGCAGGGCGTGTGGGTCTGCCCGGAAACGGAAGAGCCGGATATCGATTGCACCGATGCAATCAACGCCTTTGCAAAGCCCAACTGGGAGCAGAAGCAGGTGGCACTGGAAGCCTCCGGCAAAGGCACGGCGCAGCCGTATCAGCCCCACCGCCCGGCAAGCTATCTGCGCAAAACGTTCACCGCCCCGGCGGGGCAGTGCAAGCGGCTGTACATTACCGCCAAGGGGTTGTATGCGGCATGGCTGAACGGCAAGCGTGTCGGCGACATGGTGCTTGCCCCCGGCAGCTTTACCGCAGACAAGCACCTTGGGACACAGACCTACGATGTGACCGCACTTGTCCGTGACGGTGAAAATGAACTGCTCATCGCATTGGGCGACGGCTGGTACCACAGTACCTCCGGCGTGGATGGAGACCGTGACCTGTTCGGGAAAGAAGTGGCTGTCCTGTTCCAGCTGGAAGTGGACGGCAAGGCGGTCTGCGTTTCGGATGACGACATGGAGGCCACCCAGTGCGGCCCGATTCGCCAAAATGATATGCAGCAGGGCGAAGTGTACGATGCCCGGCTGGAAGGGGAGCTTTCCGGCTGGCATGGCGTAAAGACCGAGCCGAACTCCCTGCCCATCACCGGTATGAACACCGTGCCCATCCGGGAGCAGGAAGCCTTTGCGGGCAGGCTGCTGCGCACCCCCAACGGCGAGACCGTACTGGACTTTGGCCAGAACATGGCAGGCTATGTAGAGATGAAGCTGACCGCCCACGCCGGGCAGAAACTCCGGCTGCTGTGCGGCGAAGCACTGGACGAGAACGGCAACTTTACGCAGGAGAACTTTCAGGACCGGAACCGCCACAAGGAGGGCGGCACGGCGCAGATGCTGGAACTTATCTGCAAAGAGGGCGAGAACCACTACAAGCCCAGCTTTACCATCATGGGCTTCCGGTACGCAAAGGTGGAAACGGACATCGACCTGACCGGCGCAGCGTTTACTGCCCACGCCGTCTATTCGGAGATGCCGGTCACCGGCAGCTTTGCGTGCGGCAACGCCGATGTGGATCAGCTGGTGAAAAACAGTGTGTGGAGCCAGAAGGGCAACTTCTGCGATATCCCCACCGACTGTCCTACCCGTGAGCGTGCCGGCTGGACGGGCGACATGGGGGTGTTCATTGAAACCGGTCTGACCCTGATGGATTGCTACCCGGTGGTGGAAAAATGGCTGGCAGAATGCCGCCTGAACCAGTACCCGGACGGCCGCATGGCAAACATTGCCCCGCCCACCAGTCGCCCCGGTTATATGACCCCCATGCTCTGTATGTCGGCGGGCTGGGGCGATGCTGCCATTCTGGTGCCCTACGCTCTTTATAAGCGTACCGGCGACCGCAAGATTCTGGCAGACAACTACGAGATGATGCAGAAGTGGTATGCGTTCCTGCTGGGTCGTGCCCAGCAGACTACCGAGGAGCAGCAGGCCGGCGAGTACGCCCAATACACGGTTCTGAACGGTCTGGACTACGGCGAATGGTGTGAGCCGGGCATTACCCCCATGCAGGCGATGATGAACCCGCGCAAAAGCGTGGGTACGGCGTATCTGGCTTATTCCGGGCGGCTTCTGGCAGAAATTGCACAGGCGCTGGGCAAGGCAGAGGACGCAGCGCAGTACCGTGACACAGCGGAAAAAGCCCGCCTTGCCTACCGCGCCGCGTTTACGGAAAACGGAAAAATCACGTCCGACCGGCAGTGTGAATATGTCCGTGCCATTGCGTTCGGGCTGCTGGACGAAGCGGAAAGCCAGACGGCGGCCGACCAGCTGAACCAGATGGTGCTGGACAACGGCTGTCATCTGAATACCGGCTTTTTGTCCACGCCGTTCCTGTGCAAAGTGCTTGCGGAGCACGGCCACACCGACACCGCCTATAAGCTGCTGTTACAGGACACCGCCCCCAGCTGGCTCTATGAGGTCAAACAGGGCGCTACCACTGTCTGGGAGACATGGACGGGCATTGATGCAAACGGCCACCCCAGCGAATCCCTGAACCATTACTCCTACGGTGCCATCTGCGGGTGGCTGTTCGGTGGCGTGTGCGGCATCCATCTGGCGGGCCAGACCCTGACCATTGCCCCCACCCCGAACCCGGCTCTGGGTTGGGCAAAAGCGGTGTACGATTCCCCGGTGGGGCGCATTGAAAGCGGCTGGCAGTATGCAGGCGATGCTGTGACCTACACCATCACCGTGCCCTGTAATCTGACCGCAGAAGTTATCCTCCCGGATGGCAGAAACCTGACCTTGCAGCCGGGAACCCATACCCTGTAACGCAAAAATATTCCCCGCAAAACACAACGCCCCACACCGGAAGGAATAACCGGTGCGGGGCGTTGCTTTTATGGGGATAATGAAGAAGAAAATGATGAGAGAATGGCAGATCAGAATTTTTGTGCAAGGTATTTTGCACTGAGCTGGAAGCTCTTAACAGGGGAATTGTCTACCCAGTTGCGGTGGCTTTCCAGAATGATGGCATCTACATTCACGGCAAGTGCCTGTGTCATCAGGCTGTCCAGATCCATGTTGCCGGTGCCCAGCTCCATACTGTCGGTTTTCAGAATGGGGGTAATGGCGCTGCCGGTGATGCGGGTGCCCCGGTCGTTGATGTGCCACAGCTTCATGCGCGGGCCAAGCCGCTGCATCCACGCCAAGGCGTTTGCACCACCCTCGGTGAACCAGTAGCTGTCAAACTCAAAGTTGACGAAGGCCGGATCGGTTTCCTCTAAAAGAATATCGTATGCGCGCTTTTCCGCATTCACGTGGCGCAGCTCGCAGTTGTGGTTGTGGTAGAGCAGGTGGATGCCCTCTTTTTGCAGGGTCTCGCCCGCCTTGTTCAGGCGTTTGGCCAGTTCGTGCATCGTGGTTTCATCGCCGTAATCAAAGCGGTACATCCCGGTGATGACCACATACTCCGTGCCAAAACTTTTTGCTTCCTCGGCCACTGCATGGGCATCCCGTTCCAGACTGCCAAGGTCGGTGTGCAGGCTGACCACCTTCAGGCCGGCTTCCTGCACCAGCTTGTGCCAGTCCAGATTGCCGCCCTTGCCCACCGGCATTCCGGCGGCTTTGGTCAGCAGCTTTACCACAAAGCCAATGGGGTGGATCATAAATCCGCACAGTTCAATGCCGTCATATCCGGCGGCCTTCATGGCGGCAAGGGTCTCTTTGGCCTGCTGTTCGTTGTTCAGTACAGTGCCCAGCATAAACTGCTGCACGGCTTTGATGGGCATGATTTACCCCTCCAGTTTGAATGTCTTGCCCGGCGTGATGCCGTTTTCGTTAAAGCTGTCCACGCAGATGTAGTATTCCTGCCCGGCGGTCAGGGTGGAAAGGGTCACTTCGTCTGCATCGTAGACCAGCCAGCTCAGATAGAGCTTGTCGGGCGCAATGCCGTAGCGGACGTTGCAGCCCTGTGCATTTTCGATGTGCTGCCAGCTGATCTTTGCATCCAGTGCATCCACACGAATCCCGGCGGCTTCTGCCTGTGCAGGCTTTGCGCCCTCGCCGTTGCCGAACACCCGCAGGCCGCTGATGCGCAGTGCCTGTCCGTAGGGCAGTTCGCCGCCGGTCACCCGGACATACCGGGCACGGATGCCGTCGGCATATTCGTAGTAGCCGTTGGAGCACTCCCGGGCAACCGTTTCGCAAATCGTCCAGTCTGCTCCGTTCACACTGGTCTCTATCGTGTAATGGGAGATCTGCGGCCGGGTCTCGATGTGGCGGGTCTTGCGGGTATCGCCGTAGCTGTCGGCTGGGAAGTCCACCACAAGCTTTTCATCTGCCATATTTACCTGAATGGCGCGGATATCACTCTCTTTGCCAAGGTCCACGCAGAGCCATTCGCCGGGCTCTGTACCAGCGGCGCTCCACCAGCTGCGACAGTCCTCGTTGACGGCCAGTGCCGGGCTGCTGCCCTCGGCAGTGCTGGAAGCCGTGACCGGCTTTTTGTAGCTTAGAAGCATCCATTCCGGCTGCTGGCTGGCGGCATCGAACTTGCCAGCCGGGATGCGGTGCGGATAATCGGCAAAGTTCTGGTTGCAGTAGAGAACCCCGTCTTTGTCGAACCCGGCAGGGAACAGCCCCACCCGGCGCTCAAAGTCATAGTTGACGGAAATGCGCATGGTAGAGGCGTGCCACCAGTTGCCATAGCGGTCGGCAATGGTGCTGCCGTGGCCTGCGCCGGTGATGAATCCGCCGGGCTTTGCGGAAAACGGGTTGGATGCCTGCCGCACAAAGGGCCCCAGCGGAGAATTGGAGGTGTATACACCATCGGCGTAAGTGTTGTACTGGGTGCCGGGGCAGGCGTATTGCAGGTAATAGAGGCCGTCATGCTTTGTCATAAAGGCACCCTCAATGTAGGGTTTGCCCACGGCGTTGAACATGGCAGTCAGGCTTTCGGCACTCAGGCCGGGGATGTTTGCCATCTGCGGCGGCAGATCCAGCTTGCCGGTTTCCGGGTTATAGAACTGCTTCATGGACTGGTACAGCACGCTGGCTTCCCGGTCCACAATGCCGTTGTCGCCGGGGCGTTCGTAGCCCAGTACGGTTTCATTGCCGAAGATCAGCTCCTGCTTTTCACCGATGGGGGTCATGGTGTCCGGGTCCATCTCCACGCCGTAGATGGGCGTAGTATTGGAGCAGCCCCAGTAGAAGTACACCCGGCCATCATCATCGCAGAACAGGTCCGGGTCCCAGAAAGCAAAGGGCGCAGATACTTCGGTAAACGGCTCGGTCAGGGGGTCAGCGGTGCGCAGGATGGGACAGTTGCGCCCCTTGCGGCTGGCGCAGAAGTACAAGTGATCGCCCACCTGCCGCACATCGGGGGCATAATCGTAGATCAGCAGATCCGGGTCTGCATGGAAGTCCCAGTGCAGCAGGTCGTCCGAATACCAGAAGCCCGCCGACATGGAAACAAAGAGGTAATATTTGCCCTTGAAGGATACCAGCGTGGGGTCTGCACCCTCCCGGAAACCTGCTGTACGGGGACCTTCCTTCATGTGCTGGTAACGGTAGCCCAAATCAAGGGGGTTACAATAGGTTTGTTTCATCGAATCACTCCTTGGAAATGCCCTGCAATACACGGTTCAGCTGCTTGATGTCCTCTTCCGAAGCGCCGGCCTGCATCAGCATGGATTCAATGGTCATCCGCCGCATGGCGCGCTCCATCATCGCCACCAGAGCCGGGTTGTCCTTCACGGCGGCGGCAACATCTCCGCGGGCAGCGGCGGCTTTATCAGAGATCTGCTTCAGAATGGGACCAACTTTCGGGTCTGCCGTGGCGGCAGCCATGTTGTCCTTGACCGACCAGCAGCTTTCGTCCAGCTCGCCGTCAAACCAGTTGGTCACGTTCTTGCGGTTGTCCATGGCGTAATCCGGGTTGGGGGCGTCTACCTTGTTCACCAGGATCACGCTGCTGTGCTCACCGGAGCGTGCCTCAATGCTGTGTTTGCCGGTGATGGGCAGCTGGAAGGTGAATACCTTGTCGCCCTGCTTGGTCTCCACCAGCTGACCGTCCTTGTACAGCGAGACCTCCGGCAGATTGGAGTAGACCTTGATCTCGGTCACATCCTCGGCGCGGTCCACATAGCGGCTGCCACACAGGTGCACGAACGGCTCCTTGCTCCAATAGGCCTTGTAGAGATAGAAGGGGTCTTTTTTGATCTTGCGGTCAAAGGTGACAAGTCCCTTCTGGTTCTCGCCATGCTTGCCGCCCTCATCACGGCCATCGGCGGCAAAATCGAACATATTCCACACATGGGTCGCCCACAGCCACGGACGAGCGGCGATCATCTTTGCGATATGCTCATGGTAGACGCACTGATAACTCTCGGTGTAGTCGCCTTTTTCCGGGTGGCTGCTCTGGTACTGGGGGTTGGCATCTGCACCGTACTCCGAAAAGCCGATGCAGCGGTCAGGGTAATCGGCGTGGTACTTGTCAAAGAACTCGTCGTTCTGCTCCAATTCGCCCAGATACCAGCCGAAGTAGAGGTTGTAGCTGTTCACATCGGGAATTTCCAGAATGGGACTGGTGGTCTCCAGCATAAACACGTTTGCCATGGTGGTCTTGCGGGTGGGGTCCAGCTTGTGCGCCAGCTCGTTCAGCAGACGGTGGTTTTCCAGCAGATCCTCGTTGACAGCAGAAGCAGCGGTGATCTCGTTGGACAAGCCCCACACGGCAATGCAGGGGTGGTTGTAGTTCTGGACGATCAGCTCTTCCATCTGGGTCAGGGTGTTGGCACGGCCGTTGGTCATGTGCATGGTGATGTAGGGGATCTCTGCCCAGATGACAAGACCCTTTTCATCACACAGGTCGTAGAAATACTGTGCGTGCTGATAGTGGGCCAGACGGATGGTGTTGGCACCCATTTCCAGAATGATGGAAATATCCTCCTCCATCATTTCGTTGGTCAGGGCATTGCCCGCCCCCTTGCGGTCCTGATGGCGGGAAACGCCGCGCAGCGGATAGCTGCGGCCGTTCAGAATAAAGCCCTTCTGGGGGTCAAACTCAAACTTGCGGCAGCCGAACCGGGCAGAGGTCTCCTCGCCATTGTCCAGCTTGGCAGATACGGTGTAGAGGAAGGGATCGTCCACGCCATCCCACAGATGGGCGTTGTTCAGTGTGAAAACAACCTTTGCGGTGCCCTTTTCCACCGGGGCGGTGAGGGTCTGACCCTCCAGTGCAAAGGTCACGGTCTGTGCGCCCACCACGGCGGCTTCCACGGTGACCTCGGCGGTCTTGGCAGCAAGGTCGGTGACGATGGGGGTCACCTTCAGTGCCGGTGCGCCATTAGCGGGCAGGGCAAAGTGCTCTGCCGGGACAATGTGCAGGGTCACATCCCGGTAAATGCCGCCGTAGAAGGTAAAATCGGCTTTCTGGGGATATACGGTGTCGTTGTCGCGGTTGTCCACGGAAATGGCCAGCAGATTTTCCTCTTTGAGGTGGTCGGTCAGGTCTACCCGGAAGGTGGAGTAGCCGCCCTTGTGCTCGGCCAGCTTTTCACCGTTCAGGTAGACGGCGGCGGTCATGGCTGCGCCGTCCAGCTGCAAAACAGCCTTGCCGCCTGCCGGGATGGCGGGCTTTGCCAGGGCCAGCGTATACCAGCAGGTGCCGCGGTAGTAATCGTTGCCGCCGTCCTGACCGTCCACTGCGTTCCAGGTGTGGGGCAGAGCAATGGCCTCACCCATAACAGCGGTGGGGATGCCGGGGTTCTCCTTGGTAAAATGCCAGTCGCTCTGATTCAACAGGATGGTCTTGCTCATGGTAAAAACTCCTTTATAAAAGATGGATGGAATCAGCAAAGACCGAAAGAGCGTATGAGCCCTTTCGGTCTTTGCAGGGTGTTACTGCATCTGTTCTGCAATTACTTCATGACGAAGGGCTTCTTTCTTATCTGCGATGCGCTTCTGGACGTTGACCATTTCTTCCTTGGTCAGCGGGCAGCCCAGCATGGCGATCAGGGTGATGGCCCAGCCCAGCATGGGCAGACCGAACTTGATGGCAAGGGTCATCCAGAAGATGCCGCTGGTGTAGGGATCCGTGGGCTGGGGCATGGTGGTGGTGTAACCCAGAAGGGCGACCGCACCGGTGGCGATGACAGCAGCCACCGAGGTGATGAGCTTGTCCACCAGACTGTAAGTACCAGAAACGACAGCCGGGATATAGCGGCCGCTGCGGTCCAGCTCGTAGTCGATGGTATCAGCCATGTAAGAAGTGTTGGAGGTAGTAATGCACATCATGGAACCGTTCTGCAACAGAGTCAGCAGGACGTAAACGATCATGTTCCAGCTGCCGATCACACCGATCTGACGAGTGTCGGTAAAGATGAAGAACAGGAACAGCACAGAGGCGATGGCCATGCTGACGCAGGTCCAGGTCACGATGCCCTTCTTGCTGCCATTTTTGCCCACATACTTTGCACCGAAGGCCGCAAAGAAGATGGAAGGCACCATGCTGATCACGCCAAGGGTGGTAGCAAGACCCATGTTGCCGATGAGGATGCCGTTCAGCATCGTGTTGATGATGGCCTGGCTGCCTACCTGCTGTGCCAGCTTATCGGAAGCGTTGGAGGCGATGTAGCACTGCAGGGGCTTGTTGTGCTTGAGCACCTCAAGAATATCCGCAGTTTTCAGCGGCTCGTGTTTTTTGCTGGTGCCCTCGAAGTTTTCGGGCTTATCGTAGGCGGAGATACCGGCGCAGACGATCAGGGTGCCGATGCCGGCAATGATCAGCACGATGGTGCAGACCGTGCTGAGGAAGTCCTGATTAAAGGTGCCGCCGCACTTGGGCAGGATGACGGTGTAGATCAGCATGCTCATGCCCATGGGCACGAAGTAGTTCAGTGCAGTGGTCCAGACACCGATGGTGGGACGCTGGCGGGGATCGTTGGTCATGATAGCCGGCAGAGTCTGGGCGGTCATATTGGTAACGGTATAGCCGATGATGTAAATAATGTAGGTCAAAACGAACACCGGCAGACCGAAGCCCTTGCTGGAGCACAGGTTGAACATACACAGCAGGCCGACAGCCTCGATCAGGTAGCCGCTGATCAGCAGAATACGCAGCTTGCCGAAACGGGTGTTGACGCGGTCGTAGATGAATGCCAGCATCGGGTCGGTAAAGCCGTCCAGAATGCGGGCCAGCATCAGGATGAGACCGACGGTTGCAGTGGTGATGCCGTAGCCGATGCTGGCCGAGTAACTGGCCATACCGATCAGGGAATAGACGCTCATGCCCACAAAAGCGTTGCAGGCGTAACAGATGATCTGCCAGAGCTTTGCACGGCGGTACTGGACGCCGTCTACTTCACTGGCACTGGGTTTCTTTTGGAACATAATGATTTTCCTCCTTTTTGTGTGAACTGAGTTCCGCTTTTTCTGACACCAGAATAACAGAATGCAACAGCCACTGCCGGATGAAAAACGATAGTTAAGGATAAAAATTCGTGCAATAATTTGCGGTGTGTGAATTTGCGCCCGCATTCACGATTTATTGTCCCATAGGGGCAAAACAGGTCTGCTACAATAGTCTCAACAAGCAACACGCAGGAAGGGAGAACCATCATGCAGAAATTTGAAAAAGGCTTTTTCATCGGTGCTGCAACAGCAGCCCATCAGGTAGAGGGCAACAATACGAATAGTGACTACTGGGCACAGGAACAGCTGCCCCATTCCAGCTTTACGGAGCCCAGCGGCATTGCCTGTGACCATTATCAACGGTACGAAGAAGATATCAAGCTCTTGGCTGATGCCGGGCTGAATGCCTACCGCTTTTCTATCGAGTGGGCACGGGTAGAGCCGGAGGAAGGAAAGTTCGATCCGGAAGCCATCGAGCATTACCGCAAGGTGATCGCCTGCTGCAAAGCGCATGGTGTAGAACCCATCGTCACCCTACTGCACTTCACCAGCCCGAAATGGCTCATCTGCAAGGGCGGCTGGGAAACCGAAAGCACCGTAGAGGATTTTAAACGTTATGTGACCTATGTGATGGAACAGCTGGGCAGCGAGCTGCGCTATGTCTGCACCATCAACGAGGCCAATATGGGCTTGCAGCTTGCCGCGATCTCCAAGCGGTTCCGTCTGATGGCAGAACAGGCTGCCCAAAATGCCGCATCGGCCGGAAAGTCTGCCGAGGGCACGGTGCAGGTGGGCATGAACTTCCAGAAGATGATGGAAAACATGAAGTATGCTGCCATGGAGAATGCACAGGTGTTCGGCACACCCCAGCCGAAGATCTTTGTCAGCGAGCGCACCCCGGAAGGTGATCTGCTGGTGATGCGTGCCCATGCAGCCGCACGGGATGCCATCAAAGCCCTCTGCCCGCAGATCAAGGTGGGTCTGACCCTCTCGCTGCACGACCTGCAGGCACAGCCCGGCGGCGAAGCCTTTGCCGAGGCCGCATGGCAGGAGGAGTTCACCCATTATCTGCCTTATATCAAAGACGATGATTTTCTGGGTGTGCAGAACTATACCCGCACCCTTTATGGCCCGCAGGGGCAGCTGCCGGCACCGGAGGGCGCAGAACTGACCCAGATGGACTACGAGGTCTATCCGCAGGCACTGGAACACGTCATTCGCAAGGTGGCAGAGGAATTCAAGGGTGACCTGATCGTGACCGAAAACGGCATTGCCACCGCCGATGATACCCGCCGTGTGGCGTTTATCCGGCAGGCACTGGATGGCGTGCAGCACTGCATTGCCGACGGCATCCCGGTGAAGGGATACTTCCATTGGAGTCTGATGGACAACTTTGAGTGGCAGAAGGGCTATGCCATGCAGTTTGGACTGATCGCCGTGAACCGCGAAACGATGGAGCGGACAGCAAAGCCCAGCCTTGCGGTGCTGGGTAGTTACACAGAAAGATAAGCTGCAATAGCAAAAAACAGGCTGCGGAAGATGCTTCTTGCAGCCTGTTTTGGCTCAGCGGGAAAGATGCAGACCATGGACACCATCCGCAACCACGGCGGCGATCACATCAATTTGTTTTTGTGCCAGTTTTGCGTCGGTGTTCAGAAGCCCGGAAAGACCGTTCATTACAAAAATCAGGATCGCACCGACATTTTCATATTGAGAAGGCTCGATGTTATCACTTTTGATCTGTTCCAGAACGGCATCCCGCAAATGCTGTGTAAAGCGGTTCATCGCTGATGCAGGAACCACGCCGAGATAATCGGTCGCCTGCTGGAGATTAGCAAACATCTCCCGCACAAAAGCCTCCGGCGTATCCAGCAGCTGCTGTGCGCCGCCCATATTGTCGCAGACGAGCTGGACCGTTTGCCGCTCCATTTCGGCGGTGAGGGCATCCAGCGTTTCATAGTGGGAATAAAAGGTCGTTTTGTTGATCTCGGCCCGTTCGGCAATTTCTTTGACCGTGATCTTTTCGATCGGCTTCTCCCGCAGCAGGGCAACAAATGCTTTCTGAATGGCACGCTTCGTTTTTTTGACCCGGATATCCATAGAATTCCTCCGTCAATGTATTTCATAAATGGTGCTTAACCAACGCTTTGGACGTGATCCGTTGCTTAAACACCGGACACGCCGGAAACTGCTGATTGCAGCTCCTGCGCCACAGTGTTATTATAGCACCACAGGGATGGATAAGCAACTGATGGTTGCAAATCTGATTCGTAAATACGATAAATCATCGGGAGACCATCCACGATGAAGTGGAATGGCTGAAGCAGAGTAACATGATCTGAGAAAAAGGAGAATGAAAATGATGGATTTTAACAGTGTCAAAGGCAAAGTGGCCATCGTCACCGGCGCAAGCCGTGGCATCGGCCGGGCCATTGCCGAGTGCTTTGGCGAAAACGGCATGAAGGTGGTCTGTGCAGCCCGCAGTGCAGAACAGGGGCGGGCTGTGGCAGATGGCATCTGCGCCAAGGGCGGCGATGCCATCTTTATCCAGACCGATTGCAGCAAGGCTTCTGCCATCAAAGAACTGGTGGATAAGACGGTGACGCACTACGGCAAGCTGGATGGCGTTGTCAGCAACGCAGGCATCGGCATGGGCGGCACACCGCTGCATGAGTATGAGGTAGAGGATTACGAGAAGATCTTCTCCCTGAACAGCGAGGGCGTCTTTGCCGGGATGAAGTACGGCGCAGAGGCCATCCTCAAGAGCCACAGCGAAGGCGGATTCCTCATCAATGTGGCATCGGTGGCGGGTCTTGTGCCCCAGCGTGGACAGGCGCTGTACAGTGCCACCAAGTTCGGCGTGGTCGGCATGACCCGCGCAGCGGCGCTGGATTACGCAGAATACGGCATTACCGTCAACGCTATCTGTCCCGGCTACACCAGAACCAGCATTTTCGGGGATGCACCGGCTGCGGCCATGGACTTTTTTGCATCCGACTGCCCGGCAAAGCGGATGGGCGACCCGGAGGAGTGCGCTGCATTGGCACTTTTCCTTGCCAGCGGTCTGGCACGGTACATCACTGGTGCAGCCATCCCGGTGGACGGCGCACTGTCTGCCGGACACCAGAGCATCAGCAGCTGGAAGCACCCGGAAATTTTGACCGGCGGCAAGCTGAACAGCCAGAGCACGATTGCAGCACTGATGGAAAACGAGGCCGCAAAAGCCATCGTGGAGCAGTACCTGCCCGGTTTTGCCGACAACCAGCAGGCAAAAGCTGCCTACGGCATGACATTTGGCAAGATCGGCCCTATGCTTGGGCTGCCGGAAATGGCGCTGAAAGCACTGCTGGATGCGCTGGACAACCTGTGACCGAAGCAGCTCGGAAAGCCTCTTTGACAGGGGCTTTCGTTTTGCCTGCGTGCGGTTGATTTTTGGGAGGAGACCATGAAAAACGAAGCACTTTTCCGTACCGGCTCTGTCTGGAAATCCATCATTTCCATGGCGGTGCCCTCCATTATCATTATCCTTGTCATGGTGCTGTACAACATGGCGGATATGTTTTTTGTGGGCTGTCTGGGAGATACCGCACAGGTGGCGGCGGTCTCCGTTGTGGGGCCGGTGTTTTCGATCCTTTCGGCAGTAGCGACCATGCTTGGCGCAGGCAGCAGCGCCATCATTGCACGCTGCTTTGGCGCAGGCGAGATCGAGCAGGGCAAGACTTGCTCCTCGCTCTGCTTCTGGAGCAGCTTTTTTCTGGGCGTTCTGGTCAGCATCGGTCTGCTGGTGAGCAGAGTGCCGCTTCTGGGGGTGCTGGGCTCAAATGCAGAATTTTTTCCCTATGCAGAGCGGTATCTTCAGGTCCTTGCACTGGGTGCGCCGCTTTTTATCCTGTCCAACAGCATGGCGATGCTGGTGCGTGCAGAGGGCGCAGTAAAAGAAGGCTTGATCGGCAATCTTCTGGGCACACTGGTCAACTGCATTTTTGACCCGCTGTTCATTCTGGTGCTGAACTTCGGCGTCAGCGGTGCGGCTGCTGCCAGTGTGCTGGGCAATCTTGTGGCAACGGGCTGCTATCTGCGCTACATCGTCAAACACGGCACAGTGCTGACCGTTGATCTCCGTCCTGCCCTGAAAAAACCGCAGATGCTGGGTGAGATGCTGGCCATTGGTCTGCCCAACGGGATCAGCAGCCTTCTGGCAGGGTTTGCCTCCTCCTTCAGCAACCGGCTGCTGGTGACCCACGGCACGGCGGCGGTCGCAGCCATGGCGGCAGCGGGCAAGACGACCATGATCATCAGTATGATCGCCATGGCGATCTGCATGGGGTGCCAGCCGCTTCTGGCGTACAGCTACGGTGCAGGCGACACGAAGCGCCTGAAGCAGCTTTTGAAAGATCTGATCCTGCTGACCGTTGTTTTTGGTGTTCTTGCCGGGGCGGCCAGCTTTGCCGGACGCAATGCCTTGATCGGGATGTTCATCAAGGAAGAAGGAGCATTCCGTCTGGGGACGCAGCTGGTGGTCTATCTGGTGCTGGGCAGCCCGGTGATCGGTCTGACCTATCTGGCAACCAGCCTGCTGCAATCCGTGGGCAGGGCAAGTGGTGCGGTGGTGCTCTCTCTTTTGCGGCAGGGGCTGCTGCTGATCCCGCTGCTGTACCTGATGAATGCGCTTTGCGGGGTGCAGGGCATTGCGGCGGCGCACCTGATGGCAGACGTGGGCGCTGCGGTCATCTCTGCAGGCATTCTGCTGCACTGGCTCCGGGCATCGGTAGAAAAAACGGTGGAAGTATGATATACTGTTTCCATCAATGAGCCGGAGGGATTAGGCATGGATGTTCTCCAGAATATGATGCTGTTTTCCGAGCTTGTCAAGTGCGGCGGAAATGTATATACATGGTGCTATGATGCACAGGGGAAGCTCTTGCGGAGCAACTGCCCGGACGAGGCGTTTCTTGCCAGTGCATTTGAACTGTTCGGCTGCAAACAGCGGATGCTGGAGCATGGGGATCGGGACGATGTACCCGTTACCTTGGGAACGGCATTGGGTCTTTTGTGGGGCGCAGCCTTTGAAAAGGAAGATGGAAATCTGAAGCATGTCTGGGTCATCGGGCCGGTGTTCTATCAGGATGTGACAATGCGCGGGATCGAGGAAGGGCTGAAATATTACAGCAAGCTGGAGATCAGTGTGGCATGGACGATCCAGCTTTACAAAGCCCTTGCAAAAGTTCCTACCCTGCAAAACACCATTATGAACCGCTATCTGCTGATGATGCACTACTGCCTGACCGGGCAGCGGCTGGAGCTGAGCAGTGTGAACAGCAGTGCAGCACAGGACGAACGGCTGAAAAGCGATGCCATTCCCCATGACCGCCATAAGATCTGGATGGCGGAGCAGGGAATGCTGCAAATGGTCCGCACCGGAGACCTGAATTACAAGCAGGCGCTTTCCAACAGTATGAGCATAAGCGCAGGCGTGCCGGTGCAGAGCAGCGATGTTCTGCGCCAGAGTAAGACTTCCATCATCGTGTTCACTTCGCTGGTGTGCCGTGCCGCCATTGAGGGCGGCCTTTCCCCGGAGGAGGCGTACTCGCTGGGGGACAGCTACATTCAGACGGCGGAAGCGGCAAAATCGTTGGATGAACTGAGCCCGCTTGCAATGATGATGTACGATGATTTCATTCGGCGTGTCCACAAACACCGGACGAACCCCAACCTCAGTATGCAGATCCAGAAATGTGTGGATTATATCGAGATGAATCTGGACAAAAAGATCGTGGCGGAAGATCTTGCCGCTCTGGTGGGCTACACGGAATACTACCTCACCCATAAATTCAAGGAAGAAACGGGTCTGAGCGTCACGAACTATGTGAAGTTTGCAAAGGTCGAACGTGCGAAGGTTCTGCTGAAAAGCACAACGCTCAGCGTCCGGGAAATTTCCGAGCAGCTTGGTTTTGCCACCCGCAATTATTTCAGCGCAGTCTTTCAGCAGGTCGCCGGAAAAACACCTATGGAGTTCCGGGAAACATAAAGCAGAACAGGCATCCTGCGATACCATTTGGCGGTATCGGACAGGATGCCTGTTCTGCTAGGATGAAGAAAAATGGGGGAAAATAGCTCAGTTAAGGAACTTCTCGTTCAGGGTCACGCCAAAGTCGCGGGCAATGGCGCGCAGGTCATCGTCGGTGATGGTCTGCCGGATGATGCCGCCGCCCATGGAGAGCACCTTGACGTAAATTTCGGCACTCTTTTCGATGGTGTGGGCCAGACCAAAGGTGATGTCAAAGTCCGGGCCGGAGGCAAACAGACCGTGCTGTGCCCAGATGGCCGCCTGATAAGTCTTCATCAACTCGCTGGTGGCCATGGCAATGTCTGCCCCGCCGGGCACCATCCACGGGCAGACACCCACGCCCTCCGGGAACACCACCGGACACTCGGTGGCGCTCTGCCACAGGGCACGGGTGAAATCCCGGTCGGTCAGGGGCAGAATGTAGGTCAGGGCAATTACATTGGTGGCGTGGCAGTGGTAGATGACACGGTTTGCGCCATTGGTGGCAGCCTTGCGGACGCTGTGGTTCATGAAGTGGCTGGGGAACTCACTGGTGGGCTTTGCGC
>OGIA01000323.1_pt1 | contig 64569 bp, 76 predicted proteins | sample 1571671 | NCBI WGS metagenome assembly OGIA01 (sample SAMEA2582027, study PRJEB24529) | metagenome | biome: Human gut stool | place: China | collected 2011
CTAGGGTGTACGGCAACGCTAGGGTGTACGGCAACGCTTGGGTGTACGGCGACGCTGAGGTGTGCGGCAACGCTAGGGTGTACGGCAACGCTGACTATTTATTGATCGGTCGCATTGGTAGTAGATTTAGTTTTACGACATTTTTCAAAAATAAAGACAAAGGTATAACAGTGTCTTGTGGTTGTTTCTTAGGGACTATTGCCGAATTTAGAGCTAAGGTTACCGATACACATGGAAATAATAAGCACGCAAAAATGTATAACCTTGCTGCAGATATGGCAGAACTACAGATTTTAGGCGAAGAATATTTTGACAAGCTGAACACTAATAAGTCAGAACCGTTTTGAGGTGAGATTATGAATTGCGACATATGCCATAAGAATACAACGGCGGGTAGTCACGTAAACAGAGGTCGATATTTTGAGGTGCATATTTGCCCGAGCTGCTTGATGTGGTCCGATGATACACGGGCCGTGAAGGCACGGGAGACAATTCAAAACTTCAAGAATTTGAGATCTTTGGAAGATATTAGTATAAGTCATGAAGGGACTGAAGCACAATGACTAAGCGTGAAACAGTATACACATTATTATTTATCTTTGCCGCTGGATTTTTATGGCAGCTCGGCTGTGCGTTGGCAGAGGTTACTGTAGAGTGGCAGATCTGGCGATAAGTTAAAACGGCCGCGCATACTAACTATATACAAGCATAAAGGGAAGTATACCCCTGCGGAGGTGATTAGCCCGTAGGGGGCGGCCTTTTAATATAAGCAGTTGATGAGATTGAGAGGACGATAAGACGATATGAATAAATTTAAGAAATACTGTCCAAATGTATGGGTGGCGGAATGCGAAGAAGAGTATGAAAAAGGTGACATTATTCAGCTTGAGACGAAATACGGAAAAGAAGTTGAATGCGAAGTTTATAACTTGGTGTTACAAAAAGATGATAAATATTTTTATTCTATTGTCCGAACTGATGAGCAAAGTTACGCAGAACGCAAGGCGGAAAGATACAACAACGCTGCCCTAAAAAATCAAGTGAAAAGCAATGATAAGTGGAGAGCGGCAGAGGAAGGTAAAGAATTTTTATCATTGGGGGAACCAATAAAAGTTGGACATCACAGTGAAAAACGACATCGTGCCTTAATTGAAAGGAACTGGAAACGGTGTGAAAAGGCTGTAGAACTTGCAGATAAGGCAGCTGAACAAAAGAGCAAAGCTGAGTACTGGGAAACCAAAACAAAAGAAATAACGTTAGCAATGCCCGAAAGCCTAGAGTATTTCTCAGCTAGACTTGAAAAAGCTGTTGAATATCATAAAGGATTGAAAGACGGAAGTATACCAAGAAGCCATTCATACTCCTTGGCTTATGCCAATAAAGATGTTAAAGAGCTAAAAATAAAAGTTGAAATAGCCAAAAAGTTGTGGGGATAAAAAAGGACGGTGAGATGTATGCACTACATTTTTAAATTAGATCCTAAAAAACCGCCATCACCGCCACCGGAAAGGAGTTCTATAGATTTGAGAGAGGATTTATCAGAAAAAAATACAGATGCCATAGAAGCGGCTATTATCATAAGAAATTATTGCGCTGGAAGAACCTGCGAAAAATGTTGCTTTGGTGATGTAAATAATAAGTATTGCGTTTTTACACAGCGAATTATTCCGAGTGAATGGAATTTAGGCTTTGCAGCAATGAAAAAAAGACAGGACGGTGAATAGATTATGAAAACAGTAATAGCAACAGTTATTGAAAAAAATGAGTATGAGATCAAACTAGACGTAGAAAATGACGCTACAGAGGACGAAATTAAGGATGTTATAGAAGAAGCATACATGGATGATGATCATAATATGGACATAGTTAATAATACTTATGATATAAAAATAAAAAATAGTAGGTGAATAGATTATGAGACTAATAGATGCAGACGCCCTGCGTCGGCGGAAAGAGTTGCGCTTCGGCTTAATGGCAGCAATCACTACTATTCAATTTTTAATAGACGAAACCCCTACAGTAGAAGAACGCAAGCATGGGCATTGGATTACTAAAAAAGCATGGCATGTTGAGTGTTCTGAGTGTCATTATGTTTCAGAATCTATTTGTGAGGTAAAAAAATACTGCCCGAACTGCGGCGCAAAAATGGACGGTGAATAATATGGAATTGATAGATAAAAATGCTTTAAGTATGGAACTAACAAATGAAGTGTTAAACGCTTATGCAAAGGCTGATTTTCGTTTTGCTCATGCGTTAAACGTTTTTCAAGGTTTAATAGATAAAGCCCCTGCTGTAGAAGAACGTAAGCATGGGCATTGGGAAGGGGGCGGTGCTTACTACTGTTCTAATTGCAACGCATATGCCGCAACAGATGTATTTGGTGGCGGGTTGGATATTACTGAACAGCATTATTGTTATAACTGTGGGGCTATTATGGACGGTCAAGCTATATGTGATGATTAAGGAGTGAAGACATGAATTATCCTGATCTAATAAAATGGATATTTGAATTTGTATATGAACATTGGATATTAACGTTTTTGTTTATATTAGCTTTAAGAAGGTTCAGTATTTTTACAATAAATCTATCAGATAAGAAGGGCGATACAAATGTTATTAACAATAGAAAGCAAGTTTAATATAGGTGATAATGTACATTTGCCTAAGGGAGAACGTAAAGTACTTGGTGTTAAATTAGATTCTAAAGGTATCTTATATTTGCTTGAAAGTGCAGACGGTACGAGAGAATGGGTGCAAGAATATTGGGTTGTTGTGGGCGAACAAGAGCATAAACACGGAGAGTTTGAGGAGGCTATTTTGAACCAACTCGTAGAAGACAGTATGAATCCTTTTGGAGCATTATTTAGGCGATTTAGAAAGCAAAGCTAGAAGGAGACTGATATGCTAATAGAACTGTTACGAAAGCATACAGAGTGGTATTTTTTGAATAGGAAATATATTCAGAAAGCTGTTGATGATGAAAGAGAGCAGCGTACTGCAAAGAAAGGGCATACTGGGGGTGGAGGTCATGCTTTTATCAGTAATCCAACAGAAACATCTGCACTAAAGAATATTGAACCGATCAAGATGATTTCGTGGGGACAAGGTCCTTATCAAACTATAGTAATAAATCCTGAAGCATGGCTTGAAGTAATAGCTGAGACGTATAAGGTTCATGAGAAACAAGCAGCAGGAGATGTTATGTCCCAGCGTTATGAATATAATAAGTCGCCAGGAGTAATTGCTGGACTAAAAGGTATGAATAGAGATACTTACTACGAGCTTCGCGAAGAGTTTTTAAACGATGCTGTCGTTTTAGCACTCGAAAAAAAATTATTGAGAATTAAAAATGTATCCGACAAATTACCTGTTCTGATGAGTTAAAATAGTATTATAAGTAAGTAGGCTTACAACAAGCTTGCTGAAACGTTCAGGCTTAGCGCTTGGACATTGCCCGTGTAGCTCAGATGGCAAGAGCGATTGACTTTTAATCATTTGTCGCAGGTTCAAGTCCTGCCACGGGTAGTTTGGCATAGATGGGGAACACCTATCCACGCTTAAAGGCGCGTGTGCTGGACAGGTAATCTTCCAGCTGCTGCCCTGCCGTTGGGGTAATACAGCGGCTTATTTAATTGAGGTACTAACATGTTAAAGCAAACACTAATGTTTTTAGTAGCCCTAACCTTGATAGAGATATATTGGCAGGCTGTAGAAAAAGCTATAGACGGCTATGTAACAGCACGGCCAGTTGATCTTGTGATAGGGGTAACGTGGGCGGCAAGTGTGGTGTGGTGTAGTAAATAGTTGTTTAATCTACATAAATAATTTACAGGCAAAAGCCAGGGAAAACACGGTAATATACATCAAAATTTAGCATATAACTTAATACAAAGGCACTTAACTTCGGTTAGGTGCTTTTGTATTTGCAAAGGTGGTGAAGGAGATATGGCTGCATTAAAAGATCCAAGGCAGGAGAAGTTTTGTCGGCTTATGGCTGTAGGTGGTAAAACGCAAGAGCAGGCAGCCATAGATGCAGGATATTCAGCGAAAAGTGCTAGGCAGGCTGCGTCAAGGCTGTTAACAAAGGCGCACATTGTTGACAGGGTAGCAGAGCTTCAAACTGTTACTGAAGAAAAAATTGCAGATGAACAGAAGGATATTATAGATGAACTTAGCAAATTAAGGAAGTTCTGGCTAGAAGTGATAGACGATAAAGAAGAGCGTATGAATAATAGGCTTAAAGCATCTGAGCTATACGGAAAATCAATAGCAGCGTTTGTTGAAAAACGTGAGGTCAGCGGTAAAGATGGAGAACCTATAACATTTCGCTGGGCTGGTGATGACGGTTGAAAGTAATAACGATACCATACAAGCCAAGACCTCTTTGGAAAGATATAATCCATCCTGCGCTTGATAAATACCGTTTCGCTGTTATAGTAGCGCACAGACGTTATGGCAAGACCGTAGGGATGATAAACGAATTGAGTAAGAGCGCTATTAAGAATACGCTTATAAGTCCTCAGTTCGCATACGTGGCACCGTTTAGGAACCAAGCAAAGATGATTGCCTGGAACTATTTGAAGTATTACACAAGCGCAATTCCAGGAAGAAAGGTTAATGAAAGCGATCTGTTTATAGAACTGCCGTCGAAGCATAAAAATGCTGTTGGGGCAAGGATATATATTATAGGCGCAGATAAGCCTGATGCCCTTCGCGGTACTTACTGGGACGGCGTTGTCCTTGATGAATACGCTCAAATAAAGCCTGAATTATGGGGCGAAGTAATACGGCCGGCATTAGCTGATCGTAAGGGGTTCGCATATTTCATCGGAACGCCTAAAGGACAGAATCAGTTTTATGACATCTACCAAAGAGCTCAACGCAGCGAAGAATGGTTTACCTGTCTTTATAGAGCTGATGAAAGCGGTGTACTGGACGAAGCAGAACTTAAATCTATGATGGAAGATATGACGGATATAGAAATACGTCAGGAGCTTTATTGTGATTTTACTGCATCGGCTAGTAATGTTGTTATTCCTATTGATTTGGTTACGGCGGCAGCACACAGACTGCTTACAGAAAAAGATGTGCAGGGTGCTCCAGTTATTCTTGGTGTTGATGTAGCCAGATATGGTGATGACAGATCTACTATTTTTAAGCGACAGGGACTGTGGGTAGATGAGCCTTTAGTTTACAAAGGCCTGGACACTATGGATATGGCGGCAAGAGTTATTGATGCGATGATCAGATATAAGGCCGATATGACTTTTATTGACGCCGGAGTCATGGGTGCTGGAGTTATAGATAGAATTAAGCAGTTGGGTTACAACAATATCAGTGAGGTCTACTTTCAGGGCAATGCACTGCATGAACAGCGTTTTGAAAATATCCGTGCCGAGATGTATTTTAAGATGCTTGAATGGCTCAAGTCTGGTGGTGCTATACCTGATATGCCGGAATTAAAAAGCGAGCTTAGTATTGTAGAGTATAAGTTTAGTAAACATGGCAAAATCATTTTGCAGCCTAAAGAAGAAATTAAGGAAAAGATAGGTAAAAGCCCCGATCTTGCAGATGGCCTTGCTTTGACTTTTGCAAGGCCTGTTTATCCGAGATTGAAGCCTGGTGATCCTGGGTATGGCCGTAAGATGATGTGCAATACAGATTATTCGATATTTTAAGGAGTGATAGTATGGGAATTTTTAAAAAAGTATTTGGCGGCGGTAGCATTAGAATGCCAGAAGTTGTTGAAACGCCTCCGGCGCCTACTACGGTAACCAGTACAGAGACAGGAACAGAAACAGATCCGGCAAAGAAAAATAAAAGGCGTGGTTTTGCTTCTACTCAAGTGTCGTCTGATCGCAATACTATTGCAGGCAACGCTACTGGCAGAAAGACTTTAGGTTAGGGGTTTTGAAATGGCTAAAGCTAAATTAAAGCAAAAAGAAATTGAAACTATAGCAGCACGAGCGCCGGCAGAAACACACCCAGCAGATGGGCCGTCTTTAAAAAGCCACTGGCCAGAGAAAAGAAAACTGATTAGAAAGATGAGAGATCTTTATGAAAAAAGACTTGATTATGAAATTCGTTGGAAAGCGATTAGAGATTATCAGTTGCCGTTTATAGGCGAATTCGATAATACGGCAGATAAAACTAATCCTGCCCGCAGACGTGATCTGGAAATTGCTCAGGGCGTTGCATGGTTGGCCGCACAAGTATTTGCTGCAGGCGTAATGAGCGGTTTAACCCCTCCTAGTCGCCAGTGGTTCAAATTAGGATTTAGCAATAGTGCGATGAGTGGTGATATTGAAGCCACGAGAGTGTTGGATATCAGGCAAGAAATAGTATCTGCGGTGCTTTCAAAGAGTAATTTTTACAATAGCATACATTCGGTGTATCTTGAGTTGCCATTTGGACAATGCCCAATGGCAATTTTTTATGACCCGAGTACGGGTATTAGATGTGTACCTATGACTATTGGGACTTATGCTCTTGGTGTAGACGGCTTTGGCAAGGTGCAGACATTCGCTCGTAAGTACGAAATGTCATTAGCACAGATAGTTGATTGTTTTGGACAGGAAAGCCTGCCTCAACATTTGCAGCAGCAAGTAACTAATGGTACTGGACTTGATAAAAAGCATACTGTCAATTGGCTTGTGGAACCAAATGACAAACGTCTGCCAGGATATATGGATAGGTTGAATATGCCTTATAGGTCTGTGTATTGGCTTGATAAGTCGCAGGATAATGAATTCTTATACGTTGGGGGGTTTGAAGAATGGGCCATACCAGTTGCAAGGTATCTTGTAAACGGGCTTGAACCGTACGCTAAAGGGCCAGGTTGGTTCGCTGAAGGCGATAGTAAAGCACTTCAGACTATGAAAAAAGATTTGCTTACAGCTATTGAGATTGGGGTTAAACCTCCAATGAAAGGACCGGCTTCGCTGCTGAACAACGGTGGTATTAATCTTATTCCTGGCGGGATGACAGCTGTGGATGACCAGTCGCAGCAGTTCGTTCAGCCGCTGTTCCAGGTCAATTTAGATATTGACCATGCTTCTCAGGAGATCATTCGCACGGAGGACGCAATCAAAAGGCACTATAGTGCAGATTTATTTTTGATGCTTGATAGTGTTGATAACGGGCAAATGACGGCACGCGAGGTTATGGAACGCACACAGGAGAAGTTGCAGCAGCTAGGTCCTGTAGTCGAACGGTTACAGGATGAGTTCCTAACGCCGATTATTGTTAGGATATACAACATCCTCGAAAGGTCTGGAGCATTCCCGCCGATACCACCTGAGATCCAGGAACGTATAAGCGATGAGGATATTAAAATTGAGTATATTTCCCCGTTGGCGCAAGCGCAGAAAATGAGTGGACTTGTTAATATCGAACAGGCTCTTGCTACTACGCTGCAGATGGCGCAGGCTTGGCCGGAAGTGCTCAAGAAGGTTGATCCTATAGGAACACTGTCCAAATACTTTGAAATGCTTGGTGCTCCCGCTGCTATGCAACGTAGCGACGATGATGTTAAGAAGCTTATTGAGCAAGAACAGCAGGCATTACAAGAGCAGCAACAGACGCAGGAAGCAATGGCTCTTATGCAGGCAGCAGCACCGGCAGCACAGGCGGCAAAGAACATGACTGAGGCTGCAAATGATGGTAACCCAGCTATGGCAGCTTGGTTAGGCATGGGAGGCGGCGCAGGTGAGGTATAAGAGTATTACAGATGCGGATAGCCGGCAAGCTAAATTGCAGGCGTTCTTTCAAAGAGAGCTTCGCAAACGCGATCAGGATGCACTATCAACTATCTTAAATAGCGAAAGCGGACGCTGGTTTTTAATGCGATTGCTTGATAAAACAAAAATCAATATAGATAGTTTTACCGGCAATTCACAGACTTTTTATAACGAGGGTATGCGAAAAGTCGGTTTATTAATTCTCGATGATATTAAGAGTCTTGGTATTTATGGAGTAGAGCTCAAACAAAAAGCTGAGCTTGAATATATAAAAACTCAAATCAAAGCGCAGGAAATTGCTGCCGAACAATTGGAAGGAGACGATGACTAATGGAAGATGTAACTAACACGAGTGCCAACGATAACACGCAGGGCACTGAAGTAGTTGAACAGCAGAAAGAGGTTCAACAGGAGACACAGTCTGCTGATACCCTTCTTGGTGGTAAAGCAGAAACTCAACCACAGGAAGAAGCTGAACCAATTGCTTATGACTTTAAAGAAACTATTTCCGCTATGGATGACTTTGAGTTCAGCCAGGAAGAGAGCGATAAGTTCGTAGAGGTCATTAAGGATATGGGGCTTAACAATGAGCAGGCTAACGCTATTGTTAAGTATGGCGGCGAATGGGGTAAAGGCATCGCAGAAGCTGCTATGAATGCTGTTATAGAGCAGCGAAATACAGAAGTTCAAAATTGGGGTGAGGCTGCAAAGAAAGAACTTGGGACAGAGTTCGACAGTATCATTAGTCTTTGCGGTCTTGCGGTGGAACATGTAGAGAAAGCGGTTCCTGGTATCAGGCAGGCGTTAAACGAAACAGGTGCAGGTAACAGAATTGAAGTTATCCGCGCTTTTTCTATGCTCGGGAAGTTTTTGGAGAGTGACCCGGGTAAAGGCGCTGGCGCTCCCGCCGCACAGGGAAGCAGCCTTGAAAAATTCTATGACAAAACAGATTTTAGTAAATTAAAATAAGAGAGGATGAATGAATAATGGCAGTTTTAAATCAATTGGCATATACCTTAGCTGATTGGAGGGGAAGACTTGACCCTTCCGGAAATGTAGATGATATTATTGAGGTATTGTCTCAATCTAATCCAATTTTAGAAGAAATGACTTTTATGGAGGGCAATCTTCCTACTGGGATCGTGACTACTCAACGTACAAAAGTTCCTGAACCTTCTATCCGTCGTATCAATACTGGTGTTCCTTATAAAAAGAGCGGAGTAAAACAGATTAATGATACGACTACTTTATACGAAAATCGTAATAAGATGGATGTAGAGCTTTTGCGTTTGCAGAATGATCCTGCAGCTTTCCGTTATAGCGAGGATCTAGCATTTGTAGCCGGCTTTGGTGATCGTATTGCTAAAGATGTTATTTATGGCGGACTTAGCGAGGTTCCAGATGAATTTAACGGGTTCGATATCAGACATCGTTATTTTGGCAATGGTGATGATCCGACGGCTGAAGGCTATACTACTCTTAATGCTGGCGGCGGTACCAAAAATACATCTATTTATTTTGTAAATTGGGGAGAACGTACATGCTCAGGCGTGTTCCCTAAAAATGGTAGTGCTGGTTTGAAGAAAGAAGATCTTGGACAACAAACTACAATAGCGGATGACGGAACTGAATTTGAAGCTATGATTACGAAATGGACTTGGAATGTAGGCCTGACTATTCGTGATTATAGAGCTGTAGGAGCTATTCGCAATATTGATGCAGCACAGTTTGCATCTGCAACTTCTGCTCAAAAGCAGAAGATTATTGAGAATGTTATTCGCGTTCATGACCGGTTGAGAAATCCTGACAGTGTTATGATGTACTGTTCTCGCAGCATGTATACTCTGTTCAAACTGTGCTTGATCGATAAAAATAACGTTCATGTTGAAATGGAAACGCTGGCCAATGGCATTAAAGTATTAAATGTAGATGGTATGCGTGTACGTAAACTTGACTGCATTCGTGAAGACGAAGCTAAAATTGAAGCGTGAGGAGTGAAAAATAATGAGATTAGATAAGGAAAATATTTTCTTTGAGAAACCTGCTGCAGAATTAGTTGACGGTGTTCTTGGCGATATTATCGCTATGGGCGGCGGAGACAGCATCAATCCAATGTGGCTTTATGTAGGACCGAAGCTTGAAAGCGGCAGTGTTGTTTTAACCCTGGAAACTGCTGATGATGAAGCGTTCAGCGAGGCTGTAGCGCTGGGAAGCTTTACTCTGGACGACAATGCTCCTGTACGAGCTAAGGTGCCTTTGGGAGTAAAAGAATACCTGCGCATCAAAGCTAGTGATTCCAGCACTCCAACTAATGCAACTGCCGATAAAATTGTTGCGGCGCTCGCTGTAGATGTGGATTTTAAATGATTTTAGATAGTAATGGTAATACTGTAATGCCGGGTAGAAAGCTTGAAGATATGTCGGCCAATGAATTAAGAGCTAAGCTCTATAATGCCGATGTTAAATATCCGGCAAATGCCAGTAAACAAGATTTGATTAGGCTTATTAGAGAAAATATTAAATAACACCTATGTAGTCATGTGACGACTATGTACAAGCACTTAGGGACGTCTTTAAGGCGTCCCTATTTTAATAAAGAGGAAAATAACATGGAGGTGTTTCCGTGATGAATAATACAGATATTTGCAATATGGCCTTGGCTTATTTAGCTAAAGGCCGCATTTCTTCTATTGACGAGAATAACGAACTTGCAAGGCAGTGCAAGCTGTTTTATGACCATAGCCGAAAAGGTCTATTGCGTGAATATAGCTGGGGCTTTGCCAAGAGGATTATTAGGCTTGCAGAACTGGATGCTTCAAATCCTGATTGGAAGTATGTATATGCATATCCAGAAAAATGTGTGTGTGCAAGACGTATTTTTAATGAGAAAGAGACTGTAAACAGCTTGGATAGAGATAAGTATGATTTGTTTTTGATTAGTGATAATACGCAGGCTATAGGATGTGATGTGTACCAAGCATATTTGGAGTACACATATGACGCAGAGGATGCAGAGCTTTTCAGTTCTGATTTTGTTGAGGCGTTGGCGAGGATGTTAGCTTTTAATATTTGCTTACAATTAAATGGCAATGGGACTATCCAGCAGACACAATATCAACTGGCACAGGCAGCTCTTAGCAGGGCAAAATATACTACGGCCGCTGAACGTCAGGATAAGCTGGATTACCCTGATAAATACTTTACTGCGAGGATGTGAACTTATGGCTAGAGGAAGTGGACCAAATCCTTTTTATGTACTGCAGCCGGCATTTACTGCAGGAGAGATATCTAATGCGGTAGCTAACCGCGTTGATCTGGATAAATATCAGTATGCGCTTTTGACTGCTGAGAATTGTTATATTCGCCCTTATGGGCCCGTGTATCGTCGCAGCGGAACTGTTTACTGTATTGCTACAAAATATGCTGATAAGAGATGTATTCTGGCGGGGTTTAATTTTACTGACGATATTAATTATTTGCTTGAAATAGGGGATCAGTATATCAGAATACATAGAAACGGGGAATATCTTGGTATAGAGATAGTAACTCCTTTTACAGAATCCGATTTGGAAAAATTAAGATTTGCTCAGTCTGCGGATGTTATATATATTACGAGCGGTAGTTATCCGGTGAAACAATTAGCAAGATACAGCGAAACGGACTGGAAGTTTGGCGATTTTGAAATTACTCATGCGTATTTTGAAGATGAGGTTATGATGGATTTAGTTGAGAGCGCTGTTTATACGTCTCCTGGTGATTATACGTATACAGTGCCAAAAGATGGCCGCTACACAATAGAAGTTGCAGGTGCCGGTGGCGGTGGCAGTGGTGTGGCAAGGAAAGCAAGTGATAAACAAAGCTCTGGCGGGACTGGCGGCCGTGGTGGATTTTACAGTTTTGAGATGGATTTGACCGAAGGTGATAGTTTTCCTGTAACCGTAGGAGCCGGAGGAAAAGGCGGAGCCGTACATTATGGAGCCGGTTATGGTAATGCTGGCGGCAACGGTGGAAGCAGTAGCGCTTTTGGCTGGGTAGCGCAAGGCGGTGGAGGAGCTACTGCGGCTTATTCAGAAGAGCATGGAGCAAAAAACGGAAGTGATGGAATCAATTATGGCAATGGTGGCATTGGCGGTAAGAAAGGCGTTGCTTATGATGATAACAATCTTTCAGGGACAGATGGGGCAAATGGCTGGGTTACTATAGCGTTTCAGGATAATCCGAAGGTTACACCGTCCAGTACAACAGGCACTGTGACCATTACAAGCAATAGGCCTATTTTTAACGAGGGATTGATTGATGGTAATATTAGGCTGACACATGAGGTAGAATCGTCCTCGGTAGAATTAAATTTGAAAGACAATGCTACAGGAACGACTGGAGCGGTTGTCGTTGGAGAAAGCTGGAAGGTTATTTCCGGTGGAACGTGGACTGGAAGTTTTCAAGTGCAAAAAAGTGAGGATGGTACAACGTGGAAAGAATATCGTAAATATTCTGCTACAAATAATTTTAATGCTACTGAAAGCGGTACAGTAACAGATACAACTTATTTGAGAATAGAAGCTTCTATAACAAGCGGTGATCTGACTGTTACGCTTACTGCACTGCCGTATACTAAAGACGGCACAGCTAAAATAGTTAGTTATATCGACGAATATAATATTAAAGCTATGGTAAACGAACCGTTTGGTTCTACAGAAAGTACTACTACTTATGCTTTTGGGGCTTGGAATAGCAATTTCGGTTATCCAAAAACGGTATGTTTTTTTCAAGACAGACTTTGCTTTGGTGGAAATAATAAAAGACCGTATATGGTTTGGATGTCTAGAAGCGGTGATTATCCTAATTTTGGCGTAGAAAAGGTCAGTGGTACAGTAACAGATGATAGTGCTATTGCCGCTTCGTTTATCAGCAGGAAACAATTTGATATTTTACATTTAATTCCGTCTGTGGATTTGCTTGTTTTAACGCAGGGCAATGAATGGATCGTTTCAGGGAGCGAGGTCGTGACACCGACGAATATCACACCGAAGATGCAAACTACCAGGGGCTGCAGCAATTGTGAGCCGCTTACAATTGGCAATAGAATTGTATTCGTACAGGGACGTGGTTCGACAGTGCGGGATATGGGCTACAGTTTTGAAACCGACAGCTATGGCGGTATGGAATTGACGATACTGGCGGGACAAATTATAAAGGGACTTTCGATTACTGATTCTGCTTATAAGCAGGAGCCGGACAGCATAATTTACTTTGTGCGCAGTGATGGTACGATAGCGTGTCTGTCTTACATAAGAGAACAGGAAGTATATGCATGGTCAAGAATTATTACTGACGGTGAATTTGAAGCTGTAGTGAATATTCCTGAAGGTGATGAGGATAGTGTATATGTTGTTGTTAAACGTGTGGTAAATGGAGAAACTGTTCGTTATATTGAGCGGTTTGACAATAACTATGACGGTGATGCTCCGAATGATTATGTAATGTTAGATTGCGCTAAAAAGTATGATATGGATGAGGCGACTAATATTGTAACAGGGCTTGGTCACCTTGCTGGCAATAATATTACTGTTTTAGGTGATGGGCGTGTATTGAGAAATTATAAAGTGCTTGATGACGGTACTGTTGAATTACCTATACAAATTAAACGTGCGGTTGCAGGTCTACCGTATACTATGAATATTGAGCTTCCTAATGTTGAAATTCAATTACAGGACGGAACTATGCAGGGCAGGTTTAAGCAGGTGTCAGAGGCGATTTTACGCATTGAAAATACTCTCGGCGGTGAAGTTGGTACTGAATTTGGAAATCAGGATGCTATTGCTTATGATGAATTTAGCGTTACTGAGAATATGAAATTGTATAGTGGAGATAAAACGGCAACTCCACCGGCAGGTGGGTTTGATCGTGATGGAAGACTTTGTATTACAAGTACTGAACCTTATCCGTTTAATTTGCTCAGCGTAACGAGGAAGGTGACTTTTGGTGGCTAAAAAGTATAAGGTCGAATTGGCTGACGTTGATAACGCTATTGGAATTGCTGTAGCGCTGCTGAAAGATTTGAGAGATAGTGATAGGCAGGAGCTGGAAGCATATGAGGAAGACGAAATAATGCTTGTTGCCGGTAGTATTGAAAATGCAGATCATTGTTACATTTATAAAGATATGGAAGATAACATTCTCTGTATTGTAGGATTAACTGAAATTCCAGGCGTTCAGGGTAAAGAGATTTGGATGTTGGCGACAAAAAGGATAAGCGGTTTCAAAAAAGAGCTACTTATTTGCGTTGCCAGGCTTTTAATTTCAAAATGGGTAAAAGAATATGGGCGGCTTTATAATTACGTTTACAGCGGCAATTCTGCTTCTATACGGTGGCTTGATAGGTTGGGAGCAATGTTTTTAGCTCCTATAAAAATAAAAAAGAACGGAAAAGAGTTTCTTCCGTTCGTGATTGAGGAGGGGAGTATATAAATGTGTTTATCTGTAGGTATGATGATGGGATTGACTGCTTTGCAGGGAGTATCGCAAATAGCTGCGACGAACCAACAGGCTAAAGCGCAGCAGGCTTATTACGATGCGCAGGCACAGGCTGCAGAACAAAACGCTGATATACAGGCAAAGAAGGGGGAGCAGATAGCGGAGCAGTACGCTTATGAGCAGCAAAAACTCAATGATCGTCGTCGCCTTGTAGCAGGTCAGCAGGCCGCCGCATTTGGCGCAGCAGGCATCAGTGGCGATATGGGGACAGCTCTTGACCTTAGTGATTCCAGCTTTAGGGCTTATAGAAAAGACAGTAACCAGCTTTTGAGTAATCAGCGCAACGACCAATGGAGTAACTATCTTGGCGTAGTGAATTACAAGAACCAGGCTAACGCTGCAAGAGCTTCTGCTTATAACGTGAAACAACAGGCCAAGCAGCAGAATATAGGCACTATCTTGGGTACTGCTGCTGGTATTTTTGGCGCATATAAAAATTACGGCGGCAGCGGGAAAACAGGCGGTTCATCCAACGGAGGCTTTGTTTATCAGTCGCCTTATCAAAATAATTACACAAGTCCATATTCGGGCATCGCGCCACTTGGTAAATCAAAATATCCTTACTTCTAAACTTGCATTGGTACGAAATGTATTATATAATAAACGAAAAGAGATAGTCAGTGGTCGCACGCTGGCTCTCCCTCATAATCGTAAAACGTGAAAGGAAGCCGCGCGCCACTGGTGTTAGCGGCTTATTTCATGGCTATTTACAGCCTAAAATGACAATAGCTATTAATGTACTAAAAGCAATCATCAAAGACAACGCTTCATAAGTTGACAATAGCTATCACCCCCCGTAAGGGAAGCCAACACACTGACTATCTCGGACAACATTATAACATACCTTTAAGCGCTTAACAATTTGTTAAAGCGCTTTTTCTATACCTAAAAAGGAGGTCTAAACCTATGAAATTCAGTCAATATGCTTCACAGGTCAATCCTAATACAATACAGGGACAAGTACAGCGCCCAGGCGATTTAAACAGTTACGGTGGCAATGGCGCTGGATATGAGGCCATTGGTAGAGGATTGGGTGCGGTGAATGAAGCTTATCAGAAATTTATAGAAAGTGTTGATCAATCCAGAGTTGTAGAAGCTGATGCTGAATATGATAAACGAATTTCTGATTTGTTGTATAATCCACAGAATGGTTTAATGTACACTCAATATGCTAATGCAGAGGGGATTGCTGGTAAATTTCAGAGCGAGGAACAAAAAATAAGACAAGAGATTATGGGAAAATATAATTTCCGTCTTGAAAGAACTTCTAGCGTTTTTAATAATTGGGCTAATAATGATGCACAGAAAAGATTTATGTTGGTTGGACAACATGAATATAAACAGGTTGAAGCTAATAAAGATTTAGCATTATCAAATAATATTGATGAAAATTTTAATTTTGCAATGCAAAATTATGACAACGACGCTTTGATAAAGTCGGAATTTGATAAAAGCGCTACTCTTGTTATGGATAGATATAAAGGGCAAGATCCCGAGTTTATAAAAAGCGAAGCTAAAAGATTATTAGCTCCTAAAATGGCATCGCTTGTTGGAACTGCTTTAGCTAATGGCGATATTGACAGAGCTGGGGCGATGATAGAAAAGTGGGGAGCTTTCATGCCTGATGAAACTAGGCTTGCTTATTCTAGGATTGCACATGCTAGAAAAGAAAGAGAATACGAACATTATACAGGCATAACCGCGTATGAACGATTTGGTGATGATTATGAAGCTGCTAGGCAGTATATTTACGGCGATGCTTTTGGATATGATGGTGAAGCTGCTGTCAGAAGTGCAAGAGAAGATATTGGGAATAATTATGGGACTAATACATGTACAATAAGAAGTAATAATTGGATTGCTGCAGGTGGAGGTAAGGAAGGTAATACTTGGGCTCCTACACAATTTGAAGATATGAAAGATGCCGGATTGATATTTACCGACAAATCTCAACTGCGAAGTGGTGATATTGTTTATTGGAATTATGGAGGAGATCCAAATGATGTTGATCATGTTGGGATATATGATGCCAAAACTGGAACAGTAATACAAAGTGGAGATCATGGAGTTGCGGAAATTTCACTTGATTATGCAAATATTTCTGGTTTCGCAAGACCTAGAGGAAGAAATGTATCCATAGAAGATAAAGATAAAGCATGGGATGCTTATGTTACCCAAGTTAATTATAATAATGCAATAAAAAATAACCATAAGAAAAGAATTATTGATAGCGTGCAACAAGAAATGTGGAATAAATTTAAGTCTGGTGTTATTGATCCTAACGAGTTTCAAAGCCTTGTATATAATGTTTCTGGCGGCGATGTTGATATTGAAATGAACCTTTTAAAATTCGGCAATGACTTGATTGGAATACAAGGTAAAGCAGCTGCTGAATCTTCTAACGGTGCAGTTTATAAAAAAATTAAGGATGCAATTACCGATGGCACTGTGACTCCGTCCGAGGCAGTATCATTAATCAATCAAAACGCAACTATGTTGGGTAGTGCTGATAGAAACAGATTATTGTCTTTGGTTAGAGAACAAGACCCAAGAAATAAAGAGATTGATAAACGATTGATAACTATAGTTAATGAAACTATAGACGATAAAATGGAACGAGGAGAATTGCAGGCGTATTTGGATAGTGCATTGGAGAATGTCACAGATCCTGAGGTGAGATTTGCAACAGGAATGGAAGTTTTGAATAAAGCCTTTGAGAACAAAGCTATTTATAAAAACTTTAATAGCAAACAACGTGAATGGGGTTCGTTAAAGAGCAGCCTTTCTCCGAAACTTTATCCTTATATAGATGCTTATCAAAGACAGAATGGCAATAATATTGATTTAGGACAGGCAAGAACAGTTTTTGAATCCATAAATCCTAATGATAAATACCATGTTTCAGCGCTTCAATATGCTGCTGTTTATAATAGTCCTATGGATATCCAAGAACTTAATAAACAGATTGCGGCTATGGCGGTCCGTGATGGAGTGGATGCAGCCCCGCATTTACTGGATATTCCGCAGCAAAGTAATACGGCAGTACAGCAAAATGAAAGCACTCCCTGGTTTAGTGATTGGGGAGCCAGTGAGCGCACTGGTTTGGCGGCAATGAATTTTAGTGATGTTTTAGAATATATAAAACAGCGTCATTTAGCGACATTAAGAGGAGAAATTAACGAGGAGTGGTAATATGGCAAGGTCTTTATTATATGATGTAGCTGCGGCCGGAAAGTTTATACCCGAAGATTTAAAGACGAAAGCATTACAAGGAGCTAATGCGAATAATATATCGCTTCAAATGGCAGCTCGTAATCCTGATTATTATTTACCTAAAAACTTTGAATATGATTGGAATAAATATGAGCAGATCGCACCAAGAACAGCAGAGGCGCTAAAAGACCCTGTGCTTATGAGCATTGCCGGAACTAAAGCTGCAGAATTTTGGGGTGAGCAAGAAAATAACTGGAAAAGTATTACAGCACTGAAAAATGGGTTTAAGAATGTTGCTCGTAGTGGTTATGGTACCGTTGCACTGCTTGCTGATTTGGGAGCAGATAAAAAAGATGCTGACCTGACAATGGAATCCAAGGTTTTTAGCGCAGATACAATAGGACGGCTTTTGTATGCTGTTGGTGGAGATAAGCTAAAAACTATTGGTACTGAAGCTAAACGCATTGGTGGTAGTGAAATATTTAAGCCGGAAGAAGTAAAGGCTGAAACTGCGGCAGGTCAGTTTTATTATGACTTACTGCAGAATGCACCACAATTAGCGGCACAGGTCGGCGTTGCAATCAGTACTGGCGGCTGGAGTGCTGCTGCTTTTATGGGCAGTCAGATTGCAGGCGGCCAATATTTAGACCTTACTGAAGCTGGGGTATCTAATGACAGAGCCAGAGCTGCGGCGTCGTTAAACGCTGTTGCACAGTCTGCTCTTGAAAAAGTGGGCTTGGGCAAAGTCATGGGAGCAGGAGCAAGAGCCGCTAAAATCGCAACTATGGGCGGTAAGGCTAAAGAAGTTTTTAAAACTGCATTGACAGAAGGCATTACTGAATGGATTCAGGAATACCCGGATGCCGCTGCTGAAATATGGGCTAAAAATGCGAATCTTTCCACTCAAGAGCAAATACTTAAATTTTATCAGGAGTTTGGAGAAATCACCAAAAGAGGCGCTTATTCCGGTGCTATTGGTGCGGTGTTTGGCGGTCTTGGCGGTTCGGTAAGCATTGCCGTAGACCGTAATGCAAATAGAGTTATGCAGGAGCAGGCTGTACGTACTGCGGAAACGATGAAAAATAGTAAGGACGTAAATATTACTGCCAGCAAATTAGTTTTGAATCAAACGACAGACGAAAAGGCTTATGTAGATGCTGAAACCCTTTTTACATATGCGCAGGCAAATCCTAACATGGATGTAAAAGATACCTTTGGTATAGAGGTTTCTGAACTGCAGGCAGCTGCTGTTCGTGGTGAGGATATTGAAATGCCAATGGGTACGTATTGTGCGGCAGAGGCTCAAAATCCTGGCTTTTTCCATGCTGTAAGCAATAACGTAGCTTTTGAACAGGGCGGTTATACAGAAGAACGCGCCAGAAATAAAAAAGCTCTCCAAAGCGCTTATAAAAAAGCGTTGGAGAACGACGAGGAATTTAGAACTGCAGTTGATACTTTTAGAAATGAATTGACCGAAGCGGGACTAAATCAAAAGGAAACAGGTGACGTCCTGGCTATTTTAACCAGCCGTGCTATGATTGCTAATCCTGATGACCCTATGCAGTATTTCAGGGATAACCCTGTAAGCTTCAAGCGTGTTGTCAGTACTCCTAAGGGACGATATATGCAAACTAAAAGCGCTAACGAAAAATTGATTGAGGATGAAAGAAACTTTGCTGGCATCGTAGATGAATATACTGCAGGGAAAATAAACGATACTAAAACTTATAATGTTATGACGACACCGCTTGCATTGGGTCTTGCAGGCGGTAAAATTTTGCCTGTAACTATCGACGGAAGCAAGATCAAACATATTTTTGACGGCCATTCCGATGGCATGACGCCGGAGCTGCTAAAACAAGTTCCACGTGCTATGGCTGACCCGATGATGGTTTTAGATTCGTATGCTGGGCGTAAGGTTGTTGTATTAGACTTAAAGGATGCACAAGGGTCTACTATTATTGTTCCTTTAGAACTTGATGTTGAACGCAATCGTTATCAGGTGAATGCTGTCAGCAGTGCTTATGGGAAAGGTGGAGAAAATGGCACAGATTATGATTGGTTTATAGAGCACAATCTAAAAAAAGGTAGAGTGTCATATATAAATAAAGAAAAGACTGCCAAGTGGTTACAGTCTCCAGGCAGCGATTCCGCCAGCAGAGGTAACGACCTTGACAGTCTTCTTAATAATAGTATACCAGATGAAAATGCACTTCGCAAGAGACGAGAAGAAATGCAGGGATACTACCAGGCCGAAGGGAAAACTAAAGGTTCTATCACCTGGGACGAAGAAGGTAAAGCAATTATCAGCCTGTTTGAAGGTGCTGATATGAGCACTGTTATTCATGAAGCTGTCGGCCATTACTTTATTGAGAACCTCATGCGTGAAGGAGCACTCCCTAATGCTACAGAGCAGATGAAAAAAGACCGTCAGACTATGCTTGATTATGCCGGTGTCACTAAAGACTGGGATAGCTTGTCGCAGGAAGAAAAAACAGCAGCACATGAACGCTGGGCAGAGGCCGCAGAAACTTATATGCTTGAAGGCAAGGCACCTTCAAAAGAGTTGCAGCCGGTATTTAACAGGTTCAAAAAATGGCTGCTTGCTGTTTATAACGCCGTTTTTTCGGATAAGCGCAGTAAAAATGCTGTTCCAATCAACGATGAAGTAAGGCAGGTTTTTGACAGGATGCTGGCCAGTGAAGAGCAAATATCAGAAATGGAGCGTATTGACGGTTATTTTTCTGCTTTGCCAGATGTTGTGTTAGATGCACTTTCAGAACCACGTAAGCAAATGCTGCGTAATTTTGCTGCTAAAGCTCACGATAAGGCAGTACAGTTATTAACAAAAGAAAGCCTTGTTAATTTCAATCAGGAGCGTAAAGACCGAATTCAAAAATATCGTGAAGATGTAGAGCCGCAGGTCAAAGAAGCGATTGCAAAACAGCCGTTATATATGGCTTCGGAGCAGATACTTGATATTACATCTGATTTAAAAACAGCGAAGGGCGTAGCTAACAGATATTTAGAAGGTAATTTTGATGAAAGTAAAATGGCAACTTTTGATATGATAGCTGAAGCTAATGGTTTTACTTCCGGTGACGAGCTGGCTAAAACGATTATGTCAGAACCATCTTTTAATGGTGCGGTTAACAGACATATTGATGAAATGGTGCAGGACGCTTTCCCTGATATTTACAAAGAGAGAGGGCTTGCTGAAGAAGCTGCGCGTGATGCTATGTATAATGACGAGAGCGGTCTTTTGATAAATACAGAAGCACAGCTTATTGAGGATAAAGCACAAGGCTTGTTAAAGGGTCAGCGTGATGCTGAAACTCTTAGAAAACTTGCTGTTGCACGCAGGCAAACAGCTAAAATTCAGGCACAGATGGACCTACAGAACAGAGTGAAATTAAAGGAGGCTTTGAATACCCAAAAGTATATTACTGCCGAACGAAACGCTGCGGCTAAAGCTGCTGTAGCATTGGGAAATGATGATTATTCTGCTGCGGTCCGATATAAAAACGTCCAGGCGTTTAATCATGCTTGTGTAGTTGAAAGCGTAAGACTACGTAATCAGTATGTTAAGTGGCAGAATTATTTCAGGAAACAGGCTAAAGCTAAAAGGGAAACGTGGGGTAATGAAAGAAACTTTATTCAAGCAGCAGCAATTATGGAAAGGTTCGGTTATAAGCGTAAAGATTATTCTGATTTTGAAAAGACAGAAACTTTATCAGACTATCTGAATGATATGGATGATCTTTATGACAATGTTGCAGTTGCCGATTGGATAATGTATGAGGATGTTAGAATTACAAATCCTCGTGAACGTATGACGGCAAGTCAGCTTGAAGATGTAGTAAATGCGCTTAAAAATATCAAGGCGATCGCTAAACAGGAAATGAGTATCAACGCTTTACAGAAAGGTGTTACCTATGCTGAATTTAAAGCTGAAGCACAGGAAACACTTAATAAGCTGAAAACTATATGGAAACCGCAGGTTGGCGTTACACAGCAGCCTACAGTAATGGAGAAGCTAAAAGCGTCTTTACGCAGTACTGACAATCTTTTTGAAATGATGGACGACTGGCAGTATGGATTTTTCAGCAAACATTTTGGCGCAGCTATTCGAGAAGCAGCCGATAATGAAACAAGAAAAATTTTAGAATATGAAGAAAAAACAGCGCAGGTTTACAGGGAGTGGCTACCGGATAAAGCTGCAGAAAAGGCGGCCGATTATCAGGAAAAATATGACGAGCTAGGTACTTCTGTAGATAAGCACGTTTTAGTAAAAATGCTTATGAATTTAGGCAACGAGAGCAGTGCTAGAGTATTGTGCAGCACTAGACCGGTAGGCTTTGAAAGTTCTGCCTTGTGGGTAGATGGCGATATCGTACAGACTAAAATCAATTTGCTTGACTTCTTAGGGCGTAATCTTACTGAAGCGGATATAAAATATGCACAGGCTAAGATAGGCATTGCAGAGATGTACTGGTCTGAAATGGAAGCTCTTGAAACTCGTTGGACAGGTTTTAGTCCTAAGAAAGTAGAAGCGTCGCCTGTAGAGCTGACGTTATCAGACGGCAAGACTGTCGTTATGCGTGGCGGTTATTTCCCGCTGATGCGTGACGGTGATACTGGTTCTAAACACGCTGGGCAAGAAGTTATTTCTGATACTGATCCCAGACAAGGCCGCAATATTAGAACAATGAGCACCAGACGAGGCCATTTAAAAGAACGTGTTAAGGCTAAATATCCTGTTAATCTAAAACGTGGAGCAGAGTTTAATGTTGCTATGGATGCGATACATGATCTGTGCTTCCGTGAGGTTATGGGGGATTTCCGTAAAATTATGAACGATCAGGAAATGTATACTCTGATTAAAGAAAAATTAGGTTTGGCCGATTTCTCTGCCTTTAAAGAATATCTTGAACGTGCGGCAAACCCTCAAGGTACTAACAGCGGTTCTGTTGGTGAAAGCTGGATGGGCAGTGTTGCTAACTGGCTTAGGGCTCGTACTGTAAACGCTGCTATTATGCTTAACCTTAAAACTGCCGTTCAGAACTTGGGTAATCCTTTGCTGTATGGTAATGCTGTAGATGGTTTTGGATATAGTGATGTCGTTGCCGCTGTGAGCAATTGCAGTATGAATATGCAGCTTGCAGAGGGATATAAATCGGCTAAGGAATTTGTTTACAGCAAATCCCCTTGGATGAAAGAAAGGTCTGTGCTTCCGGATATTTCCCTGCGGGATATGAAAGAAATGGAAAGCTTGAATCCTATAGAAAAGAAAGCTGTTGAATTTGGCACAAGATTGCTGGTCGCTACTGATAATATTTCTGCTATTCCGGTATGGATGCAGGCGTATGGCAAAAAAATAAGGGCTGGTGCAGGCGAAACAGAAGCTGTGGACTTTGCCAATACGGTTATTAGACGTACACTTGGCAGCAGCAGAGTTACGGAGGTTGCACCGCTTTTGCGTGGCGGGCCTATGCTTAAACTGTTTACTACCTTCCAAGGCTTCTTCAATACACAATATAATCAGTGGGCCAGAGAGTATAACATCTTCTTAAAAGAAAAAGACATAATGCGTCTTACTTCGTTTGTGGGAGCTAAGTTTGTAATGTTTGCTTTTATAAACTTGATGTTGTCGGCCGAAGATCCATTTGAAGAAGATAAGGATGAATATCAAAAGATATCAAAAGAACTGCTTACTTACCCTATGAGTTTAGCCGGACCGGTTGGGCAGGTTGGTAATGCTATTTGGAGTAGAGCTTTAGGCATGCAGACTTACGGGTATAGAATGACCGCAGTACAAGGCACGATAGAGCAGATGGAGCGTGCTGCCGGTAAAGTGCAAAAGGTTTACCAGGGCAAAGCAGATTATGACGAATTGGTTGAGCCTACTGCAACATTTGTTGGAACAGCATTAGGCGTGCCTGCACAATTAAACAAATTATTCTTTAACGGATATGATATCTTGTTCAATGGTATGGATCCGGAAGTTGGCGACATCTTTAGACGTCGGCCGAAGAAAGAACGGTAAAATAAAAATACCCCCTCAAATTTGAGGGGGTTATATTTTCGCTTCTTTGTCATTAGAAGCTTCAAAATATTTAAAATCATCATCTAAAAAGGCTTTGTGTAATTTTCTATCCCAAGATTCAACTAATAGGTCAAATGGCGAACTACCCAAGTTTTTGGTTATTACTGGTGGTCTTGAGATGAACATAATTGAAAAATGAGTATTATTTATATCCAAAGAAAAAGTTTTAAGGAATTGGTTTGAGGTATTTTGACCTTTTCCATATATTTTGCTGATTTCTTTTTTTATTTTTTCAAATTTTTCTAATCCATCTTTTTCTTCTTTTACATCCAATCTGGCTGTTATCTTATACAATTTATTATCAAAAAAAGAGAGCTCTAATAAAGGCGCATCGTATATCAACGGTATATTATAATAAGAATTTGCATTTGTTTGAAACAAATAACTTTTATGTTTTGGAGATTTTATAAGACTGTTGGGATATTCATCATAATATATTAGGGTGGGTAAAGTTTTAATTTTTTCTAATGAATCACCAAAATTTAAGCTTTCAAACTTTGATGTGCTATATGGATCAACAACAAGGGTCGAGGAAGTGTGTATATTACTTTGATGTATAGTATTATTTTGTTTTTTTTCAGTGGTGCATCCAAAGATAAATATGGATAAAAATATTATAAATAAAGCAAGAACTCTTTGCATGATGTTCCTTCTTCCTCATAGTAGAAATCATTCATGATTTTTCCTCAATTCTTTATTTGTATATAATTTTTGTCGGTTCTTTAAATTTTCTAGTATTAGCCTTTACGAAATCCTGTCTGGCTGCTCTTGTTGCTACTTGTTCATCAGACATTTTTTCTTCGAGTTCAATTTCGATAATAATTTCTAATTCCTTATATTTTTTATAAACTGGGCAACTTTCATTCATACAAGGCTTGAGGTCTTTAATAATTTCCCTTCTACTGTTATCCTCCTTGTGTTCTACCTCGCAGGCATTAACCGTATTGATACCTACCAATAAAGCCATACTCATTAACAATACTTTTTTTAACATAATAAATCCTCCTTTGCTTTATGGGAAACAGAAAATTTTTGAATGTTTTTCACAATTATATCACATTTATAAACGAAAATAAAAAGTACTGTGTAAAACATCTATAAAAAAGTATTAAAATAGTTGTATAAGTTATTAGGTTTTAATAAGGGGAAAATGAAGAAATAAAAAAGTTTCCGACAAAATACCCTTTAACAAGAGTTAAAATAGTAATGTAAGGTTATTGGATATGAGAGCAGAGGCGATGTAAAAAAATTAAAAATGTATCCGACAAAACCCCTATAAAAATGAGTTAAAATAGTATCATAAAGTTAGTTAGAACTTAATAGAAAGCGCTTACTTCGGTAGGCGCTTTTTTATTTGGAAGGAGGGAAAACTTTGATAGGCAGCAGTGAAAATAGGATTACATACAATGGGAATGGAGTTGCTACAGAGTTTGGATATTCTTTTAAGATATTGGAAAAGACCGATATTAATGTAGTACTTGTTGATCCTGATTTAAAAGAAACTGTTTTAACCAAAGATTATTTCGTTGATATGGAGAAGTCAGTAGTGTTTTATCCTGGCTATTCTCCGGGAGCAGAACCACCAGAGGCAGAACGACCACCAATATTACCTGAAGGGTGGCAGCTTGTTTTATATCGTGAGGTTCCTATAACACAGGAATCTCAGTTGGATACTCATTGGCCATTTAATGTTATCGAAGCGGCATTGGATAAACTAACGATAATTTGCCAACAGCTGTGGGACGGTGTAACGAGAGCAATTCGTTTATCAGATTCAGCGCCTAAAGATATTTCTACAGTTCTGCCACAACCAATGCCAAATGAGAGTTTTTATTGGGATGAAACCGGTAAAAAACTTATTGCTGGGCCTAATCCTAAATTTGCTATGGAGCAGGCACAGGCGAGTGCAGAATCTGCAAAGAAGTCTGAAACGTCAGCAGCAGAAAGTGCAGAATCTGCAAAAAAAGATGCAGAGAAAGCAGAAGATGCAGCTGACCGTGCAGAAGATATTTTACTACGTTTTGAGAGCGGAACTATAACAAAAGAGTTTACTGCGACAGATGACAGATGGACTGAAAACAACGGCATGTGGCGTCTTACAATGGCAATGGGTAACAGTAGGCTTATAGGCGTTTACAAGGAAGTCAAGAAGCCTCAGTATGAAATGGTACTAACCGGCGTTTATATGGACGCTGAAAATGTGATTATCGAAGTTCCTGAAAAGTTTGCGGGTATCGTTATACTGGCGTCGCTGACAAAAAAGACTGGTGATAAGGTCTATGTCAAAAACTTTACGGAGGAAGATTTTGCAGAGGTTGGCAGTGATTTCGTACTAACCATATCCGCTGAGGAACACCAGGCAGGAAACAGTCCGGTCATTGTCAGCTTAACACAAATAATTGATGGCGTTAGTTATCCTTACTATGCTAATGCCGGAGTAGATAATAACGGTAACGTTGTTATAAATGTGAGCAAAGCGTTCACAGGGAAAATAATATTAGATGGAGGTTACTTAGAATGAGTGTAGAAAAAATTGTTACTGGAACTTTAGCAGAGAGGGACGCTAAGATCAATGCTAATTTTGAAGCGTTGGATACCGGCAAGCTCGGTAAGACCGAAACTGCAGCTGATAGTAGTAAATTAGGTGGTGTAGCAGCTGCGAGTTATGCAAAGACTGCTGATATGAACAGTGCTATTGAGGCTGCAAAGTCGGCAGTAAAAGATGAGCTGATTGACGGAGCGCCTGATACTTACGATACGTTAAAAGAAATTGCCGATTACATTGCAGAAGATAAAACGGGTGCGGCAGCTATGAATGAAGCTATAGCAGGTAAACTCGGTAAAACTGAAACTGCAGCTGCTGCCGCTAAACTAACAACTTCTGCCGGCAGTACAACACAGCCTGTATATTTTGATGGTGGTGTTCCTAAAGCTTGTACTTATAAACTTAACAAAACAGTACCGGCTAATGCTGTATTTACGGATACTGTATATACACTGCCTACTGCATCTGCTAGTGTTCTAGGCGGCGTAAAAACTGGTTCAAATATCACTAACAGCAGCGGGACAATCAGTATTACTAAAGCTAATGTTGTGGCGGCATTAGGGTATACTCCGCCTACTTCTGCTATTACAGTAACCAAAACTGAATTTACAGCAAGTAGCGCCAACTGGGGAACATTATTAAAAGGCTACTATCCATTTACCTTGGCAGCTTCAGGAAAACACTTCCTTGGTATGTATCGTACTAATGGCAGTACCTACAAGAGTGTTATGGTAGACGTAGTTGAAAGTGGCAGTAATATCATAATCCAAAGTACGGAGAAGTTTGCAGGCTTTGTTCTGACGATTTGAGGTGAGGAAAAATGAAGCTTACTGGGCTAATAACAGTTGAAAAAATAAGAGCAGCAATCAATGCTCTTTATGACGATTTGCCGCCAAATCCATATCCTGTAGGAGCGCTTTATTGGAGTTCGCAACCTACTGATCCAGGAACTCTGTTTGGTGGTACGTGGACACAGATAAAAGATAAATTTATTTTAGCTGCAGGAGATACTTATCAAGCAGGGAGTAACGGAGGTGAAGCAAATGTTACATTAGAGATTGATCAAATTCCAATGCACAAGCATTCTGCTAGTGCCACTTCATCTACCGTGAGTGGTTCTATAACTGTTGGGAGACTTCAAAATGTTGGTAGTAGTGGAGCTTTTAGCCACACCAATACAAGTAATGCTTATTGTGGAAATACAGATTGGAGCGGTTCTATTACTACTTTTAATTTAAATTCTTCGTTTGCTTCAGATATTAGTATTGATAATACTGGTGGTAGTGCGGAGCATAATAATATGCCGCCATATGTAACATATTACTGTTGGGAAAGAATTGAGTAAGGAGAATAAAAATGCAAAATATAATTATTTTAGATACGAATAACGATAAAGTTATTGTACAAGCACAAGAAAAAGTGTATATGGATACAATAAATAATTTCTTTGTTGATTATGGCAAAGAAATAGAGTATAAGTCTATTGACTATAATTGTGGAACGGAGAGTTGCTGGCTTAATGGAGTAGCATTCCAACAATACCCAAATGAAATTTGTGAAGATATTTTAAAAAGTATTGATGAATTGATTGCTAAAAAAGCAGCACGTGAATATATAGCTCTTACGTTTGATGAACTTAAAGCTATCAAGCTGTCAGAGGTAGACGCTTGGACTGAAAGAAAAATCGCAGGCGGTTTTATATCTGAATGCACTGGTGAGATAGTAAGATATGATAGCGATAAGGACACGCAGATTACGATGCAGGGGATTGCGCTGAACGTAAGCACTGAACGCTTTAAAAATGAATATCCTGACGGCTGTCCGGTACGGGGGTATAAAGAAGGTGAAACTGTTAAAACAATACAGTATCTTAACGCTTCGCAGGTATATACATGGTGTGCTGACTTATCGTCCCACGTGGGCGCTTGTAAACAACAAGGTTGGAGTAAGCAGGCAGAGGTAGCCGCAGCATTAAGCAAAGAGGAATTGGACGCTATTACCTTAGACTAGAGGTGTGAAATGGATTTACAAGCAAATGTATTTATGGTGATAAGTCTGTTGGTACAGAGCGGATTTATCGGTGTAGCTTGGAAGATATATTCAAACTACAAAAAGCAGGTAGAGGAACGAGGTAAGAAAACAGAAGCCCTTCATAATGCGACACGCAGTCTGCTCAGGACAGAGATCATAGGAATTTATCATAAGTCTGAGGAAGATGGATTTATACCGCTATATAACTTGGAAAATATAACTGATATGTATAGCTGTTATAAAGCACTTGGCGGTAATGGAGCAATCACAGAGCTGTACCATAAAGCATTACAGCTGCCGCAAAAATCTCCTGACAATGAACGTGGGGAGTGTAATAAATGTTTGAGAAAATAAAAAACTTAATAGTGAGTGCCAGAAATAAAGTAGCCTCAATGTCGCCAAAAATAATGGCTGTCATTGTAGGCTATTTTATTGCAGTCGTTTTGCTGGTGCTAACCTATTACGCTGCGTGGATGTATATGTGGTTGTGGTTGGATAAGATTGTTATGTCTGACCTGCTGGCACTGATAAGAGAGGTTATAGGCCCGGCTATGGTTGCATTTGTGACCTTTATAGCTACGAGTTTAGTAGACAAAAACGAGAATGGAGTGCCTGATCCATTTGAAAAGGAGGCAGAGAATAATGGGGGCAGTGACAAAAAGAATCACTTTAGATGAGCTGCGGCAGTTAGCAGCAAGGGCTAAAGGTAATATTGATAAGATCTATCTACACTGGTCAGCTGGTAATTATCACCAGTTTTTCAGTGACTATCATTTAAACATTGACAGCGACGGAGCTGTTATGGCGACTACCGATGATTTAACTGAATATAAGGCTCATACATGGCGGCGTAATACAGGGGCTGTAGGTATCGCTTTAGCGTGCTGCGTAGATGCTGTAGCTCATGCTGATGGGCATATCGACTTTGGTAATGTACCACCGACAGAGTTACAGATAGATAGTATGGCAAAAGTTGTAGCTGTACTGTGTGAGGAGCTTGGATTGGACATTAATGCCGATACCGTAATGACACATGCAGAAGCAGCAGACTTAGACGACTACGGCCCGGCAACTACTTTTGAACGCTGGGACTTGTGGAAATTGCCAGATGTGCCAGGCGACGGAGAACTGAAACCAGGCGGTGATGTTATTCGTGGCAAGGCTATCTGGTGGCATCATAATTGGTAAAGATTATATAAGGAGGTGACTAATATGGAAAAAGTAAAAGAATATTTAGCGAGCAAAGTTTTCTGGACCGGTATGATTATCGGCTTTGCTTTAGGTGCGTTGCATAGTTGGTTTGGCCTGTAATATCAGAATAACCTTGTTCATATTTAGCTCGTGCGCCGAGGAAAAACTGTTGTAAAAATAGTAAAGCAACGGACTAAAACGGCGCACGTAGCGAATATGGCTGTTAAAATAGGAAAATAATGTACATGGAGTGAAAATCGTGTATGAAAAAATATATAATCATCGGTATTGTATTATTGTGGTCGTTATTATTGCTTGTATCACTGCCTGCTATATGTTCGGCAGAGGAACTTCCGGAAACAATAACGATGTCCAGGGAACAGTTCAGCGAATTGCAGACGATAATCGACAGACAGGAATTTCTATTGACCGAGCTGTCGAACACGTTGGAACTGCAGCAGATGAACTCGAACGAGCGGAAGAAGCTAATCGAAGAGCAGCGTTTATCTTATCAGAAGATAAGGAGCGAGCTAATGCTTGCGCAGGAATCATTGTCGAACTCCAAAAAAACAATAGCAGAGCAAAACAAATCCTTAGAGACGTTGAGCGAACAAATAAAGAAAGAACAATCCAAAAGTGAATTGAAACAAAAACAGAAGGCTTTATGGGGATTTATCGGAGGGGTATTAGTTGGGACAATAGCAGCGAGCAGGTGATTATATGGATACTTGCCGTTTGCAGGCAAGAGATTGGCTTTCGCAGTCCACACGAAAGGAATTTGAAGCAATCATTTCAGAAGCCAAACTAACGCCGCGGCAAATAGAAATTATAGAACTCAAGTTTATTCACGATCTTAAAAATTATCAAATAGCAATGAAAATAGATACGTCAGTGCAAACTGTCGAAAGAGATCTGCAACAGGCGTATAATTCAGTTAAGAGAGCATTAAAGGCAGTCACATAATAGTTGTGGCTGCCTTATTTTTTATGTCCATATTAGGGAATTATGAGGGAATGTTGACGGATTATAAGGGCCGATTTAACGGATAATATAGTTAAGATAAATGAACGGAGGCAAGACTATGAGTGGCAATATGAATTTAGGAATTACAAGCAGTTCTGTACTTACTACATATCCACAAACGATGACTTGCATTGTAGATGGAACAAATATTATTCAGGTTGATTTTTACGGAAACCGGCAGAGGATTGGAGTTACTCAAAGTGCGTATGATGAGTTAGAAAAAATCAGTAATGAATATTATAACAAGCTTGTTGAACTTAAAGTAATCACTCCACCGAAAACGTCGGAAGAGATACAGCAGGAACAGACCCAGCTTATGGCAGATATGTTGAAAGAAATGCAGAATATGAAGCGTGAAATCGAGGTGCTTAAAAATGATCAATCCACAAGCTGTAGCACAAATGCTGAGACTAAACCAGCAGGACACGAACCGCCTTGCGGAAGCATGGGCGACGGCGATGAATGTAGCGAACAAGGTTAATAGTAAGGGTGATGCGCTAAACGCTTTGGCTAAGAATGGTGTTAGTTCAGACATTGTTACTAAGGTCAATGGATATTTAAATAATCCTATGGCTGGATTTATTGCTAAGGCTGCTGGTGTAGATCTTAACAAAGTAAAAAATATAGTCGGTGATTTACAGGGAACCGGCGGAACTGTTCAGCCTGATATTAATCAAGGGCAGCAGCCAAATGATAATTTAGCAAGGTTACGTGCAGGGTTACAACAGCTTAAACGCTGATGTGATAAATAAAATATCAAGAAAGGAGTTGTTTGCAGATGGACGAAAAATATTATGGCGGTTTTAACACTTGGGGGATTGCTATCTTCTTGATTATCCTGTTTGCTGCTTTTTTAGGCAATCGTGGTGGTTGGAACAATAACGGTGCTGCTCCTGCATATGGTTGCAATGCCGTATCTAATTGCCAGGTAGAAAAACAGGGGATCATCGACAGCGCACGTACTCAATATTTGATTGAGAATACTGCTCGTCAAACCCAAGAGCAAACTATGGCTGGCTTCTCTGCACTCGGTACGAAGATTGACTTTTATGAGTATCAAAACCTGCGTGATCAACTTGCTCAGGAACGTACGAAAAATGTCGTTCTGGAAAACCGTGTATACAGTGATGCTAAATTCAACGCTGTAGAAGCTCAACTGGCTTCTATCTCTTGCCGTATGCTTCCGAAACCTGAGGTTACTGGTATCGGCGCAGTTTGCCCGAATGCCGGCATTATCAATGGTTTGGGCATTAATAGCCTGAACGGCGGTTGCAACATGGCTTAAAGGAGTTTAAAAGTAAGGCTCCGTCGTAAGACGTGATACAGGGCGGAGAAATCCGCCCTATTTTTTATAGGAGATGATAATATGTGTGGAAATAATGGATGTAAAGTATGTCCTAATTTAGTTGCCAGTACTGAGGTGGCAGTTGCTGCTAATGAATTGCAAATTACAATTCCGGCGATGACAATAAATAATAATGAAAAGATTTGTTTGTTAATTGCCCAGGCAATCCCTGCAGGTGCTGATACATTGCCGGTAGTTATTTTAAATGGTACAGGCGGTACAGTAATTCAAATGATTAACCGTTGTGGTGACGGAGTAAGAGCAGATCAAATCCGCAGCAGAAAAATTTATAATGTGCGTGTCATGACAGAACCGGCTTTGGCGGTAGTACGCAGTAACAATCTTTGCTGCACAGCTTTTGTATGGCCACAAATTACACCGCCTACAGCTTCCGCTTCATCCATTACTGTAAAGAAATGAGGTGAAGTCAATGGGAAACTTATTGATTGGCTTTACCATTGCATTTCTTTCAAGCAGAGAAGGTCAGGAAATAGCTAAAAAGGTTGCAAAGAAAGTGCTTGAAAATCTTTCGGAAAAACCTAAAAAGAAGGACGGTGAAGATAATGCATAAGTACGATCATTATGCAGAGCATATTGACGGTGACCAATTAAAAGAAGAACAGGTTGACGATATTGTTTGCTGTGCATTAGAAAAAATCAAAGTCATCGATGAGGAAGATTACGAAGCTATAATGATGAAAATTCATTGTATAGCTTATGGCCCGCACTTTGACGAACCCCTTGCTAAAAAAGCCGTTTCGGAAATGAAAAATGTTGACGGTACTATCGGTGAACATTGGACGGTAGAAGAGACTACCCGTGTCATGGATCAGAACGGTGTACATGCCAATAAGTACGACTGGTATTATTTAATGAATATGCTGCATAGTGATTATTCTAATCTCTGGGGAGAAGATGTCGCTCAGTATGTTAAATTTGCTAAAGCGTATATCAATGATCCTGATGCCGGAGCAGGTAAAGTTTTTTATCTGTGGAGAGCTGGGAAACATCATCATTAATATGTTAAAAGTGGTCGCAGTTTTGGTCGCACTTTAGTGCTTTTTAATACCATTTCGCGACCTCTTACGACGTGTTGAAAAATAATTTTGAAACAAAATAAAAACCGTCAAAGCTCTTGAAAACTAGGCTTTGACGGCACTTTTTTATTGGTACGCCCGAGTGGAATCGAACCACCGCACACGGCTCCGGAGGCCGATGCTCTATCCACTGAGCTACGGGCGCATAGTGTTTGGTGCACAATGCACCATAGCGAATTATAGCATAACGGCAAGCTTCTTGCAAGTTTTATACTGGGTTGATGAAATAAAAAATATAATAAAGAAGCAGGAAGTGCAGTAAAATAAATATTAAATTTTTTCTAAGGGATTTACTTAGTTCTGCGTTTTATATATAATCAAATCATTAGATAATATTGGCGGAGGAAAGCTTTATGAGCTACTGCAGATTGTTATTGACGCCGCGAATGACGTTATTGATTGTTATCGGTTCTTTGATTTATTCTGTAGGTTTGAATCAGTTTATAGTGCCTGTTGGTCTGTATAATGGGGGATTTTTAGGTATTGCCCAGCTCATACGACATTTCATGGAAAGCTGGTTCGGTATCAGTTTTGGCAATACCAATATCGCCGGTATTTTATATTTTATTTTGAATATACCGTTGCTGGCGGTTTCCGTGAAACGTTTTGGGAAGGAATTTCTTGCTAAAACCATTTACTGTGTTTGCTGGTACAGCTTGTTTTTGACTGTAGTGCCGATTGCAGATCATTTACTGGTCGACGAACATTTGACGGCCTGTGTAGCAGGCGGTGTGATCTGCGGTATTGGTGCCGGGATGACTTTGCTTTCTGGCGGCAGCGGCGGCGGTGAAGAAATTTTGGGACTTTTACTGATGCAGAAGCATTCAAATTTGAGTGTCGGTAAGGTTTCAGCGATACTGAATATTTTTATTTTTGGGACATGTGCGGTAATTTTCAGTATTTCCCAGGCAATTTATTCAGTTTTGTTTACGGGTATCGTTTATTATGTGCTGGATAAGGTACATTTCCAGAATATAATGCTGACGATGCTGATCATTACGAAAAAGCAAGGATTGGAAAAGATAATCTTCGAAAAAGTCAATCGTGGCGTTACAAAATGGAATGCTTATGGTGCATATAGAAATGAAGAAAGAGAAATTCTGATGACCGTAGTTTCCAAAAGTGAATTTCTGCAGCTGCGGCGTCTGCTTTTGGCTGCCGATCCTGAAGTTTTTATAATTATAGAAGAAAATGTTTTTGTTGTTGGTAATTTTCAAAAGCGTGTCAATCAATAAAAAAAGCTCCTGCTTTGCAGGAGCTTTTTCTTTTACTATATTATTTGGGGACGATATCACCAACACCATTTAAAATATAACGGGGACGATAAGCAAAAACCTGCATATTTTCAAGGTCAGTAACACCTGAAAGTACCAGGACCGTAGTCAGGCCGCTTTCCATTCCTGCAACTATATCTGTGTCCATACGATCGCCTATCATGGCAGCTTCATCTGAATGGACGCCAAGCATTCTCAGACCGGTACGCATCATCAGAGGATTGGGCTTGCCTACAAAGTACGCCTGTTTTCCTGTAGCAAGTTCGATAGGAGCAACCAAAGCACGGCAGGCGGGAATGATACCGGTCTCAGTGGGACCCGTCAGATCAGAGTTTGTAGCTACTAAACGTGCACCTTTTTGTAGGAGGCTTACAGCTTTTAAAATCATATCATAATTATAAGCGCGGGTTTCGCCGACAACTACGTAGTCAGGATTAGTATCGTTCATCGTGATACCGGCATCATAAAGAGCATTGACAAGTCCTGGTGCGCCAATAACATAAACACTGCATTTTGGAGACTGGCTTGCCAGAAATTTAGCAGTAGCCAAAGCGCTGGTATAAAAATGGCTTTCATCAACGTCAAGTCCCATTCGCGCTAATTTTTGCTGCAATTCTTTGGGAGAACGCTCACTGGAGTTCGTCAGGAATAGGAATTCTTTTTCTTCTTTATAAAGCCAGTCGACAAATTCTTTTACTCCGGGCAGTAAACGGTTTCCGTGATAGATGACGCCGTCCATATCGCAGATAAAGCCCTTTTTAGCATAAAGTTCCTGTAAAGTATCTATGATGTTCACTTCCTTAATAATGAAAAATTTAATCTTATATTATAATTATCGACTATTAAAGCAATAATTTCAATGTTTTCAGCTGATGAAATTCGTGTTTCAAAGTAAAATTTATGAAAATTTTTCATTAAAGAGATATTTTGTTATAATATTAAGCAAATATAAGACGTAAGTGAGGAGAAGATTATGCGTATCGCTGTGATAGATGGAATGGGCGGCGGACTTGCCGCACAGGTCGTAAGCCAACTGACCGGCAAGCTGCCGGAACAGGTTGAGCTTATCGGGTTGGGAACTAATGCTTTGGCAACGGCAGCAATGCTCAAAGCAGGAGTCAGACGCGGAGCCACAGGAGAAAATGCGATCTGTATTTCGGCGTCTACAGCAGATTTGATCGTCGGCCCTATCGGCATCATCATACCCAATGCTATGATGGGTGAGATCACTCCACGTATTGCGGAAGCGGTCGGCAGCGCTGCTGCTAAAAAAGTTCTTTTGCCCGTGAGCCAAAATCATTTTGAAATAGTTGGCGTGGAGCCTAAGTCACTGGCATCGTTAGTGAAAGAGGCTGTAAGCAGAATTTTGACTTTGGTTGAAGCCTGAGGGTAAAAAGTGGTATAATATAAATTAGTTTTGTTTGAAGAAAGTAAGTAAAGGAGAAAGCCGAAATGATTGCTATCCGTGACCGGGTGCGTTTTGTAGAAACAGATATGATGGGCGTGGTGCATCATGCCAATTATCTGCGCTGGTTTGAAATGGGTCGTGTGGCTTATCTGCGTGCCGCAGGTGTTGAATTACTGGATTTAATGGCACACGGTGTTATTTTTCCGATTACAGAAGTGCATGTGAAATATAAAAATTCCTGTACTTTTGATGATGAGTTTGAAGTACAGACGATAATGACTGAATTCAGCCGGGCTAAAATGGATTTTGCTTACAAGGTGATACGGCTTGCTGATGGCGTGGTGCTGGTTGAAGGCAGGACCCGTAATTTATTTACCAACCAACAGGGAAAGATTATTCGTTTAGATGCCTGTTATTTTGATAAAATCAATGCGCTGTTTCAGCAGGAAACAGCCAAGGAGTGAGAAGATGGAAACAAAATTTGAAATCGTGCCGGTTCCGACACGTATCCTGACCCATCACGACGATATCGTAGAAGCCATTGTTGAATATGGCGGAGATAAGATAGGACCTGATGATGTAGTTTGTGTTGCTGAAAGCGTTGTGGCTATTACACAGGGCGGGGCTAAACGCAGTGAGGATTTTAAGCCAGGTTTGCTGGCAAAGGTTTTGTGCCGTTTATTTCCGTCCAAGGGCAGTATCTCTGGCTGGCATAGTATGCAGGCTTTGATCGATGCTGAAGGCGGAATGCGGGTTTTGATTGCTGTTATCTGTGGCTTTGCGACAAAATGCGTGGGCGTTTCCGGTGTATTTTATCGTATGGCAGGAGAACAGGCACGTTTGATCGATGACGTTACGGGCACGATGCCTCCATATGACAAGCATATTGTTTACGGCCCGCATAATCCCGATCGGGTTGCCGAGGATATTACCAGCGGCACAGGTGCTTTTGGAGCGGCAGTAGCGGATGTTAATGATTTGAAGCGTTCCTGTGTTCTGGGGGTTTCCAAGGGTGTTAATGCTGATGAAGTGGCACAGATTTTGATTGATAATCCTTTTGGTAATGGCAGCCAGAAAACACCGGTCGTTGTTATAAAAAACTATCGCAGGGCACGCTAAGGAGGCTAAAAAATGCTTTTCATTTTAAAAGTTATTGCAGCACTGATTTTATTGGCAGTTGTTGTAATCGGAATATATATTTTGCTTCAGGGCAAGGAAGAAATGTTTTTTGAAGTTACTCAGCGTACTAAAGCCAGACTTGTTAAACGCAGTGAAGACAAGCTGGAGTTTGAAGTTGAGCTGCCGATGCATAACGATGGTAAAGAAGAAGGCATTATCTTGGATGCGTTTATCCGTGTGTATCTGCCGCAGGAACAATATGCTGATGCCCAGCTGCGCGGGCGCGTCAATTTAAAAGAAGCGCCGCGTGAAGATGACTATTTTGAAGCAATGCTGCTTGGACCTGGTGTAAAAAAGACGATGGTCGTAAAATTTGAGCTGGTGCCGGAACATGGCGTTACGTTGAAGCAGGCTGTCGAAGGCATGCCGGATGTGGATATCGCGCTGTTTCTGGATTGCCGTGGACGAACTGCGCTCTATACTGTCAAAAAAATTATTACTTTGCATAAAGATGAGCTGCAGGCTTTGCTGGCATAATATAAAATTTCAACTAAAACCGCCGGAAGGCGGTTTTTCTTTTTGGAATAATTTTTCTTTTTGGCAGGTTTTTTCAGTATGGATATGGAATTATAAAATGTTAATGAGTGTACGGAAAAGCGGGGTGAGGAGATGCTACTGGGAATTGACGTCGGCGGGACGTTTACTGATGCCGTGCTGATAGGGAGAGGTACAATAATAGCGCAGGCTAAACGCAGAACAACACATGAAGCAGTATTGCAAGGTATTTTAGAGGCTCTGGATGAGGTTTTGCAGGAGCAGGAAGTTTATAATATTGAACGGGTAGTGATTTCCAGCACAATCGTAACTAACGCTTTAACAGAAGGCCGAACGGATCCGGTATTTTTGGCTGTGATGACAGGACCGGGAATGAATGTTAGTAAGAGTTTTCCTGTAGAGCCTTATTATGTGAGCGGCTATGTCGATCATCGCGGTAAAATAACAGCTCGTATTGACTGGCAGAAGCATCAGGGATTACGGTCTAAGGCAAAAAATAAAATGGCGGCTGTGTCCGGAAAATTTTCGGTACGTAATCCTGAAAATGAATATGCACTTGCAGGAGAGCTGAAAGATTGCGGTTATGAGAAAATTTTTCTCGGTTCGGAGTTATCAGGCGAATTGAATTTTGTGCGGCGTACTAATTCTGCTTATTTTGCAGCTGCTGTTTATAAAATCTTTAAAAATTTTGGCCGTCAGGTCCAAGACAGCCTGAAGGAACGCAATATTACTGCACCGGTACATGTGTTAAAGGCTGACGGGGGAACTTTGCCGTTAGAGATAGCGCTGAAACAGCCTGTGGAAACTATTTTTACAGGACCGGCAGCCAGCGTTTTGGGTATAGAGGCTCTGGGCGCACCACAGGTGAAAAGTATTTCGCTGGATGTAGGTGGGACGACTACGGATATTGCTTTTTGGGAAAATGGACTGCCTTTGCTAGCCAGACATGGAGCTAAAGTTGCCGGCTATCCTACAGCTGTACGTTCGTTCCATATGCGCAGTGTTGGCATTGGCGGTGACAGCCGTATCCGGCGAACAGAAACCGGTTTTGCGGTTGGGCCTGAACGTATTGGTCCGGCGATGGCAGTGGGAGGCTGTGAACCGACTTTGTCAGATGCTTTGATAGTAGCTGGGCGCGTTGGCTTTGGTGATAAGGCGGCGGCTCATAAGGGTATGCAGCAGTTGTGCCTGATGGGTGAGACAGCGGTTGAGGTCGCCAGGCAGGTTGTCGAAGCGGCAGTGTCTGTTATTGAAGCGACGATTAACGAAATGCTGCATGAATGGAGTATTCAGCCTGTTTACACTGTCAACGATGTTATTAAAGGGACTGAATTTGAGCCGGAGCTGCTTGTAGGCGTCGGCGGTGGCGCAGCAGGTTTGATTATGGCTGTGGGAGAACGGATGGGACTGCCTGTGGAAATACCGGCTGGCGCAACTGTTGCTAATGCAGTCGGAGCGGCACTGGCCCGGCCGACTTTAGCTGCCAGTCTGCGGGCCGATACTACGGAAGGGTATTATCTGATCCCGGAGAGCGGACAGCGTGAACGGCTGCCCAGTAGCTTCAGTATGAAAATGGCGGAAGAGCTTTTGGCAGCGTGGCTGCATGAGCAGGCTAAAGCCTGGCAGCTGCCGGGGCAGGAAGCTGAAGTGATCAGCAAAGAGTTTTTCAGAACTATCCACGGCTATTACGACAGTGGTGAAATTATTTCACTGAGGATGCAGTTGAAGCCTGGTATCCTGCAAACTGTCATTGGCAGGGAGGTGGCATTTTGAAACCGAAGCTTGGTTTGATATTTTTTCCGGCTTTTGACTGGATGATATCGCCTACACACCCGGAGCGGCAGGAGCGTTTGTTATATACGCGTGATCAACTGCTGGAAGAAGGGCTTTTTGATTTGCCGCAGATCAGAGAATACCGCCCCCGTTTGGCAGAAATCAATGATTTGCAGCGTGCTCATATCGGCGTGCCGTCCATTGCACGCCTTATCACACCGGCGCATCGTACTTCTGCCGGCGGTTGTTTAGCCGCAGCTGATGCAGTAATGTCAGGTGAAGTAAAGCGGGCTTTTGCTTTAGTCAGGCCGCCTGGGCATCATGCAATGCGCGTAGTTCACGGAATCCGCGGTTTTTGCACTGTTAATATCGAAGCGGTGATGGTGGAATATCTGCGCAGTGTTTATGGAATCAAAAAAATCGCTGTTGTCGATACTGACGTACATCATGGCGATGGTTCGCAGGATATTTTTTATCATGATCCTGATACTTTATATATTTCTTTTCATCAGGACGGCAGGACCTTGTATCCCGGTACGGGTTTTCCTGATGAAGTCGGCAGTCCGGCAGCCTGGGGCACAAATATCAACCTGCCGCTGCTGCCTGGCACAGGTGATGAGGGACTGCACAGATTATATGATGGTCTGATCCAGCATATTCTTGATGATTTTGAGCCGGAGCTGATCATTAATTCAGCAGGTCAGGATAATCATTTCAGTGATCCTCTGGCTTCAATGGCTGTAACAGCGCAGGGATATGCCAAATTAGCCGATAAATTGCAGGCTGATATTGCAGTACTGGAGGGCGGCTATTCTGTAGAGGCTGCGCTGCCCTATGTTAATACAGGTATCATTTTGGCAATGGCGGATATGGACTATGGCAAGGTGGTAGAGCCGGACCAAAGCGATTTACGGCAGCAGGATGAGCGCTGCAATAAACGTGTCGATCAGCTGATTGCTGAAACCGGTGAATTGTGGCGCAGTCGGCTTAATACCAGAAAAGAGCTGCTGGCAAAATGCGGTGACAGCTGGAGCAGGAAGAAAAGCATTTATTATGATGAAGAAGGTATCAGAGAAGAACAGATCGAGACAGCTCATTATTGCAGGCAATGCAGCGGTTATCTTACGATCAGGACTGCGGCTGCAGGAACACGCTTCGGCGATCAGAGCGCGTTTATCGTTTCGTTGAAACGCGATACCTGCAGTGAATGCCGGCAAACTGCTTATGACGAAGCACAGCTGGAAAAACGTAATGGCAAATGGCAGTATGTTTTAGTGCAGCACATAGCTGATGGTGAAATAGAAAGTTTGTAATTAAAACAGGCAAAGGCCTTCAAAGATTAGGAAACGGAGCAAAGAAAGATAATGAAAGAAATTGTTATTGCAACACGTAATCCCGGTAAACTTGAAGAATTTAAAGTATTGATGAAAGATTTGGAGGTGGAATTACGTTCATTGGAAGAATGGCCGAATGTGCCTGAACCGGAAGAAACAGGTAAAACTTTTATGGCCAATGCCCGACTGAAGGCTGTTTATTATGCCAAAGAAACAGGGCTGCCATGTATCGCAGATGATTCAGGGTTAGAAGTACTGGCACTGGAGGGGGCTCCAGGAGTGCGCAGCGCGCGTTATGCCAGCGAGGAAGCTACGGACGAAGAAAACAACAAATTGCTGCTGCAGACGATGAAATTTCAGGTAAAACGTACCTGCCGTTTCCGTTGTGCATTAGCCGTGGCAGCTCCTAACGGAAAAATTTTATTGGAAAGCGACGGCATCTGTGACGGTATGCTGCTGCATGAGCCGTTAGGGACGGAAGGCTTTGGTTATGATCCTCTGTTCTGGTCAACAGAACTGCATAAGGGGATGGGCGAAGCTACGATGCAGGAGAAAAATAAAATCAGCCATCGCGGCAAAGCTATTAAAAAACTTGTTGCGAATTGGGGGAAAATGAAGTGAAAATCGGTATTACCGGCGATACTCACGGCAGCAAACAAGCCATCAGGCAGGTTCTGCATGCTGTGCCGCCTGTTGAATATTGGTTTCATACCGGAGATTACAGTCAGGATGGACGTTTTTTAGTTGCCGAAACCAAGCTGCCGTTACTGGCAGTATGCGGCAATACAGATCCCGGCGAAGGGAAAGCAAATGTAGACGAATTTATTACGTTGGAGGGGCAGCGCATCTGGCTGACGCATGGCCATCGTTATCTGCATGGGTATCAGGTATCCGAACTGGCCTGGTGGGCACGTAAGCTGGAAGCTGATATTGTGGTTTTCGGACATACGCACGTACCTTTGGTAAAATGGTTCGGTGATGTACTGCTGGTTAATCCCGGCAGCCCTGTTTTACCTCGCAGCGAAATGGGAGCTACGTTTGCTGTATTAACTGTTAAAGAAGGAGAACGCCCGGAAGCTGAGCTTTACAAATTATAGTGCTGCCGTGTCAGGCAAGCTTTTAATTTGTAAAAAAACTTAAAATTCTGACGCTTGCTACTTGAAAAAGCAGTATAATTCATTTACAATATTTAGTATATACTAAATTGAAATTATGGGGGTAATAATGTATGACATTACGTGACGATGCTTTGAAACTCCACTTAGAAAACCATGGCAAGCTTGCTGTTGTGAGCAAGGTTCCCATTAAAACCCGCGAAGATTTGGCCTTGGCATACACCCCTGGTGTTGCTGAACCATGTAAAGAAATCAAAGAAAATAAAGACTTGTCCTTTGAATATACATGCCGCGGCAATATGGTCGCTATAGTCAGCGACGGTACCCGTGTGCTTGGGCTGGGAGATATCGGACCGGAAGCAGCAATGCCGGTAATGGAAGGGAAGGCAGCACTATTTAAAACCTTTGGCGATGTAGATGCTGTACCTATCTGTATCGATACTAAAGATCCTGCTAAAATTATTGAAACTGTACGTTTCCTGCAGCCCAGCTTTGCCGGTATCAATTTGGAAGATATTTCCTCTCCTAAATGCTATGATATCGAATGTGAATTGAAGAAAATCTGCGATATCCCTGTTTTCCATGATGATCAGCACGGTACTGCAATTGCCTGTCTGGCAGCAGTTATCGGTGCTTTGCGCTTCGTGAAAAAAGATATGAAAACAGCTAAATTTGTTGTTAACGGCTGCGGCGCAGCAGGCTCTGCTATCGGCCGTCTGCTTATCAGCATGGGTGCTGAAAATGTAACCATGGTTGATCGTTTCGGCGCTTTGTATGAAGGCATTGACGCTAATCTTGACCGCATCCAGTCTTATCTGGCGACAGTCACTAATAAAGAACATAAAAAAGGCACTTTGGCGGATATCGCCAAAGGCGTTGACGTTTTGATCGGTGTTTCCGCTCCTAACGTCTTTACGAAAGAAATCATCGCCAGCATGGCAGATAAAGCTATAGTTTTTGCACTTGCCAATCCGGTTCCGGAAACTTCTTATGCTGACGCTATCGAAGCTGGTGCTGCTGTTGCAGGTACCGGCCGCAGTGACAGTCCGAACCAGGTCAACAACGTCACTGTATTCCCGGGTGTGTTCCGTGGCGCTATTGATGTACGCGCTAAAGCAATCACTGAAGAAATGAAAGTAGCTGCTGTTTATGCAATTTCCGAACTGATCGACGAGAAAGATCTGCGTGCCGATTATGTTGTTCCGGATGCGTTTGATCCGCGCGTTGCGCCGGCAGTTGCGGCCGCAGTGGCCCGTGTTGCTATGGAAACAGGCATTGCCCGCATTAAAGTCGATCCAGAAGAAGTGCGTGCCAACACTATGAAACGTGTCGGCAGATAAGGAGGCTATCATGCGCGAGATAAAAGTTCAGGAGATAACTGCTGCTGTCAGTAAGCTTTGTAAAGATTCCTGCTATTACCTGCCGGAAGAGCTGCTGGAAAAATTAAAAGCATCTATCGCCACCGAAGAATCTCCTTTGGGGCAGGAAATATTGACGACTATCGTTGAGAATGCCGAACTAGCAAAAGCCAAAGACGTACCGATTTGTCAGGATACCGGGTTGACAGTTGTCTTTATGGAAATCGGACAGGAAGTACATTTTGTAGGCGGAGATCTTTATGAAGCGGTCAACGCCGGTATCGCCGATGGTTATGTCGGCGGCTATCTGCGTAAATCTTCTGTTGATGATCCTTTATTTGTACGTAAAAATACCGGTGATAATACGCCGGCGATCATTCATACAACGATAGTGCCCGGTGAACAGGTAAAAATAACCGTATCGCCTAAAGGCTGCGGCAGTGAAAACATGGGCGCACTAAAAATGCTTAAACCGGCTGACGGCGTTGAAGGCGTTATCAAATTCGTTGTCGACACCGTGCGCAGTGCCGGCCCTAATCCCTGTCCGCCTGTTACCGTAGGTGTCGGTATTGGCGGTAATATGGAAAAAGCTGCACTTTTGGCAAAGTATTCTCTTACTCGTAAGGTAGGGGAGCACAATCCTAATCCTCAGTATGCAGAACTTGAAAAAGAACTGCTGAAACGTGTCAATATGACTGGCGTAGGTCCTTCCGGACTGGGCGGCAGCACTACTGCCGTAGCTGTTAATATTGAATATGCACCGACCCATATCGGCGGCCTGCCGATTGCCGTTAATCTGAACTGCCATGCTGCACGCCGTGCAGAAATGGTATTGTAAGGAGGGGCCTGAGATGAGTGAAGCGATTATCAAATATATCAATGCGCCGTTAAGCGAAGCTACGATCAAAGACCTGCATGCAGGTGATGTAGTACGTATCAGCGGTTACATCTATACTGCCCGTGATGCGGCACATAAGCGTATGACAGAAGCGCTGACCAAGGGAGAGCAATTGCCCTTCGACGTAAGAAATCAGGTGATTTATTACGTAGGTCCAAGCCCTACTAAACCCGGTGAAGTAGTTGGCAGTGCCGGACCGACGACCAGTGGGCGTATGGACAAATATACCCCGACGATGATCGAACAGGGTATGCGTGGGATGATCGGTAAAGGACTGCGCTCGCAGGAAGTTATTGATGCCTGCGTGGAGCATGGCGCTGTTTATTTTGCTGCTATTGGCGGAGCGGCAGCAGTTATTGCCAAATCTATCAAAGGTGAAGAAATGATTGCCTATGAAGATTTAGGGCCTGAAGCTATTCGCCGTTATGAAGTTAAAGATTTTCCTGCTATCGTCTGTATCGACAGCGAAGGCAACGATTTTTATAAAGTTGGCATTGCCAAATACAGTAAAGAGTAACAAATTTAACAAATCTTTAAGGAACTGCAGAAGCAGTTCCTTATTTTTTGCAAAAGTCTTGACAAGCTTATTTAGTTGAGCTATCATAATGCCAATCGAATAACACACTCTTATCGAGAGCGGTGGAGGGACAGGCCCTGTGAAACCCGGCAACCAAGCCTAGCTATGGTGCTAAATCCTGCAAGAACATTCTTGATAGATGAGAGGAAAGCAGAAGCAAGCGCTCTTTCCTCGGAAAGAGCTTTTTTGTTAGTCCGACCGAGCTAAGATAGGTACTGTGTTAAATTTATTTTAAAGGAGAGATTGTTTATGAAAAAGTTATTTCTGGCTTTGCTGGCAGTGTTCAGCATCGCATTAGTCGTTGCCGGCTGTGGCGGCGACAGCAAACCAGCCGCTAACAGCGGCGATAAAAAGGTGGTGCTGAAAGTAGGCGCAACGCCTGTACCGCATGCTGAAATTTTGAATCTGATCAAACCGCAGCTGGCTAAAGAAGGCGTTGATCTGCAGATCATTGAATTCAGCGATTATGTTAAACCCAATCTGTCTTTGGCAGATAAAGAATTAGACGCCAACTTCTTCCAGCACACTCCGTATCTCGAGAAATTTGCTTCCGAAAGGAATCTGCCTCTGGTTGCCTATACCAAGGTACATATCGAACCAATGGGGGTTTATTCAAAAAAATTAAAAGACTTAAATAATGTTCCAAGCGGAGCCAAAGTTGCTATTCCGAATGATCCTACTAACGGCGGTCGTGCTCTGGCATTGCTGCAAAGCGCCAAGCTGCTCAAGCTGCGTGACGGTGTAGGCATTTCCGGTACGCCTGGCGATATTGTTGATAATCCTAAAAATCTGCAGATCGTGGAAATAGAAGCAGCTTTGCTGCCGCGTTCCATGGATGATGTTGATCTGTCTGTTATCAATTCCAATTTTGCTATGGAAGCACAGCTGAATCCAGTCAAAGATTCTCTCTTTACTGAACCGAAGGATTCTCCGTATGCCAATATCTTAGCAATACGTAAAGGCGACGATAAGCGTCCGGAACTGCAAAAACTGGACAAAGCTCTGACCAGCCCGGAAGTAAAAAAATTCATTGAAGAAAAGTATAAAGGCGCGGTTGTACCCGCATTTTAATGAAAGTTTTGTTTGATTTAAGCAGATAATGATTGTAAGATAGAAGATAAAAAATAACCCCTCTCAGCGTAAGTTGAGAGGGGTTATTTTTTTGCCTGGCTCTATGGGAATAGAGTCAGGCTTTTTGTTGTTGTAGATCAGGTGCTGGCAAGTGAGATTGTAAATATTACTGCACAGGTACGATAAAAATATAAGTAAGAGCAAAAACGTTACTGAAATATAAAATCTAAAGTGCTTGTGTCTTGCGGGGGGGGTACAACTGTGGTACAATAATTATAAAACATTTAGGAAGTTTTTTATGTATTAAAAAAGATACAAAAATAAATAAGAAAATAATGAATAACTAAGACATAACTATAACAGATAAGCATAAATTCTGGTAAAATTATGGCTTCGTACTTTTAGTGACAAATAGTTGCTGGCAAGCAGAAGTGTAACAATAATAACGAAGAAACGAAGAAAATATAAGTAAGAGCAAAAAAGAGACGAAAATATAAAAAACAGCCTTCTTATGTCTTGTGGGGGGGTACAAGTGTGGTATAATCTAAAGTTAATAAAACAAATATCTTAATTGTTTTATCAAAGCATTAGGATACAGATTGCAATTATTACGAAATTAATTAACAACACTAAGTTCAAGATAGATAAAGGTGATCATTTGCTGGATACACATACACATATCTTATGGAATATAGACGACGGTTCTAAGAATCAGTGCATGTCGTTACAAATGCTGGAGATTGCGGCCAGAAGCGGGACTAAAGCTATCTTTGCGACCCCGCACGTCATCGAAAGAGCGAACAAGCCTTCCTGGGAAGAAATAAAGGAAAAAACACAGCAGCTGCGGCAGTTGTGTGCAGAAGCACAGATAGATATTATGCTTTATCCCGGAGCAGAAGTGCAGATGAACTGGGAGCTTTTGCCGGAGCTGGGAGCGACTGGCGCGTACTGTTTAAACGGCGGTAGATATCTGCTGATCGAACTGCCGGCGGCAGAAATCCCTGCCTATGCCGATGAATTCTGGTATGAGCTGGAGCTGAAGGGGATCACGCCGATCCTTGCCCATCCGGAGAGATATCAGCAGCTGCGCGAAAACCCTGACCTGCTGTTACTGTGGCGGCGGCGTGGCATGCTTATGCAGTGCAACAGCGGCAGCTTTACCGGCATGTTCGGCAGCAGCGTCTGTGAGAATGCCAAGGTCTTGCTGGCAAATGGTCTGGTCGATCTGTTAGGGTCGGACGGGCACCGCAGCGAAGGACGCAATACGGATATGTCACGGGCAGCGGCGGTCATCAGGCAGCTGGCCGGAGAAGAAGTACTGCGGCAGCTGACAGAAACGAACCCGCAGGCGATTTTAAAAAATCAGGAAATAGAGCTCAAGCAGCCCAAAGTATTTTTAGAAGACAAACCAAAGAGCTTCTGGCAGAAACTATTTGGCAAATAATAAATTAAAGATTGAAGTAAAGAGAAAAAGGAGAATTCCGATGAAGAAAACAATTCTGACGCTGATCCTGGCGCTGAGCCTGCAGGGACTGGCAGCAGCGTCAGCAGCAGACAACGACTATATTATGTGTCCCGGCGACCAGCTGCAGGTAGTAGTCTATGGACATGAAGATCTGAGCAGCCCGCCCAACAGCAACACTACCCCCTATACAGTACGCCCTGATGGAAAAGTAACCTTTCCCCTGATCGGCGATATAGACGTGACAGGAAAAACAGTAACAGAATTTACGCGGCAACTGGAAGTGAGTCTGGCCGAATACCTTGTCAGGCCGCAGGTCAGCGTCAATATCTTAAAGCTGGGAACGACGCGTGTCTATGTGCTGGGGGAAGTAAAAAAACCGGGACTGTACGAGCTTGAAAAAAGCCACCGCGTATTAGATGCCCTGGGCAAAGCGGAAGGCTTTACAGAAAAAGCCGCCAAAAAGAAAATCTTTCTGATCAGAAAAGGTGCGGAAAAACCTGTACTGGTCAATATCAATAATTTTCTAAAAAAATCCGACCAGAGCCAAAACTACGTTTTAAACGAAGGCGACTGCCTGTATCTGACCAGCAACGGCAAGATAGATATCGGGCGTGACATCATGCCCTTCATCAGCGGCGCATACATGGTATCGGAAATCAAAAATAACGACTGATCTGAGGAGAGATAAAGTGGAAGAGGAAATCACAATCGACCTGCGCGAGCTGGCGCATATAGTGCAGAAAAACGCAAGGTTCATCGCTAAAGTCACGGGCGGATGTATAGCTGTAGCCGGGCTGTATTTGCTTATAGCTTCACCGGTCTACGAATCAGATTCGCTGCTGCGCATCAAGCAGCCCAAAGGGATAGGCTCGTCGCTTTTAGAAAGCATGCCTATGGGTAATGCCATGGCCAGCAAACAGCTGATGAGCACCTATGCGGAAATCTTAAAAAGCCGCAGCGTCATCGTTCCGGTCATCGAACAAACGGAAGAAGCAGACAGTGACGGCAAATATATGCGTTATGAAGATTATATCAAAAACAGGATCACTACCAATCCTTTTAAAGATACCGAGATCTTAAAAGTTACAGTCAACGCTAATACGCCGGAAGGGGCCCAGAAAGCCAACGACCTGATCGTTAACGGCTTTTTGCAGCGGTTGACCGGTCTGGTACGTGAAGAACAGAAAACTACCCGCGCCTTTATCGAAGAGCGGGTCGTAGCCTCTAAAGCCGAGCTTGAAGCAGCCGAAAGTGCGCTGACCGAATATAAAAAAGCCAGCAAGATCCTGTCACCGACGGACGAAATGAAGTTGGCGGCCGATAAAATGGGTATCGTCGATAAACTGCGTGCAGAAAACAAAGTGGCGCTTGCCACAGCGCAGGCACAGCTGTCAGCAACAGACCAGCAGCTGGGCGGCGAAGCCAAAGCGACAGCGGATAACGCAGTTATCAAGCAGTATAATGCAAAATTGGCCGAACTGGAGACCCAGAGGATAGATTATCTGGACAAATATACAGCCAAACATCCTAAAGTCATCGAAACAGAAGACGCTATCGCCAATTTAAAAAGCAAGCTGCAGCAGGAAATAGCCAAAGTAGCCTCACTGCAGGCGCCGTCGGATAACCCAGTGCACCAGCAGCTGCTGACCAGTAAATTCGGCAGCGAAGCGGCGATCAGCGTAGCCGAAAGCAACCTTGCCGAGCTTGAGCGTCTGGATAAAAGAAATCAGGAAGACGTAGAACGGCTTTCCGAGAAAGAACAGAAATACCTGAGCCTGATGCGTGACGTCAGCGTTGCCGATGAAATTTACATCATGCTGGCCAAACGCCTGGAAGAAGCCAAGGTAGCCGAAGTAGCGGTATCCACCGAGGTACAGGTAGTAGATACGGCCACACTGCCGGAAGACCCGGTAAAACCGAAAAAGCTTTTGACCCTGCTTTTGGCAGCCTTTTTGGGAATCTTCGGCGGCAGCAGCTTTGTTATTGCCAAAGAACTGATGAACAGAACCATAAAGACAACGGACGATGTAGCAAACTATCTGGACCTGCCTGTTCTGGGCTCGGTGCCGGATTATGAATCATTGAATAAAAACATGAAAAAAGAACAGCAGGAGCAAAGCTTGACTGCCAGGCTACGGAGGTACTTATGGAAACGATAACACTGATTGCCGACCGTGATGCCAAATCACCGGTAGCGGAAGCATATAGAACGATCAGGACCAACATCCAGTTCTCCAACGTTGGTCAGGAGCTGAAAACGATCATCGTTACCAGCGCTACGCCAAACGAAGGTAAAAGTACAACGATCAGCAATCTGGCGGTGGTAATGGCACAGGCCGGGCACAAAGTGCTTTTAATGGACTGTGATATGCGCAACCCGACACAGCATAAGCTTTTTAAGCTGACTAATAAAGGTCTGAGCAACTGCATTTCGGCGAGTGAAGAGGTGCGGGAAGTCATTCAAAAAACAGGGATAGAGAATCTGGAGCTTTTAGCCAGCGGGCCGGTAGCGCCCAACCCATCCGAGCTTTTGGGAAGCAAACGGATGGAACAGTTACTGGAACGGCTAAAGCCGGATTATGACTATATACTTATCGATACGCCGCCAATCATGCCGGTAACGGATGCGGCAGTACTGTCTGGTAAGGTAGACGGGCTGGTCATGTTGGTCAGCTCCGGCGAAGTTACACCAGCAGCAGCTAAAGAAGCTAAACAGAGGCTGCTGCAGGCAGGAGCACATATTTTGGGAGTTATCCTTAACAAGGTAGAATTGTCCCATACGCACGGCTATGGTTACTACTATTACTATGGTTCCGATGGTACATCCGGGGGGGACATTCGTCACCGGAAGTGAGATGGAAGCTGCGCAGATATTGAAAAGATAACAAATTTTGCGCGTAAATATCGGAGAGAAATAATGAGTATGAGATTAGATAAATATGTCTGCTTTTATATAAGGATCAGTTTAGATTATGTTGCCGTTTTGGCAGCTGCCTTTCTTGCTATTTGGATAAGAAGTTTATGTTTCAACAGCTTTGTTGTGCTTAGTAAATTAGAAATATTTCTTCTTCTTCCTATGATTTTTATTTATCTTCAGTATACTAAAGGGTTATACAGTACATCCAGACCATTATGGCAGGAGATAAGTGACATATTTCGTAATTGTATAATGACTTTAGTTATGTTGCTTGTTTATCAGTATACAGTTCATAATGGAATGCCATCGAGAGTCTGGGGATTTATTTTTACAATAATATTATTTGTTTTAGATGTGCTCCTATGTTATCTTAGAAAGAAAATTTTAATAAAGTTAAAGATTTGGAAAGTGCCTTTGCTATTATTTGCCCACCCAGATAATTTTGAAAAAATAAGAGCATATATTAATGATGATAACAGTATTTGTTATGAAGTTCATAATGAAAAACCTATACCAGCGTCTTTGGAATTTGTAAAAAACAGCAAAATAAAGGATTTTTTGTTTGTTGCCAATGAAAAAAATAATGAAGAAACAATCCGGTGTATGAAAAAGTTGCAGCCATTCAGTAATAATACGTATTATATGTTGGTTGCAGGAGATAAAGTCTGTGCTAATATTGAACTGGAAACTTTTATTGACCATAAGATTGTTATGTTAAAAATTAATAATTTAATTTATTTTAAAAGAATTCAAATCATAAAACGTATTTTTGATCTGGTTAGTATTGCTGTTGGTATATTCTTTATAGCTCCATTTTTAATTTATATTTGTTATAGGATAAAGAAAGATTCAAAAGGACCCGTTATTTATGATGGATTGCGTATTGGACAAAATGGCAGACTTTTCAAATGTTATAAATTTAGAAGCATGTATATGAATGGGGATGAAATACTTGCTAAATATTTTACTAAATATCCAGAGAAACGTAAGGAATGGGAAGTCTTTCATAAACTGGAAGATGATCCGCGCGTAACTCCATTTGGCAGGATTATGCGCCGAACAAGTCTAGATGAATTGCCGCAGCTTTTTAATGTAATAAAGGGCGATATGAGTTTAGTTGGCCCCAGGCCGTATTTGAAGCAGGAAATGGAAGAAATGGGAGATGCAGTTAATACAATAATATTGGTCAAACCTGGTATAACTGGTTATTGGCAGGTGAACGGACGTAGTGATGTAACTTTTGAAAACAGATTAATAATGGATTGCTGGTATATTGGCAACTGGAGTTTTTGGCTGGATTTGGTACTGTTATTAAAAACGATAGGAATAGTTTTAGATAAAAAAGGCGCCAAGTGAACTAAACTTTAAATAACTGCCTAATAAAAGTGCTAAAAGAAGAAATAAAAATTCAATAAATTTAGAATATAAAGGAGTAAGAATTTTGAAGAAGGCATTGATCACAGGTATTACGGGGCAAGATGGGTCATACCTGGCAGAGTTTTTGTTGGAAAAAGGTTATGAGGTACATGGTGTAACTCGTAGAGCATCTATTTCTAATACCTTACGTATAGACCATTTGATTTTAGAAAATGCGATTCGGTTACATGATGGTGATTTATCAGATTCTTCATCGCTTATTCGTATTATTAATCTTGTTCAGCCTGATGAAATTTATAATTTGGCTGCTCAATCTCACGTACAGGTTTCTTTTGATGTTCCAGAATATTCCGGCGATGTTGATGCAATTGGTGTGTTGCGTATTCTGGAAGCGGTTAGGATTCTTGGACTTATTGAAAAAACGAAAATTTATCAGGCTTCTACAAGCGAATTGTACGGTAAAGTTGAAGAAATACCTCAAAATGAAATTACTCCTTTTCATCCCTACAGCCCTTATGCTGTTGCCAAACAGTATGGTTTTTGGATCACAAAGGAATATCGTGAGGCATATGGTATGTTTGCCTGTAACGGCATTTTATTTAACCACGAATCGGAACGCCGCGGCGAAAACTTTGTAACTCGTAAAATAACTCTGGCGGCAGGCAGGATCGCGGAAGGTATCCAGGATCATTTAGAATTAGGCAACTTAGACTCTTTACGTGATTGGGGTTATGCTAAAGATTATGTAGAGTGTATGTGGTTGATGCTTCAGCATAAGATTCCGGAAGACTTTGTTATTGCTACTGGTGAGCAACATACGGTACGTGATTTTACAGAAAAGGCGTTTAGGGTGAACGGTATGGAAATAAGCTGGGAAGGAAAAGGCGTAAATGAAAGAGGATATGATACTAAAACTGGTAAAATGATAGTTTGTGTCAATCCACAGTGGTTCAGGCCTACGGATGTAGATAATTTATTAGGTGATCCAACTAAAGCTAAAACTGTTTTAGGCTGGAATCCTCAAAAAACAAGCTATGAACAACTTATCCGCATTATGTCGGAACATGACAGAAAACTGGCGCAAAAAGAAGCTGCTGCATTGACGTATAAATAGTCTGAATATTGGAAAGTAGGTATTTTATGAAAATTGCAGTTGTTGCTGAGTTTTTTTATCCTTTTTGTGGTGGGCAGGAACAAAGACTTTTAGAAATACTTGAATATGTTGCCAAACAAGGTCATAAGGTGGATGTTTATACAATTAAATACGATGTAAGATTAGCAGATAGTGAAAGTTATAATGGTATAAATATAATTAGAATTGTTGAAAATAGAGATTATAGCAGTGGTGGCGGCTTAAAATCCCGTAGCCTGAAAACTATTATTCAGTACTCACTGAAAGTTGCTTTAAGACTTGATGCAAATAGTTATGATAAGGTTATATTTTCGCAATTTCCAATTTTTCATATGTTGTTAACATGTTTTACAAAATCGAAAAAAATACTGGACTTTGTGGAATATAGACATGGAAGGTTTTGGGAATTTTTGTTTGGTTTAGAAATGAAATGTGCGGATCAAGTTGTTTGTATCAGCGATGTTGTTAAAGAAAAGGCCCTGAAGATATGTGACGGTAAGAAGTTATTAGTTATTCCAAGCTCTATTAAACTAAAAAAGTTCTATAGTGGAGAGCCGAAACATTTTATTTTTATTGGCCGTATGGAGCAGCATAAACATCCTGAAATGGCTATTGAAACTGTATTACAATACAATGCAGAACATAATCAAAAATATGTTTTGCATTTGATTGGTGATGGCAGTATGTTGGAATTCTTACGTAAAAAATACAATTATAAAAATATAATATTTCATGGTTTTGTGACTGAAGAAAAAAAGATAAGATTATTGGCCGATAGTATTGCTTTAATATTCCCTTCGGAAAGGGAAGGATTGCCAGTGAGCGTGATAGAAGCTATGGCTGCCGATGTACCTACACTTACTACCAGATATGCTAATAATGGGACATATTATTTTGTTAATGATAAGGGTGTAGGTGTTGTTGCAGAACCTGATATCATTTCACTGACAGCAGCGTTACATGAGCTGCTGGAAAATAGGATACAATATGTAGATATGTGTAAACTGCATAAAAAGAATTTCAGCGCTGAAAGTGCCGCAAGAAAGTTTATAGAGATATAGTGGTGATTTTAATGGATAAATTTGTATTGATCACAGGAGCTTTTGGCTTTTTAGGTTATCATACCGCGCTTAAATTTAAAAGAGAAGGCTATCAGGTTATTGGTTTCGGTCTGGGAGAAATTACATCAAGGCAAAAACAAACTTTTTATAAATGCTATTTCGATTATCTTGATTTTACTGCTTTATTAAGCATAAAAGAAAAGCTGTCTGTTGTAGTACACTGTGCTGGTTCAAGCAGTGTATCAATGGTAGAAAAGAATGTTAGAGAGTCATTTGTGAGCACGGTTTGCTGTACTAATGATTTGTTGGAATATGTTAGATTATATCAGCCGGAAGCAAAAGTGGTGTATTTTTCCAGTGCGGCTGTTTATGGTGATACTGGAAATAAATTGATTGATGAGACTGGAGAATTAAAGCCGCTGTCATTTTATGGCGAACACAAAAAAATCGCAGAAGAGTTGTGTCATTATTATAGAAACAGATTCGCTCTGGATATAAATATTATAAGACCTTTTTCTATTTGTGGGGCTGGTTTGAAAAAACAGTTATTGTGGGATGCATGTAATAAATTTAAAAATGGAATTACTGAATTTTGGGGGACTGGTCAGGAGAAAAGAGACTGGATATCGCCCTCTGATGTCGCTGGTTTAGTATATGCGATAACTATGCAGCCTAAAAAAGAGAAATATGTTTTTAACGCCTGCAACGGTGAGGCTGTGAAAAATTGTGACTTTCTTAAAGAAGCAGCACATTACTATGGGATCAATGTTCCGGTTATATTTAATGGAAATAAAAATTTGTTTGACCCTGAAAACCTCGTAGGCAATAAAAATAATGCTGAGAAGCAACTTGACTGGCAGGCTAATTGGCAGTGGGTTGATATTGTACATAAATATGTGGATTGGTTTAAGAACAATTAAAATTTAATTAGAGGTTTAGGCGTGTTATGAATAAAAAAGAAAGCAATATATTGAATATAATGCAGTGTATTGCAGTATTATTAGTTGTTGCAGGTCATTCTATAGAAACTCCATCACCGAGTTTATTTTGGCAATATGTTCATAAGTTTATTTACTCTTTTCATATGCCCTTATTAGCAGCCTGTTTTTTCTTCCGAGAGTATTACTTAATAATTTTAACAGTGTAAAAGTTCAATTCTCATGTTCTGCTTTTTTAAATAATCTAATTTATCCTTGGGACAATGTTATTACTCAATTTTGGTTTCTTCCAACATTATTTTTACTGTTTTTGATTGCGCCCATATTGAAATACAGTAACAATAGTATAGTTGATGCCTGTTGTTTAATTGTCGGCGTTTTAGTACATTGCTATTCTTTGTTTTCTGATATAAAAATATTTAATATTACAGGCGTTTTATTTTATATGGTGTATTTTATTTTAGGCTATATGATAGCAAAATATAAGGCTGTATTGCAAAGGTTTGTTTACTATAATTATCAAACCCTAATAATTATAGCTGTACTGAATACAGCTTATTTAATTTTGGAATCTAATGATGCTATTAAATTTTTACTATCGTTAGTAAATTCTTATTTTGTGATGTTAACAGCTATTTTTTACGTAAATAAAGAGTATAAGTTTTTAGATTTTTGTAATGGTTACTATTATCATATCTATTTGCTTTCGTGGCTGCCGCTTAAAATAGTTATTATTTTAGGTTACAAGATACTACATATAAACAGTGAATTTTTATATTTGATTGAATTTATAGCAGGGGTATTTATTCCGTTAAAATTAAAGGCCGTGACGAATCTACTATTAAGAAAATAAACATTATTAAGTGATAGGGGTCAGTTTATATGCAAAGAATGAGAATGTCACAAAAAATTCCGATAGAGGTATTTTCATTTTTTATTAAACCTTTTTTCCACGAAAAAAAAATTGATAAAACAATTAACTGGAAAGAGGTAAAAAATATCTTAATACTGGACACGATTGATTTATTGGGCGATATGGTAATGTTGTTGGGCTTTCTCAGGATTCTCCGTCTTAATGCGCCGGCTGCCAGAATTACAGTATGTGCAAGACCTTTTACGTATGGAGTGTTAAAAAATCTAGACTTGATCGATGATTTTATTGGACTTTCATTGAAAGATTCCTTTGCAAAGAAAAAAGAAGTGCTTGGTATTTTGAATAAACAGCTTTATGATTTGGCGATCAATCCTCGTGGAGACTTCAGGGATATCCTTTATATGTATTTTGTTAATGCCCAAAGAAAGATATCTCATACCAGAACTGGTGGAGGCTTTCTTTTGACTGACCCGCTACCGGCAGATTATAGTGATCCGTATTCCCATGCCATTGAAGACAGGATCTATATACTGGATAAACTTGGCTGCAAATATGATGATATTGATAAGTATCCGATATTAAAATTGGATTCTAAAGGTCAGGATTATGTCAAAGAGTATTTTGCATCATACCCTTTACAGGGAAAAATAATAGTGGGTGTGCATCCCGGTGCCAGTGGCAAGGTTAGAGAGTGGCTATATTATGGTGAATTGTTGAAGAAAATTCAGGAAGAATATGAGAATATATTTTTTGTGATATTTTCAGGTCCCGGGGATAAGGTGTGTGTAGATAATGCTAGACGTTATTTGCAGAGAGAATACATAATTGTAAATGAAAGTATTGAAAATTATATCAAATTAGTTGGATTTTGCGATTGTTTTATTTCAAATGACAGTGGAGCGGCTCATATAGCCGCAGCTTATGGGATACCAACAATTGATATTTTTACTAACAATTTGATTTGCTGGTGGGGTCCATACAATTATAATGACAAAACTATATGTATTGGTAAAGATCTCCCCTGCAAGCCCTGTTACAGAAGTGATAAATGTAAGGAAAAAACGTTGGAATGCAATAAATCTATATCAGTAGAAGAGGTATTTACAGAAGTTGCAGATATGTTGAATAAAATTAAAGGGAAAAATAACGATGTTTGAAACTTTTGATTTTTTAAATGGATATTTGAAGATTACAGCCTTAGTTGGAGCCCTCGATGTGCTTTTGATTTTGCATTTTTTACTTTCTTATTATTTTTGCTGTTATAAAAAAGGATATCTGATTGATTTATGGCATGGTAGTCTACTGTTTGTTTATTTTTTTACGATCCTGGTTTTTTATCCCTTTATGGGATCGGAACGCTTGTTAGATCTGAGGTTTTTTTACAATTGGTCGTATTCTATTCAGTTTATTGATTGGGCCTGGTTTATTAACGTCCTGGGGTTTATTGCTGTTTTCTTTGGTGGATTTTGTTTTACCATACTCAAAAGGAAGAATACATTTAATGGTATTATACTTTGGTCAGTTAAGAAATGTGACTATGCCATCAATAGAATATTACAGCATGAGAATCAGTTCCTGCTGATGTATCAAATCAATAATTGTATTTGTGCATATTTGCTGTTTTATGGGATAACGACTAGCGGTTTATTTGTAAATCTGAGAGTTTTTTTTATGACTGCAGGGATTTATTCTGCATTAAGCAATGTTTTTATTCAAGTTGGGCAGGCAATCTTTTTATTCTTTTCACTTATTGCGCTATATGTTTCTAACTCCAGGTTAAAAATAATTGTCCAAATAATCTTTTCCATAATTATTCTGAATATTTACGGCTCTCGGTCAACATTGTTATATCCTTTTGTTTCTTTTTTGTTTGGCTATATTATTGTTAACAAAAACAAAACTGTTTTCAAAAAAATATTGATTTCATTTCTTGTATTGACCGTAGTTTTTTTTGCTGTAGAACAATATCGTACAGATAGTGATACCAGTTATATGTCCAGTTATTCTTTAACTGACCGCATTTTATTTGGTAATAATATTGCTGATATACGTGATTTTAGTGTTATTCTTGAATGTTGGGATGGAAATTATATGCTGGGTCGCAATATTATTGCCGGTATTATTTCTTTTATACCGAAGGAGTATTCTCAGTTTAGGAGCAGTTGGAATACCGCAAGCTATACAAATAACTTGGTAGGGTTACCTGATAGCCATCCGGGTCTGCGTGGAGGATTATTCAGCGAGCCGTTTTTATCTGGAGGATATTTGGGAGTTGTTTTTACAGGTCTCATTTTTGGATATATTTTGGCAGCGTTAGATTATAAGTCTAAGCATAACGATTGTTTATCTGAAAAATATTATTTGGTATTGGTTATGTCTTTGCTTTTTATGAAGGATATATTTATTTATATCTTATTTCAAAGTTCTCTGCTGTGGTTAGCTTATTTAAGGATATTGTTTTTGTTGCTTTGCGTAGCTGTTTTTTCGGTTAAATTAAGGTTGAACAGGTGATGTATGGGAGATGATAATAAAGAGCAAAAATTTCTGCGGGATACGGCAGTCATAGGGATTGGCAATATCCTTTCTAAAGGCATTGTATTTTTGCTCATTCCTATCCATACCGCAATGCTGACTCCTGCGGAATATGGAGCCAGTGAGCTGATCTATAATTTTGTAAATTTATGTTTGCTGATTTTTTCTTGTTCCATAGCTGATGCTGGAGTGCGCTTTGCTTTAGACGCAAGTTTCAGTAAAGCGGCAGTTTTCAGCATAACAATATTTTTGCCAGTCATCAGCAGTTTGTTTTTAGTAATGGCAGCTTCTGTTACAGGGAGCTTTTTGGAAGTAGCGTATCTTGATTATATTTTGCTGCTGTACATGTTATTTGCGTTAAGGGAATCCATAACGCAGTTCTTTAGAGGCATTGGTCAATTAAAAACTTTTTCGTGGTTAAATATTTTGTTTGCTGTTTCTTTATTGATTTGTAATGTTATATTTTTGATGTGTTTGGATTTAAAAGTAAGAGGATATGTTTATTCTTTTGTCACTGCAAGTATTGGCGTAATAGCAATAGGGTTTTATAAGTTGAGTAAAATGTACGGGTTGCGATTCCCCGATAAAAAACTTATGGGTCAGATGTTGCAATATGGTATTCCGTTATCTTTTAATGCTATATCAGCATGGGTTACCAGTGTTTCAGGACGCTATTTTTTAGCTTATTTTTGCAGTGTTGCTGCCAGCGGAATTTATTCAGCTGCTTATAAATTTATGATGATAATAGTAGTTTTAGTTGATGTATTTCAGAAGTCATGGCAAATCAGTGCTGTACAATCGTATATGGATTCGGATAGGAACACTTTTTTCTCTGCTGTCTATAAAAAGTTTGTACTGATGGCTGCTTTTTTTAGTTTTGTTTTATTATTGATTTTGGTACCATTAGCTCCCTTTGCTTTGTCTAAGACATTTAGTGAAGCTATACAGTATATTCCGTTTATGGTGGTTTTAGGTTTTCTGGTAACTTTACCATCTTTTTGGGGTGTGATTTATCTGGTAGTTAAGGATACACGCGGCGTTTTTTTGTCAACAGTTATTGGTGCGGCGGTAAGTTTAGTTATGTTTATTGTTTTGATTCCTGCTTATGAAATTGGCGGCTGTATTATGGCAAGTTGTTTGGGATACCTTTCAATAATAGCTTATCGGATTATAGACTGTAGAAAATATTTAAAGGTTGATAATTTTGCTGGTGAAACAATAATTTTATTAGTTTTATTAATAGTTGTTGCCTGTCTTATAAATTATAATATTTATTTTGCGGCCTTGCTTAATGTGATTATTATCATAATGTTCGTAAAAAAATATAGGTATGTATTTATATCAAAATGATTGGAGACGGATGACATGCCACGTGTGGAAAGTAAAAATTGCTATGGCTGTGCAGCCTGTAGTCTGATTTGCCCAGTGAATGCCATACAGATGGTTGAAAATGCTGAGAAATTTTTTGTCATACAAATAGATGAATCAAAATGTATTAATTGTGGCAAATGTTTGCAGGTTTGTCCGCTGAAATTTAATCATAAAAATCAAGTTCTGACGAGTTATGCCGGTTATTCAACTGATGGATCAATTTTAAAGCAAAGTTCTTCCGGCGGCATGTTTGGAAGTTTTGCAAAATATCTTTTTAATTCTAATACTAATGTCAAAGTATTTGCTGTAAAGAATGATTTGGGTAAAGTGGTATACGAGATATGCACGGATTATAGAGATTTAGAACAATTTTATAAATCTAAGTATTGCCAGGCCTTTCTAAATAAGGCTTTTTATGAAAGACTTATTTCAGCAATTTCGAACGAAGCTGTTTGCCTGATTATAGGTACGCCTTGTGTATTAAGTGGTATCAAGAACACACTTTTAGCTCAAAAGGCCAAGCTGACAAGCTGTATTTTTGTGGATTTGGTTTGTCATGGAGTCATGTCACAGTCTGTCTACCACACGCATTTGGAAGAATGTAAAAAAAGATGGGGTGGGGTTGTTACACAACATTATTTCCGTTACAAAAGAGCTGTAACAAAAGATTGCCCTGAGGGTTCCCACTGGAACTTATATAAAGTCAATAACGAGATAATTATCAAAAAGTCAGATGATGATTATTATATGCAAACATATTTTGCTGATTTGGCAATGCGTGAAACTTGTTATTGCTGTCAATTTACAGGAACAAATAGAATTGGTGATATTACCATAGGCGATTTTAATAACGCACATATATTATGTTCGCAGTTTGATGGTTTAAGGTCTGTTTCATTAGTCTTGGTAAATACAGATAAAGGACAGAGATTTATTGATGAGTGTAATAATAATACTGTAAATCTGCAGCCGGTAGATATAAAACTTTTGCAAAAATTTAACACATCGCTTACAGCTCCTATTAAAAGGCCCTTTCAAAGAAGTCTTTTTTATACATTCTATAACAGTTTGGGATTATCGAGAACTGTATCTTTACTTAATTACAAATATTACTTACGAAAAATCATAGTTGCTTTTGGAGGTAAAAAACTTTTACTTAAAATCAAAGCTTTGTTAGGTAGAAGTTATATAGATATTGAATAAAGGGGGATTTTATGAAAATAGGTATCTTAACTTATTCTAAGGCTAATAATTTTGGGGCAATGATGCAGGCCCTGGCATTGAAACATACGCTTGAAGAACGGTACAAGGCCGATGTGTATTTTGTGAATTACTATTCTGTTTTACAAGAAAATAATGATGGGCTGAAATTGAAAATTTGTAATATGGCACAGCTTGTGAAACAATTTATCAGAATGCCATTCAGAAAGCAGATAAGAACTAGAATTCAAAAATTTACAGATTTTAGAAGCCGGAATTTTGTTTTTTCAAGTAAAAAAATGAATGAATATACAAGTCAAGAGGAATTGGTAGAAGAATTTGATAAATTTGACATAATTATTGTGGGTAGCGATCAGGTCTGGAATGTAGAAAATGACGGGTTTACTCCTGTCTATTATTTGCCGTTTAAGCTAAAAGCACGCAAAATAACATATGCTGCGAGTATTGGTGTTTCGCAGGTCGAAAAGCTAAAAGAATATTCCGTCTATATGGATGACTTTTTTTTATTGAGTACAAGAGAAGAAAAAGCAAAAAAAATTTTAGAAGAATGTACTCATAAAACGGTAGATGTAGTTTTAGATCCAACGTTATTTGTAGATTCGGATTTTTATGACACGCTGTTAAAAGGCTATAAATGCGAGTATCTTGCTGTTAAAGAAAAGTATATGTTGGCTGTTTTTTATGGACGTAAAAATTTGTCTAAATTTAGGAAGAGTGCAGAGAAACTTGCTCAAAAATTTTCTTTACCGCTAAAAATTATAAATGTTAATTTTGGGGCGGCGGCATATGCTTCAAATTTGATCAATGATGCAGGGCCACTTGATTTTTTAAGCTTAATAAAAAATGCAGAATGTGTCTGTACTAATTCTTTTCATAACATGGCATTTGCTTTAATTTATGATAGGCCGTTTTATGTATTTGAGGACAATGCATTGGATGTTAGAAAAGTAGGAATTTTAAAAACATTGAAATTACAAGATAGGATCGTTTATGGGGATGATATTTCTTCTATAACAAAATTAGATTGTGATTTCAAAGAAAACAAACTGATATTGGATCACCTTAAGTTACAGTCTTTTGCTTTTTTGGATCAGATCGATAGGTTAGGAAGTATACAGATATGAGTAATTTATACATCATTAAACAACGTTTTATAGAACATATTACTTTGGTGCAGCAGGTTGCTGTCAGCAATATTTTAGAGCAGATTGCTGAAAGTGCCGTTATTATAAAAAATTCTTTAAAAAACGGCAAGAAGGTTTTATTTTGCGGCAACGGCGGCAGCGCCGCAGACAGCCAGCATCTGGCTGCTGAATTTGTAGGCCGGTTTCAGAAAGAACGTGTCGGCCTGCCAGCAATAGCTTTGACTGTGGATACTTCGATTTTAACAGCAGTAGCTAACGATTACGGCTATGATACAGTGTTTGCAAGACAGGTACAGGCTTTAGGAAATGACGGTGATGTTTTGGTCGGGTTGTCTACATCCGGCAATAGCAAAAATGTCTTGGCAGCTATTGATGTTGCTAAGGCTAAAGGAATGCAGTGTATTGGTTTGACGGCTCAGGGGGGCGGCAAAATGGCAGAGGTCTGCGATATTTGTATGGCTGTGCCCGGTCCGGTAACGGCCAGGGCACAGGAGATACATATTTTGATCGGTCATATTTTGTGCGAATTAGTGGATGGAGAATAAATTGAGGGATTTGATCGATACAGGTATTTTTGAACGGATCGTGCTTTTACTTGAGGATGATCAAGTATGATTATAGTGATTTATAAGGCAATATTTATCGGAGGTCGTATATGAATATTATTCTTCTTTCCGGCGGCAGTGGTAAGCGTTTATGGCCACTTTCTAATGATATTAGATCTAAACAGTTTATTAAACTGTTTAAAGACGATAATGGTAATTACGAATCTATGGTTCAACGTGTATACAGGCAAATTACTACAGTTAATCCTATGGTCAAAGTCACAGTTGCGACTAGTAAAAATCAGGTTAGCGTAATAAAAAGTCAATTAGGTGAGAAGATTAATATTTGTGTGGAACCTTCTAGGAGAGATACTTTTCCGGCAATTTTATTAGCAGCAGCATATATTCATTATGAACTCGGTATAGGTGTAGAAGAATGTATTGCGGTTTGTCCAGTAGATCCTTATGTTGATAATGATTATTACAAGTGTGTTGGAGAGTTGGAAAATCTGGTTGAAGCTGGGACAGCAAATCTTACTTTAATGGGTATTAAGCCTACTTATCCCAGTGATAAATACGGCTATATAATACCTGATTGCGCTGAAAAAACAAGTCTGGTACAGTCTTTTAAAGAAAAACCTGATGTAAAAACTGCCGAAAAATACTTGGAAAGACATGCTTTGTGGAATGCGGGTGTTTTTGCATTTAAATTAGGTTATTTGCTGGACAAAGCACATGATATTGTTGATTTTACTGATTATCGTGATTTATATGCCAAGTATGATGATTTGCCAAAAATCAGTTTTGATTACGCTGTAGTTGAAAAGGAACCAGGCATTCAGGTAGTTCGTTATGAAGGTGAATGGAAAGATGTTGGTACATGGAATATGATGAGTGAGGTCATGGCTGACGCTGCTAAAGGTAAGGCGATTATGGATAATACTTGTATTAATACCAATATAGTTAACGAACTCAATCTTCCTATTATTTGTATGGGACTGAAGAATATGGTTATAGCAGCTAGTGTGGATGGTATATTGATATCTGATAAAGAAGCTAGTGGACGTATGAAACCCTATGTAGAAAAATTGGACAACGAGGCTATGTTTGCTGAGAAAAGTTGGGGAACATATAGAGTTATTGACGTCAAGGATGATTCAATGACAATTAAGGTAATTTTAAATAATGGACAGCATATGAGTTACCACAGCCATGAAAATAGAAATGAAGTTTGGATCGTTGTTTCAGGTAAAGGTAAAGCTGTTGTTGATGGTATGGAACAAATTCTGAGGACTGGGGATGTACTGACCATTGCTAAGGGCTGTAAACATACGGTAATCGCTGAAAGTAAGTTGGAACTTGTTGAAGTACAAATGGGGAAAATAAGTGTAGATGATAAGGAAAAATTTACATTGGATACATATCTTTAGGTGAAAGTATGGAAATTATGAAACTTGTTCCAGTTGGAAAAGAATGTCTTTGGGGAGGACGCAGGTTAAAAAAAGAGTTCGGCAAAACTTTTGATATAGATTGTTTAGGTGAGAGCTGGGAATGCAGTGTACACCCTGATGGAGAGTGTATGATTGCTAACGGTTCTTTTGAAGGGCAGACACTTTCCAGGGTACTAAAAATAAAACCGGAATATATCGGAACTAAATTTAGTGGCTGTTTTCCTATTTTAGCTAAATTTATTGATGCGAACCGGCAACTTTCTGTACAGGTTCATCCCGGTGATGAGTATGCAAGGATCAATGAACATGATAATGGTAAAACAGAGATGTGGTATGTATTGGATGCAGATACGGATGCGTGCCTTATATATGGTTTTGCCCATCCTGTTAATGAAGATATTCTACGTAAGGCAGTTTTGGATAAGACATTGGATAAACACCTGCAAAAAATACCTGTTAGAAAAGGTGACGTCTACTATATCCCGGCGGGCACAGTACATGGTATTGGTGCGGGAATATTGCTTGCAGAAATTCAGCAAAGCAGTAATGTAACATATAGAGTATATGATTATGATCGTCAAGACAAAGATGGGAATAAACGTGAATTACATTTGGAGAAAGCAATCAAAGTGCTGAATATGGACGTGTCACAGGACGTGAGTCAGGGAATTAGACTGATAAATTATTATCCTGGATGCAGCCGGCAAATCGTTTGTCGTTGCAAGTATTTTGATGTGGAAAAGGTCGAGGCCAGCATAGGTTTTGATTTTTCTGTTTTGGAAACATCATTTCAGTTATTGATGTGTTTTGATGGCAGTGGTGAAGTTTGGATCGATAATGATTTTGGAGAACATTGGAAAAATGATAATCATACAGACATAATGCCATTTTCGGCTAATTGTTATGATAATTCTTTCCATATTAATTTTAGTAAGGGTGACACATTGTTTATTCCAGCATCTGCTGGACGTTGCCATTTGCGTGGAAAGTGTCAGTTGTTAAAAGTTCGGTGTTAGTAATTTGCAAAGATAAATTAAATAATAGCAAATATCTATAAAATTAAAATAAATAGATTGAAGTGCTGTAAATAATATATTTTATTCATTTTGAATTTAATTCTATTACAGGAGGCGTACATAGGATGAATAAGTTTTTAATGGCGGGTATAGTTGCCGCAATGGCAGCAGCTACCAGTGTGGCAACAGCGTCGCCGCTGGTAACGGCAAATGTGCC
>OGIA01000326.1_pt1 | contig 64296 bp, 57 predicted proteins | sample 1571671 | NCBI WGS metagenome assembly OGIA01 (sample SAMEA2582027, study PRJEB24529) | metagenome | biome: Human gut stool | place: China | collected 2011
CATGCCGGGAGCCGTTGGAAATACTGCCGGAAGGGATGGTATTCCCTTACGTCTGCGGAATGCACCATACGTGCCACGTCGCGGTCCCAACAGTCGATGCCGTGGCGGTGTGCTTCGAGGCAGATGGCATTCAGATCCCGTTCCGTGGCGGGCCGGAAGGTCCCGTTTCCTTTATCAGTCAGACAGCGGAATTCCGTGGCTTCGGTGAGCACGTTGAAACGGAACTCGTATCGTTCGGCGAGGAAGCCACCGAGGGTGGACTCGAGGTTGGCGGCTTTTGGGGAAGGCGTTTCGCTTTGAATAGTCTTTGCTTCCGCCGTCCTGAGGACGTTTGGCGCGTGCTGCGGGAAGGATGTGGGGCTCGGCGTGTCGGTTCCGGTTTTGGCCGCGTCGGTTTTGGCTGTGGCTACAGTGGTTACCGCCTGCGGCGTAGCATCGCGGGGCACGTCCTTTGCCCTTCCTGCCATACGTTTTTCGTTCCACCGTCTTACGCAAATATACGACATGAAAAAGCCTTTGTCAAGCCCTTCACCGTAACGTGTTGAAAACCAATGCAACTGCAAATTCGTTAAAAACAGTTTCATGCGGACAGTCCGTTTTCCGGTGAAATCCCGGTGAAGGATTGTACGATAGAAAGTTCACCTTAAAACGTTGGTACAGAAGAGGTATGAAGGAAGCGAACCTTTTCGGGCGAGAAACTGTTTGTGGGAGGTAGAGTAGGGGGATCAGTATGAAAGAGTGCGTAAGACGGAGTCAGTACATCCGAAAATCGATCTCAGCAGGTTGAAAAATCGTTTGGCTTAGAACGGAAAATCGTTTGGCGCAGAATCTATGGGTGGTTTGGGATATGGCTCTGCCCCAATATATAATAATGTGGCATTTGTCGTCGACATTTATATAAAAAACAAGAAAACATTGGACCATGACATCTATAAAACTAAAATTCAGGCCGTCAACAACGCCGGGCAAGGAAGGCTCAATAGTGTTTCAACTGATATACGGACGCGCGGTGCGCAGGATAACGAGCGAGTATAAAATCTTCGCCGAGGAATGGGATGACGAGGCTGGGAGGATAGCTCTGCCCACGCCGTCCTCGTCACGCTACGCCCACCTTGTTTCGATAGAATCTGCCCTACAGTGGGAACTGAACAGGCTACAGCGGATGGTGCAGGAAAACGAAAAGGCAACCGTCAAGGTAAGCCTTGACGAACTCGCCGCCCGATTCTCGTCTGGTATAGACACGATGGACAGCGTGTTTAACTTCATCCGGGGACAGATAAGCCATAAGAAACAGATAGGAAAGGTGCGCTCATCCGAGACATACCGTTCGATGCTTAACAGCTTCACACACTTTCGTAAGGGGGTTGACCTGACGTTCGACATGATGGATGGCGCGCTTATGGAACTCTACGAGGCATGGATGCGGAAGTGCGGACTGACACGCAACAGCACCTCTTTCTATATGCGTATCTTGCGCACCAACTACAAGTTGGCAGTAGAAAAGCGGTTGACACCCGACCGCCATCCGTTCAGGAACGTCTACTGCGGTATAGATAAGACTGTGAAAAGGAGCTTACCTTTCAGTGAAATCAAGAGAATCAACGGCCTGGACCTGTCGCGAAAGCCAAGTATGGATTTCGCGAGGGACATGTTCATGTTCAGCTTCTGCACGCGCGGAATGTCCTTCATAGATATGGCTTACCTGAAGAAGACGGACCTGAACAACGGCTGCCTGACATACCGCCGCAAGAAGACGGGACAGCTCATGACGATAGAATGGACCAAGCAGATGCAGGACATCATAGACAAATACAAGTCCAACGGCACGAGTTATCTCCTGCCAATCATTACCCGTGAGGACGGAAGCGAGCGCAGGCAGTACCAGAATCAGATGAGGAAAATCAACAGGATTCTGAAGGACATAGCAAATCAGGCAGGACTGCCGCTGTCATTGTCAATGTATTATACGCGCCACAGTTGGGCCACCATTGCACGTGGCAGGGACGTACCGTTGGCAGTCATAAGCGAAGGCCTCGGGCACGATTCGGAAACGACCACACAAATCTACCTCGACTCGATAAAGTCAAGCGAAGTGGACAAGGTAAACCGTATGATTTTGGAGGGGCTTTGACGCAAACGACCGTTTCGAAAAATGTCCGTCTCCTAATATGAGATGGATATTCTGCTGCAAAGGTAGTAAAAATAATTAAACATCAAGTGTTTTGACAAATTTATTTGCGCTTATTTTTCATGAAGCGGCAACGGATTAAGCAATTTGTTGACGGAATCTTTTTATGAAAACTTTGTAAAATATTGGTATTTAGCTGTTTCACAAAAAATATCCATCTCATATTAGGAGACGGACAAAAAACGTCATGAAACTCAATACCAACACAAACGCTATTATGAGTAGTGACGGCGATGGAACAATCTTATGGACTTAATAGAAGTCAATAGCTTGGTTTTTGTAACTGCTTGTTGTCGTGTGGATTACGACAGCTTGCAGGATTAGAAAAGATGCCCATACCTGAAAAATGAACGACTTCCATACCCCTGTACAAGACCGTCCGCTATGGTTCGTCATGCGCGATCTTAAGCGGTGCAACGCCAAACAACCGGCATACAAGCTGTTCAAGGACTTGGGGATGGAGGTATTCACACCCATGGTGTGGAAACTTTCTGTGAAGCATGGGAGGCGTTGTCGGGAGGAAGTGCCCTTCATTCAGGACCTGCTTTTTGTGAATGGCACTCGGCTGGCAGTTGACCCAATAGTCGAGAAATACAATACCGTGCAATATCGTTATCTGCGCGGCGGCTACAAAATCCCGATGACGGTCAGGGAAAGCGACATGCAACGTTTCATCCATGCTGTTGAGTCCTCCGAAAATCCGTGTTATTACACGCCCGAAGAAATATCCGCCGATATGATAGGTAGGAAAGTGCGCATCGTAGGCGGCCCTTTGGACGGATATGAAGGGAATTTGCAGAAAATCCAAGGGGCACATATCAAGCGTCTGTTCGTAGAACTTCCCAGTCTCCTTGCCGCTGCCGTGGAGGTGCAGCCCGAATACATACAGCTTTTGTAGTTGACAAGCGGAAAGAAACAAGCAAACAAGGAGACTTGCATTAAGTTACTGACCTCATGGCATTCAGGCTGTATAAGCCCATAACCGAACAACCATGTATGTGATAGACTAATTTATATCCGAATGGAAATGCCTTCACCGTCCGTTCATGAACGTGGACAACGACGTGGCTTTCTTTTATGGAATCTACGGCAGGCTGCACTATTTGGCAGAATAGAATGCACAGGTTTTCGATGCATCAGTGGAAAGGAGAAGCATGGTTTCGATATCGTCAAAATGGAAATGGACTTATTTTCGACATTGTAGCAAGAAGAGATAAAAAATGTCGAAAATTATTTATGGATTATATCATGGTTGATTTGTAAAAAATATCAATCCATTTTGATGCTCAAATAAAAGAAAATACAATGTCCTCTATGCCGGAGTAATATGATTTAATATAAAAATTATGTCAATTCATGCTCTTATAAGAAAGATTTGGAATAACAAATGGGTTTTACGTTCCATTTTACCGACAATTTATTTTAATTTCCATTATCTACCATTTAGTCAAGCTGTAAAACTTCCCATTTTACTTTATAAACCCCGCTTATTCAGATGTAAAGGACGAGTCAGAATTGTTTCAGACAAAGTGGAACCAGGAATGATAAAATTAGGGATTTATGGTGTTACAATATATCCAAATAACGGTATAATGTTTCAAAATAATGGTGGTGTAATAACATTTAGGGGGGGATGCTGTATTGGGAATGATTCATACATAAGTATTGGAATAAATGGTTCTTTGGATTTTGGAGCTAATTTCAATGCAACGGCAGGTCTAAAAATTGTAGCATACCATAAGATTATATTTGAAGATGACGTTTTGGTTGGATGGGAAAATATGTTCGTAGACAACGACGGACATCAAATAACTGCAACTGATAAAGATATGAAATTACCCAAGCCATACGGAATAGTACATATCGGAAAAGGATGTTGGTTTGCTTATGGAAGTTATGTGATGAAGAATACAAAACTGCCCGATTATTGTATTGTAGCTGCAAAATCCATGTTAAATAAGAACTATGATATACCCAAATATTCATTACTGGCAGGAATGCCTGCCACGGCAAAAAAGACCGGCGTGTATCTTGACAAACGATATGACTTTGTGAAATACCCATCATTAGATAATGTTTAAACAGTAGAAACAAATATGAAAATATCACTTGTAACATGGTTAGGTAATGGCAATTATGGTACGGCTTTACAATCTTATGCGTTATATCAAAAGTTGAAATTATTAGGTTACGACATATCGTTTTTACCTTATTTTGATAGGCATTTTAGGTTGAAATCTATTTTGAAAGGCATACTTGCTGTTGTCGGTATATTACAACGACGTGACAAGAAAAAGTTTGAAAAGACAAAAGCTTTGAAAAAGTTATATGCTTTTCAGAAAGAAAAATACGAAATCAGTCATATCTATTTCCTCAAACAATATAAAAGGTTACTCAATAAGACGGACGTATTTGTGACAGGCAGTGACCAGATTTGGAATGCATGGTATTCCTTTAATCCATTTTATTTTTTGGATTTTGCAAAAAACAAAAAACGGATTGCTTATGCTTCCAGTATTGGGACAAATGATTTTCCTGAAAAATATAAAGGCGAAATAAAGAAATTGCTATCTCGTTTCTCTCATATCGGAGTAAGGGAACAGGCTGCAGTTAAAGCCGTATTTACGTTATTAAATCGAGATGATATTCAACAAGTTCTTGACCCAACGTTTTTATTAGGACCTCATGAATGGAACGAACTGACAAAAGAGGCAGATGTAGAACTGAGACTGCCTTCAAAATACATTCTCTGTTACCTTATCGGGAATAATCCTCATTATACGGGGCAATTGCTTAACCTTGCAAAAGGATATGGAATAAAGGACATTATCATAATACCAGCAGTTGAAAACAAATCGTTCAAAATACCTGATTCCATAGTCTATGACGCTGCCGGGCCTAAAGAATTTGTTTATCTGATACAACATGCGGCTTTGGTCTGCACAGACTCGTTTCATGCAACCGCCATTTCCATCAATTTATCAATAAACTTTGTTGAATTTCTACGTTTTAAAGACACGGATAAGGAATCACAGAATTCGAGGATTCATGATATATTAAATCATTACGATTTGCGTTCAAGGATATATTCGGCAAATAATGAGGAAGAATGGTTGAAAGAGATTGATTATATGCCCGTACAAGCAGCATTGGCGGAAGATCGCATTAAATCTGTCAATTTCCTAATAGATTCGATTGAGCACTAATATGCTGAAAAACAATTATTATTTTTCGTCATTCTTTTGGAGTACGCTTCAGAAGATACTGAATGCCATATTGGGATTCATTTCTGTTCCTTTGCTTCTAGGCTATTACGGTAAAGCCGAATACGGCATTTTAGCTATTGCCACAGCTTGTAACGGCTATATGCACTTGTTGGATTTAGGAATGAACACTGGTGCCATAAAATTCTTTTCCCAATGGAAAGCGGAAGGAAGACAAGATATTATATATCGGGTAGCGCGGACAAATATCACATTCTATTTAATTATTGCTTGTGTCAATATGCTTGGGCTGATAGCTTTGGCTATTTGGGGCGAAAGTATATTTTCCGTTACCCACGAACAATTCCTTCAATTGCGGATGTGCCTTTATATCATTACTATATTTTCCATCTTTAGTTGGGGTACAACAACATTTAACCAATTGTTGATTGCAGATAAGCAAATGGCATATACGATGCAAGTACAATGCATACAGACAGTACTTAAAACATTACTGATATATGTCGTCTTATGGTCAAATTTATCTTTGACAGCCTATTTCTTTTGGTTGACGGCCATATTGGCTCTTTTACTTGTTCCTTACGCCATAAAATGCCGTCGGGGCAATCTTATCGACAGTTTAAGGCCTGCAGCCTATTGGAAAGATTTTAGGATTGTCTTGACTTTTAGTCTTTCCATATTTGCATTGTCTCTTTTTCAGATGACCTCAACCCAATCACGCCCTATCATTCTAAGTATATTTTCTGCCAATGGCGCCGAAACTGTTTCAGAGTATAGGATTATAGAAGTGATTCCTCAATTAATAATTATGATAGGAGGTACATTCTCCAGCATATTTTTACCAAAGGCATCAGAATTAGTAGCCCAAAAAAATCAACAGTCTATCGAGGATTTTGCCTATAAATGGACGACATGGACTTCCGTTTTAGCGAATATGTTAAGTATCCCTTTTATTTTTTGTGCCTCAGAAGTATTGTCGGCTTATGTAGGTGCTGAGTATGCTGGTTTGGCGCATTGGATGGCTATTTGGTGCCTAACTGTCTTAATACAAATACATACAACCTCAGGCAATGCATTGGTCTTAGCATACGGACGTACAAAACCTTTAGTTGTTACATCGGCTTTAGCATGCGCCATATCAATGGTTGTTAACGCCATGTTGAGCTTTCGTTATGGAGTCGGCTCTGCTGTTATAGGATATTTCTTCTACGTAATTTTCGTCATTGGCTCTTATTATGCCGTTTATTACAAGAATTTAATGGGGTTAAGCCGTTGGAAGATGTTCCGATGCTTTTTAATACCAACGGGGTTGGCAATAATTGTTTTATTCTTTGTAAATTTTGTCCCAATTCGTCAAGAGTATTTTGCCGCATATCCCGTGCGTCTGCAATACATATCAATTTGCATTGTAAAATCACTATTATGGCTGTTTCCTTATGGTGCTTTACTCATGGCATTTCATGTAATAGATATAAAATCATTAAAGAAATAAAGAACGTATGCAAATCTGTCCACCCGATAAATGCACGGGATGTTACGCCTGTGTCAATACTTGTCATTTTAAATGCATCAGTATGCAGGAAAATGAATATGGAGAACTTCATCCTGTGATAGATGAAGCCCATTGTACTCATTGCAATCTATGCTTTAAATCATGTCCCAATAATATAGAATTAGAGTTTAATTACCCTTCGAGTTGTTATGCTTCATGGATAACGGATACACAGAAACGAAAGATTTGTGCTTCAGGTGGTATAGGAACGATTTTGTCCGAGTTTGTTATTAAGCAAAAGAAAGGTGTCGTTTTCGGGTCACGCTATGATAAGCAGTTCACCCCAATCATTACCTATACGGAACAGATAGAAGAATTGGAATATTTTAAAGGATCTCGATATGTACAAAGCATTGTGGGAGATGGTACTTTGTTAAAGGTAAAGGATTTCTTAAAGTCTGGCCGGTTTGTATTATTTATCGGTACACCTTGCCAAATAGCCGGATTAAAATCCTTTTTACATAAGGATTATAATAATCTAATTGTTGTAGATTTGATTTGCCATGGTGTTTGTCCGAACAAATATTTTAAAGAAGAAGTAGCTTATATATGTAAGAAAAAGCGAATAAAAAGACTTGTAGATGTGAGGTTTAGAGGAAATGACCGGAAAAACTTTTGCCTGTCCTTTTGGACAGGCAAAAGGACAGGCAAAAGTCGTTGTGTGTATAACAAATCCGCTTATACACAATACTATTTTGCCGGCTTCTTATTAGGAGTTTCTTTGCGAGAGAATTGTTATCAATGCAATTATGCACGTCCGGAAAGAATATCAGATATAACAATAGGAGATTTTATAGGATTAGGGAAAGATATACCATTCAATTATTCTAAGAGCAATGTGTCTTCTGTTACACTTAACACTCCTAAAGGGACAGAATTTTATCAAGAAGTTTCACAAGATACAGATATATTGATAAATATTCAACGTGAATATTCTGAACGATTGAAGTATAAACCTTCTTTAATCGAACCATCTCACAAGCATGAGTTGAATCCCTTATTCCGCGAACAAGTCTTAAAAGTCGGGTATTTAAAGGCAATTAGGTTGACATTAAATGAGGTCGTAACGAAACAGAAAATAAGGAACATTATAAACTATTGGAGGTATATATATCGAATACCAAGAAAAGCAATCCAAGTGATAGTGAAAAATAAATTTTACCAATATGGATAATAAGAAAACATTTGTCATAATAATACTGTTACTTTTTCTTACAAATATGTTTTCTATAAAAGGTTATGATTCTGATTTGTATCGCAATCTCACCAAAATAGTACTTTGCATAATTATATTATACACTTTCTTCCACCGAAATGAATTAAAAAACATTCGTATCCGATTTAAGAAATTTGTATTATGCTTGATTATAATCCCATTGTTAGGATTTATTCCTGCTTATATATTGCATGGGCAAGTTTTCTTAGCTTCATTATTAGGTGCACATATAAATTTAGGATATTTCTTTTTCTTCTTTCTGTTTCTCATAAAAGCAAAGGAACAACAAATTATTAAGATTTTTTGCATATTAGGCGTTTGTTGGAGTGGCATAGAATTGGTACAACAATTTACATATCCAACTTATTGGTTTGCAACACGGGGCGATACATTTGAGCATTCCATTGAAATAAGAAATGGAATATATCGATATAATGTTTTGGGACGAGAATATGGACTAATCTTACTATTTTATTGCTTCGAAAGATTCATGCATGAAAAAAACAAGAAATTCCTGTTGGGTATAATAATTGCTTTAGTAGGTATCTATTTGTTGGCTACGCGCCAAATAATAGCGATGTCTATTGTTAGTCTGTTTGCTGGATTATTAATGATGAGAAAAATCAACGTCGTAAGTTTTGCGTTGATTGCCATTGTGGCGGCCATCATATATGCTAATGCAGAGACGTTGTTCGGAGACTTTATTGAAATGACAGAAAGTGTAGATAAAGACTACATCCGCTTTTTGGCATATGAATTCTACGGTATAACTTATAACAAAGGCAGCGTCTTAGCTTTTTTGCTTGGGAATGGAAGTCCGTATGCCCCTTCTTCATATTTTCAAGAAATAGACAATTTAGAGCAATGGTTTGGGCTTTATAGAGCCGATATAGGCATCGTCGGAATGTATAGCACGTATGGAATCGTATATGTCATTATGATTTTGTGGTTTTTCATTTACGTGTTTAGACATCGAAAATTTATTGATACATATTTATTAATGTACGTTTTGTTTATGGTTGGCACATCCATTATGCTACATCATTTTGCATACAGCCTTTCTAACGTAATAACAGGATGTTTCATTTTTTACCTTGTAGAAATTAATATAAACAAGAATAAACGAAGATTACAAAACGCATCTATATATGAAATTCAGCATAGCAATCCCGGCATACAAAGCTAAGTATTTGAAAGAATGCATAGATAGCATTCTCGCTCAAACCTATAAGGATTTTGAGTTGATTATAGTGAACGATGCTTCGCCGGAAGATATTGATTCGGTTGTCAAGCCTTATTTATCCCAAGTAAAGATCCAGTATTACAAAAATGAGAAGAACTTTGGGAGCATTAATGTTGTGGACAATTGGAACAAATGCCTGTCTTTTGCGTCGGGAGAATATTTCCTCTTAATGGGTGATGATGATAAATTGTGTTCCAATTGTTTAGAAGTGTATGTTAAGTTGATAGACTCGTTTCCTCAATGCAAGGTTTACCATACAAGAAGCTGGCAAATTAATCCACAATCGAAAATAATCGGTATCACCGAACCTCGCCCAATTTGGGAATCTGTTTATGACAACATATATGAACGGATTAAACTGCACCGGGCGCAATATATTTCAGACTATCTGTATGAAACACAGAACTTGAAATCGAATGGCGGTTTTTATAAACTTCCTATGGCATGGGGGAGTGACGACATAAGTGCTTATGGAGCCGCCGCTGTTGCAGGTGTAGCTCATTCTGAAAAGCCTCTGTTTTGTTACCGAGTACATCCTACTTCATTGACATCATCCGGGAATATCAAAATAAAAATGGATGCCATACAAGGAGAAATGGAATGGTTGAACAATTTTATGATGAAAGCTACACCGATAGAGGAAACAGACAAAATCGTAGCTCAGAAAATCAAGGCTTTCTTGCCTAAATATGAATTAAACAAGTATGCGGAACACATTAGCATAGCAATGAGTTCTCATCCTTTAGGTAATTTATACAAATATTGGAAAATGCGCAAAAGGTATCACCTGTCAGCATCTTGCTATTTGTTTGCTATCAATAAATGGATTATCAACAAACAGAAGAGAAATGAGAAAATGTATATACATAACAGATGACGGTTGGTGGGATACGGATATTACAATACTTCCACAGATTGTTAATGATTACGAGATAACAGTCGTTGTTGCTGAAAACATCAATCAATTAAAATATTACGAAAAAAACATTTCAGGTGTACAAGATATTGTCAGATTTGAGACAAAATATTCCAATAAGAATTTTAGAAAAATAGTAAAATCCATCTCGTTCTTTTCAAGTATCTACAGGAAGTATATCAAGGCCAAAACCCCACCTCTAATTTTTTTTATAAAAGAAAACAACATAGCTTTTCTACTTTTATCTTTGTTTCTATTACCTAAGCGACATACTATTATTGGCATACATGATTTTTTAATTCATAAAGGGAGATATTCTTCATTTTATGATTTTCTATTCAAATTGCTTTACGAGAGATTTGAGAATTTTTTATTTTTCTCGGAAACTCAATTCCGCAGTTTTAATAGAAGTTATCCCACAAAAAGAAGTTTCTATATCAACATGCCTCTCAAAAGCTTTGGGATTATAACAAGGGCAACACATAAAGTTGGATACCGGAAATTTCTATTCTTTGGATTTATTCAAGATTATAAACGTTTGGATTTATTTATTAATGCAGCAAAACAAATTGACAATGCTCGATTTATTATAGCTGGTGCATGTAAAGAATGGGAAAAGTATAAAAAAATAATTGGACAAATGGATAATTTGCAATGCGATATTCACTTTTTGAATAACGATGAAATCAGATCGTATTTTCAAGAGGCTGATTATTTGGTGCTACCTTATGACGAGTCAACACAAAGCGGCCCCTTGTTAATTGCGTATAATTATAATATTCCAGTTATCGCATCGGACATAGAATTATTCAAAACTATGGTTTGTGACGAGCAAAACGGATTCTTATTTGAAAAAGGAAACTTAGGTTCATTAATAAAAATTTTGGATAAGGCTAATAATTTGTCGGAATCACAATATCAGTTATTAGTTAAAAATATGTCTGAAAGAAAAGAACAATATCAATTGACAACAAATTTCAAATTAGCATTAGATACTTTTTTAGGTAAAAGATAAATATATGAAAATCGCCATAGACTTAACGCCATTACATGGACGCAAGTGGACAGGGGTAGAGCTGTATGCCATTGATTTATATCATGCCTTATTGGAACTCAATTACGAGGTAATTCCAATCTTTCATGTGAAAAATGATTTAGATGATAATCCGAACTCATTTATTATCAAACCGACAAAACGTCTATTGCTTGAAAATCTGGCCTTGTCGAAAGCTATTCGGACTATAAAAGCAGACGTTGCCTTATTCCCGATATTCCCTCCTCCTGTTGATGCCTATTTCTGTTGTAAAACCAAGATAATGCCCACAATCCATGACTTGGCTTTCCTCAAATACAGGAGTACCATAAATTTTGCGGCCAAGTATTATCTGACACCAAAAAACTTGTGGGCATTCAAAAAAGCTGATACGCTTATTACCATATCGGGAACCGTGAAAAAACAATTGCAACATTATACACAGTTGACAATTAAAAATTGGGGCGAGAATATTTCAAGTGATTTCAGAAAAGAGAACCTGAGCATCAATGCTAATTGTTTAAATGATTTTGGACTGCAGCCGGATAAATACTATATCTCTGTTTCAACAATTGAACCGAGAAAGAACCTGACTTATTTACTGGATATCATTCGGGACGAGTTGATGCAGGGTGATAAAAAGTTGGTCTTAGTCGGGCGACGCGGTTGGGAAAAAAGCATACGGCTCCAACAACAGTTTAATGAACTGAAACAACACATAATATTCACGGAATATGTTTCAATGGAAACGCTCCAATCCCTGTATCATTACGCATACGCATTTATCTTGATGTCATTGGATGAAGGATTTGGGCGCACTCCTTTAGAAGCTATCGCTTGCGGTTGTAAACGTATAGTGGTAAGCGATATTGATATCTTCCATGAAGTTTTAGGGGAAAATGTAAACTATTTGCCTCTAAATGATATTGGCTTTTGTAAAGCTGCATTTAATAGAAACAAGTGGGAGGAAACGCCAAAAATGTTTAAGGTCCCATTTGATGCACTTGAAGAAAAGATTGATTTATAAAGAAACACTTAGAAACTTCTTGTTTTATAGATTCATTCATTGGACAGTTTACGCATTTGCCGGAATACTTATTCCACTTTTGTTAGATAGGATCGTATTTCGAAAAAACAAGCAATTATATATAACGATAATTTTTTTATAATAATTATGATTATTCGAAGTAAAGCACCACTCCGATTAGGATTGGCGGGCGGAGGAAGTGATGTGTCACCGTATAGCGACATCTATGGGGGACTGGTTCTTAATGTTACCATTAACCTCTATACATACACCAGTATTGAAGAAACTAATGACGGTTTGGTATCTATAAATAGTTATGATGCAGATTGCCATCAGTCCTACCCTTTGAAAGACAAAATGGAGATAGACGGCAAAGCTTCTCTAATAAAAGGTGTCTATAATCGCATTGTACGTGATTACCACCCTAAATGGACAGGTTTTAAAATTACGACATATAACGATGCCCCAGCCGGTTCTGGGCTTGGCACATCCTCTACAATGGTGGTGTGCATCATCAAAGCATTCGTGGAATGGCTTAGCCTGCCGTTGGGTGATTATGAGATAGCCCGTATGGCATACGAGGTAGAGCGCAAAGACTTGGAACTTTCCGGAGGCAAGCAAGACCAGTATGCAGCGGCTTTTGGCGGCTTTAATTATATGGAGTTTTTAGAAAATGACATGGTAATAGTCAATCCATTGAAAGTAAAACGTTGGATAACGGACGAGTTGGAGGCTTCTTTGCTACTGTATTTCACAGGAAGGTCACGTTCATCTGCCGCCATCATAGACCAACAGAAAGCAAACACTGCTAATAAGGAAAGTAGATCAATAGAAGCCATGCATCATATCAAGCAAAGTGCCAAAGATATGAAACTTGCGTTGCTGAAAGGGGATATGCGTGAGTTTGCACGTATCCTTGGACAGGCATGGGAAGACAAAAAGAAAATGGCGGATGCCATCACCAACCCTGTCATTGAACATGCTTTTGAAGTGGCAACCCAAGCCGGAGCCGTTGCGGGCAAGGTAAGCGGTGCTGGTGGAGGAGGCTTCTGTATGTTTATGGTTGAACCTACGAAGAAGAAAGCCGTCATAAATGCCTTGAAACAGCTTGATGGTTTTGTCATGCCCTTTCAGTTTACCGATGGAGGTGCGCATGGTTGGAAGATTTATGAAACAGACGATATATCAACAATGAAATTCTGACATGCTATGGAACATACAATATTAAATGACTTAGTGTCAAGGTTCCCTCAATTGGCGGTCTGCAAGGAAGACGTTGCAAAAGCCTTTGCTATATTGTCCGGATCTTATCAGAATCATGGTAAGTTGTTGGTATGTGGTAATGGTGGTAGTGCAGCAGATGCAGAGCATATTGTTGGTGAATTGATGAAAGGCTTTAAAAGTCCACGGCATTTGGACGTAGCGAGCCAAAGTAAATTGAAGAATGTAGACAAAGGACTTGGAGACCTGTTGGCTAAGAATCTGCAAGGCGCACTTCCTACAATAGCTCTTGATGGTCATCCGGCACTGTCTACGGCATACATGAACGATTGTAATCCGTTGATGTGCTTTGCCCAACAAGTAAACGGCTATGGATGTGAAGGTGATGTACTGCTTGGCATATCTACATCTGGTAACAGCCAGAACATACTTTATGCTGCCGTAACGGCTAAGGCAAAGGGTATGAAAGTGATAGGCCTAACAGGTGCAAAAGGAAGCAAATTGTCTGATATGGCGGATGTCTGCATATGTGTACCCGAAACGGAGACCTACAAAATACAGGAGCTACATTTACCAGTGTATCATTGCCTCTGCCTGATGCTCGAAGAAGAATTTTTCGGAACAGATAAATAGAATAGGGTTATGGGAAAAGAAGTGATTATATTGGCAGGTGGATTGGGTACAAGGTTGCGCTCAGTTGTAAGTGATGTGCCCAAGTGTATGGCTCCGGTTGCAGGGAAACCTTTTTTGTGGTATCTGCTGAAATACTTGTCTAATTTCGATGTTGAGCGCGTGGTACTTTCTGTCGGTTATTTACGAGATACCATTATTGATTGGGTTAACGAATATGGAGGTGAGTTCCCCTTTGGCTTTGATTATGCGATAGAAACAACTCCGTTGGGAACGGGAGGCGGCATTAAACTTGCACTTGATAAGTGCTTAAATAATGATGTAATCGTATTGAACGGAGATACATTCTTTAATGTAGAATTGAATGAGATATGTGGGCAGCATCGTTTGCATCCGACTTCCATAGCCCTTGCGCTAAAACCTATGGAGCATTTTGACCGCTATGGAAATGTCCGTGTAAACGGCAATCTGATTGTCGATTTTGAAGAAAAGAAGTATTGCGACAAGGGAGTAATTAATGGCGGCATATATGTTATAAGTAAATCAGGCGATTTTTTTAACGGGTTACCTGACAAGTTTTCATTTGAGACCGATGTCCTGCAATTGCAATGTGCAAAAAGTAATCTGTATGGCTTTGTGCAGGATGGATATTTCATCGACATTGGCATTCCTGAAGATTATGAACGTGCGAACAAAGATTTTCCTGAAATCCCAATTTTTAAGGAATGAAGTTATGTGATATAGATGTCAGCGGTTATGATACACTGCTGCTTGACAGGGACGGTGTAATAAACCGTCTTCGCCCGAATGATTATGTCAAGTGTTGGGGGGAATTTGAGTTCTTGCCGGATGTGTTTGGCATGATTGCGACATGGAGCAAGAAAGTAAAGCATATCTTTATTGTCACCAATCAACGTGGCGTAGGCAAAGGATTGATGACAGAAAGTGATTTGCTGGACATACATAAACGTATGTGCCACGAAATAGAAAAATGTGGCGGACATATTGATAGAATCTATTATTGTACCTCACTTACCGAAACTGATAAACGAAGGAAGCCTGGAATAGGTATGTTTGAAGATATATTGAGAGACTATCCGGATGTAAAACCTTCTGGTTGTTTGATGATAGGGGACAGTGACAGCGATATGAAGTTTGCGGAGAATTGTGGAATTAAAGGAATAAAAGTATGAATGGAATTGCGCAAATAAATGGACATAAGAAATTAATTTTTTACGATGAATTCAATAAAAATACTGAATGTACGGATCAACAATCTGACAGCGAAGGAATTGTTGGAACGGTTAAATAAGGGGGTATTGGTTACGCCAAATATTGATGATATAATGAAGCATCAGCATGACAGGGAATTCCACGAAATGGCTTCACGAGCCGAGTTCTCCGTATGTGATAGCCGAGTGTTGTTGTTGATGTCTCGTATGTTGCGTACTCCTTTGAAGGAGGCAATACCTGGCTCAAGTTTCTTTCCTATGTATTGTGATTATCACGCAAAGGATGAAAATATCAAAATATTCCTGCTTGGTGCAAAAGAAGGTGTTGGAGAAGTGGCACGTAAGAGAATCAATTCGCGCATAGGTCGGGAGATTGTTGTCGAGACATATTCGCCTCCTTTTGGTTTTGAAAAGGACGAAGAAGAATGTAATCATATCGTTGATATTTTAAAGAAATCCGAGGCAAATGTTGTATTAGTAGGTTTAGGCAATCCCAAGCAAACAAAATGGATTTATAAATATAAAAATGAACTGCCGAATATAAATCTATTTATGGCACTTGGAGCAACAATAGACTTTGAAGCAGGTAATGTAAAACGTGCTCCGGAAATTTTTCAAAAGTTAGCTTTAGAATGGTTATACAGATTTCTAAAAGACCCCAAGCGACTATTCAAGCGCTACTTTGTCGATGATATGCAATTTTTTTATTATTTCACCAAACAATTGTTGGGAGTATACAAAAATCCGTTCGGCAAATAGACTTCTTTGTTTGCGAAACAGTTTACAGATTAATGCTATTGGAAATATTATAATTACAGTCAATTGTGAAAGGCATAGTTTTGGCCAGTGGCAGCGGTATCCGTCTGTACCCTATCACAAAGTCAGCAAACAGTTGATACCGATTTTCGACAAACCGATATGGAATTTAAGAGAAACATAATGAAAACGGGCGGTGCCGGATTCATCGGTTCGCACGTGGTACGCTTGTTTGTGAACAAATTCCGGAATACTGCATCATCAACCTCGACAAAGTTGAGGTATCTCGACAACCAAGCATGGATGGACAACGTAGCGAGCGGTGATTACCAACGGTATTACGAGGAAATGTATAAGGATTGATAAATAAAAAAGGCAGACCTGCGATAAAAATGAATGGTGAACAAGGGGTATATCCACTTGGATGCTAATAGGCCTATAAATGATACAAGCATCATTAATGTGCAATAATATCCATCTTCGGACTTACCAAAAAGAGACCAAGGATTGTCTGTTTTATAATTGGAAGTATAAACAAAACATTATAGTGCAGATGCCCACCGGCACTGGCAAAACCCATTTGCTTGCCTCAGTCATTTATGACCAACTGAAAGAGAAGCAAGGCCAATGTGTGTGGATTATTGCTCATCGCCGTGAACTCGTGGAGCAGATAGAAGAAACCCTTGCACGTTACGGTATATCCAAAGATGACGGAAGGGTGAAGGTGATGTCCATCCAGTGGCTGTCAAAGCATTGGGAGGACATGAAGGACGAAAAGCCGGGGCTGATTGTGATAGATGAAGCGCACCATGCGCTTGCCGGGACTTACAAGGAGCTGTGGCTGCGCTATCCGAATGCTAAGAAACTCGGTACGACCGCTACGCCCTGCCGGTTGAATCGCAAAGGGTTCACTGACTTATTTGACACGCTTATAACATCGGATAGCATAGCGGACTTTATCCGGCAAGGATGGCTTTCCGCCTTTGATTATGTATCCATACGTCCGGACAGCGAAGAGCAACGGTTAATAAACGGGCTGGAAAGACGGGGAGCGGACGGTGATTTTCAGGTGAAAGAGATGGACACCGTGCTGAACAGGCGACCAAGTATCGAAAGGCTGTATGGGAGCGTAAGGCAATATGCCGATGGCAAGAAAGGCATCGTGTACGCTATAAGCATCAGTCACGCACGGAATATCGCCGGATATTACAATCAATACGGGATGAACACCGTCGCCATTGACAGCAAGACACCCGCAAACGAACGGAAACGGCTTGTCGAAAACTTCAGGCAGGGCAAGATACAGGTTCTTGTCAATGTGGACGTATTCAGCGAGGGTTTTGACTGCCCTGACGTAGAGTTTATCCAGTTGGCACGGCCGACACTGTCGTTGCCCAAATACTTGCAACAGGTGGGGCGCGGACTGCGCAAGACGGAAGGCAAGGAAAGCTGCATGATAATCGACAATGTGGGGCTTTACCGCCTGTTCGGTCTGCCTACGGCCCACCGGGACTGGCAGGCTATGTTTGAAGGACGGCTTTCCGGAAAAGGTTATCCAAGCACAAATACGAGGCCGGTGGCATATATGGCTGTATCGCAAGGAACAGATAAAGATAAAACAGCAGAAACAGACGGACAACTGGAAACCATCGTGTCGCACGGACAGTTGTTGGATTACCTGCAAAGCGGCAAATCTTTGCCGGAGAACGATTTGCTACAACCCGAAAAGCTGAGACCGTTCAAGGACAGGGCAAGCGGCCTGTACGGTTTGAAGCGCGGCAATAAGATAACGTCCACGGCACGATACCATAACGTCCTTGACACGGATGAGGGGCTTGCCACCGTGTGTTTTGACAACGGGCAAGCGGGCATTGTGGACGAATCCGGCAACGTCAGGATGCGGTTGGGACGTTGCCGAAGCGCAAAATTCATGAAAGGCAATATCCTTGCACTTATGGGTAATAACGGCCGGAAAACATACATGGATTTGCTCTGCGGCCAAATATACAATAAACAGCCGAGGATACGGCAGTTCGGACCTGTACAAATACTTGAAGAGGACGGTATGTATTACAGCCGGACAAAGGAACAGTATAAAATCAGGAAAGTCTCCGGATGTCATATTTTCCATGCCACAAGTTCCTGTCTTCTTGTTTATGATTATTATGCCGCTCCCGTATGCCGTCAAGTCAACGAAGACGATGCCCGTTGGGGGCATGACTGCGTGTGCCTGCTTGCAAATGACTATGACACCTATTACCGTTATTGCGGCATGCTGTCTGGCGGAAGCATTGTCATCGTGGACAATGTCGGCAAATATTACATTGTGGAGGAAGGCAGGGGCAAGAAATACATCGCTTGTGAAAATCCCAAGACGGCGGACGAGAATTTTGACGTGGTGATACCCCGCTTGAAAGCCGAAGCGGCAAAACGGACGAATATGATGGTGGCCGAGGAGCGGCGGACAAACGAACGGAAGCGCATGGCACGTTTGGAAATGATGAAAACTGCCGTGCCATTCAAGTCCGGCATGAGATGGGGATTGAGGCAGGGTGGTAAGGTGGTAGTTCCTCCTGTTTACAGGAACATCCAGCCCCCCGTCGGCTACTATTGCGCTGTTGAGGTCAGTCCGTGCCGGTGGGGAATCATCATGCTGGATGGAAAAGTCGTGGTGGAGGCCGGCTATTCAAAGGTGGTGATAAATGGTGACGGAACTGCAAGGCTGACCGTCTTTCCGGGAAAAGAGAAAGTCGTTGAATTAGGCACCTGACAAGGCCGGCAATATCCGCATATAAACAATCATACACAAAAATGCCGCAAACTGTCTTCCGAATAGTTTTGGACAGTTTGCGGCATTTTTAGTTTTCCATAGCTTTTGGAGGGGAGCTGATAGACTGGTCCACAATCCTTGGCATCCATTTGATGTTTATGAGGAAATATATTAAATATTGTGAGTTTCTCGTCGTTACTATTGTATATATCGAATTTTTTCCATATTTTACGCGAAAAAAATAAATGTATTTTATTCTTTGTTGGCTTTGTGAAGTTGAAGTGAGAATTTTAATTGGGAATGAAGATATGAAAAGGATTTTACTTTTGGTCAATATGACCTTGGGATTGGGGACTTTGGTAAACCATGCCGCTGCCAATATAACGCATGATGAGAAGCCCGGTTATTATAGTGATAACCGTACGGACTTGGAATTTAATGGGAATACGTGTGGAATCATGGTAAACGGCTTTTTTGTGAAAAGTGACATTGGAATTGATTTCCGTTCCGTGGAACATCTTTACCAGAGACCACCCGTACCCTTTACCATAAAAGGAGTGGGGGAAAACGGATTGGACTCTATTGTAGTAGAGGCTGTTCCGAGTGAAAAGAATCCGGTAGTTATAAATGGAGTTCCATATTCAGATATTGTAAATTATGTACAAGAAAAGAAGGCTGAATGGGTTACTTTGGAGGATATAAAGAAACAGTATTTCCCGAAGGTTACAGGAAAGTGCCTGTATATGGTTAATAAATACTTTATCACAAAGGATTGGGAGTCTTATAGATTGGATAAGAATTTCATATTGAAAGTGGAGGCATTGCCCTCTTCGGAATGTGAAATTTTTGAAGGCCAATCTCCCTTTACCATTATTAGGGTTTTTACGGACGTGATATCTAACCACAACTCTGGACGCATCGGGTGATTTTATGGATTAAATTGGAGTAAGATATATAAAAAATAATGGGTTATGAAAAATAGTTTTTTCCCTTGTGGCATCATTATTGGTGTTTTCTTCTGTTGGCTTCCGTCTTATTGTGTTGCCGGGATACAGCTTCCTCCGACATGTGTAGATTCAAAAACGGATCAAAATGGATTCTTGAATGAATTGTCCACCGAGGACTTTAACAAGAGTACTATCGGGGCCTTAGTGGATGGAGTGTTTGTAAAGAGCCTGATAGGAGTGAATATGGACTCTTTGCGTACGTTCAATGTTGTGAGTGATGGTCCTTTGACTATAAAAGGGATAAAGACGGAAAATGATTCGATTGTGGTGACGCAAAAGGATTTCCATAAGAATCCGGTACGGATTAATGGCGTGGACTATACCCGTTTTGCTTGCACTTCGTTTGGAAAGAAAGTGGAACTCCTTTCTTTGGATGACATACGAAAGACATATTTTCCTCAGATGGGGAACACGCCTTGCATGTATATGGTCAACAAGTTCTTCCTGATGAATGATTTGTCTTCTTACAAGTTCGACAAAGATTTCATTTTGAAAGTGGAACTGTTGAAATCAACGGATTTCGAGGAGTTCAAACATGCTCCGTTGTTCCATATCATTCGGATTTTTACGAAAACCCGGGAAAACTTGAAACATCATAATGTTATGCGTATAAGATAAGTCTGGCATTTATCCTTTTATGACGTTGCCAGAAGTATCTTCATAACCGCTTCCTCATTCACTGTATCCGTTGTGGAAATACGATGCGGACACAATCCAAACTTTGTGAGTATTCGGTCTTTGAGGGCATCACGCGATTGTTGGGCTTTATTCTCTCTATGAAAATGCCAACCGTCTACTTCGATTGTTTGAATCGGTCGTTTGGTGAGGGAGTTATAAATCAAGAAGTCTACGTGTGTAAGAGGACTTTCAGCAAAAGCCTTTTCCTGCTCGTCCAGCACATCCCAGTCTGCAATCAATCTTGACAGGGGATAGTGGCACAAGACTTCTGTGTTTGCCAATCCCGACTTGGCTATGCCTTTGGCCAGCATATCAAACATAAGGTTTTCAGACAGGTATCCTGACACAACAGGGTGAGCCTGTTCGTATGCTAACCGTTCTGCTGTATATTGCTTGTATAGCAAATCAAACACAGAATGGAGTTTACTTTCCTTTACCCCGAAATTGTTGTACTGGATATATGCGATGAGTTGGGCTAAGTTTGTGTCCTGCGGCATGTCATTGCCATTGGTTATTATGCACAAATGTTTTTTGGCACGCGAGATTGCTACATTGAGCAGATTGGGGTCATCAGAGAATTCTGTTGGAGCGTTATCCACCGTACTCATAATGATAGTGTCACATTCACGTCCTTGATACTTATGCACCGTACTGGCAATATCAGTTCCAATAGCTTTATTGATTTCTTCTGCCTGTGAACGATAGGGAGTAATGATACCCACAGTGCCCGTATCCGCATATTCAGGCATCACTTCTTGGATTATCACATCAATTTCACGTTGGTTGAAATGCCCACGAGCATGATTCCCTTTAACTGTTCGTATAACTTGTAATACCTTATCCTCGCCGTGGTCTGTGGTCATAGTCACCAATTCGCCGTCATAAAACTTTTGGTTGCAGAATTCGATTATTTGGGGATGACAACGATAATGCTCACGGAGCAATGTAACCGGTGCATCCTTAAATACTTCTATACAAGATCGCAGGAAACTGTGTGTGGCTGCATTATATCTGTCATCCACATTGTACGTAGATTGGATGGCGTTCAATGCCTTCACTTCTTCCCTGCTGATCACATTAGGAAGCTGCTTGTCATCACCCACTATTACGGCATTCATGGCGCAGGACAATGCCAGCGCACCTGTTTTTATGTCTACCTGTGATGCCTCGTCCATAATCACGTAGTCAAAGACCATATCCTTACTGATACAACTTTTGGCCGAATAGGTAGTGCTAAGTACAACCGGATATTCTTTCAAAAACTCCTTGGTTTTCGGTTTAATATCTTTAATGGTAAACCTTTGCCTTTCAAAGGTCTGATAGCGTTTAGCCATCTTGTTCTTCAACATCAAGAGAGAAGCAGAACGCAACTCTCTCGCACACCGCTTGATGTCAATGGATAGGAGTGTCGTAGCAATAGCATCCAACTCTTGTTCTATTTCAGTTTTACGGGAAAAATAATAGGCCGATTCCAAGTCTGCGACCACATCCGATGGTTTTCCTCCGAGAAATGAAAACATCTTCGTACCTAATAAAAATGCCCACTTCAAACGAAACCATAAGTCTGGTTTCGTTCTATTCTCTATCTTTAGTTGATAAAGATTGAGTAGTTTCATCAGTTTGGAAGAGCGTTTGCCGTGCAACCATTCTTTGCCGGATGATTTCTGCTGAAGCATATCATTATACTTCGCTTCTTTCAGCAGTGCGTCATATTCTGCCTTCAACTGGGCTTGACGCATCTGAGCGTCAAATCCTTGGGCTACGGTATGAAGCGAGTTTTGTGCTTGCTGTTTTACAGGTTCTTCTTCTATCGCCCACCCGTTCATATCCGGATAACCGGACTGGTTAGCGATGAAATTCTCCTTATTCTGCACACTGCCCAATTTGGCCACAATAAAGCCAAGATTCTCCCCTTCGAGCTTTTCTGCCACATTTTCAACGGCAGAATTGTTGTTCGACACGACCAATACTGTTTTATCTGCTAACAACAGATTGGCAATGATATTCAGTATGGTTTGCGTTTTGCCTGTTCCTGGAGGGCCTTGAATGATGCTTACCTGATGCGTCAATGCAGTTTCCACGGCAGTCTTTTGGCTTGCATTACAACCAAAAGGATAAAATATCTGTTTGGGCTCGCGATAGATAGCTAACTTCGTTCTGTCACCAAGATACTGTGTCAATGGTACGTTGTCGCGATTCAAATCCACTAAATTATATTGTTTCAAGAGAATATTCTCATTATCCTCCATTATCAGGCCTGTTTCAACAGCCAATTTGCGGAGATATTCCCATTTTGACCCTCCATTCTTATCGATCGGCATACGGGTTACATATACATCATTGCCATCAAGATTTTCATAATAACCATTGGTGTATGCCACTCGATAAAACGTATACCGACCGTCGGTAAAGCGGAGCAATTCACTTGCATTTGCAATATGCCAGTTCTTGACATACAGCCCCTTTTCATTAATATCTATTGTTTTCGGATGGGTGAGATAAAGTAGTCTGGAGTGATTATAATTGAACACACGAGAAGAGGATAAAAACCGCACCGTCCAAAGCCCATTTTTGTTTTCGCTTATTGAAGCAACTTGTTCCGTGATAAACATCCGTTTGTTTCCTCGCCGTTCCAAATCTACAATCATGCACTGCTTTGTATCCATAAACGTCCTTTTATTCGTTCAAAATCTCTACGAATATATTTGAAAATCTTATGTCAATAATAAATTATTCGATTTTACCTAATTTCTTTAATCTACTTCTTATAGCACCTTCAGTACGTTCAAAGATTTCAGCTAACACACCAACACTTTTTCCTTCATTATACATACGACAAAGCAACTTATCTGCGGTATCATCCCAAGGTAAGTAGGCATTGCCATGCTCTTCCCTTTTTTCTTCTAAAGTATATGTTTTTTGCTTCTTAACACTTGGTGAGATTTTTAGTTTATCTTTTATTGTTGAATATTTCTGTTTTTCTGGAATAACTCCACGTACTCCACCTTTCGGATTCTCCACATCGCCTTTATAACGAGGTATCAGATGCATATGTACATGAAAGACAGATTGTCCTGCGGCTTCATTTACATCAATACCCACATTGTAACCATCTGGATAATAGCGTTCATCCACCTTTTGCTTCACATATTGAAGCATGACGTTCATAGCTTCGCGTTCATGGTTAGTTAAGTCAAAATAAGAAGCGACATGACGCTTGGGTATAATCAGCGCATGACCTGGAGATACGGGGTATCCATCGTAAAAAGCTACGCAAGTAGCCGTTTCGCAAATAATCTCCATTCTACGTGACAAACGACAAAACGGACAGGTTTCACTCTCCTTCCGAGGCAATTTATTAAAATGATTGTATTGATATAGCTCGTAATCCGCATTACATTCCAAGCTCAGAAAAGGCAAATGTACATTGCATTGGTAGGTATATTGTCGGTGAATGGCGTGTAAGCGGAAACCTTCTTCCTTCAAGTCGCGCTGCACGGCAAAGAAAGCCGTACCATAGGGATGAAGTAGGTTCGTGACATTCATCATTACCTCGGCTTGAGCATATGGTTCAAGAACATTAAGTACGTAATTGCATAGGATTGTATCGAATTTTCCCTCAGGATATTTCGGCCGGTAATAATAATCATAGCCTGCAATGTCATATCCTTGACGTTTCAATTCATCTGCATCAAATCCGAATCCGCAACCGAAATCAAGGATACGTCCTTTCAACATGCCATGTTGGAGCAAATAACGGGTAGGTGCGGAAAGAGTCGTCTGCCGAATAGCCGTCAAGTAAGGGTGGTTTATTTTTTCAGGTTCCATAGACATATACGAATTTAGTATTTCCAAGTTTCAAATCCCAATAAAAAAGGTTGTGCCATAACGGACACAACCTCATTTTTATAGATAATGGTTCTTTGTTATTCGATGAGTTTCGTGGCCCGGTGTTCTTCTTTTGCCGGTTGCTCAAAAGCGTCGCGTGCTCCGGTGAAGATTTCTTCTACGCGGTCTACCGTTTTGCGACGGAACTTGGCAGAACCCCACAGCAACTTGTTTTGAGCCTTGTTGAGGGCGTTGGCATCATTGATCCATTCTTCCGCCTTGTAGGTACGGCCATTATACCCGTCCAAATCTTCCTCATAATAGTAACTGATTTGCGTCAGTTCCATGTGACACTTCCCGTCGGAACATTTTATGGTGAGCAAATAACGGAAACGGGTGCGGTCCAAGACGAAAGGTTTCTTCTTGAATATCATCCATTCTTCGAAACGTCCGACCAGCGCACCGGTAGAGGCATCCTCCATAGCCATTTTGGTACCTTTCATTTGCTGTTCCCCTTTCATTAACTGATTGAGGTAGGCTTTCATCACGTCGTATATCTGCTGTTTGTTTTTGCCTTCCACGGCAAAGGTTTGCTGGAACAGCACTTGTCCGTTCACTTCAGGTACGGCACCGACCAGATATTTACTGTCGTCTCTTTTGGATTTTGCGCAAACCAACATCGGTACGCATAATAACAATAATAGAATTTTTCTCATGGGTTCAATCTTTTTGAAGTTCTGCGCAAATTTAATAAAAGAAAAGCAATATCGGGCAGACGGACCTTCTGTTTTAGTCATTTTTGTACCTTTTATAAGAGATACTTGTTCAAGTAGGCCGTAATATCTGTTTTATAGGTGTCTGAAATGGGGATGCGGGTTTTGCCGAAAATGATTTGTCCCTTATCCAATGTTTTCACTTTGTTCATCTGTACGATGTAAGAGCGGTGTACTCGCATGAATCGGGGAGACGGCAGGCGTTCCTCCATACTTTTCATGCTGATAAGTGTCAGGACAGGGCGAGGGTCGTTTTCCGTATAGATCTTCAGATAGTCTTTTAGTCCTTCGATGTAGAGTATGTCTTCCAACCGGATTTGAACGAGTTTATAGTCGGATTTTACGTAGATAAAGTCCTCTTCACGGGAAGGATTTGCCTGATGTTTCAGTTCAAACCATTCCAAAGCCTTACGGGAGGCTGTCAAGAATTCATTATAGTTGATAGGCTTGAGCAGATAATCCAAAGCATTAACTTTGAAGCCGTCCAACGCATACTGATCGAAAGCCGTGGTAAAAACGATACGGGTGTCTTGGGGGAGCATCCGGGATAATTCCAAGCCGTTGAGGTCGGGCATCTGTATGTCCAAAAACAATAAGTCGATGTTCCTGAAGTTGATGTCGTTCAGTGCCATGACGGCACTGTTGTATTTGCCGCATAGTTCCAGGAAAGGTGTTTTGCGGACATAGCTTTCCATCAGTTCCAATGCCAGCGGTTCGTCATCTATGATTACGCATTTAAGAGTCATTTTGTGGTAGTGTGTATCGTTAATATTGATTTGTAGACCGTAGCGTTTTCATCACAGCCTTTGGTCCATTCATATTTGTCGGGATAAATCAGGTCGAGACGTTTCTGGACTTGTTCCAGGCCGATGCCGCTGCCGCTGATGTCATTCCTTTGTTTAGGAAAATAAGAATTTTCGATAGAGCAGCTTAGGGTGTCGGGACCGGAGCTGTAGATTTTGATATGTATAAAGCTCGGTTTGACCGGGCTGATGCCGTGTTTGAAGGCATTTTCAAATAAAGATATGAAGATAAGCGGAGCTACCCGGATCGGGTTTTCGCTTGGAATGTCGATATGGAATTGCAAATCTACATTAGATGACAATCTGATTTTCATCAGTGCCACATAGTTTTTCAGAAATTCTAATTCACGGTTCAGCGGGATGAAATCCTGGTTATTGTCGTAAAGCAGATGGCGCAACAATCGACTGAGGTCCTGTACCGCCTGTTGTGCCTTGTCCGTATCGAAGGCAATCAGGGCATAGATGTTGTTCAGGGTGTTCAGCAGAAAGTGCGGATTGATCTGGTTGTGCAGGTTTTTCAGTTCGGCTTCAATCCTTTTCAGTTCGGCCTTTTGCCTGCCCAATTCAGCTTCGTGCCATTTTTTACTCATACGGATGGTGGCGGCCAGTGCTGCAATCAGTCCGAACAGAATGAAATCACGCAGACGAAACAACAGGAAGCCCCAGAATCCCATACTGTTTTTGGGAGGAGGGGGAGTACTGTGAAAGTAGGCATTGACCAGCTCAAACCACAGATGGGTGAAGAACAGCATACCGATGCAGAACGCCACATTGGAGAGGACGTAGGCTTTATTTCTTTTATTGAACAGCAGTTGGGGAACAAGCCATATATAATTGAGGTAGAACACCATGGCCATGGCCAAAGGAGGCCCCATCATACGAAACATTTCCTCTTGGCCGGGACGTTCGTTGGCCCGTCCGATCAGCATCGGTGGCAAACAAAACAGGAACACCCATGCCAAGAGATGGATGAGCAGTTCCTGTGAGTGTTTATAATTCAAGTACCATTTCATAGTCGTTTATTCATACCGGATGGCTTCGATTGGATCCATATTGGCGGCTTTCTTGGCGGGATACCAGCCGAAGAAAATCCCGATAAACGTGCAGACACCGAAACTCATCACGATGCTCCACCATTGGATGAAGATGGGCATATTGGCCGCAACCTTGATGACGTATGCCGCCCCGACACCCAATATGACACCTATTACTCCTCCCGCGATACTCAGTATGGCAGCTTCGATGAGGAACTGGCTCAGGATGTCTATGCCGCGTGCTCCTACAGACATACGGAGTCCGATTTCCTTGGTTCTTTCCGTTACGGATACGTACATGATGTTCATGATACCTATACCTCCGACAATCAGTGAGATGCCGGCCACGCTACCTAATAAAATCGTCAACAAGTCCATCGTGGAATTCATCATGGAAGAGATTTCTTCTTGGCTTCGGATGGTGAAGTCGTCCACGTCGGCTTCTGTGGTTTCCGTTTCTTCTTTTAAATTATGGTTTTTGCGTAAGATTTCGGTGATTTCCTCGATCGCCATATCCGTGGCATCTTCGGTAACGGCAGAACAGTTGATGCCTTGAAGGTAAGTCACCGCCAGGATACGTTTCATGACTGTGGTGTAGGGGGCGAGCGCCATGTCGTCTTGGTCCATACCCCAGGAGTTATAACCTTTGGACTTCAGTACGCCGACCACGCGAAACGGGATGGAGTTGAACCGCACCACACGTCCGATAGGGCTGCTTCCGTCGGGGAACAGGTTATCCACTACGGTCTGTCCCAACACACATACCTTGGCGGCCGTTTTGATGTCCTGTTCCGTGAAGAACTCGCCGTCTGCCACTTTGCGTTGCTGTATGGTGAGGTAATCTTCGTTGACCCCGTATATGCTGGACGGGGCGTTGTTGTTACCGTAAATGAACTGTCCGGCACTGTTGACCGACGGACTGACGGCTGTCAGGTATTTTGCTTCATTGCGTATGCTTTCGTAGTCTTCCAGTTTCAAGGTCTGCATTTCGTCGGCATCCAGACGCACGCCGCCGCGCATATCCGCTCCCGGATGTATCATGATCATATTCGAACCCATTTCCGAGATTTGTTTGCGGATGCTGCGTTTCGAGCCTTGGCCGATGGCCAGCATGGCAATAACCGAGGCCACGCCGATGATGATGCCGAGAGCCGTCAAAAAAGAACGTAGCTTATTGGAAGCAATGGCCTTGAGGGCTATTTTGAAAAGATTGGTCGTATTCATGTATTCCTTTGTTTAATCGTCTTGCGGAAGCGGAAGCTGTGCCAAGGCCTCTGCGGCAGACAGTATGTTGGAGTTCAGGGTGTCTTCCCGTATCAATCCGTCGCGCAATGTGATATTGCGGCTGCTGTATTGGGCTATCTCCGGGTTGTGCGTCACGAAAATGATGGTACGTCCCATGGCATGAAGTTTTTGGAACAATACCAGAATCTCGAAAGAGGTACGTGTATCCAGATTACCGGTCGCCTCATCGGCCAAGAGTACGGCCGGGTCGTTGACTAAAGCCCGGGCGATGGCCACACGCTGCATTTGTCCGCCCGACATTTGGTTGGACTTATGATAGAGCCGGTTGCCCAACCCTACCATTTCGAGTGCCTTGACAGCCCGTTCTTTCCGCTCTTTGGCCGAGACGGACGAATTGTACATGAGGGGGAGTTCCACATTCTCTACAGCCGTCGTTTTGGGCAGCAAATTATAGTTTTGGAATACGAAACCGATTTTCCGGTTGCGCAGGACAGCCCGGTCGCGGCGTTTCATGGTGCGGACGTGTACGCCGTCCAATATATATTCTCCCGAAGTGGGCGTATCCAAACAACCTAATTGGTTCAGCAACGTAGATTTGCCGGAACCGGACGTTCCCATGATGGTGACAAATTCCCCTTCGTGAATCTTGAACGACACTCCCCGCAGGGCATGTACCACTTCATCGCCCACGATAAAGTTCCGTTTCACATTCTGTAGCTCTATGACTACTTTTTTCTGTTCGTTTCCTTCCATGATAATGGACTTTTAACCCGGGTTATTTCTTTTCTTTCTTTTTGGGACGTGGCATGAACGGGTTGGTCTCTTCTTCCTGCGGCCCTTCCGGTGCCTTTATTTCCGTCATGGACATTACGACTTGCGTTCCTTGCTTGATGCCTCCCAGGATTTCGGTCCGAATGCCGTCTGTCGCTCCTATGTTTACCTTGTGGGCCGTCAGTGTATTTCCTTCACGCGTCCAAAGCTTGTTTTTGCCGTCCGTGTCTACGATTTTATACGCTTTGCCCAGTACTTCTTTGGTCGGGGTGAAGCGTAAGGCTTTGGCCTTTACACTCAGTACATTTGTACGTTCCAGTGTGCTGACCGATACGTTGGCTGTCAGTCCGGGTTTCAGTTTGAGGTCGTTGTTCGGTGCGGAAATGACAACTTCGTAAGTGATGACGTTGTCTGTCTCCGTGGCTTCTTGTCTCACTTGTGTCACTTGCCCGTGGAAAGTGTCGTTGGGGTATGCGTCTACGGTAAACGTGACGTTTTGTCCCTCTCTTACACTCCCGATATCTGCTTCGTCGATGTCGGCAATGACACGCATGTCGGTCAAGTCTTTGGCGATGGTGAAAAGGGTAGGTGTCTCGAAACTGGCAGCCACGGTTTGTCCTTCTTCCACTTCCTTGCTCAACACGATACCGTCGATGGGCGAGGTGATAGTGGCATAGCCGATATTGGTTTCGGCCTTCTTCACGCTTTCTTTCGTAGTGTTGTAAGTTTCCAAAGCCTTGCGGTAGTCCAGATAGGCCACTTCGTAATCGTTCCGGCTCACGAGTCCCTTTTCGTTCAGCGTTTTATAGCGTTTGTAATTGGCCGTCTGGTAGTCCAGTTCGCTTTTGGCACTCGCCAGATTGGCCCGGGCGCTGTTCAATTCACTGTTGAGGGTCGTTTTGTCCAATTCCGCAATGACTTGCCCTTTTTTCACGAGGCTGTTATAGTCCACATATATGTTGCTGATGATGCCGGAGACCTGTGTACCGACTTCTACCTCCGTTACAGGTTCGATGGTTCCTGTGGCGGTCACGCTGTTACGGATGGTATCCGGTTGTACGTCGGTCATTTCAAACTCCACGGGCACACTCTTCTTGGGCCATGCGATTATGGCAATGATTGTTGCGATAGCCACAATGGCAACCGTGATGATAACTTTCTTTTTTTTCATATGGCGTCTGTTATGTTTTTAAAGGTTGATACTTTCTCCTTGATAGAATTTGAGGAGTTGGATATGGAGTAGGGTATTGTATTTGCTTTGCAGGCGGTCTTGTTGCGCGCTCATCAGCTCGTCTCGTCCGTTCATGAGCTCCACGATGTTTTTCAGGCCGTTTTTGAACTGCTCGTCCAACAGTTCGTAACTGGTCTGTGCACTTTTGAGTTTGGCATTGGCTGCTACATATTTCTGTTGGTTGCTGTATGCGTTGAGCCAATACTCTTCTACGGTACTGTACAGTTTCTTCTGTTGGTCCTGCAACTGTAGTTCACTGTCCATTTTGTTCTGCTTGGCTTTTTGCACGTTGGTTTTGTTTCGTTTGTTGTCGAAAATAGGGATGGACAGCGTCACACCGGCCGAGGCACTCAGGTTCTGTCTCATTTGTTCCCCTGCCGACTCACGGCTACCGGAATAGTGGCTGTCGCCGATACCGGCCGTCAGCGAGATGGAGGGGTAATATCCAGCTTTGGCAATGTCGATGTCCAAATCGGCGGCATCGATGCTCAACCGGCTGCTTTGGATTTCCGGACGCAGGTTTAATGCTTTCTGGTACACTTCGTTGACACTGGGGATAAGTTGCATCGTTGCTTCATCATTTGTTCCTATACCGGAGATGTCGAACTTACGGTCGTCAGTGATTTCCAACAGTTCTTTCAACTGCCGTTTGTAGTTGTCGATTTGGGTTTGGGTAGCCACGCAGTCGTATTGTGCACTGGCGGCTTGCGATTCCAGTTGGGCAAGGTCGGCTTTAGAAATTTGCCCTTGCTCATACATCTCCTTTCCGCGTCCAAACTGGCTTTTCGCCGTTTCTTCCATGGCTTTGTTTACGTCCAAGGCATCTTTGGAATAGAGGATTTGCACGTACAACTGGGCTATCTGTTCCTGGATGCTGTTGGCTGTGGTCTGTGTGGCCAAGGCCGAGATTTGGTTTTGTAGCTTTTGCGCCTTGATGTTTTTGCGGTTGGCTCCTCCGTCCCATACGGTCCACGAGGCGTTGAGGCCATAGTTGCCGTTTTCCGTCAATTTGTTAGAGGAACTGTTGGCGATACCATTGGCTACGATACTGGTCTCCGACTTTTGCAGCGGCCGGTAGTCTATGGCTTGTGTGGTACTGAAAGACAAGCTGGGGAACAGTTCGGCCTTCTTTTGAAGCAGGTCGGCAGCACCCTGTTCTTCCGTAATTTTGTTTTGCTTTAATTGAATGTTATGGGCGATGGCATAGTCGATACATTCTTGCAGTGACCATCGGGTCGAGTCTTGTCCGGCGACGGCCAGAGCCTGAAACAGGCACGCGGCATACATCAAATAATTCTTGTAACTCATGAAGTTCATCTTTTTAACTATACAAAAGTACAAAGAATAAAGATGGGGAGGAAATAAATTGTACTATGAGGGATTTTTTTTCGACTGAATCGCTGAATATATCTACTAAAAAGAGTATATTTGAAATTTGAAAGATAACCATAAAACGTGATAGGATTATGTTCTCAGGAATTGTAGAAGAATGTGCCCGGGTCACCGGGATTGTGAAAGAGCAGGAGAATGTGCATTTTACTTTGCAATGTTCTTTTGTGGACGAACTGAAGATAGACCAGAGTGTGGCTCATAACGGCGTGTGCCTTACGGTGGTCCGCATTCAGGACGGTTGTTACACGGTGACGGCGATGAAGGAGACGCTCGACCGTTCGAATCTCGGTCTTTTGAAAGTGGGCGACGAGGTAAATGTGGAACGTTCCATGATGATGAACGGACGGTTGGACGGGCATATCGTGCAGGGGCACGTGGACTGTACGGCCGAGTGTGTGTCGGTTGAGGATGCCGAAGGCAGTTATGTCTATACTTTCCGCCATGCTTTTGATGCCGGGATGGTGAAGAGGGGCTATTTTTGTGTGGATAAAGGTTCGGTGACCGTCAACGGCGTGAGCCTCACGGTATGCCATCCCACAAAAGATACTTTTCAGATTTGCATAATTCCTTATACGTATGAGCATACCAATTTCCATTCTTTGAAACCGGGTTCTGTGGTCAACCTTGAATTCGATATCATCGGCAAGTATCTGAGCCGCATGACGAACCTGCTCGAAGAATAGGACGGTCGGCTTTTGTTTTGTATCGGTCGTAAAAGCCGTATGACGCCCATTCTCGCTCAAATATCTTTGAGCAGGATGGGTTTCTCCTTATTTATATATCGCGCGCGTAGTTCGCGTATGGTTTCCCATTCCGTATTGTTCCGGTGGATGGCTGCCGGAGTAAATTTGTCTCCGTAATTGTCTATCCGTTCCAACAGCAGGTTTACAGTCAGATGGTTGATGTCTTCGGCCGGGGCAAAGCGCACGGCGGCATCTTCGTTCGTTCTGTCGAAAACCAACAGGTGCATCCGGTTCAGTTCGTGGGTCAGGCGGCCGACCACTCCCGACGGGAGGTTCGTTTCTACCGAAAGCCCCTTCACGGTGTAGCCCTCCATACCCTTTTCAAATCGTTTGCACACTTTCGACATGATGAGGATGAGCAGCACGTCGTGGTAGCTGCGACTTATCTTATGGATGTCTTTGATGTAGTAATAGCTTCTCAGGTTTTGGTTGGCGTAAGAAAGTTGGGCGCCGAAAAGACAGATAATCCATGAGAAATTGACCCACAGCATGAACATGGGCAAGGCTGCGAAAGACCCGTAAATGGCATTGTAACTGGACACCCATATCTGGGAATGGATGTAGAAATATTGAAGGAACTGGAACGCCGTGCCGGCGATGAAACCCGGAAGGATGGCATTCCGGAAACGGATGTCCGTATTGGGCATGTACATGTAGAGGGCTGTGAAGAGCAGACCGCTCAGGGCATACGGAGACAGTTTGATGAGAATTTTCACCGTCGTGCTGAGCACCATGAAATTCGGATAGTCTTGTGCGATGGTAGCCAGGAATATGGAAAGGCCGCTGCTGATGATGATCAGGATGGGCAGAAGGAGGAAGACGCTGATATAGTCCGTTATCTGACGGTAAATGGACCGTTGGTTTTTCACGTTCCAGATGCTGTTCAGGGCGATTTCGATGTTGGCGGTCAGTTGGACGACGGTGTACAACAATAAAAGCAGGCCGAAACCGATGAAGATTCCGCTTTGCGTATGCTCGAGGTATGAATTGATGAAATTGAGCACCATGTCGGCAAACTGTTGGTTGACGCTCAGGTTGCTTTTGATTTTCTCTTCGATGATGGAACCGTATCCCAATCCCCGGCCGATGGCGAAAATGATGGCCAGGATGGGTACGGTGGCCAGTATGGTGGAGTAGGTCAGGGCCGAAGCGTGGCTGTTCAGATGCTTGGACAGGTAGCATTCAGCCGTGAGCACCAATTTGCGGAGGGCGTTGAATGCATATTTTTTGACCGGTGAAAACTTTTCTTCATTGATGAACCATATTTTGTGCGTGAAGAAGAATTCCAGTTGATGTATGTTGTACGGCATAGGCTTTTCATGTTAAAAGGTGATGAAAAAAGAAAAAGCAGTCGGCCTGTAAGCCGGGTTCTGTACCTCGTATGAAACGAAGTGCTTGCCATTTATCCACGCCTTGCGTCACCGTAAGGCTCTATCGTTCTACCCTCCGGCTCGGGCGGGCCGCCCTCTCTTGTGGCGCCGGTATACGCGAACTTTCAACTTCCAGAATGCACGGCCCGGATGTCGCCATCCGGCCGGTGGGCTCTTACCCCGCCTTCTCACCCTTACCGTCCTTGCGGCCGGCGGTTCTTTTCTTCTGCACGCTCTAACCCTCGCGGATTACTTCCCGTTAAGAAGTGGAATGCCCTGTGTTGCCCGGACTTTCCTCTCCCGGCCGAAACCGGCAGCGGCAAGCCGGCCTACTGCTTTGATGTCACAAAAGTACTTCTTTTTTTCGAGCTGACAAAATGCAGGTCAACGAATGTAAAAATGTTGGTGTCCGATTTTAATCGCTGTTAATGGGAAAGATTTCTCTGTTAAAAGATAGCAAAAAGGAAACTGAAAGGATACATTGCAAGTCCTTTGGCGTTACTTTTGTGCAAGTTTATTACGAAAAGAATCATTTAGTATGAACAATATGACAACAGAAACAATGAAAGAGACAACAAGAAAGGTATTGGGAACAGCCGCCCTTTTCATAGGCAGCTTTTGTGTGATGGGATGTGTGGAGACACCGGTTAAGGCACAGCCTTCGGCCGCCCCTTCCGGATTAGTGGATTTGACCCAGGCTGCGGAGACGTCCGTCAACGCAGTGGTATATATCAAGGTGACGACGAACAGTAAGACGAAGACCGTGGATGTGCAGGATCCGTTCTCCGACTTCTTCGGTGATTTCTTCGGATTCGGGGGCGGAGGCCGCCAACAGCGGCAAATACAGACTCCGAAACGTGAAGGTTCAGGTTCGGGAGTGATTATTTCTTCCGACGGTTATATCGTGACCAACAACCACGTGGTGAGCGAGGCGGACGAATTGTTGGTGAAGCTGAACGACAACCGCGAATTCAAGGGACGCATTATCGGTACGGACGAGCAGACCGATTTGGCTTTGATTAAGATAGAAGGAAAGGACTTTCCGACGTTGCCTATCGGCAATTCCGATGACTTGAAGTTGGGAGAGTGGGTCTTGGCCGTGGGCAATCCCTTCAACCTGACTTCTACGGTGACGGCCGGTATCGTCAGTGCAAAGGCCCGTTCGATGGGTGCCAATTCCATAGAAAGCTTCATCCAGACGGATGCCGCCATCAACCGTGGTAATTCCGGCGGCGCGTTGGTCAATGCGCGTGGCGAGTTGGTGGGCATCAATGCGATGATTTATTCCCAGACGGGTTCTTACACCGGTTATGGTTTTGCCATCCCGACGACCATCATGAACAAGGTTGTGGCCGACTTGAAGGAATTCGGTGTCGTACAACGTGCCCAATTAGGCGTGATGGGTAATGATGTGACTCGGTACATCGATGACGAGAAATCCAAGGGCAATGATGTAGATTTGGGTACGGTAAACGGTGTTTATGTGGCCGAAGTGCAGGACAACTCCACAGCTTCCGAGGCCGGGTTGCGCAAGGGCGACGTGGTCATTGCTGTCAACGGTAAGGATGTAAAGAAGATGGCCGAGTTGCAGGAAGCCATCAGTACGATGCGTCCGGGCGACAAGGTGAAAATCACTTATATGCGTAACAAGAAGAAAGATACGGTGACAGCCGTGTTGCGCAACGCGCAAGGCAACACCAAGGTGTTGGAGCAAATGGATATGGACCAGTTCGGGGCAGCCTTGAAGCCTTTGGACAGCGAGACCAAACGCCAGTTGAACTTGCCGAACGGTTTGGAGGTCGTAGCCGTGAAGAAAGGCAAAATGGCGGATGCCGGAGTAGAGAAAGGTTGGATTATCCTGCAAGTGAACGACAGGCCTATGAACACGATGGAAGATTTTGAAGAGGCTGTAAAAGAAGCCAACCGTTCTTCCGACCGTATCCTGTGGATTCGTGCCGTGACGCAAAGCGGACGGTTGAGAAGCGCAGTGGTGGAATTGGATGAGAAATAAACGGTGACGGACTGACAGGCTTGGCTTGAAAGTCTGCCATCTTAGACAGAAGAACATAAGGACAAAGGAAGTTTGCGCCAGCAAGAAAATATCTGTTCTTATGTTCTTCTGTCTTGTTTTTATCTTTTTGACAATATGTCAACCTGCCTTTTGCGAGATTCGGCTATTCGTGAGCCGTGGCGGACGTGCACGGAAATACGCGAATCTCGTGCATTGTGTCGGGAGCAACGTGTAAGCGTTTCATGCCTTCTTTGTGCCATGGTGCCGGGACGAAAGGCCGCTCTTGCCGCAAGCGGAAAGGGGGAGTGTAAGTTCGGAGCGTGTCCGGCCTGTCGTTTTGACATCTTTCTTTTGGTGACGGGAACGTGCCAAATAGAGAAAAAACGGGCTTCAAAAGCTTGTCCGGACTTCATTTTCAAGAAGGTTTTCGGCCGATAAGCGGAGGTCGTCTCCAAAATCTGCGGAGAAAAAAATTGTTTTCTCAGCCGAATGATTTTTCGTTCGCCTGAGATTGACTCGTGTTTTTGCTTAAAAAAACAAAACAACGGGCTTGAAGTGTGAAAAGATGTATTTGATTTAATTCTAAAATGTGCGGGACGCGTGGTTTTTCATCCCGGAAAAATGGATAAAGGCTTTCGTTTTGTCAGTAAAAATGTGTAAAGGATGGCAGGATGAAAGTTTTGTTCCTGTCGCGTCAAAGACTTACGGGAATCCGGAGTGAAGAATGTAAGAGAGAAACAGGTTGCTTCGGTTTGATGTTTTGTATATATTTGTAAGTCACTTTATAATGGGTCGTTATGAGGAAGATTGGTAAGATGGTATCGGGGGCGGCTGTGCTGTTGATGTTGGCGGCGGCATGCGGGGGAAAGGAAGGACGTGGTGCGGATTTTTCGGAAGGGAAGAATCGCGATATAGAGGTGATAGACATCGACAAGGCCAAGCGAGAGAAAGCTTTGCTGTATTCTTCCATATTGGAAGAGCCGGACGTGATAGTCTTGGAAACCAAGCCGGAATGTATTATTCAGGACGTTTCTGCCATAGATATATATGAAGGTAATATCTATATTTTGGATGATGAAGTGCCTGCCTTGTACGTATTCCGGCGAGACGGTACTTTTTTAAGGCGGATAGGCCACCAAGGCCGGGGGCACGGGGAATACCGTGAGCCTTCGGATTTTTCCATAGACCGCGAAAACGGTATCTTATACCTTTGGGACGGGGCTTTGTGCATGGCGCATAAATACAGTCTGCGAACCTATGAATATCTCTCTTCGGTAAGGACGAAGCGGAGCGGCTATCAGAGTTTTTGCATGCAGTATATCGGCGGCAAGTTGTACGTGAACCGGACATCGTTGGATGCGGATGCCGGGAATTACCTGTTGATGGAAATAGACGAGAAGACGGGAGTGCAGACCGATTCCTGCCTGAAGGCTGACGATTACAACCGGGGGTGGAATTTTGCTTTGAGATTACCTTTTAGTTTCTTTTACTCCAAAAATACGGATGCGCCTAAGTATGTGGAAATGTTTTCCGATACGATTGTGGCTGTCACAAAAGAGGGAATCAAGCCGTATTGTGTAGTGAAAAGTGAGGATTTTGTTTCAAAGAAACGGATGAAAAAACTTATCAGGGACTGCGGTCCGGGGGAAGAGTTTAATTATAATGTCTCCGATTTGCATGAGGAGGATTGTATATTCTGCATTTCCCGCTTTGTGGAGTTGGATGGAATGCTATCGTTCCAATATATGAAGGGAGGGGACAGGCGTTATCTCCTTCACGATTTGAATACGAAAGAGACTTGGGTGGCGCCATCCTTTAAGGAGGACTATCTCTTCGAGAACAACAATATTCCCTTAGACATGTGTTACAGCGATGAGGAAGGCGTCCTGTCCGTCCTGCGCGTAGATTTTATTCCCTATTTTATCAAGAATGTCATCGACAAAGGGCGTTTGAATCCGAAAATCGACGAGTATGAAAAACTGATGGGGATAAAGGAAGATTCCAATCCGGTGTTGTTCTTTCACAAGTACAAATCAAGGAGCAAATGAACGGGTCGCGGTGCTCCGGACGGACAGAAGGTCGGGTTTCGGGCTTGGTTAAAGCGGAAATCCGGGCAGGCCGATTAATATTTATGCAAATATTTACGGCTTAATCCGGATTTTTTTGGTAACTTTGTGCGTTTAATATGTAGTAGGAGAATGAGACAGTTAAAGATTACCAAAAGTATCACCAATCGTGAGAGCGCTTCGCTTGACAAGTATTTGCAGGAAATCGGCCGTGAGGATCTGATTACGGTAGAAGAAGAAGTGGAATTGGCACAGCGCATTCGCAAAGGTGATCGTGTAGCACTCGAAAAACTGACACGTGCCAATCTGCGTTTCGTGGTTTCAGTGGCCAAACAGTATCAGAACCAAGGACTGAGTTTGCCGGACTTGATCAATGAGGGCAACTTGGGCTTGATAAAAGCTGCTGAGAAGTTCGACGAAACCCGCGGATTCAAGTTCATCAGTTACGCGGTGTGGTGGATTCGCCAGTCCATTCTTCAGGCTTTGGCGGAGCAGAGCCGTATCGTACGTTTGCCCTTGAACCAGGTAGGTTCACTGAATAAGATAAGTAAGGCATTCAGCAAGTTCGAGCAGGAGAATGAGCGCCGTCCGAGTCCGGAGGAGCTTGCCGACGAGCTGGAGATTCCGGTAGACAAGATTTCCGATACCTTGAAGGTGAGCGGACGCCATATTTCGGTGGATGCCCCGTTTGTGGAAGGAGAGGACAACAGTTTGTTGGACGTGTTGGTCAATGACGATTCTCCGATGGCGGACCGTACGTTGGTCAACGAGTCTCTCTCGCGTGAGATTGACCGTGCGTTGTCCACGCTTTCCGAACGCGAAAAGGAAATCATCCAAATGTTTTTCGGTATCAACCACCAGGAAATGACGTTGGAGGAAATCGGCGACAAATTCAATCTTACGCGTGAGCGCGTGCGTCAAATCAAGGAGAAAGCTATCCGGCGTTTGCGTCAGAACACGAAGAGTAAATTATTGAAGTCTTATCTCGGCTGATGCCGTGCGGAAGGGGTGGAATGATGGACTTGAACTTTAAACATTGGGGGCTGTTGGCCTGCTTGTTGGGGCTTGTAGGGATGTCTTTATCCGCGAAGGTGGAGCGGACTACGGTGTATATCTTCGGATTTTCGGCGTCTTTTACGGATTCGGTGGCATACATTACGGATGTCCAGCAATTGGATAGTGCTTACATCGAGACGAAGTATGATTTCCTGATGGACCGTGTGGTATACAGCGACCAGTTGCAGACCTATCTGGAAGCGGTAAAGCAAATGCCGAATTCTACATGCACAGTCTTTTTCCATACGAAAAAGAACAAGCTGATGGAAGAATATAATAAGATAAGGAAGCGTTATGGCGGCGATGAAAGTGTGATGTTGAAAGAGCTGACAGACGGAGGCTTTAAGTTCCAATCGCCTGTTTACGAGACACCGGTCAAAGTCACGCCTGAGCCGGAATCTAAGGCGACGAAAAAAGAAAAGAAGCGGAAAGCTTCCAAGGATAAGCAGGAAAAATAGAAACAGATGGAATACCAGTATAATATTGCGGGGCATCTGTGCCGGATTGTTTTCTGCGATGCAGGAAATGACAGCAGTTCGTTGCCTTCTTTTTCGCCATTCGAGAGCGAAGAAGAAGGCAATTTGTTATTTTGCCTCTCGGTGGATGATGCTTTTCGTTGGCCGGTGACGGGAGAAGAAGTCGGACAGTTCGATTGCGGTGGCAACAACTTCGGGGTTTACCGCCTGTCGGACGGGAGTTATCAATTTGAAATCTGCGATGAAAAGAAAGCCTTGTGTTGCTATTTGCAGGCTAACGCCGATTTTTCGGATTGTACGGCTGCTTTGGTGGCAGAGAGCGATGCCGGGCGTAGGTTCGGGTTGAACAATGCCCTCATGTTGGTGTATGCCTTTGCTTCCGCACCGTATGCCACGTTGCTGATGCATGCTTCCGTAATCCGCAATGACGGCCGGGGGTATTTGTTTTTAGGTAAGAGCGGGACGGGGAAGAGTACGCATACACGGTTGTGGTTGAGCCACATCCCGGGCTCCGACCTGATGAACGATGACAATCCGGTGGTGAGAGTGGTGGAGGGGACGGTCTATGTCTACGGTTCTCCCTGGAGCGGGAAAACACCTTGTTACCGCCGGGTGTCTGCGCCGGTGGGAGCTTTTGTACAGTTGCGGCAATGTCCGGAAAACACGATTCGGAAAGAGAGCGTATTGGAAAGTTTTGCCTCGCTCTTGCCGTCCGTATCGACCATGAAATGGGATCGCCGTATTCATTCGGCGCATTGCGACACCATTTCGGACATCATCCGCCTTTCGCCGATATACCTTTTAGGATGCAGGCCGGATGAAGAAGCGGCCAGACTGAGTTTTCATACATTGACGGGACGATGAACAAGAGGGAGAATATGGACGAAATGGCGGTACGCCGGATGGAAGTCCCTAATGCCGTGTTGTTGGGACAGGTGAAAGAAGCTATCCGTGAGGGGCATACGGCGACTATCAATGTAAAAGGTTACAGTATGCGTCCCTTTTTGGAACATTGCAGGGATAAGGTACGTTTGGCATCGTTCACGGATTTGAAAGTGGGCGATGCCGTGTTGGCCGAATTTTCGCCGGATAAATATGTCTTGCATCGTATCATAGAGATTGACGGAGATGTCGTGGTGATGATGGGGGACGGTAACCTGAGGCACAAAGAGATTTGTTGCAAGGAGGATATAGTCGGGATTGTCACGCACTATATCCGGCGGGGCAAGACGATACCGGCATCCGACCCGTGCCTGCAACGTCGCGTGCGGATGTGGCACAAGCTTCTGCCTGTGCGCCGTTATCTGTTATACATATATAGGATTAATCTTAAATTATCAAATTGGCTAAAATGAGAATCAAGGATGGTTTTGAACTGCGTGAGATTTGTGGGGAACATGTGATTCTGTCGCATGGGATGGACAATATTGATTTCAGCAAGATTATTTCGCTGAATGAAACAGCGGCTTTCTTGTGGAAAGAGGCTGTGGGAAAAGAAGAAATCAGCGAAGAAGAACTGACGGCCACCTTGTTGGAGGCGTATGAGGTGGACGAGGAGACGGCTCGTAAGGACGTGGCGCAGGTGCTTGCCAAATGGAGAGAAATCGGGCTGTTGGCCTAATCGGACGGAGCTATGGATATAGAACAAATCAGGGCATACTGCCTCAGTAAGCCTCATGCCACGGAAGATTTCCCTTTCGATGAAACCACGCTGGTCTTTCGGGTCATGAATAAGATTTTTGCCAGTATCGGTTTGGACAATGTGGATTGGTTTTGCCTGAAGTGCGATCCGGAGTATGCCATAGAGTTGCGTGAGCATTACACGGGGATTACGGGGGCATGGCATTGGAACAAGAAATATTGGAATCAGATTGCCATTACGCATGGCGACGTGCCCGATGCCTTGATACGTAGCCTGATAGACCATTCGTACAATGAGGTGGTAAAGAAGTTGCCCCGCAAGCTTCGTGACCAGTTGAAGGAGGAGGAATAACGGACTTATTCCTCCTTGTGGTCTTCACCTTTCAGTATGGGGAGTTGCCAATGGTATTTTACGGCCAACGTACGGATGGATATGACGATGATGGCGGAAAGGATGGCATTGACTTCGGCCTGAAGTCCCACAGAATAACCTATAATATAAACGATACCGCCGGCAATGCAGGCCATGGCATAAATGTCTTTGCGGAAAACGAGCGGTACTTCGTTAATCAGTATGTCCCGGATGACACCACCGGCGGCTCCTGTCACGCAACCCATGATAACGGCTGTCCAGACAGGGTATCCCATGTTCAGTGTCTTTTCCAACCCCGTGATATTGAATAAGGCCAGACCGATGGTATCGAAGATAAACCAGGTGCTTTGTTGCCGTATGATTTTCTTTCCGAACAATATAACATAAAGTAGGGAAAGGCCGCAACAGATGATATACACGGGATTCGTCATCCAGAACGGAGGAATGCCCAGCATGATGTCGCGTATCGTACCGCCACCGACTGCCGTGGCCGTGCCTACGATATAAGCTCCGAACCAGTCGAACTGTTTGGCCGAAGCCAGACGGATACCCGAGATGGCAAATGCCATAGTTCCGATAAACTCTATCACGACGAAAGAGACCGGAAGCCGGAGGGTGGTCCCCATGACTTGCAGGAGGTGCAGGAGATTTTCGGTCATGGGTTCACGACGTTTTGCGGTTTTCCTTCAAGGAATACGCGGATGTTTCGTTCGCAGATGTCCATGAGCCTCAGGCGGGCTTCCCGTGTGGCCCAAGCGATATGCGGAGTGAGATAGGCATTAGGAGCCGAAAGCAGGGGATGGTCTGCCGAAGGCGGTTCGGTGCTTGTCACGTCTGCACCGTATGCGGCAAGGATATTGTTTCTCAGGGCTTCGGCTACCGCCTCTTCGTCCACTAACGGGCCGCGTCCGGTATTGATAAGGATGGCTCCCGGTTTCATAAGCGCCAAAGTGTGCGGGCTCACCAAATGGTGAGTCTCCGGGGTGAGCGGACAGTTCAGGCTGATGACATCGCACGCGGAGAACAGCTCTTCCATTGTGGACTTCCGGATGTCGGTACCCAACTGAAGAGGGCTTTTGGAGGTGCAGGCATATACTTCCATGCCGAAAGCCAAGGCTATGCGTGCGGTAGCCATGCCGGTATGTCCGAGTCCCACGATACCCATTTTCTTACCGGACAGTTCCATGAGGGGCGTGTCCCAATAGCAAAAGTCCGGATTGCAGCTCCAACGTCCTTTGCGGTTTTCTTCGGCATAATGTTCCACGCGGTTGGTAATGGCCAACAGGAGGGCGAAGACCATTTGGGCTACCGAACGGGTACTGTATGCCGGGATGTTGCAAACGGGAATCCCGTGTTTGCGGGCAGCTTCGATGTCTACCACGTTGTAGCCCGTAGCCAATATGCCGATATATTTCAGATCCGGCAAACGGTCGATGTGTTCGGCTGTGATGAGGGTTTTGTTCGTTAGTAAGATATCCGCTCCTTCGGCGTGTGCATAAAATTCTTCGGCCGAAGTCCGTGGAAACACTGTCAGTTCTCCTAATTGTGCGATAGGCTCCCAGGAAAGGTCGCCGGGGTTTAAGCCATAGCCGTCTAATACTGTTATTTTCATAGGTTTCTGTTTTATTTTCCGTTAATCTTGAAATTCATGCGGCGGTAACCGACCAGTTTGTCATAACGCCCTCCGTTAGGACGATGGTATACCAAGATGATGTATTCGTTTTCCGTCTCATAAAAGTTCCCGTCCGTCCGTCCGCTGTTTCCTTGGGTTTCACCGTCCGGCACGAAGAGATAATTATAATTGTAATATCCTTGTTTCAGGAGAGCGGTGGCTTCGTAGGCTTGTGTTTCCCGGTTGTATGTCATGCGGTATTCGGGGATGAAGCGGTTGTAAGTCCATTCGCCGTTCAGGTAGACTTCTCCGCCGGGCAGTTGAGGACTTTTCAAGGTGAAATGCGTGAATACATAGTCGCAAGTGGTGGCCACGTCTTCGTCATCGCTGTTGCGGATGATAAAGGCACCGTTTTGGTCTTCGTCATACAGATAATTCCGGGCGGTTTGATTGGGATAGAGTGTGGCGTGGTAATACGGGTCGAACCATTCCATTCTGTCTACGTTCAGTGTAGGGATATGTACGTCCAGAATCTCAAATTTGTGGTATTCGTTGCCGGCCGGGAAAATCAGTTGGCGGTTGTGCGTGAATTCAATCTTATTGGCCGCCTGGATGTTGGGCTTGGAATTGACCACACAGTTATCCCACCGGCGGTTTTGCATTACTACGGTTTTCAGTTCACGATGCGGGTCGATGACTTTTACCAGTCCGTAGTTGACGGAGAAATCCACTTGCTGGTGGGATTTGTTGAAGTCTATGTCCGTATTGGTACTGACGGTAGCTCCTATTCCTACGCCCGGTTCCACCAGACTGAAACAGGCCGTAAGGACGGGTACAGGTTCGTCGCCCTCGTCGTTGTAGACCGTGAGTTTATAGTTGCCGGACAACTTGAGCGAAATGTTTTCGTTCGGAATCCGTAGCGAGTAATGGGTGTAAAGCACGGTCGTATTGAAGCTTTTCTCGTAGTCTTCTATCGGTTCCCCGTTGAACCCGTTCATGTAATCGGATTCAAAGATTTCTGTCGATGGAGACCAGTCTGCATTACAATGTTCCACCTTATATATATAACGGTGGTATTCGTGTGAGAACTCGTCGAAACCGATTTCCAGATGATTCCCTCCCCCCAAGTTCATGATGGGAGGCAGCAACGGGTCATCGTTTACTACCACTTGCAGAGTGTGCAGTTGACGGTCCAGGATTTCATGCCGTTGTGCAGTTATTGCCGATGCACAACATAGCAGGCTTAAGAGTACGGTTATCTTTTTCATACTGCAAAATTACGCTTTTTTTCGGATGCCTTATCAAGTTTTTATCTTAACTTTGTCTGCAACCTTTTAAAATGATATGATGTCACATCGAATGTTAGGACTGTTTGTCGGAGGGGCGATGATGTGTCCTTTAAGTCTGTCGGCACTGACTTATACGAAAGCGGATTCGTTGAAAGTGGTACAACTCCTTGATGTCGGGAAAAAACAAACGAGAGGAACAGACCTGACTTTGTTTTTTGCGGAGCAATTCATCGGGGTGCCTTACGTGGCTTCCACTCTCGAAGTAAATCCGGATGAAGAATTGGTCGTCAACTTACGTCAGTTGGACTGTACGACGTTGGTCGAGAATGTGGTGGCCTTGACTTTGACCGTGAGAGAAGAGCATCCCACATTTGTTTCTTTTTGCCGGAATCTGGAAAAAATACGTTACAGCGGAGGACAGTTGAACGGCTATTCTTCCCGTAACCATTATTTTAGCGAATGGATAGCGAGTAACGAAAGTCTGGGCGTCGTGAAGGAAATAAAAGGAGAAAAAGGTAAGGGATACCGGCCTTTTATTGCCGTACAACGTCTGCGTTTGGATTATATGAGTACGCATCCCGATGCATATCCGATGTTGAAAGGAAGGGCAGGCGAGATAAGCCGTATCCGCAGAAATGAACAAAAATTGGCAAATGTTTCAGTGAGGTACATACCTTTGTCGTTGTTGGATAAGGGAAAGGATGTATTGGGAACGATTCACGACGGTGACATTTTAGCTATCGTGACCCGAAAGAAAGGGCTGGATACCTCGCATTTGGGATTTGCCGTGTGGCAGAAAGGACACCTTCATCTGCTCAATGCTTCCAGTATCCATAAGAAAGTGGTGTTGGAACCCATGACACTGAGCGAGTACATGAAAAAACACCCCTCCCAATTAGGAGTGCGGGTGGTACGTGTCATTTGAACAGGTCGATATGTTTCATCTGCCGCATGATAGCCGTCTGCCGTTTCAACATGTACCGTGACGGATTTTTGGAACTGTATTTGAGCGGATTGGGTAATGTGGCGGCTATCAGCGCACAGTTGGCACGCGTGAGTTTCTCGGCAGGACGCCCGAAATGTTGTTGTGCCACAGCTTCGGCACCATATATGCCGTCGCCCATTTCGATGGAGTTCAGGTAGACTTCCATAATCCGTTGTTTGCTCCAGCATAATTCGATTAAAGCCGTGAAGTATGCCTCCAGTCCTTTTCTGACCCAAGAGGAAGTCGGCCATAAAAACACGTTTTTGGCAGTTTGCTGGCTGATGGTACTGCCTCCGCGCCGGCGTTTTCCCGCCATGCGCTCCTCTACGGCATTTTGGATTTCCACCACATCGAAACCGTGGTGTTGGAGAAACCGTTGGTCTTCGGAAGCCATGACGGCTACGGGCAAGTATTTGGACATTTCATCCAAAGGAACCCAATGGTGTTTCAACCTGATTTTTTCGCCTCGGCCGACCTGTTGTGCACAGCGGATGAACATGAGCGGGGTGACAGGTACGGGGACAAAGCGATAGAGAATAACAAAAAAGATTGTACTCCCGAAGAACGAGAGTACAATCCATTGAATCAGCTTCTGAATTCTTTTCATCTGTCTGATTAGTTGCCTGCCTGAGCTTGGGCTTCCTGAATCATTTTTTCACTGGCATACAAATAAACTTCCACACGACGGTTCTGCTCGCGTCCGGCAGCCGTACTGTTGTCAGCTACGGGGTCAGCTTCTCCCAAGCCTTCTACCGATGTTATCTGTGTCGGGGAAACTCCGCATTGTTTCAGGTAATTGGAAACAGAATTGGCCCGTTGTAACGACAGATCCATATTCTTTTGCACGCTTTGGGCGGCTGTGCTGTTTTTCCATCCTTGATTGTCGGTGTACCCTTTAATCGCCACGTCCATATCCTTGTTTACATTCAATACCGTGCTGGCAAATTTGGCCAATGAGGCGGTAGCATTGCTGCTTAAAGCCGAACTGCTGGTGTTGAACAGAATCCCGGAGTCGAATGTTACTTTCACCGCTTGCAGACCGTTAGCGTCGGTTACGCTTTCCACTTGCGCGTTTTCCACTTGTTGAGCCGCAGCTTTGGCTTTATCCATTTTCTTTCCGATCAATGCACCTACACCGGCGCCCACGGCTACGCCTACAGCAGCACCGATACCGGCTCCTTTACCTTTGTTGCTGGATGCCAAGGTTCCAATCAATGTACCCAAGGCTGCACCGCCGCCGGCGCCGATCAGCGACCCCTTGCCGGTATTGTTCATGTTTCCTCCACAACTGCTTAAAAGCATACCTGCACTCAGTACGAGTGCACAAAACTTCAATCCTTTCATAGTTATAACTTTTTTAAAATCTAAATCACAAGCAAAATTAGATATTTTCTGCCGAATAACCGCATGAAAAGGAAACTTTTTGCTAATTTTGCAAACTGTTTATAGATATTGATTATGGCTAAAGAACTTAAAGATTTGACCAAAAGAAGTGAGAACTATTCTTCATGGTATAACGAATTGGTGGTGAAAGCCGATTTGGCCGAACAGTCGGATGTAAGAGGATGTATGGTGATAAAGCCTTATGGTTATGCCATTTGGGAGAAGATGCAGCGTGTGTTGGATGATAAATTCAAGGAGACCGGCGTGCAAAACGCTTATTTCCCGCTGCTGATTCCTAAATCGTTTCTGAGTAAAGAAGCCGAACATGTGGAAGGATTTGCCAAGGAATGTGCCGTGGTGACGCACTATCGCTTGAAGACCAACGAGGACAAGACCGGTGTGGTGGTAGACCCGGCGGCCAAACTTGAAGAGGAGCTGATCATCCGTCCTACTTCCGAGACTATCATTTGGAATACTTATAAAAACTGGATTCAAAGCTACCGCGACCTGCCCATCCTTTGCAACCAATGGTGCAATGTGATGCGCTGGGAAATGCGTACCCGACTTTTCCTCCGTACGGCCGAGTTCTTGTGGCAAGAAGGACATACGGCACATGCCACGCGTGAAGAAGCCGAGGAACGTGCCAAACTGATGTTGAAAGTGTATGCCGATTTTGCCGAACAGTATATGGCCGTGCCCGTAGTGCAGGGCGTGAAAAGCGAGACAGAACGTTTTGCCGGTGCTTTGGACACTTATACCATCGAAGCCATGATGCAGGACGGGAAAGCTTTGCAGAGCGGCACGTCTCATTTCTTGGGGCAGAACTTCGGAAAGGCATTTAATGTGCAGTTTATCAATAAAGACAATAAGTTGGAATATGCCTGGGCTACTTCCTGGGGAGTATCCACCCGTTTGATGGGCGCACTCATCATGACGCATTCCGATGACAACGGTTTGGTATTGCCGCCGAAGCTGGCTCCCATTCAAGTGGTCATAGTTCCTATATATAAGAATGCGGAACAACTGAAAGCTATCGACGAGAAAGTGGAAGGCATCGTTGCACGCCTTCGTGCATTGGGTATTTCCGTGAAGTATGACAATGCCGACAACAAGCGTCCCGGCTTCAAGTTTGCCGATTATGAGCTGAAAGGTGTGCCGGTGCGTTTGGTCATGGGAGGGCGAGATTTGGAGAACAATACGGTAGAGGTCATGCGGCGCGACACGTTGGAGAAGGAAACCCGTACATGCGACGGCATCGAGGACTATGTGAAGACTTTGTTAGACGAAATACAAGATAACATTTACGCCAAGGCAAAATCCTATCGCGATGCACATATTTATGAATGCGACAACTACGAGGATTTCAAGGTGCGTGTGAAGGAAGGCGGTTTCTTCCTTTGTCATTGGGACGGGACAGCTGAGACGGAGGCGAAAATCAAGGAGGACACGCAAGCCACTATCCGTTGCGTGCCGTTTGAGTTCGAGCAGACTCCGGGTGTGGATATGGTGAGCGGGAAACCGGCTAAATGCCGTGTACTGATTGCCCGTTCGTATTAAGAGCGAGATTTTTTTGTTTTCATGGTTGTTGGTGGCCACGGACTTTTTCTCAAGGAAAGTTCGTGGCCACTCTTGTTTGCGTAGGTTTAACAGGTGATAATATTAGTTAAACGACGAGCTTTTCTCTTGGTTTTATACCGTTATTTCTTTCCGAATTTATACTTTTGCCTTGGTGTTAACAATAATGTTAAACATTAAAGTTGTTATGAGCAAGAAAGATAATACGGAACAAGCGATATTGCAGGCGGCCGAGACAGAGTTCTTGGACAAAGGCTTTGCACTGGCCAAAACTACTGAAATCGCAAAACAGGCGGGAGTGACGCACGCCATGTTGCATTATTACTATCGGACAAAAGAAAAACTGTTCGAGCGGGTTTTTCAAGAGAAAGTGGATTTGATGGCCCATTCCTTAGTGGCTACCTTGGACGACGGAAAGCCGTTTCTGAAACAAATGGAAGACTTGACAGGGGCTCACTTCGATTTTATAGCAGAAAACCCGAAGTTGCCGTTTTTTCTTCTGAACGAGATTCATCTGAATGAAAAGCGCAGGGAGCTTTATCTTCCGGTATTGTCGAGCGCGGTGCGGAACACGTTGCAAAATGTGGAAAGGCGGTTGGAACAAGCCGTGAAGCACGGCGAGGTACGTCCCATAAGGACGGCCGACCTGATGTTTTCCATCTTCTCGCTGAATGTAATGTCTTTTGTGGGACAGTCGCTTGTCCAACAGGCATTCGATTTAGGCCAGGAAGACGTGCGGCAGTTCATCTTGCAGCGCCGGGCAGAGAACATTGAAATGATATTAAGCAGACTTAGGAAATAAAGAAGGATATGAAACGGATTTTCGTATGGGCCGTAGGGATGTGCGCCGTTTGTGGGACGGTGTCGGCTCAACTGACTTTGGAAGAGTGTTACCGTGCAGCGCGGGAGAACTATCCTTTGGTGCGGCAGTTCGATTTGATTGAGCGTACAAAGGATTTCACTGTGGAGAATGCGGCGAAAGGCTATTTTCCCCAACTGAGTTTTTCGGGAAAGGCTTCATACCAGTCGGACGTGACGAAGATGCCCTTTAGCATTCCGGGAGTAGAGTTCGGTTTGGACAACGACCAGTACCAACTGGTATTGGAACTGAACCAGACGATCTGGGACGGAGGAGTCGTACGTAACCGTAAAGAGGAGGCCCGGGCCAAATCCGAGGTGCAGAAAGGACAACTGGAAGTAAACCTTTATGCGTTGAACGACCGGGTGAACCAATTATTCTTCGGCATGTTGCTCATAGACGCCCAGTTGGCACAGAACGCCTTGTTGCAAGCCCAGTTGGCACGCAACCATGGCCAGGTGAGTGCGTGCATGCAGCAAGGGGTGGCCAATCAGGCCGATTTGGATGCCGTAGCGGTGGAACAGTTGAATGCCCGGCAGACAGAGAGTGAGCTACGTGTCAATCGTAAAGCGTATGCCGAGGTGTTGGGACTGCTGACCGGTCGGAAAGGAATTGATGCGGAACGGTTGGCCAAGCCGTCCGTCACCGTGGAGCCGTTGGAAGAAAACCGTAGGCCGGAATTATCGCTTTACGAATCGCAGCGGCGGCAGTTGTCTGTGCAGGAGAAAGGTTTGACAGCCCGTTATATGCCCAAGTTGGGAGTATTCGCACAAGGGGCTTACGGTGACCCCGGACTGAATATGCTGAAGGGCGGATTCGAGCCTTATTATATAGCCGGTGTGCGGTTGAGTTGGAACATCAGCGACTTGTACACGCGGAAGAACGACAAAAGACTGTTGGCTGCAAGTCGCGACGACATCGACGTGCAAGAGGCGGTATTCCGGTTGAACAACCGGATGGAAACGGCGCAGCATTGGCGCACGGTGGAGAAAATAGATACCTTGATGAAGAATGACGATGAGTTGATAAGGTTACGCACCAATATCCGGAAGTCGGCCGAAGCCAAGGTCGAGAACGGCACGCTCACCGTGACGGAAATGTTGCGCGAAGTGACGGCCGAAGATCAGGCCAAGCAGACCAAGGCCTTGCACGAGATACAGCGCTTGCAAGCCTTATATGATATCAAATATACGATGAATCATTAAAAACAGAATGAATATGGACATTTGGAATAAGTTATGGCGGGGCGGGCTGGACAGTCCGGTCGCCGTAGGAAAGACAGTGTATGGATTCAAACGGGGAGCTCGGGACATTTGCGGCGTGGCCTTGTGGGGATTGCTTGCGGCGTGTAGCGGGACAGACACGGATTTCGACGCTACCGGAATCTTCGAATCCACGGAAGTCATCGTATCGTCCGAAGCCAACGGTAAAATCATGGCTTTGAATCTGGAAGAAGGTGATTTGTTGGAGCAGGGGCAGCAAGTGGGATATGTGGATTCCGTACAGCTTTACCTGAAGAAGTGCCAACTGGAAGCCCAAGTACGTTCCATCGGTAGCCGTAGGGCGGACGTGGCCAAGCAGGTGGCGGCCACTCGGGAACAGATCGCAAAGGCCGAACTGGAAAGAAAGCGCAGCCTGAATCTGTTGGCGCAGAATGCCGGTACGCAAAAGCAGGTGGACGATGTGGAGTCGCAACTGGCTGTGCTGAAAAAGCAGTTGGAAGCCCAGTTGTCTACTTTGAATCTCGGCAACCAAGGCGTAACGGAAGAAGGGGATGCCGCAGAGATACAGATACGGCAGATAGAAGACCAACTGGAGAAATGCCGTATCGTCAGTCCCATTTCCGGTACGGTGCTGACGAAGTATGCCGAACGGGGCGAAGTGACGGCCCAAGGCAAACCCTTGTTCAAAGTGGCGGACATGAAGCATGTCTTTTTGCGGGCGTATGTGAGTGGCGACCAACTCTCTACAGTAAAACTGGGGCAAACGGTGAAAGTCTACGCCGATTACGGGGCGGAAGACCGTAAGGAATACAAGGGAAAAATCACGTGGATATCCGGACAGGCCGAGTTTACGCCTAAGACCATACAGACGCGTGACGAACGGGCGAATCTGGTGTACGCCGTGAAAATAGCCGTGGAAAACGACGGCTTGCTGAAGTTGGGCATGTATGGCGAAGTCAAATTCAACTAAGGTGTCATGGAATCCATTGTGAAGGTAGAGGGCGTGTCCAAACATTACGGCAGCGTACAGGCTTTGGACGACGTTTCTTTCGAGGTCAGGCCCGGAGAAATCTTCGGACTGATAGGACCGGACGGAGCCGGGAAAAGCACGCTGTTCCGCATGTTGGCCACTTTGCTGTGTCCGGAGAGCGGGCGGATTACGGTGGATGGGCTGGACGTTGTGGGGGACTACCGCAAGTTGCGTGCTTGCGTCGGTTATATGCCGGGCCGGTTTTCCCTGTATCCCGACCTGACGGTGGAGGAGAACCTGAACTTTTTTGCCACGTTGTTCGATACGTCCGTACGTGAGAATTACCATCTGGTGGAAGACATATACAAGCAGATCGAGCCGTTCAAAACCCGCCGCGCAGGGAAACTCTCCGGCGGGATGAAACAAAAACTGGCGTTGAGCTGTGCGTTGATTCATAAACCGGTGGTCTTGTTGTTGGATGAGCCGACCACGGGAGTCGACCCTGTCTCGCGCAAGGAATTTTGGGAAATGTTGCGGCGGCTGAAGCGGGAAGGCATCACCATCATCGTCTCTACGCCTTATCTCGACGAGATCCGGAGTTGCGACCGTATGGCATTCCTCTACGGCGGTGCGGTCAAGGGGATAGATACCCCCGCCGTCATGTTGGAACGGTTTGCCGACATCCTGTGTCCGCCGGGGTTGCAACGCGAACCGGCCGGAGTCCGGTCGGAATGTGCCATCGAGGTGCACGATTTGGTGAAACGGTTCGGGACGTTCACGGCTGTAGACCACATTTCCTTCCGTGTGGGGAAGGGCGAAATCTTCGGTTTCCTCGGGGCGAACGGGGCAGGCAAGACCACAGCCATGCGCATGCTGTGCGGCCTGTCTTATCCCACGTCGGGCACGGGGCGCGTGGCCGGTTTCGACATCAACACCCAGCAGGAAGAAATCAAGAAACATATCGGTTATATGAGTCAGAAATTCTCGTTGTACGACGACCTGAAGGTGTGGGAAAACATTCGCCTGTTTGCCGGTATCTACGGACTTTCGGACGAGGTGATAGCCCGTCGCACGGACGAAGTGCTGCATACGTTGGGACTGGAAGCGGAGCGGAACACGATGGTCAAATCGTTGCCCTTGGGATGGAAACAAAAGTTGGCTTTCTCCGTGGCCACGTTCCACCGTCCGGACATCGTGTTCCTCGACGAACCGACCGGAGGGGTCGACTCTAAGACGCGACGCCAGTTCTGGGAACTGATCTATCAGGCTGCCGACCAGGGTATCACCATCTTCGTCACGACGCACTATATGGACGAGGCCGAATTTTGCGGTCGCGTGTCCATCATGGTGGACGGGAAGATACGGGCATTGGATACGCCCGAAGGCTTGAAGCGCACTTTCGGCGAGAAAGACATGGACGGAGTGTTCCACCGTTTGGCCCGTGAGGCCACACGTAATGCAGAAATTTACGGGTAAGAGAGCGCAGACCGAACTTGTTCGGTGTCTGCCGAGCGTGAGCAAATTATTCAATAAAGATGAAACAGTTTTGGGCTTTTATCAAGATAGAATTTTTCCACATCTTCCGCGACCGGCGGACGATGTTGATTTTGTTGGGCATGCCGGTGTTGCAAATCATTTTGTTCGGTTTTGCCATCACCACCGAACTCAACCACAGCCGCGTGGCCGTGCTCGATCCGTCGAAAGACGCCGTCACCACGCGCATTACGGAGCGGATAGACGAAAACCGTTATTTTTCGGTCGTGAAAGAATTGTCTTCGGCCTCCGACATCGAAACCGTGTTCCGGCATGATGAAGCGGACATTGTGGTGGCCTTCACTCCGGATTTCGATGCCAATCTGTCGACGGGAGAGGCAGGTATACAACTGGTGGTGGATGCCACGGATCCGAACACGGGCAACATGATGGCCGATTACGTGCAGGGCATTGTCGGGCAAGCCTTGCAATCAGGGACGCAATCAAGTCCCATCGTGCAGACCCATCTCTTGTTCAATCCTCAGATGAAGAGCGCCTACAATTTCGTACCCGGCGTGATGGGGTTGATACTGATGCTGATTTGTGCGATGATGACTTCCATTTCCATTGTACGAGAGAAAGAGACCGGTACGATGGAAGTCCTGTTGGTGTCGCCCATCCGGCCTATTTTTATCATTCTGGCCAAGGCCGTACCCTACTTGGTACTCTCTTGCGTCAATCTGGCCACGATATTGCTGCTGTCGGTCTACGTGCTGCACGTGCCGGTGGAGGGCAGCCTCTGGACGCTGTCTTTCTTGAGCCTCCTTCTGATTGCGGTGGCTCTGTCGTTGGGATTGCTCATTTCATGTGTGGTACAAAACCAAGTGGCGGCCATGATCGTGTCGGGTATGGGACTGATGATGCCTGTCATGTTGCTTTCAGGCATGATTTTTCCCATAGAGAGCATGCCGGCTGTCCTGCAGTGGATTTCCAATATCATTCCGGCAAGGTGGTACATTCAGGCCGTAAAGAAGGTGATGATAGAAGGCTTGGGCATGGCCGCCGTATGGCATGAGGCGTTGATACTGTCCGGCATGGCAGCCTTGCTCATCGGGCTGAGCTTGAAGAAGTTCAAGGAGCGGCTGGAATAATACGGACGTAAAAAAGGAAAACTTATGGTACTGAAATATTTAATAGAAAAGGAGTTCAAGCAAATGCGGAGGAATCCCATCATTCCCCGGCTCATTTTGGTGTTTCCCTGCATGATGATGATTCTGATGCCGTGGGCTGCCAATCTTGAAATCAAGTACAACAACCTGGCTGTGGTAGACCTGGACCATTCTGCCTTGTCTCGCCGTCTGGTAGAGAAAGTGGCCTCTACGGATTATTTCAATTTGGTGGAGAACGCGCCGGATTACGGCCGTGCATTGGAGAGCGTGGAGCGCGGAGAGGCGGATGTCATTCTGGAGATTCCGCGTGACTTTGCCAAATCTTTAGGTACGGGGCACCCCGTGGAACTTCAGATTTCGGCCAATTCCATCAACGGAACCAAGGGCGGACTGGGCAGTTCTTACCTTTCTACGGTGGTAAACGATTTCGTGAATCAGGAATTGGGAGGCACGGGTATGGCCCGTTTGTCCGTGCTTAACTTGTATAATCCGCATCTGAATTATAAAGTGTTCATGGTACCGGCTTTGCTCATCATGATGCTGACGTTGCTTTGCGGCTTTCTTCCTGCATTGAATATCGTGAGCGAAAAAGAGGTGGGCACGATTGAACAGTTGAACGTCACTCCGCTCAACAAGTTTGTATTCATTCTGGCTAAATTGGTGCCTTACTGGATTGTGGGGCTGGTGGTCCTGTCCATCGGCTTGATGTTGTCCGCCGTGCTCTACGGCATTGTGCCGTCAGGCAGTTTGTGGCTGATATATTTCTTTTCGTGCATCTACATTCTTACGATGTCGGGTTTCGGACTGATTATTTCCAATTATTCCGCCACGATGCAGCAGGCCATGTTCGTCATGTTTTTCTTCCTGATGGTATTCATCCTGATGAGCGGCCTGTTCACCCCCGTGCGCAGCATGCCGGACTGGGCGCAGTGGATAGCGGCTTTCAATCCGTTGACCTATTTTATTCAGGTCATGCGTATGATTTTCCTGAAAGGATGCGGGCTGACCGACTTGTGGCCGCAGTTCGGCAAGATGCTGTGTTTCATGTCGGTGTTTGCCGGAGTAGCCGTGTGGAGTTACCGGAAGACAAATGCCTGATAGCCCGAGCCGGTCATGTATGGCGATGGATGGCCTGTCGAATGATTTACAAAACCAAGCCGTGTGGAGTATTTGGGCTTTAAATGGATAAATAATTGAGAAGCAGTGTAATAAGTAACGCCTTGCAGGGGGTATGACAGTCTCTGCAAGGCGTTATTTTTTTCTGCGCCAAACGATTTTTCAATCTCAGGCGAACGATTTTTCAATCTCCTGAGATTGATTTTCCGTTCTGCGGCGAACGATTCGGACGTTGAATAACCTTTACGGATTCTATAGCATGAGGAGATTTTCCGGCATGCGGAAGCCCCGTAGGAAGTCTTCTATGCGCATCCTTTTCTTGCCCGTCAGTTGGATTTCCTTCAGGCGGAGGTAGCCTCCGTCGACGGCCACTTTCAGATAGGTCTTTCCGTCGCTGACCACTTTGCCCGCCGGTTCGTGGCACACACACGGCTCTTTCTCCGTTTCGTATATTTTGAGGGTATAAACCTTGCCTGTGGCTTCGTCCTTCATCTCGCTCCAAGCTGCCGGATAAGGCGACAAGCCCCGTACGAAGTCGTACAACGGTTTGAGCGGCCGACCTTGCCAATCCATCCTGCACGTCTCCTTGAAGATTTTGGGAGCCGGGTGCAAGGGACCTTTCACAGCCATCTCTTCTTGCGGTATGGGGCGGATGGTATCTGTCAGTATATGGTCTACCGTCTCCACCACCAACCGGCCGCCGAGTTCCATCAGTTTGTCGTGCACCACGCCCACATTGTCGGTATCCGCAATCGGGATGCGCACTTGTTGGATGACCTCGCCGGTGTCGATTTCATGTTTGAGGAAGAACGTGGTGATGCCCGTTTCCGTTTCGCCGTTGATGACGGCCCAGTTGATGGGGGCGGCCCCACGGTATTGCGGCAACAACGACGCGTGCAGGTTGAATGTGCCCATGGGAGGCATGTTCCACACCACTTCGGGCAACATGCGGAAAGCCACCACGATTTGCAGGTCGGCACGTAGGGAGCGGAGTTCTTCCACAAAGGCTTCGTCTTTCAGCTTGACCGGTTGCAAGACACGCAGGCCGTGTTCCACGGCATACTGTTTCACGGGGCTGGCTTGCAGTACGTCCTGATGACGGCCCATCGGTTTGTCCGGCATGGTGACGACGCCGACCACGTTGTAACCTCCTTCCACCAAGCACTTCAGGCTCTCCACCGCAAACTCCGGCGTGCCCATATATACAATTCTCAAATCTTCTTTCTTTTTCATGTCTTTAGTTTTTAGTCGTCGGATAAGTCGGCCAGGGTCTTACGGTAAAGGGTCAGCACGTGCGACTTGCGGATGAAGCCCATGAACGTACCTTCCGTGTCTACTACCGGGAGAGTCCAAGCCTGAGTCTTGTCGAACGTGAGCAGCACTACGTCCATGGAGTCGTCGATGTTCAGGCGGGCCACCGGCTCTTTCATCAGTTGGCCGATTTGGAAACGGTGATACAATTCCTGCCGGAACATGATGGGGCGGACATCGTCCAGATAGATGATACCCACCAGACGGTGCTGGCGGTCCACCACCGGGAACACGTCGCGGCGCGAAGCCGAGATGGTTTTTACCAATTCGCTCAAATCCATGTCCGGATACAGGTATTCGTCGTATTTCTCGATGACCGAGTCGAGACTCATCAGCGTGAGTATGGCACGGTCTTTATGGTGCGTGAGCAACTGGCCTCTTTTGGCCAGACGCATGGAATAGATGCTGTGGGGCTCGAAAGAAATAATGGTCAGGTAGGCACAGACGGATACGATCATCAGGGGCATGAATAGCTGATAGCCTCCGGTGAGTTCCGCGATAAGGAATATGCCTGTCAGCGGGGCGTGCATGACGCCACTCATCAGTCCCGCCATGCCGATCATGGCAAAATTCCGTTCGGGCAAGTAAATGCCCAGACAACGGTAGAAGTTCCAAAGGCGGGCGAAAATAAAGCCTGAGATACAACCCAAAAACAGGCTGGGGGCGAAAATACCGCCACAACCTCCGCCGCCGTTGGTGGCCGTGGAGGCGAAGACTTTGAAGATAAGCACCAACGCCAGGTAAAGCAACAACAGGTTGCCGTGTCCGTAGAACAACGAACTGTCCATCGCCGTGTCCCAGTCTTTCGCGCTGTTTCCGTTAAGCAGCAGGTTGATAAGGTCGTAGCCTTCTCCGTACAATGAAGGGAAAAGATAGATGAGGATGCTCAGCGTGGCTCCGCCGATGAGGAGCTTGACGTAAGGATTGGAATATTTGCGGAAGATGTCTTCCAGCGAGTTCATCGTGCGGGTGAAATAAAGCGATACCAGTCCGCAGAAGATGCCCAAAAGGATGTAGGCCGGTATTTTGTCTACGGCGAATCCGTTTTGCAGGTGGAATTCAAAAATAGTGTTCGTACCTGATACGGCGAATGTCACTCCGGCGGCCGTCACGCAGGAAATCAGCAAAGGCAGCAAAGCTCCCATCGTGAGGTCTATCATGAGGACTTCGAGGGTGAATACAAGCCCGGCAATCGGGGCTTTGAAGATGCCTGCCACGGCACCCGCCGCTCCACAACCCACCAAAAGCATCAGTGTCTTGCTGTTGATGCGGAACAGGCGTCCGAGATTGGAACCGATGGCCGAACCGGTGAGCACGATAGGGGCTTCTGCTCCTACGGAACCTCCGAACCCGATGGTAATGGCACTGGCGATGACGCTCGACCATGTGTTGTGCGCCTTGATTTTACTCTGTTTGCGTGCGATGGCAAAGAGAATCTTGGTGACACCGTGGCTGATGTCGTCCTTTACGACGTAGCGGACGAACAGTCCCGTCAGGAAAATACCGATGACGGGATACACCAGATAAAGGGCGTTGGAACCGGTGGCGTCGAAACGGTAGGTCAGGAGGTATTGTATCTGATGGATGAGCCACTTCAGGAAGAGACCGGCGAAAGCTGTCAGCACACCGACCACAAAGCTGATCATCAGAATGAATTTCTGTTCGCTGAAGTTCATCCGTCGCCAGATGAACAAGCGTTCGAAAAATGTGAAATTCCTTTTTACCGCGTACATGATTTTTTCTGCTTATTTCCTGATAATGGCTACTTCGCCGTCCGAACCCAGTTTGATGATACTGCTGGGGACGGCTTTCGTTTTTTCCTTCCGGCGGCTTTGTACAATGTAGTCTACCGCATTTTTTATTTCGTCGCTGATGTCGTCGAAACAAGCCGGCGAAGGCTCGCCGCTCACGTTGGCCGAGGTGGACACGACGGCTTTCTGGAAACGGTAACACAACTGGCGGCTGAATTCCTCACGGGTGACGCGGATGCCTACACTGCCGTCTTCGGCCAGCAAGTTGGGTGCCAGGTTCTTGGCCTTGTCGAAAATGATGGTGAGCGGACGGGTGGCATATTCTATCAAGTCCCAAGCCACGTTGGGCACGTCGCTTACGTAACGCTGCAACCGGTGGTCGGAGTCTACCAGGCAAATGAGTGCCTTGCTGTCGTCGCGCTTCTTGATGTCGTACACACGACGGACAGCCTCTTCGTTGGTGGCATCGCAGCCGATTCCCCATATCGTGTCCGTAGGGTAGAGGATGACGCCGCCCCGGCGCATGACCTCTACCGCCTGTCTGATGTCTTCTTCTTTATTCATGTCCGTATGTTCGGTTTAAACTTTAAAATTCACTGGTGAAATGGAATTTGATGTGCTCGAAATCGTTCTGGGCCATCTGAAGCACGTAGTTGCTGTCGGCCAAGAAAACGTCGCGGCCTTCACGGTCCTTGGCCATGAACTGATACTTGCGCTTTTTGAAGGCTTCCAATTGTGCCTCGTCGTCGCTTTCTATCCAGCACGCCTTGTACAGGCTGACGGGTTCCCAACGACATTTGGCATTATACTCATTTTCCAGACGGTATTGTATCACTTCAAACTGTAATTGTCCTACCGTACCGATGATTTTCCGTCCGTTGAACTGGTTGACGAAGAGCTGTGCCACGCCCTCGTCCATCAACTGTTCGATACCCTTGTTCAACTGTTTGGTCTTCATGGGGTCGGCATTCTCGATGTATTTGAACATTTCGGGAGAGAAACTCGGCAGTCCGCGGAAATGTATCATCTCTCCTTCGGTCAGTGTGTCGCCGATCTTGAATATGCCGTTGTCCGGCAGTCCCACGATGTCGCCGGGCCAGGCCTCGTCTATCGTGCTTTTCTTTTGTGCCATGAACTGTGTGGGCGAAGAAAAGCGCAGCGTCTTGTTTTGGCGTACATGCAAGTAAGGCGCGTTGCGCACGAACTTACCGGAACATACTTTGCAGAAGGCGATACATGAACGGTGGTTAGGGTCGATGTTGGCTGTGATTTTGAAGATGAAACCGCTGAACTTCGGCTCTTCCGGCCTGACCGTGCGCTCTTCGGCCAACGTCGGACGCGGGCTGGGTGCAATCTGCACGAAGCAGTCCAATAGCTCTTTTACACCGAAATTGTTCAGTGCCGACCCGAAGAAGACGGGAGCTACTTCGGCTTCCAAATAGGTCTGAACGTCGAACTCGGGATAGACACCGTCCACTAACTCCAAGTCCGTCCGCAGTTTGTCGGCATCGGCCTGGCCAACGTGAGCTTCCAGTGCATCGCTGTGGATGTCCACCTCCACCTTTTCCGTTACCTTTTGCTTGTCGGGGGTGAACAGGTCGAGGCGTTGCTCGTAGATGTTGTACACCCCTTTGAAACGTTGACCCTGATTGATGGGCCATGAGAGAGGGCGCACCTTGATTTGCAACTCCTGTTCCAGTTCGTCCAAAAGGTCGAAGGGGTCTTTTCCCTCACGGTCCATCTTGTTGATGAAGATAATGACCGGCGTTTTGCGCATACGGCAGACCGTCATCAGTTTCCGGGTCTGCGCCTCCACGCCTTTCGCACTGTCCACGACGATGATGGCGCTGTCCACTGCTGTCAGCGTGCGGAACGTATCTTCGGCAAAGTCCTGATGGCCCGGGGTGTCCAGGATATTCACTTTGTAATCCTTGTAGTCGAATTCCATGACGGAAGTCGTGACCGAAATACCGCGTTGTTTTTCGATTTCCATCCAGTCGCTGGTGGCCGTTTTCTTGATTTTGTTGTTCTTGACGGCTCCGGCCACCTGGATTTGCCCACCGAAGAGCAATAGTTTTTCGGTGAGGGTGGTCTTTCCGGCGTCCGGATGGGAAATAATGGCAAAAGTCCTTCTTCTTTCTATTTCATTCATACGTTTCGATGCGTCGGTTTAATTTTGTTCTAATTTCTGGATGCACTCGGTCAGCGAGTCTTCCCAATAGGGAATGTCGATGTGATAAGTCTCTTTGATTTTGGTCTTGTCGAGCACGGAATAATGAGGCCGTGCCGCCGGTGCGGGATATTCTTCCGTATGGAGCGGGCGTACCTTGCAGGTGGTGATGCCGGCTATGCGGTGGATGGCTTTGGTAAAGTCGTACCATGAGATGGCTCCCTCGTTGCTGAAATGGTAAATTCCGGGAACGAAATCCTGTGTCAGTACGGCAAAGATGGCCACCGCGAGGTCGCGTGCGTAAGTCGGCGTACCGATTTGGTCGAAGATGACCCCGAGACTCTCTTTTTCCCGACCTAACCGCAACATGGTCTTGACGAAATTGTTTCCGAAAGTGGAGTAGAGCCATGCCGTGCGGATGACGACCGATTCGGGGCAATTCCGCATGACGGCTTCTTCGCCTGCCAGTTTGGTGCGGCCGTATGCCGTAGCCGGGCATGTCGGTTCCTCCTCGCGGTAGGGAATGTGTGCAGTCCCGTCGAACACGTAGTCCGTAGAAACCTGTATCATGCAGCCGCCCCGTTCATGCACGGCCTTGGCCAGATAGCCCGGGGCTGTATGGTTCAGCAAGTCGCAGAACGCTTCGTCGCTTTCCGCTTTGTCTACGGCCGTGTAAGCCCCACAGTTCACGATACAGTCAATTTCGTGCATGCCGACGAATGACTTTACGGCTTTCTCGTCGGTGATGTCCAACTCTTTCACGTCTGTGAAAAAATAATTGAATTCCGGATGACCGGCAGCCAGAAGCTGCATTTCATTGCCCAGTTGGCCGTTGCAGCCTGTTACTAAAATATTTTTCATATCGTTTGTTTCCTTTTGTTCATTCAAATTTCAATTCGCCTGCTTTGTCCTGCTTGTAATAGTCGGACAGCATGGCCAAAAGTTTGGTGATGTCGGCCACGGCCTTGGCGGTCTCGTCGCTTATCGGTTTGTGTTGCAGGCGGAGCAACATCACGCCGTAGAGGGCATCGAAACAGTTTTCCAATTCCGACACGTCCTTTTTGTCTCCCTTGTTGCGGAGTTCTACGATGTAGGGTAAGGCCTTGTAATAAGCAGCCGTGTAGAACGGAAACTTGGAGGACTGCAACAGTTGGTTGTGCAAGTCGGTGAGCCACAGGATGATGTTCCGGTTGATTTGCAGGTGGCCACCCTCCTGTATGCCTTCTTCCTTCATCATGCGGATGAGATGGCTGTACCATTCTTCCATTTCTTTTTCCGTTTCCTCCGTGGCTCTGAACTGTGCCAGATAGTTCTGTTTGAGTTCATCCGGGTCCAAGTGGTGGGCACGGAGAATATCTTCCACCTGCCACATGTAAAGCAGGTATTCGGCAATGTTTTTTTCTTTAAGTTGTTGGGCTATATACATATATTTATAACGATAAACCGGTCAGCGTGACGGCAAACCCCACGATAGAGGCCACAATGACAACCACTCCTATGAGCCTGTTCAGCAAATAGATGCCTTTGACATCGAAACGGCTGCGCACCTTGTCTATGAAATAAGTCAGGACGAACCACCATATCATGGCTCCGACGAGTATGGACAAGTAACCCAGAGATTGCTGTACCACGTGGTCGGGGACGACAAAGGTGAAGCGGGCGAACAACGCCACGAACAGAAAGATGATGAGAGGGTTGGAAAACGTGACCAGAAAACCGGTCACCATATTGTGTATCAGCGTACCCTTGCGGGGAGAAGTCGGGCGGATGGATTTCGCCGGATTGCAACGGTAAGTGTACCATCCGAAAAAGAAGAGCATGATACTGCCCGCCATCTGCAGGTAGAACATGTTGTCTTTGTTTTCAATGAAGTCTACCACGAAACTCATTCCGAATCCCGTAATCAAAGCATATATGATGTCGCTGAAAGCTGCTCCGATTCCTGTGACGAAGCCATACCAGCGCCCTTTGTTCAGTGTACGCTGAATGCAAAGCACTCCGACTGGTCCCATGGGAGCGGATGCCACCACGCCGATGAGCAATCCCTTTATGATTAAATCTAATGTACTAACCGGTTCAAACCACATAATAGGTGCAAAATTGGCATTTTTTCATGAGACTATAAAGAAAAGGCCGTTCTTTTTTTATTTTTCGTGAAAAAGAGTTTTTTTCTTTTCGCGGTTACATCTGTTTTTCTTAACTTTGGAAACTGTTATAATTAACTTTTATGTATTTTATATGGCTATGGAAAATAAACCTTATGTAATAGGGCTTGATTTAGGAGGAACCAACTCAGTTTTCGGCATTGTGAATTCGGAAGGAAGTGTGGTGACTTCGACGTCTATCCGGACGAAAGGACAGAACGATTTGGATGTCTATATGGACAGTGCTTGTGCCGCTTTGGCTCCGATGATAGAACAGGTGGGCGGCATCCAGAATATCAAGGGGATGGGAATCGGTGCGCCTAATGGTAACTATTATACCGGCAATATCGAACTGGCACCCAACCTGCCGTGGAAAGGAATCGTCCCGTTTGCGAAGAAATTCAGTGAACGATTGGGGATTCCCGTGGTCTTGACAAACGATGCCAATGCTGCGGCTATCGGTGAGATGACTTACGGAGTAGCCAAGGGAATGAAGAACTTCATCATGATTACTTTGGGCACGGGCGTGGGCAGCGGTATTGTAGTCAACGGTGAGTTGGTCTACGGTTGTGACGGGTTTGCCGGAGAATTGGGACATGTGATTGTGGATACGACCCCGGAAGCCCGCTTGTGTGGCTGTGGCCGTAAGGGATGTTTGGAGACTTATTGTTCGGCCACGGGCGTGGCGCGCACGGCACGCGAGTTTCTCGCCAAACGTACAGACGACACGGAGTTGCGTAAAATCCCGTTGGAGGAGATTACGTCGAAAGACGTATCCATTGCCGCTGAGCACGGTGACCAACTGGCACGCGATGTATATAAGTTTACCGGTGAATTGTTGGGACGCTCTTGTGCCAATTTTACCGCCTTCTGTAGTCCGGAGGCATACGTGTTTTTCGGTGGGCTGACAAAAGCCGGTAATCTGATTATGGACCCGATAAAAGAGGCATACGATGCTAATGTGCAGAACATTTTCAAAGGAAAGGCTAAGATGTTGATTTCCCAAATGGATGATGCACAAGCGGCTGTGGTAGGTGCTGCGGCATTGGCTTGGAAAATTTAGTATTAATTAAAAATATGAGATTATGAAGAAAACGTTTGTTTTGTATTTGTAGTCTGAGTCTCAGTTATAGCTTTTGCTGTAATCGGAAAGAGGGAAGTCTGTAAGACACCCCTGAAATGGATTTAATCTTAGCTAATGTAGAAATATTAAGTCAGGCTGAAAGTCCTTATGATTGTATATTGGCAAAGGATGAATGTAAATCTGAAGTCAGGCGCAAGAACAAATAAACATTCTTAGAATTAAATTGGGACTGTATGGGGCTACCATTGGTGCTACTGTTGATTTAAGTAGTGGTACACAAATCTACAAGCGAAAAAATTGGTGGCAAAATGGAGTTAGATGCGGAAATGATATTACCTGTAATGATTTCCTAAAAGATCTTGGCTTATGATGAAGCATACATTGTTCTCTCTTTCTATTTTAGTCTTGTGTAACTCTTGCGGTGATAGAAAAGAAGAAGCTAATATACGTGATTTGTCGAAAGTAAATAATACTATATCAACTTGCTCTTTTATAGAGCAAGTTGATTTTATTCCTCTTCATGAAAAAGATTCATTTTTATTGGGGGAAATCAATGCTATACGTAAGTATGACGGTAAATGGTATATTTTGGATAATAAGCAGAAAACAGCGATTGTTGCTTTTGACTCAGTAGGTCAACCTGTTTCTCTATACGATAAGACCGGAAATGGAAAAG
>OGIA01000360.1_pt1 | contig 59042 bp, 50 predicted proteins | sample 1571671 | NCBI WGS metagenome assembly OGIA01 (sample SAMEA2582027, study PRJEB24529) | metagenome | biome: Human gut stool | place: China | collected 2011
CATTGAATTCACGCCGGTAGAACTCGCGCATGACGCGTTCAAGCTCTCGCTCGCTCATCTGGCCGTGGGCAATACCGATGCGTGCTTCCGGTATCAGCTCGGCGAGCATCTCGGCGCGGGCCTGAATGGTATCCACGTCGTTGTGAAGGAAATAGACCTGACCGCCGCGCTTCAATTCGCGCAGAATCGCTTCGCGAACGACCCCCTCCTGCTCGCCCTGCACGAAGGTTTTCACCGAAAGGCGCCGCTCGGGCGCGGTGGCGATGACGGAAAAGTCGCGGATTCCTTCGAGACTCATCGATAGCGTGCGCGGAATCGGCGTGGCGGTGAGCGTCAAAACGTCCACCTCGGCGCGAATCTTCCGAAGCGCCTCCTTCTGACGAACGCCGAAGCGGTGCTCTTCGTCGATGATGACAAGCCCCAATTTGTTGAAGGCGACCTTTTCAGAGAGGAGCTTGTGGGTCCCGATCACGATGTCGACCGTCCCCGCGGCGATCCCTTCGATCGTTTTGGCGGTTTCTTTCCCGGTACGAAAGCGCGAGAGTTCCGCGACGGTCACGGGCCAATTGGCAAAGCGGTCGCGGAAGGTCGCGGCGTGCTGTTCGGCGAGAAGCGTCGTCGGGCAGAGAACCGCCACCTGCTTTCCGCTCATGACGGCCACAAACGCCGCGCGCAAGGCCACTTCGGTTTTCCCGAAGCCCACGTCCCCGCACACGAGGCGGTCCATGGCTTTCCCCGACGTCATGTCGCCGATCACGGCCTCGATGGCGGCCGCCTGGTCGGGCGTTTCGTCGAAGGCAAAGCCTTCGCGGAAAACTTCGTACTCGACGGGGTCGACTCGGAAGACTTCGCCCGCACGGCTCTTGCGAAGCGCGTAGAGATGCAGCAGTTCCGCCGCGGTGTCGCGCACTTCTTCGGCGGCTTTGCGTTTCGCCTTTTCCCAGTCGCCGCGCCCGAGCGCGTGCAACGGGGCGTTCGCGGGGTCGTTCCCCGAGTAGCGCGAAATGAGGTGCAGATTTGTGATCGGCACGTAAAGGCGTGCTTCCTTTTTGTATTCGATTTCGAGGAATTCGCTCTCGCCTTCGCCCGTTTCCATGTGTACGAGCCCGCGGTAGCGCCCGATCCCGTGGTCGACGTGCACGACTGCGTCGCCCACTTTGAGTTCGGCCACGTCGCGCACCATCATCTCAATCGAATTGGCCGTGCGGGTGCGGCGCGAGCGATTGCGTCGGGGACTCGCGGCGTAGAGTTCCGTTTCGGTAAGAAGCGTGAGTTCTTCAAAGAGCGCCCCCGCATAAAGCGGGGCGATCGTAAGGCCGAGCACGGCCTCGCCCGCCCGGGCACTTTCCCAGTCGGCGTATTCCTCGACCTTGAGGCCGCCCGCGCGAAGGAGTTCTCCGATCGTCTCGAAGCGTCCCGCCGACGGGGCCGCAATGAGCACGCGCCGACCGCGAGATTTTTCCGCGGCAACGAAGTTTTCGAGGTTCGCCAAGGGTTTCGGGTTCTTTCGATCGACCGTCGCGCCCGCAAGTCGCCCCTGCGCGGCAGGGTCTGCGGGTCGTTCGATCGGGAAGCGCGCGAAGCGCCCGAGACTCACGAAAAACTCTTCGTCCGAGAGCCAGAGTGCCTCGGGCGGCAAGGACGGCCGCACGGGGTCCGCGGCGAAAAGTTTCGCGCGACTCGTCATGTCGGCGCGAAAGTCGCGAAGCGCCTTCGCGACGTCGCCCGCAAGCAGTACGCGGGTCGAGGCGGGAAGGTAGTCGGCGAGCGTTGCCGTCTCGTCGAAAAAGAGGGGCAGGTAGTATTCGATCCCCGGGCTCAGCACCCCTTTTTCGGCGTCCGTGTAGACGATGCTCTTTTTGGGGTCGCCCGAAAAGACCGTGCGCCAGCGTTGCCGGAAAAGGGCGAGCGCTTCGGCGGTCACGGGGAATTCGTGCCCGGGAAGAAGCCGAATTTCCTCGACCACTTCCATCGAACGCTGCGTGTCGACGTCGAACCACCGGATCGAGTCGATCTCGTCGTCGAAAAGATCGAGTCGGAAGGGGTTTTCGGACCCCATCGGGTAGACGTCGACGATGCTCCCGCGCACGGAGAATTCTCCCGCCGCGAGTACCTGTTTCACGGCGGCGTAGCCCGCCCGGACGAGGTTTTCGCGAAGCCGCTCGATCGAAATCCGATCGCCCCGACGCAAAAGGAAGGTGTTGGCGCCGACGAAAGCAACGGGCGCCATGCGCTGCGCGGCCGTGATGGCGGAGGCGACGAGAATGTCCGCACCCCCGGTGCCGCTTGTAAGTCGGTAGAGGGTTTCGAGGCGCTCCGACACGAGGTCTTCCTGCGGACTCAGCGTATCGTAGGGGAGCGTTTCCCAGTCGGGCAGCGCCCGCACGTCCGCTTCGGGAGCGAACCAGGCGCACTCCTGCGTAAGACGCCGCACGTCCGCGGGGTCCGCGCACACGACGAGAATTCGTTCGCCGCGCCGGCGTGCTTCGAGACCCGCTTCCCCGATCGCCGCGGCGTCGCTCGCCGCGGCGGGAAGCGAGAGGCGGTACTTCGTCCCCGGAGCGAACGAGAAGAGGTCGGCGGAAAAGTGCGAACTCGGACGGGCGTCGGTGCGGGAAGTCGAATCGGAGGTCATCTCAAAAGAAAACGTGAAACCGAGGAACGAGAGTGCGGTGCCGGGACCCGAAGGCCGGAGGCCTGCATTTGAAAGTGGAAATTGTACTCGGAGCGGGTCGGACGCTTTCGAGATGCGGTTCGAGGCCGACGCAACAGATGAAAACACTTTTCACCCGCGCCGTGCTATCGTCCCGAACCTTAATGACGAACCGGCCCGCCGAAGGGCGCTTCCGCTTCTTTTGCCGCGGGCATCTTGCAACCGTAACCACCTTCATGTCTTCCGCAACACTCACCGTCCTTCCGATGAAGAGTCGTCTTCTCGTCGGGCTCACGCTTTTTTCCATGTTCTTCGGCGCGGGCAATCTCATTTTCCCGCCCTTTCTCGGCGTAGAAGCCGGTACGCACACGTGGTTCGCCATGGCGGGCTTTTTGCTTACCGCCGTAGGCTTCCCGATTCTCGGCGTCATCGCGGTGGCCGAGTCGGGCGGGCTTGATGCGCTCGCGCGACGCGTCTCGCCCGCGTTCGCTTTCTGCTTCACGCTTCTCATTTACATCTCGATCGGTCCGGCGCTTGCCATTCCTCGTACGGCGAGCACGTCCTTTGAAATGGTCGTGCGCCCGATCTTCGACTCGGCGGGACTGCTTGAATCGACGGTTGCGGGGGTTCCCCTGCTCGCGGGTTCGCAGGCTCTCTATTCGGTGCTCTTTTTCCTCGTCGCCTTTTTCATCGCGCTCAACCCCGAGAAGCTTACGCAACGTCTCGGGAAGTGCCTCTCGCCCCTGCTGATCCTCCTCATCCTCACGCTCTTTGTCGGGGTGATTCTCAACCCGATCGGCGACTACGGTCCCGTGACGGGTGCCTACGCCGAAGGGGCGTTCGCGCGCGGCTTCATCGAGGGCTATCAGACGATGGACACGATCGCGGCGCTCAACTTCGGTCTTATCATCGCGATGAACATCCGCGCCTTCGGCGTCACGAAGGAGTCGGCGATCGTGGCGGAAACCGTCAAAGCGGGCCTCATCGCGCTCGTCGTCTTCCTCGTCGTCTACGGCGCGCTCGCGCACGTCGGCGCTCAGACGGGCGGAAGCTTTTCGGGGCTTGAAAACGGGGCGCAAACGCTCACCCAGGCTGCGGCTCACCTCTTCGGTCCCGCGGGCGCCGTCGTGCTCGGGCTCATTTTCTTCATCGCCTGCCTCAACACCTGCGTGGGGCTTCTCTCCTGCTGCTCGAACTACTTCCGCGGTCTCATTCCGGCGCCGGGCTACACGGGCTGGGTGGCGATTTTCGCCATCCTCAGCATGATCGTCTCGAACGCGGGGCTCACCCTTATTTTGAAGGTGTCCGTGCCCGTGCTCGTGGCGATTTATCCGCTCGCGCTCGTGTTGATCGTGCTCGCGCTCTTCACGTTCGCGGCGCCCCGACTCGGTGCGATGCCGAAGCTCTATCCCGTGACGATGCTCGTGACGGGTGTTGTGTCCGTCACTCTCGCGCTCGAAGGGTGCGGTCTGCGAGTGCCGGGACTCTCGGACGTCCTCGCCCTTTTGCCCTGGGCCGCGTCGGGTCTCGGCTGGGTGACGCCAGCGGCCGCGGCCGCCCTTCTCACGATCCTCTGGGGGCTTGCGACCGGGAAGAAACCCGCATAAAAGCGCCACGCAAAACGCGAGCCGCCCGGGAAACGACCGGGCGGTTCGGGTGCGCGGATTCGAATGAAAAAAGGGGCGCTTCGGCGCCCCTTTTTTCCAACGTTCGTCTGCGACGTTCGTCGCGTCTTGCCGGCCCCCTTCAGGCGGCCGCTCCTTCGGGACTCTGCGTCGCGCTCGGGATCGCGGGCTCGGGATCGATCGAGTCCGCACGCAGGCGCAACGCCACGAGTACGAACGCAAGGATCAACATGAGGAGCGTACCGAAGAGCGCGGCCTTTGTTCCCATCCAACCGATAAAGACGCCGCAAAACGCCGTGCCGAGCGCGGTGCCGAAGTTTGCGGCCGAGAGAAAGAGACCGTTGGCCAGGTCGGGTGCCCGTCGCGCGGCGGTGGCGATGAGGTTTTGACCGACGATGCTTGCAAAGCCCGCCGCTACGCCGAGTCCGAGTACGAGCCCGGCCGCGGCAAGACGCGTTTCGGCCGTCGCGTACAAAAGCGCGTACGCTCCGAACATTGCAAGCGGTACGGCGAGCGAGAAAAAGCGTCGCTCCTTGCCGAAGAACCGCCCCGCGAGGACGTTCCCGACGATGTTCGCCAGGCCGTACCCGAAAAGCACCGCGCTCACCGCGTCAAAGTCGAAGCCGCTCGCACGGTGAAGAAAGTCGCTCAGAAACGAGAAGAACCCGAACATCGCACCGTTCAGAGCTGCAAAGGCTGCAACCGAAAGTCCGAGTGCGGGATTTCGAAACACGCCTAGTTGCGTGCCGAGGCCGATGCGCTTCGCTGGCATCGACGGCACGCGCTTCCACGTGACGAGGAGTGCGACAAGGTTGGCCAGGCCGAAGGATGCCGTGGCGGCCTCGTAGCCGACGTGCGCCGTCACGAAGCTCGCCCACGGCACGCCCAGAACCATGCCCGCGGACACGCCCGTAAAGACTCGGGCGATGCCGCGGGACGGATCTTCGGGCGAAGCCTGAGCGGCCAGCGTAAAGGCCATGGCGGTATAGACGGGATGCAGTACGGCCGCAAGCATCCGGGCGGCAAGCAGTACGCCGAACGACGTCGAGAGGAGCGCAACGACGTTCGAAAGCGTAAAGAGCGTCAGCGTGGCGAGCATCACCGTGCGGCGGTCGACGCCCGACATTGCTGCGGGAAGGAACGGAGCGCACACGGAAACGACGAGTGCGAAGGCGCTCACGGTCCAACCCGCAACGGGCACGGACACGTTGAAACGTTCGGCGATCTGAGGAATGATGCCCGCCACGCCCATTTCGGTGGCGATGATGCCGAAAACACCGAAGGTCAGGAGCAGAACGAGCGAGGTGTCGGATCGGGAATGGTCCGAGGAAGAAACGGCAGGGATTGAAGAACGCATGGAAAGCAAGGGCGCCTCGGAGTTTTCGCGGCGTGTGAAGTCCTCCGAAGCGGTTCGGATGAAAAAACAGAAAGAGGAAAGCACGGCGTGTCGCGTTCGGGCGAGGCACGAGGAGCTCGTCGGAAGTCAAACGCGCACGAGTTCGATTCCCTCGGGTTTTCCGAGGTTGCGTCCGTACGCCTTTTCAAACGCGTTGTTCCAGTGCTCGTGCACGCCGAGCGACTCGACCGCACGACCGAGCCCGTCCTCGTAGCGTGTGCCGGAAGGAGAATGCGGGGCGGAGGCCGCTTCGTGGAGGTAGTTTTCAACGCCCGCGTTGCCCGATAGCACCGGGTTGCGCTCAAGCATGTTCGGCTCGCTCGTCAAAAAGTCCGCCCCTACGGAGTCGACGGCCACCAGATCCTGCGAGGCGAACAGACTCGCCGAAAAGCCGCCGTTGAAGGGCGGCATCGACCAGCGCGCCGCGTCGGCCGTGAGCGAAACGCTTTCGCCCGTGGAGGTCAGAAGACCGTCGAGAAGATAGAGCACGGTTTTCCCGCCGAGGTGGGCATGAGCTGCCAGATCGACGAGCACGGAGTAGTCGCCCGGGCGGGCGCCCGCCACGTTCTCGTGCAACCCCGCCGCCTGCGGCGCGCGCATGCGGTCGGAATTGACAAACGAGCCGAAATGGTTCTTGCCGCAGAGCGTGAGGCCGTAGCAGTGGCCTTTGAGGTTGGCGAGGTTGATGAGATAGGTTGCCTCCGTGACGCAACGCGGCAGGTACGAGGTTTCGCCCCGAATGTCGCCTGTCCAACGGACGGGAAAGTCGGTGTCGGGAACGGCATCGAGTGCCCCGCCCGGCGCGCGGTGACGAAAGACCGCACCCGGCGCGAAGCCTTCGTTGACGTAACGCATCGCGTAGTTCGGGAAAATGCGTCCGGCGTCGTAAAACGTGATGTCTTCGGGCAAAACGCCCGCATGTTCGACGAGGCTCTCCAGGAGTGCGCGCATGAGAACGGCATTCCCGTAGCTCTCCTCGCTAAAACCCGGCGCCTCGGTACCGTAGGCGCCCGAGCCGTTCATGTTGACTTTGACGGCGATTTTTTCGCCGCGACGGTACCCGCGGACGGGACGTTCGGCGGAATTGCCGTCGGGGCGGGCGCCAGCCTGAACATCGGCTCGGGCATTACGGGCCGCAAAGAGTGTTTGCCAGGCGCGTGCCGTGCAAGCGGTTTCGGGCGCCGCGGCGGGATCGTCCGGAAGAACTTCGCCAAAGTTCTCGTAAGCATGCATGGCATCGAGCATGCGGCGTACGACGCGGGTGTCGTAGTGTTCGATTTCCCACCAATAACCTTCGCCCGACCAGTGTACGGCCGCCGGGTCGTACGCCCAGACGACGCGTCCGGGAACGGCGCCCCGGCCCCGCCCGATCGGGGCGTGACGTGGGAAAAAACGTTCGGGTTCCCGATAGTCCGTTGCACCCGTTGCGGTCGGGCCGGCGGACGAGGATTCGGCACGGGCGAAAGCGCGGGCGGTCGAGACGGATGCGGCGGTTGCTGAGGCTGCGGCGAGGACGGTTCGGCGAGAGAACGGCATGGCGGGCGTGCAAGGCGAAGAGTTCATACGGCCTCGGACATTATGCGTGCCTACCGCTCACCCCATCAAATACTTATTATTGGGTCAAATTCATGCTTTTCAGGCATGGATCCGTTTTCCGAATACTTTGCAAGGACTCGTCATGGACATTCGCGTTCTTCGCTACTTCATCGCCGCCGTCGAGGCGGAAAGCATTTCGGGCGCGGCCGAGCGCCTGCATGTGACGCAGCCGACGCTGTCACGGCAATTCATGGAACTCGAAGCCGAACTCGGGCACGCGCTTTTCGTGAGGTCGAACCGCAAGCTGCGCCTCACAGAAAAAGGGCGGCTCTTTTTCGAGCGGGCCCGGGCGATCGTGGATTTGTGCGATCGCACCAAGCGGGAAATGCTCGAAGAGGACGAGCTTTCGGGTGAAATCCGCATTGCGGCGGGCGAAACGCCCGCTTTGAGAACGTTCGCGCGCGCCGTCAAGCGCCTGCAGGAACTCGCACCGAAGGTGCGTTGCACCATCGTGAGCGGTGCGGAACCGACGGTCAAGGCGGAATTGCATTCGGGTCTCACCGACCTCGGCGTCTTCGTGGGAACGGCGGATGCGGCGGGTTACTCGACGATTCGTCTGCGCTCGAAAGACGTCTGGGGCGTTCTGACGCGTGTGGACGGTCCTTTTGCGGGCAAGAGCCGTATCGAAGCCCGCGACCTCGTCGGCGAACCGATCCTCTGCTCGAGTCAGGCGTTCGAGCGCAACGAATTTGCGGGCTGGTTGCGGTATCTGGCCGAGGATTTTCGCATCGTCGGTACCTTCAATCTTCTCTATAACGCGTACCTCCTGGCGGAAGCGGGTGTCGGGCACGTGCTCGCCTTGGGCGGCATCGTCAATCCCGAACCCGAAAGCGGTCTCGTCTGGCTGCCGCTCTACCCGAAACTCGAGGCCGACGTGGTGGTGGCGTGGGAGAAAAACCGGCGGCTCACCCGGCCCGTCGAGCTTCTCCTCGACCTTTTGCGCGAGGAAGAGGAGAAGCTCGACATCCATGCTTAATAGGTATGGATTTTCGTGAAAAGAAAGTATTTGTTATTTGATTGTCGAGCTCATAGACTTTTCGCTGTAAAAACGTTGCGGCGAGCGCTCGCCCGTGTGCGACTCTCCGTACCTCATCCCCGCATCCTTTGGAGGCCGGATATGGCTCTTTCGACTCCCGAAACTCTCTGCAAAGCCGCGTTGACGGCATCTTTGAGCCTGTGCGCCGCCGGAGCACTTGCGGCGCCCGTCGAACCGAGCTCGATCGAGCCCGAGCCCCTCAAGCTCACGGCCGAGTGGGACAAGGTGTTTGAGCAAAGCAACCGGGTCGCGCATGAAAAGATCACTTTCGTGAACCGCTACGGCATCACGCTTGCAGCGGACCTTTACAAGCCGAAAACGGGCGGAAGCTTCGCCGCGATCGCCGTGAGCGGACCGTTCGGGGCCGTGAAGGAGCAGTCCTCGGGCCTCTACGCTCAGACGCTGGCCGAGCGCGGTTTTCTCACGATCGCGTTCGATCCTTCTTTTACGGGCGAGAGCGGCGGCAAGCCCCGCTACGTGGCGTCTCCCGACATCAACACGGAAGATTTCAGTGCGGCGGTCGACTATCTCGCGACGCGCGGGGACGTCAACCCGGAACGTATCGGCATTCTCGGAATTTGCGGTTGGGGCGGTATGGCGCTCAATGCTGCGGCGGCGGACACCCGCATCAAGGCGACGGTCGCCTCGACCATGTACGACATGAGCCGCGTCAACGCTCGGGGCTACTTCGACGCGATGAACGAGGAGGGACGTTACGAATTGCGAAAGACCCTCAACGAACGGCGCACGCTCGACTACAAGGCGGGGCGTTACACGCTCGCGGGCGGGCTTCCCGACGAGCGTCCCGCCGAGCCGCAGTTCGTCGCCGACTACTGGGACTACTACAAGACGGAGCGCGGGTACCACAAGCGTTCGCTCAATTCGAACGGCGGGTGGAATACGACCTCGTCGCTGTCCTTCATCAACATGCCGCTCCTGACGTATGCGGGAGAAATCCGGAGCGCCGTCCTGCTCGTTCACGGCGAGAAGGCTCATTCGCGCTACTTCAGCGAGGACGCGTTCAAGCTCCTCAAGGGCGAGAACAAGTCGCTCGTCATCGTGCCGGGCGCGAACCATACGGATCTCTACGACAAGAAAATTCCGTTCGATACGATCGAAAACTTTTTCTCGACTTATCTGAAGTGACGATAGCGAGGCGATCGGAATCGATTTTGCGGTCGATGCTGAAATTGAAAGAGGCGGAGCGCACGGGCGCTTCGCCTCTTTTCCATCATTACTCAAGCGGCTCTCGTGCGCCGTTCGCTTTGCCTCAGGAACGTTCGAACCGTTCGAACCCGAGTCGCCGCAGGCGGCTTCGGAGCGTGTTCGCGTTAAGTCCCGACAGTCGTGCGGCGCCGTGTTCACCCGCCACCCGACCGTTCGTCTGCGCTAGGAGCGCTTCGAAATAGCGCCGCTGCAGTTCCTCGAAGGTGAGAGAGGAAAGCGTCTTTCGAAGGAGGTCGTCCGAGCTCTCGGCGGGTGCGTTGAGGGCGAGTTCGGACGCCCGTTCGCGGGCGTCCGGGCTGTCCGAGACGTTCCCCGGCGGGGCTTCGGGTTCGTCGCCGGGTTCCGCATCTTCGTCGCCCGAATAGGCGAGGTGTTCGATTACTTCGGGAAGCGCCATGAGCGTTCGGGCGGCCACGTTCCGGAGTTGCCGCACGTTCCCGGGCCATCGCTTTTCCTCCGCTTCCAGCAATGCCGAGGGAAGGAGCGGCGGTACGTCCTGCAACCCGTAGGCCTTGGCGAATTCCGAAAGAAAGAGGTTGAGAAGCGGCTCGATGTCGACCGTACGCTCGCGGAGGGGCTTGAGTCGTACGGGGAGTACGTTGATGCGGTAGTAGAGGTCGAGTCGGAAGGTACCCGATCGGACGAGCGCTTCAAGGTTTCTGTTCGTCGCCGCGATGATCCGCACGTTGACGGGCACTTCAACCGTACCGCCCACGCGGCGCACGCATTGGTTCTGGAGCGCATGGAGGAGCTTTGCCTGCATCGAATGCGGCAATTCTCCGATTTCGTCGAGAAAGAGCGTGCCGCCGTTCGCTTCTTCGAAAAAGCCGATGTGGCGCTTGACGGCGTTCGTAAAGGCGCCCGCCTCGTGCCCGAAGAATTCGCTTTCCATCAGGGGTTCGGGAATCGCCGAACAGTTGACGCGAACGAAGGGCGCATCGCGCCGTGCGGACATGCGGTGCACGGTGTTGGCTACCACCTCTTTGCCCGTGCCCGACTCGCCCGTAATGAGCACGGGCACGTCAAAGCGCGCCGCCTGCCGGAGGAGCTCGGCGATTTCCGCCGCAGAGGGGGTCGTTCTGAGCAGGCGCGAGAGCACGGACTCTTTGCCTTCGCGCGCGAGCGCTTCGGAGAGCGCAAGGTTTTCCGTCATGAGCCGCTCGTTCGCGAGCCGCAGTCGAATTGCCGCGGCGAATCCCACGTTGAGGGCGAAAAGCACCCGGAAGGACTCGAGCAACACCTCGTGCCGGGGCTCGAACGCCCGGGGCTTGCGGCTCCAGAAGCACATGACGCCGAGGTGTTGCGTTTCGATATGGAGCCGCATCATGACGAAACTTCGCATCTCGGGAAAGAAGGCGGGTGCGACGGCGCGCGTGAAGGGGTCTTCCGCAAGATCGTCGACGCGCCGGATCTCCAAGTCGTCGCGACGACGCAAGGCCAGCGTCTCGGGCGAAAGCTCGATCACGTCGTACATCGTGCGTCCGCCTTCGGGACCTGCCTCGGCGAGAAACTCGATCCGCCCGCGTTCGGCGCGCAGGACGTTGACAAAAATCCCGTCGACCAGCACCCCTTCCTCGCGCAATGCAAGAAGCGTGCGGTGAAGAACGACGTCAAGGCGCAGCGACCCCGTGAGGGCCTCCCAAAGTCGATGGGGGTGAAGTTCGGAGAGCGACATGCGGGACCTCGTCGGAAAACGTACGGTTGCGGGGAAGCGGAAACGATATGTCGTGAGGTAACGATATTACGTGAATAAATTACGATATTTCGTATTTATAGGGAGGAAATTTGTTCGGGGTATCCCTGATAGGGAAAGTATGGATGAGCGATGCGTTTCTTGAACGGTAGGAGGCGGGCGCGGAATGTCGGTCGCTCGACGAGTTTGGCACGCTTCTTGCTCTTTAAGGAGGTGACCCCGTCGTGACGCGCAACGCATCCGACGCCTCAAAGAGTTTTTTTAATAAACGGAGACCCATATGGAACAGCACATGACCTCCCGCCGTCGCCTCATCATCGGCGGAGCGCTCGGCTCGGCCGCGGCTTTGGCCGGCAACGTCGCGCAGGCCGCGGCCAAGGACAAGCCCAAATTCGACAAGGTGTACGACATCATCGTCGTCGGCTCGGGTTTTGCGGGGCTTGCCGCTGCGCTTGAAGCGCGACTCGGCGGCGCCGAGGTGCTTCTCATCGAAAAAATGCCTGCTTTCGGCGGCAATTCTGCGATCAACGGCGGCGCCTTCTCGGTCGCGGGTTCTCCCTTGCAGAAGAAGTTCGGGATCGAAGACTCGACCGACCGGATGCTCGCCGACATGATCAAGTCGGGGCGCGGCCTCTCGCACGTGGATCTCTTGAAGATGGTCGTGGAAGGGAGCCTTCCCGCCTATGAATTCACGCTCCGCCACGGCGTCAAGTACAAGGACTTCGTGCAACACTTCGGCGGCCACTCCGTGCCGCGCACGCTCCAGACGGTGGAAAGCACCGGAGGCGGCATCACGCGTCCGCTGACGGAATCCTGCCGCAAGCACGGTGTGGAACTCCATCTGCACGCGAAGATGGAGGACTTCGTGCGTGCCGAAGACGGCCGTGTGATCGGTCTCACGGTGCGCGAACGTTACCAGTTCCCGAAGGAAGATTCGGGCGTGCTGCAGACGTACGGCGCCCGCAAGGGGGTGATCATGGCCACGGGCGGTTTCTCGCGCAACCTCTGGTTCCGCCGTCAGCAGGATCCGAGTCTCGACGAGCGTCTCGACTCGACGAACCACCCCGGCGCGACGGGCGAAGGGCTTCTGAAGATGTTCGCGATCGGCGGCGCTCCGGTTCAGGTCGATCAGATCCAGCTCGGTCCCTGGTGCTCGCCCGACGAACGCGGCTTCGGTCTCGTGTCGCAATTCAACACGATCGCCGGCTTCCCGATGGGGATCATGGTCGACGTGCGTACGGGGAAGCGTTTCTGCAACGAACTCGCCGACCGTAAGGAACGTACCGACGCCATTCTCGGACTCATGGAAAACGGCAAGCCCGTCTACCCGGTGTGCTTCACCGACGCGAAGGGCGTTGAAAAAGCCCAGACCCTGAAGAACGCCCTCAAGTACGGTGTCATCAAGGCGTTCGATACGATCGAAGATCTCGCGAAGGCCTACGGCATCCCGGCCGACGCCCTCGTCGAGCAGGTGAAGCGCTTCAACGGTATGGTGGCCGCGAAGAACGACACGGAATTCCACCGTGCGCTCGACCTCGCGATCCAGCTTGACAAGCCTCCCTTCTATGCCTGCCGCGTCTGGCCGAAGGTGCACTACTGCATGGGCGGCGTCGGCATCACGGCGAAGGCCGAAGTCTATTCGGTCGAAGGGAAGGTGATTCCGGGGCTTTATGCCGCGGGCGAAGTCACGGGCGGCACGCACGGCGCTTCGCGCCTCGGCGGCTGCGCCATTGCGGACGGTCTCGTCATGGGACGCGTTGCCGCGGACAACTGCCTCAAGATGAAGCCCGTCGCGCTCTGAGCCGACGGTACCGAGAATCCGTAATCACTACGAACCGAACACTTCAAAGGAATCTTCCATGATCCGCAACGCTTTTGCCGCTCTCGGCGCGACCGCGCTCGCTCTTACGCTCGGAGCCGTCTCGTTTTCCGCTTCGGCCGCTTCCGCAGCACCGACCGTGAAGCCCTACCACAAGGCGCTCACGGACTGCGCCGCCTGCCACACGAAGGAAAACGCCGTCGCCGGCAACCCCTTCGTCGTGCCTTCGGACAAGGCCTGCCTCGCCTGCCACGGCTCCTACAAGGACCTCGCGAAAAAGACCGAGAACCTGCCCGAACCGAATCCGCACGCCTCGCACCACTACGGCGAGGGGATCGCCTGCACGGCCTGCCACAAGGAGCACGCGCCCTCGAAGGTGTACTGCAACGAGTGCCACGAGTTCAGCTACCAGATCAAGTAACCCCGGGGCCTTGACCGGTGAGAGGGGCGTACGAGCGCCTCTCTCCCGAACGGTTCGAACCGCCCGACCGGGGCTCGAACCGCACCGATTTGCTGCCGAGCGGTTCGACCGCCGTTCGGAAGCCCGAACGCGCGGGCGGGCCGGTTGCTCTTTCCGCGCTTTTCTCCCGAAAAAGGAAATAATCATGAACGCATTCCAAACGACGGCTCTGGCCGCCGCTCTGGCCGCCTGCACCGCTGCGGGTGCCGCCACCGTCACGCTCGACGGGACCCGCTTGACGATCGAAGACGCCTGGGCCGTTGCCGAAGGCAAGGCCGACGTGGCGATCGCTCCCGAAGCCATGCGGCTTCTCGAAGACTCTCACAAGCTCGTGATGGCCTCGGCCGCGAAGGGCCAGGCCGTCTACGGTCTCACCGTGGGCGTGGGTCTCAACAAAGACCAGAAGCTCTTCACCGCCGACGGGACGCTCTCGCCCGAAGTGCTCGAAGCCTCTCGCGCTTTCAACTACAACGCGCTTCGCTCCCACTCCGCGGGTGCGGGTGAAATGATGCCCACGAACCTCGCGCGCCTCTCGATGGTGATTCGCCTCAACACCCTCCTGGCAGGCAAATCGGGCGCTCAGGCCCGCGTGGCGGAACTCTACCGCGATCTTCTCAATAAGGGCGTCACGCCCCTCATTCCCTCGGAAGGGTCCGTGGGCGAAGCCGACATTCTGCTCGCTTCCCACGTGGGCGCCGTCATGATCGGCGAATGGAAGGCCGAGGTGGACGGTCGTGTCGTCACGGGCAAAGAAGCGCTTTCGAAGGCAGGGATCGCCCCCCTCGTTCCCGAAGGCAAGGATGCACTTGCGATCCTCTCGAACAATTCCGTCGCCATGGCCTACGCGATCGACGCCGCTCGCAACGCGGCGCGCATCGTGCGCCTGACGCCCACGGTCTACGGGCTTTCGCTCGAAGGCTTGAACGGAAACGTGGCGCCGATTCTTCCGCAAACGATCGGCACTCGTCCCTTCGAAGGGCTTTCCGAAACGGCCGCCGACATGCGCGACGTGCTGACGGGCTCCTACCTGTGGAAGGCGGACGCTACGCGGCCCCTGCAGGATCCGCTTTCTTTCCGCGTGACGGTCTACGGTCTCAACGAAGCGCGCCGCGCGCTCAAAGACCTTAATGCGCAGATCCTCGTCCAAATCAACAGCACGGACGACAACCCGTCGACGATTCTCAACGCGGACGACGCGTACCGCGCCGAATCGACTCAGGTGGCGGGCTATTTCGTGGAAGGGAACGGTGTGAAGGGTGCGATCATCCCTTCGGGGAACTTCAATCCCCTGCCCGTCGCGCTTGCCCTGCAGCGCACGTCGCTTGCGATGGCTCACCTCTCGCACTACAGCGTGCAGCGTACCGTGCACCTCTCGTACGACCACTTCACGGGTCTCACGCGCTTCCTCTCCGACCCCGAAAACAAGGGGCACGCGTTCGGCGCCATCCAGAAGGCCTTCATGGGCCTGCACGTTGACAACATGGCGCTCGCTCAGCCCGTGAGCCTTTACGGGATGCCCGTTGCGGGTGAAATCGAAGACACCTTCACGAACCTCCTTCAGGCCGCGAAGCGCCTCGGTTCGATCGACCGAAATCTCATGCAGATCTATTCGCTCGAAACTCTGCACGCCGCCCAGGCCGTCGACCTTCGCCGCAATCTGAAGACGAAAGACCTGAAGCTCGGTGCGAAGACGCAAGCGTTCTACGAGGCGTACCGCAAGGCGGTGCCGTATGTGAAATCGGACCGCATCTTCACCGACGACATCCGTCGCGGCGTCGAAGTGCTCGAAACCTACGAGCCGTAACCGAGCGCCCGAATCTTCGACTCTGAAAACGAAACGACCTCGACGCCCGCAACGGGTTTCGAGGTCGTTTTCGCATGGAGGTCAAATTCGGACGGGACGCACCCGCCCGGTCGACCATTTCGCCTTAGAAGCGGTACTGGGCCTGAACGCCGAGGAGATAGGCGTCGAGCTTGCGGAACTTGCCGAGCTCTTTACCCGTTTCCTTGTCGTAGAGGGAGCGTTCGTGCACGCCGTGCAGGTGCGAGAAGCCCACGTCCGTCTGGAAGTCCTTCGTCCAGTGGAAGGTCGAGCCGACGGAGAACCACCAGCGGTCCGCGTCCGGAATGATCGCCGTACGGGTTTCGCGTTCCTGGATGGGCGAGGTTTCGTAAGCGATACCGCCGCGCAGCGTCCAGAAGGAGTTGACGCGCAGGTCGCCGCCCACGCTGTAGAGGTACGTGTCGCGCCAGTTGTTGCGAATGTAGCTCATGCCTTCGACCATCTGGCCGACCACGCCCTGAGCCAGAGGCGGAACAGAACCAGAGCCCGCGATGGCGCCTTCAAGGGCGGTCGTGTCGACCTTGAGCGATTCGAAGCTCGACCAGTCGGTCCAGCGGAACGTGGCGTAGAGGCTCAGCCAGCTGTTGACGTCCCAAGCCGCGCTCATCATGGCCCAGGCGGGAGCCGAGACGACGGCCCCCGAATCGTACGTGCCGTTGAACTTGTCGAGCGGGAGTGCCACGTTCTCATTGAGAGCGAAGGGCGCGAGGCCGTCGATCGTCAGATCGCCTTCGGCCTTGTGCTGAATCTGCGAGCGGTAGGAAATACCGAGGCGAACATTTTCAACCGGCATGAAGAGGATGCCGGCGTTCCAGCCCCAGGCCGTGCTCGTCGCTTCGAGCTGGCCGTGAACGTTCGTCGTCTTGGTAAGGGAGGCATCCGTCGGAGCCGTACCGCCCATGCCGAGCGACGCGTCGACGTACTGGAGGGAAATCCCCGCGCCGAGGCGGACCTTGTCCGTCACTTTCCAGGCCACGCTCGGGTTGAAGTCGAACACCATGATTTCGGCGTCCGTACCATGATCCTTGTGGGCCCAGTTGCGGTCGTATTCGGTCGCCATGCCGAAGGGAACCGTGAAGGAGAAGCCCACCCAGGTCGTGTCGTTCACCTGGTGCGAGATGTAGGCGTGAGGAATGAGTTCGGGCGCCTTGCGACCGTTTTCGGTGGTGCCGCTGTTGTCGGCGTAGTCGAGGTTGAGACCCACGCCGACGAAGCCGAGCTGAGCGGCGGTGCCCGGAGTGAGCGTCATGCTCGCGGGGTTGTAGTAGACGCCCGAGACGTCGGCGCCGTCGACGCCCGCACCGGCGTAGGCACGGCCGAGGCCGAGCGCGGACTGTTCGGTAAGCTGGAAGCCGCCGGCGTTCGCCGCGGACGCGAAAAGGGACGCAACGGCAGCCGAGGCCGCAGCGATCTTGAAGGAGGTGTTCTTCACGATGTCTGTTCCTTGCTCCGGACCCTTCGGGGTTCTCGAAGACGGGTTCTGCTCTGTGAGCTTGTTTGTGCTTTTTTGCTGTTTTTTCGGTCGGCGACGCACTCCGGAAGGACGCTCGCAGACGCGCGGAGGGAGAGAATACCGAAGCCCGGAGGAAAGGTCTAGCGGTAAACCCTTAAGGTGACCCGCAAAAACACCCCGGAGGGATGCAACGGATGAGGGCGGATGATGCGAGGCGTATCCTCCGGTGACCTGTGACATTTTGTCAATGTCATTGAAAAACGTGAATTTTCGTGGCGCCCCCGGAGGGGGTTCGCGGCGTCCCGTTCGCGGGGCATCCCTTATCCGTGCTAATCCGAAAAAAATGAGAGGTTTTGCGTTCGCGGAAAGGAAAAAGGGCCGCCCGACCGTGCGGGCGACCCTTCGAATGTTCGCGAGCCCGAAGTGCCTCGGGCTCGGTATGCGGTTCTCAATGCGCTTCTTTGTGCATGAGGTCGATCTTGGCCATCACGACGGCCGAGAGGACGAACGTGAGGTGGATCACGACGTACCAGAGGAGTTTCGAGTCGGGAATCGTCTGAAGTTCCATGAAGACGCGCAGGAGGTGAATGGACGAAATGGCGACGATCGACGCGGCGACCTTGTTTTTGAGCGATCCCGCATCCATTTTACCGAGCCATTCGAGCTTTTCGGTGTGCTCTCCGATGTTGAGGGCCGAGACGAAGTTTTCGTAGCCCGAGAACATCACCATGACGATGAGGCCTCCCACGAGGCCCATGTCGATCAGGGAAAGAATACCGAGGATGAGGTCCGCTTCCGTAAGTTCCAGTACGTGCGGCAGGATGTGGAAAACTTCCTGGAAAAACTTGACCGCCAGAGCGAGGAGGGCGGCCGAGAGTCCGATGTAAAGCGGAGCAAGAAGCCAACGAGCGGCGTACATGAGGCGTTCGAAAAAGACTTCCATGATTCTTGTGAGAGCGAGCGTTGCGGTTGGGGGCGTTTGAAAAAGCGGTCGGTTCGGCGCTGCGAACGTGCGGACCGTCGGCGGACGTGCCGCACGAAGGATCGTCATTTTCTCACGGCGGGCGGAAAAATTCCCGCCCGCATCGCGCTTCGTTTGGCTATTCTTTCGACATTGTTCGTCTTTTTTATTCGAGGGACCGCCGTCATGTCCGCTTCCGCCGAAACCTCGCGCATCGTCGCGCTCATCTGTGCCGCAGGCGTCGGGCGCCGCATGGGTGCCGACCGTCCGAAGCAGTATCTGAAACTCGGCGCTTGGCCGATGCTCGTGCACACGGTGCGCGCGATCGCCTCGGTCGGGCGCGTTGCGGAAACGGTCGTCGTCGTGAGTCCCGAGGATCCCCATATCGACGAGGCGGCACGGGACTTTCCCGAGGGCGTTCGGGTGTTGCGGGCGGGAGGCGCCGAACGGGCGGACTCCGTGCTGAACGGCCTGCTTGCGGCGGGCTTTCCCGACGATGCGCTCGTGCTCGTTCACGATGCGGCACGTCCCTGCGTGCGACCGAGCGAGGTCGAACATCTGATCGACGAAGTACTCGCCGACCCGCAGGCGGCCGGGGGCCTTTTGGCCGTCCCGATGACGGATACCGTCAAGCGCGCCGATCGGGATCGTCGGGTGGTCGAAACCCTGCCGCGCGAAGCGCTCTGGCGGGCGGCAACCCCGCAGTGCTTCCGTGCGGGGGAACTGATCGCGGCGCTTTCGGGCGACCGCACGGGTATCACCGACGAAGCTTCCGCCATGGAGCGTGCGGGTCACGTCGTCAAGGTGGTTTCGGGTCGAACGACCAACATCAAGGTCACACAGCCGGGCGACGAAAAAATCGCCGGCCTTCTTTTGGGAGACGCTTCCGTGATTCCTCTTCGCATCGGTCAGGGGTACGATTCCCACCGACTTGTTCCCGGGAGGCCGCTCATTTTGGGCGGCGTCGAAATTCCGCATACGACGGGCCTCGACGGCCATTCGGATGCGGATGTTCTCTTGCATGCCGTAACCGACGCCGTCCTCGGGGCGAGCGCTCTCGGGGACATCGGGCAACACTTCCCGCCCTCGGACCCCGCCTGGAAGGGTGCCGACAGCCGCAAACTCCTCGCCGAAGTCGTGCGCCTGGCGCGCGCCAAGGGTTGGGGAATCGTCAACGTCGACGCAACGATCGTCGCCGAGCGCCCGAAGATCGGTCCGCACATGGCGGCGATCCGCGCAAGTCTTGCCGCGACGCTCGGCGTCTCGGAAGAGGTCGTGAACGTGAAAGCGAAGACGAACGAAAAGATGGATGCGGTCGGGCGCGAAGAAGGAATGGTCGCGCACGCCGTGGCGCTGATGGCCCGTATTTAATCCGCCGCATACCGCAAACGCGCAAAACAAAGGCGCCCGGAAAATCCGGGCGCCGTTTTATTCCGAGGTTGCTTGAGCTTTCGTGCCGCTCGGCGTCGCTTAGCGTCGCTCCTCGAGCTTCTGCGCGGCCTTGTCCTGCTCTTTGAGCGCCTTTTTGAGCGCTCCCTTCGTCACGATCGGGAAGCGTACGCGAACGAGCAGCCCGTGCGGATCGGCGTCCCCCAACTGCACGGTTCCGCCCGAGCGGCGCACGATGCGGTCGACGATCGCAAGCCCCAGACCCGAGCCCGTCACGCCGCTTCGGGCGCTCTCGCCGCGCTCGAAAGGACGCATGACGCGTTCGCGCTCTTCGGCGGGCAGCCCTCGTCCTTCGTCCGAAACGGTGAGAAGCGCCGTGCGCCCGTCGGGTTCGCGCTTCAGTTCGAGCGTGAGATAAAGCGTCCCGTCTTCGCTACGACCGTAGCGTTGTGCGTTCGTGACGAGATTCTGAATGGCGCGGGAGAGTTCGAGCGGATGCGCCATCACCCAGATTTCCGAATCGAGTCGGGTCGTGAGCTTCACCGTGGCGTCCGATTCGATGCGGGCGATCTGAAGGGCCGCTTCGACCGCTTCGCCGAAATTCACCATCACCTGATCCTCGTTCGAGCGACGCGCGTAGGCGAGGAACTGATTGACGATGTTTTCCATCTGTTCGAGGTCGCTCACCATGGCGTTCCGGGAATCTTCGGGAAGGTCCGCGAGTTCCACTTCTAGGCGCAGACGCGTGATCGGCGTGCGCAGGTCGTGGGAGACCCCCGCAAGGAGAAGTTCGCGGTCGGCTTCGATACGCTTCAGGTCTCTCATCATCTGGTTGAAGGAGCTGTTGACAGCCTGAATTTCCGCGGTCGACGCGTCTTCGGGGAGCGGATCGGGGTCTTGGCCCCGGCCGAGCTGCGTCGCAAAGAGCGACAGACGCGCCAGCGGCTGAATCACGTGCCGCGTGAGGGCGGTCGCGCCGAATAGCGACGCGAGGCCCGCTGCCAACGCCCACCAGAGCCAGGCAGTGCCGTAGGGCGGATCTAACGCGTCGTCCTTCGTTTGGAGCCAATAGGCATCTCCGTCGATGTCGAAAGACACCCAAAGGCCGTTGTTGCCGTTCACACGCGTCGCGACGATCGTCTCGGGGCCGAGCGACGTTTTGACGAGCTGATCGATCAGGCCGTTGAAGCCCTCGCCCGAGAGGCGCACCACCTTGTCGGTCTCGTCCCGAGGGGAAATGAGGACGCCCTCGCGGGCGGCCAATACCTTCAGAAGGTCGAGGCGGTACAAGGGGTCGGCCGTCACGAGCGCGTACTTCGTGATGTTCACGGTCGAGACGAGGTGCTGCGCCACGCCCTGGGAATAGGGGAGTTCGGAGAGCACGCGAAAGCTCTGCAGCCAACCGATCACGGAGAAGAAAAGCAGGCCGCAAAGGAGCAGAAAAGTGCGCCAGAAAAGACTGGGGCGGCGGTTTTTGAGTTGGGCGATCCAGGACATGCGACGGTGCCCCGCCGAAGGGGCCGTGAGATGGGTGTCGATCGAATCGGGGCGCGGAGGGCGCGCCGAGCGGGCTTGTCGGGCCGATGGCCGGGTGTTTGTTCCCGTGCATCATAGCGGAAGACGGTTGCCGAACGCCCGCCCGACGGACCGAAGAACCGAAGCCGAACGAAAAAAGAAGGACGCCGATCGACTCGGGCGTCCTTCTCGGAAATCGGAGACCTTTCGACATCCGAGCCCGAGGGCGCGAACTCAAGAGGTCGGGAGGGCGCCGAACGGCGCCCCGAGAGGTTCGGTATCAGTTCTGGCCGTCCGGAATGAAGACGTAGCCGAGCCCCCACACGGTCTGCAGATAGCGGGGCTTCGAAGGATCGGGTTCGATCAGCTTGCGAAGGCGCGAAACCTGCACGTCGAGCGAACGGTCGAAGGCTTCGTATTCGCGACCGCGGGCCATTTCCATCAGCTTGTCGCGCGACAGGGGCTGACGCGGATGACGCGCGAACGCCTTGAGGACGGCGAATTCGCCCGTCGTCAGAGGCACGGGCTGGCCGTTCTTGGTGAGAACGCGCGTGCCGAGGTCGAGTTCGAACGCGCCGAAGCGCACCACTTCGTCCGCCATGGAGGGCGCGCCCGGAGCGTCGGGCGCCGGACGACGGCGCAACACCGCATGGATGCGGGCGAGGAGTTCGCGCGGGTTGAAAGGCTTGGCGATGTAGTCGTCCGCCCCGAGTTCGAGACCGAGAATGCGGTCGACGTCTTCGCCGCGAGCCGTGAGCATGATGATCGGGGTCATGTCCTTCTGGCCGCGCAGGCGCTTCAAAATGGCGATGCCGTCTTCGCCCGGCATCATGAGGTCGAGAATCAGGGCATCGAAGTGTTCGCGCAACCAGAGACGGTTCATGCTCGCAGCGTTTTCGGCCACGAACACCTGGAAGCCGTTTTCGCCGAGATAGCGGCGCAAAAGGTCGCGAAGTCGGGGGTCGTCGTCAACGACGAGAATCTTGGGGGTGCGTTCCATGATGCTCCTCTGGGGCGGTGCCGCGTCGGGGTGGCGTCGGAAGGTGAAAAGCCCCTTTCCGCGCCCGGACGCAAATGCGGCGTCCGCCGGTGGTTGTCGGACGAAGGCCGCAGGCCTTCGGTTTCCGTAGGTAATTATTTCGTATTGTCTCTCTTTGGGACGGCCTTTGCCAACGGGGCCGAACACCCGGTTACCAAATGGGGCGCAAGTGGAAACGCCTGCGCTCGGAGTCCCGAAAAAAGTTCGTAACGTTTTTTCCAATTTGAGTCTACCCGCGCGCAAAGCTCGATGCTAAATTCGGAAGCGAATCGAGACCAACCGAGACTTAACCCATGCATAAGCTCACAAAAACCGGACTTTTTGCCGTCGTGTTCGCTTGTGTTTCCGTCGGTTCGGCCGCCGAAAACGAATGGTCGACGCCGCTCGGCGCGGTCCTGGTGAAACCGGGCGAGAAGGCCCCGACGGCGACCGACTGCGGCGGGGACGTGCCCTGCGTGCGGCTCTGGAGCCAGATGTCGGCCGACGAACGCGCGAAGCTTTGGCCCTATCTGGACGACGTGTCGCGCACCTCGCACTGGCGCGAGATGAACCGCGCGGAGCGCGAAGCGCTCAAAATGCGGCTCTGCCCGCGCGACGTCGAAGCTTTGCGGCACCGCTTCACGCTGAAGTCGACCGAGGGGGGCGCCGATCTCGGCCCGAAGCGGCTTCGCTCCCGCATGGCCGACGAGGCGGACCGCCGCCTGATGCGCGAACAAATTCTCGAAGTGCATATGGAGTTTTCGAGCGCCGAACACCGCTCGCACCCCCACGCTCTGAGAACGCCCGAGCCGATCGACCAAGCCCGGGTTTCCGAAGAAAAGTAAGTGTTTGCGACACGCCGACCGAAAAAAGGCCGGCGTTTTCGTTTCGTCCTCCGTCCGCCGACCGTTGCCTAGCGACCCGGTCGGGCCCCTCTATAATGAAGGACCCCGAGGGGAGCCCCGTCCGGGCTCCCGATTCCGACTTCGACAGCTTCGCGCCCGCGCTCGTGCGGGTGCTTGCGGGAACCTTTATGACCTCTTCGATCCCCCTTCTTCTCGCTCTCGACACCGCACAGGAAGACTGCGCCGCAGCGCTCCTTCGTGACGGAAAACTTTTGGCCGTCCGGTGCGAACACGTCGGAAACCGTCATGCCGAATGCGTTTTGGGCTTGATCGACGCCGTGCTCGCCGAAGCGGGCGAAACAAAGGCGAATCTCTCGGCCGTGGCCTTCGGAGCGGGGCCGGGGAGCTTCACGGGGTTGCGCGTCGCGTGCGGCGTCGCGCAGGGGCTCGCCTGGGCGCTGCGACTTCCCGTCCTTGCGGTTTCGAACCTCGAAGCCGCGGCGTTGCTCGCCGCTCGAGAAAAGGGCCTGGCCCCGGGCGAGCGCATCTTTGTAGCAAACGACGCCCGCATGAACGAGTGCTATGCGGCGCTTTACGAAGTGTGCGACCCCGCGACAGGGCGCTACTTCACGTGCCTTACGGAACCCGCCCTTCTGAAGCCCGAAGCCGTTCCCGCCGCCGCGCGCGAAGGCGGTGCGAAGCTCGTTGCGGGAAGCGCCCCCGTGCAGTTCCCCGAGGTGTTCGACGCGACCCGTCTTGAGGGAATCGAGCTCTACCCGCGTACCGCAAGCGCTCCGGAAGAAATCGCGCTTCTCGGCGAAGCGATGTTCCGTCGCGGCGAAGCGGTCGAGCCGCAGGCGGCCGCTCCGATTTACGTTCGCAATCGCGTGGCGCTCACGATGGCGGAACGCGCGGCCGGGGAAAAGCTCTGATGCAAGTCGACGTGCGACCCATGACGGCCGAAGATCTCGATTGGGTGACGGCGGCGGAAGCCGAAGTGGAATTCACCCCCTGGACGCGGCGCAACTTCGAGGATTCGATTGCCGAGGGGAGCCCCGTGCGCGGTCACGCGCACGTGCTGACGGTCGACGGCGTGCCCGCAGGGTGGGCGGTGATGCACCCGGTGCTCGACGAACTCGAACTCCTCATCATCGGCGTCGCGAAAGCCTGGCAGAGGCGCGGTTTGGGCCGCAGGCTTCTGTCGAACCTCATCGAATCCGCCCGCGGAACGTTTGTGTGCGTGCACCTCGAGGTGCGCGCCTCGAACGCCCCCGCGCGGGCGCTCTACGACGCGCTCGGCTTCGAGGAAGTCGGTCGACGCAGGAATTACTACCGTACCGAATCGGGTCGGGAGGACGCTATCCTCATGCGGCTCGATCTCGCCGGGTCCGCGGGTGCGTAACGCCCGGGACCTCTTTATTCGAACGAAATTTTTGGAACGCCCATGGGAAGCATGTCCGACGCAACGGAGAACCACGACGACGTCCCCGGTTGGGGCGACGCCGACCCGGAAGCCTTCGAGCGGCTCGCCCGCATCTGGGACGCACTCGGTTGCGGTCCCCTCTGGCTCGAGCGCTCGACTCCCGATCCGCTCTTCGACCCGCTGACGCGTCGTGCGTTGCTCGGCGAAAAGCCGCAACCTTCCGTCGCTCCCGCTGTTTCCTCTGCTCCCGCAACGTCGCAACCCGCGCCGGCTCCCCGATTCGGTCGGCCGACTCAAGCGGCGGGTGCTCCGGCGCCGCAATATCCCCGGGCTCCGCAGAGCGCGTGGGGCACGCAAAGTGCCTCTCAGGCCGTCCCTCAGACGTATCAACCCCATCAAACGCCTCAAGCCGCTCCCGCGTACATTCCGGTGCTTCCCGAGGGGACCAAGGCCAAGATCCGTACGGCCGACTGGGCGACCCTTGAGGGGCTCGTGCGCGGCTGCACGGCCTGTCCGATGTCGAAAACCCGACAGAATCCCGTCTTTGCCGAAGGGGCGCCGGGCCCGAAACTCGTGCTCGTGGGCGAAGCCCCCGGGGCCGAAGAAGACTTGCAGGGGATTCCGTTCGTCGGGAAGTCCGGGAAGCTTCTTACCGCGATGCTCGATGCGATCGCCGTGCGACGCAAAGAGGACGTCGTTATCCTCAATGCACTCAAGTGCAGGCCGCCGCAGAACCGCAATCCCGAGCCCGCCGAGACGGCCTGTTGCAGTCACTACCTCGAGCGGCAGTTCGAACGTCTGAAACCCGACGTCCTCTTTCTGATGGGGCGCTTTGCGGTACAGGCGGTGCTTAAAGAACGGGCGGCCGCGATTTCGCGCCTGCGCGGGGTCGTGCACGAGACCGAACTTTCGGACGGGCGAAAGGTGAAGTGCGTTGTCACTTACCATCCTTCGTATCTCCTGCGCTCGCCCGGTGAAAAGGCGAAGGCCTGGGAAGATCTCGTCCTCTTGCGACGAACGATGCGCGAAGCGGGAATCTCCGTTCGCGAACGAGGAAAAACATGGTGAGTATTGAGAAAGGAAAGCCGGTTGAGCTCGAGTGCGAAAAAGCCCCGACGGTCGGCGACGGCAACAACAGCGACAACATCGACTACGACGACGCCCTTCGTACAACGCATCGCGAAGCGGCGGCAACGCTCGTCGTTGCGGTGCTTGTCGCCCTCTTTTTCTGGGGAGCCGTATGGCTTTTGCACGACGTGCCGGGTACGAGCGCGGGGTTCCCGCTCTGGTTCTGGTGGGCGATTCCGGGCGGCTATCTTGCGTCGATTGCGGGGGTCGTTTTCCTTCTTCGGCGGGTTTTCCGGAATTTTTCGCTTGATCTGAGGCCCGATGCTCAATCCGTGCCGTCCGACACAAGATCCACTCCTGACGCCCGTTCGTAATCCTGGGAGATGCCCATGATTCTTGTGCCCGTTCTTCTCTTTTTCGCGGTCCTTGCGGCTCTTTCGCTTTGGACCGAACGTCGTCGAAGCCTGCCGCTGGAAGAAACCGGGGGCGGCGCGGGTTTTTCCCGCGAGTACTTCCTCGGAAGTCGCAGCCTTCAGGGCGTGGTTCTCGCGATGACGCTCACGGCCACCTACGGGTCGGTGAGCACGTTCGTCTCGGGCCCGGGGATCGCCTGGAATCTCGGTCTCGGCTGGGTCGTTTTCGCCGCCCCGCAAATCATCGCGGGGTTCTTTATTTTGGGGTTGCTCGGCAAAAAGATGGCGCTCGTTTCGCGTGCCGTCGGAGCGGTGACGGTGGTGGATCTGTTGCGCGCTCGCTTTCGCAGTCCCGTCTTCGCCACGCTTGCCGCCCTCTCGATGCTTGTCTTTTTCACGACGATGATGGTGGGGCAGTTTGCCGGGGGCGCGGCGATCTTCGCCGAAGTGACGGGAGGCTCGACGATCCAAGGGCTTCTTCTCTTCGGGCTTCTCACGGTTTTCTATACGACCTTCGGGGGCTTTCGCGCGGTTGCTGTGACGGACGCGCTCTGCGCCCTTCTGATGGTACTCGGGATGGTGCTCCTTGCGGGCGACATCGTCTCGGAAGCCGGGGGCTTTGCGGAGGCGATGCGCGCGGCCGCGGCCGCTTCCCCCGACGCCGAGGCGTACCTCTCGTTCGACGCGGGCGGAGCGCTTCCCCTGTCGCTTTTGCTTTCGGCCTGGATCCTCGTCGGCTTCGGGACGGCGGGGCTCCCGCAGTCGGCAGTTCGTTGCATGAGCTACCGCTCGACCGAAGACCTCCATCGGGCGATGTGGGTGAGTACGGTCGTCTGCGGCGCCCTCATGATCGGCATGACCCTGATCGGCGTACTCGCACGCGGGGTCTTTGCCGTTTCGCCCGAATCGCTCGGAACGACGGACCGCATGATTCCGCGCCTGATCGCAGAACACATGTCGCCCGTTGCGGCGGGGATCACACTGATCGGACCCCTTGCAGCCACGATGTCGACCGTCTCGTCTCTGCTGATCGCCGCCTCGTCGGCGGTCGTGAAGGACTTGCTTCTCAACGCCCGCCCCGAGTGGGCCGCGCCGGGGAACGAGCGTCGTTTGCGCTTTGCGGCCAAGGGTACGACCCTCGTTCTGGGGCTTGCGGCCACCCTTTTTGCGATCGATCCGCCCGATCTGATCGCCTGGATCAACCTCGCGGCCTTCGCTGGGCTCGAACTTACGTTCCTCCTGCCGCTTGCGGCGGGTCTCTTCTGGCGGCGAGCGAACAGCGCGGGGGCGCTTGCGGGAGCGATCTCGGGGGTGGGGTTCTACGGGGTGCTCCTCGTTTGGAAGCCCGATCTCGCGGGCTGGCACCCGATTGTGCCCGCGTTCGCCGTTTCGATCCTCGCATTCGTGGCGGGCTCCTTCTTGGGACGCCCCGAAGCGCCCGAACGGTTGCGGTACTTCTTCCCGAACAATTCCCGAAAGCGCCGGGCGTAACGCGTGTCAAACGCCGCCCGTGCGGTATCGATTCGGCTGATTCGACGAACCAAGCGAACCCAACGAATCAAAAGAACGTGCCCGGAAGATTTCTCCTCCGGGCACGCACTTTTCGACGGCAGGAGTCGTCATACCCCGGTCGAATCCGAGGATGTACGGGTGGGCGACGGCGGCCTTCACCTTGCCGGAGGCGTCCTTCAATGGAGCGGTACCCATGCCGGCCGTGGCCGAGTAGACCATGACGGAGTTCTTGTCGTCCATGTACTTCGTCAATGAGGTAACGGGGCTGTACCAGTCGTTGTCGCGTTCCTTGCCGTGTCGACCGTCATCTTCTTCCGGTCGATCTTATAGCTGCGCGCGAGTATGTCATGTCAGGCAAGACCGTGAGGAAGAGCACGTCCTTGATTGTCTTCGAGTCGACGGTCCGGGCCGTATGTTGCGTTCGCGTCCAGTCGAAGCCGCTTTCGCAAGCGTTGTTTTCGCATTTGAGGGGGCTTGCCGTCCTTGCCGACCGACGTGAGGATCTTGCCCTTGTACTTGTCGGACCGGTCCGTGGGCGTCGTGAGAATCCACTTCACCTGCTTGTCGCGGCCGATCTTGACGACGGACGACTGGTGGCGCGAAGAGATCACGATCGAATCGTGGTTCGGACCGTGGTTGACGGCGTTGACATGCACCCGGTTGCGGCCCGGTCCCACGCCCGCGATGTCGCCGAACGTGTCGGAGGTTTCCTGCTTGCGACGCGTCGAAAAAGAGGAGGAGTATTGCCCGGCAGATTTTTAGCAAAATGGAACGACTCGTTCCGAAAGTACAAACCGAACAAAGCGGGCGGCTCGACCGGACGCCCGAAAAGCAGAAAACCCCGCACGCGACGGTGCGGGGCTTCGGATGCCTCTCAAGGGTCAGGCGGGGGCGCGAATGCCCCCACCTTCTGTTCGGGGCGGGTGCGTCAGAGGAAGGTTTTGAGCGCTTCCGCGACGGACTTCACGCCCGCCACGATTTTCTCGGGCGGCACCGTGACGAAGGAGAAACGACACGTATTGACGTGGTCCTTGGGATTGTTCGCGTAGAAGGCTTCGCCCGGAACGAACCCGACCGGAACGTCGGAGGCAAGGGTCTTTTTCATCACTTCCGAGGCGTCGACGCCCTTCGGGAAGGTGAGCCAGATGAACATGCCGCCTTCGGGGCGCGTCCAGGTGATTTCGGGGTGTTTCGGCATGTATTCGTCGAGCGCGTCGAGCATCACCTTCGCCTGGCTGCGGTAGATGTCGCGAACTTTCGGAAGGTGTTCCTCGAAGAGCCCCTGCGAGAGCACGCGCGCCGTGACGAGCTGCGTGTAGGTCGCGGTATGAAGGTCCATCGCCTGCTTCATTTCGGCCGCGGCGTCAAGCACCGCTTTCGGCGCGATGATGTAGCCGAGACGGAAGCCCGGAGCGAGCACCTTGCTCATCGTGCCGAGCGTAATCGTGCGTTCGGGGCAGAAGGCGCGCATCGAGGCAGGCGGTTCGTCCCCGTAGTAGAGCTCCCCGTAGGGGTTGTCTTCGACGAGCCAGAAATCGTATTCACGGGCCTTTTCGGCGAGCTTCTTGCGTCGTTCGACCGAGATCGTCAGACCCGTCGGGTTCTGGAACGTGGGCATCACGTACGCAAAGCGCGCGCCGCGGCATTCTTCGCCCATGAGGTCGGGGTTCATGCCGAAGGCGTCGGTCGGGATCTCGACGCACTCGGGCTCGCAGAGCATGAAGGCCTGCAGGGCGCCGAGGTAGGTCGGGCTTTCGACGAGGATCTTCGAGCCCGGATCGATGAAAAGACGGGCCATCAGGTCGAGCGCCTGCTGCGAGCCCGAGACGATCTGAACGTCGTCGTCGGTCGTGGGACAGCCGCGCGCGGTTTCGCGTTCGGCGATGATCGCGCGAAGCGCGGGGTCCCCCTTGAGGCTCGAATACTGGAGGGCGCGCTTCCCGTCCGTGTCGATCACGTAATCGGCCGCGGCCTTTACCTCGGCAAGCGGGAAACCTTCGGGCGAGGGGAGGCCGCCCCCGAAGCTGATGACGTCGGGGCGTGCGGCGAGTGCAAGAATCTGCTGAATGAAGGAGTCGCCTTTGGGAGTGCCCGCCTTGCTGAAGTGCGGCACGGGCGTGGAGGAACAACAGGTCTTGCAGGTTGTCATAAATGCCTCTCCGTGCAGAAAGAAAAAAAGACTTCGAAAAACGGGCCCGTCGGGGTACGGGTTGCTTCAAGCATTCGACCGGGGGTCGCGGCCCGTCCGAGCGCGCTTTTCGAAAGAAAACAGGTGAAATCCATTCTAGGGAGCTCGACTGCTGCCGGCCGTCGCTGCCCGGCCCCGAGTCTCCGAAACGACGGGGAGATTGCGCAACTTTCGACTTGATGCGGTGTCCGTTAGGTGCTTTGCCGTAGAGTGTTTTCCTCAGAATCTCCCGTGAAACACGGGATTTCTGGATCTTCGATCCTGTGGTTCGATGTCGAATGCTTTTGCAAAACGGCGTTTTTTGCAAAAGAAAGATGCCTGTGACGGACGGCGACACGCATCGATACGAGGCGAATATTCGGGCGGGGAAGGGCGGGTGCCCGAGATCGCTTCGTCGGTGGAGGCAACTGCTTCCGCGAGCACTCCGCACGTCCTACCAAGGCACTGCTTTCGATGCGTGTGTAACGGATAAACAACCGATTTTCGAATGCGCGAAAACACACATTTGGCAACATCTGTAGGACCGAAGTTGTTCGGTCCGAACTTTATACTCCGCTGGCTTACGTATTTTGTCTTATGAGTGAGGAGTTGATTTGATGACTTCCCGACGCACCTTCCTTGCGGCCGCGGCGGCGACGGCCGCAGCTTCCGCTTTCGGCTTTTCGGTTCCCGCACTCGCAAAGAGCGGCACCACGCGCGTGATCGTTCCCTTTCCCGCGGGCGGGGGCGGCGACGCGCTCGCGCGCACCGTGGTCGACGTACTCGCCCGACAGGCCGGCAGCCGCATTCTCGTCGATAACCGTCCGGGCGCGGGCGGCAACGTGGGAACGCGCCTTTTGACGCAGGCCAAACCCGACGGGCTCACGCTCGGCTACGTCACGAACGGCATTCTTTGCGTCAACAAGCACCTCTACGGCGACACGGGGTTCGACACGAACGATCTGATCCCCGTCGGTCTTTCGACCGAAATCGGTCTCATCGCGGTTCTCAACCCGAAGGCGATCGAAGGCGTCACGGACCTCGCGTCCCTCATCGCCTACGCGAAGGCGAACCCCGGGAAGGTCGACTTCGCTTCGTCCGGCAACGGCACCACGAGCCACCTCGCGGGGCTCTTCTTCGGCGAATGCGCGGGCGTGAAGTTGACGCACATCCCGTACCGGGGCGGTGCGGCCGCGATGCTCGACGTGCTCTCGGGCCGCATTCCCCTCATGATCGACGTTGCTCCCAACGCGCTTCAGCACGTGGCGGCCGGGAAGCTCACGGCGCTTGCCACTCCCTCGCGCGAACGCCTCCCGAGCGCGCCCGACGTTCCGACCTTCGCCGAGGCGGGGGTGCCGGGGTTCGAACTCTCGGCCTGGGACGGGTTCGTGCTCCCGAAGGGCACGTCCGATAAGATCGTGCGCGACTGGAACCGCGCGCTCGTCGAAGCGCTCTCCGACGAGGATTTGCGCCGTCGACTCGCCGCCCGCGGCGCCGACGTTCGTCCGGGCACGCCCGAAGCGTTCCGCGACTTCATCGCTTCCGAAGCGCCCAAGTGGGAAAAACTCGTGAAGACGATTCGCGCCGAGCGCACCTGATCGAGAACCGATCTGACGTTTGTTAACGTTTTTTCGCCCGAGCGACGCCCGCCGATCTTTCCGTCGGGCGTCGCTTGTCGTCGGGGCGTCGTATGATTCCGTCCTCTTCTTGAAACTCCTACAAGGATTCACCATGCAACCCATGCTCGATACGTCGCACCTCCCGCGCATTCCCGAATGGAAGAAGGCGGGCGACTATACCGACATCCTTTACGAAAAGGCCGAAGGGATCGCCAAGATCACGATCAATCGTCCGGAAGTGCGCAACGCCTTCCGTCCGCTCACGGTTCGTGAAATGGAAGCGGCACTTGCGGACGCGCGCGACGACGATGAAATCGGCGTCGTGATCCTCACGGGTGCGGGCGAACTCGCGTTTTGCTCCGGGGGCGACCAGAAGGTGCGCGGCACGGGCGGCTACGTGGGTTCGGACGGCGTGCCGCGCCTGAACGTCTTGGACTTCCAGCGTCAGATCCGAACCTGCCCGAAGCCCGTCATTGCCATGGTTGCGGGCTGGTGCGTCGGGGGCGGTCACGTGCTTCACATGATGTGCGACCTCACGATCGCCGCGGAAAACGCACGTTTCGGTCAGACGGGTCCTCGCGTCGGGTCGTTCGACGGCGGCTGGGGCGCTTCCTACATGGCACGCATCGTCGGTCAGAAGAAGGCCCGCGAAATCTGGTTCCTCTGCCGCTTCTACGACGCGAAGGAAGCCCTTGAAATGGGGCTCGTCAACCGCGTTGTCCCCTACGAAGAGCTTGAAGCCGAAACGGTACAGTGGTGTCGCGAGATCCTCGCGAATTCGCCCCTGGCGATCCGCTGCCTCAAGGCGGCGCTCAACGCCGACTGCGACGGACAGGCGGGCTTGCAGGAACTCGCGGGCAACGCCACGCTCCTTTACTACATGACGGACGAAGGCCGCGAAGGGAAGAACGCTTTCCTCGAAAAGCGTCGCCCCGACTTCTCGAAGTTCAAGCGTCTCCCCTGAGTCGAACATGTCCGACTTGACCGTCGAGGAACTCCGTCGGGATTTCTCCGTCTTCGATGCCGCGCGCGAGCGGGGTGAAAGCGTCTTCCTGCGTACGCCCGAGGAGGACCTCACGTACACGGAAGTCGCCCGCCTTGTCGCGGACCGGATCGCCTCGTTCGAGCGCCCCGCGCCCGGACGTCCCCATGTGCTCGTTGCGCGCAACGACCTCGCGTCGATCGTCGAAATCCTTGCGTGTCTCGAACTTGAGGTTCCTCTGGTGCTCCTGCACCCGGGATTGACCGAGCTCGAGCAAAAGGCCCTGCGCGAAGAAATCGCCGCAAAGCGCGACCCCTTGCCCGAAGGGGCTGCGGTCGTCGTCTTCACGTCGGGAACGACGGGACGCGCCAAGCCCGCCGTCCTTACGCGTCGGGCGCTCGCCGAGAGCGCCCGATCGTCGGATGCGAACATCGGACTCGCTCCGGGCGACGTATGGCTTCTTTCGATTTCGCCCGCGCGCATCGGGGGTTTTTCGATTCTCACGCGTTCTCTGCGGGCGCGTTCGGCCGTCGCGCTCGGCGGACACTTTTCGCCCGAAGGGTTTCTCTCCGAGGTCGAATCGATGGAGGTGACGCTTGCCTCGATCGTTCCGACGATGCTCGTGCAGATCCTCAAGACCTTCCCGGAACGAAAGGCTCCTGCGACGTTGCGCGCGCTCCTTCTCGGAGGGGCGTCCGCAAGCGACGCGTGGCTTGCTCGGGCGCGTGCCGCGGCCTGGCCCGTCATCGCCACCTACGGCATGACGGAAACGGCAAGCAACGTGACGACGACCCCGTACGCCGAACGCTATTCGGGCGTGGTCGGAAGCGGTCGCGTCAACAAGTTCGCGGAAGTGCGCGTGGAAAACGGGCACATTCTCGTGCGCGGTCCCATGCGCATGACGGGGTACTGGGGCGAGCCTCCGCTTGTCCCCGAAGCCTGGCACGATACGGGCGACATCGGGTACTTCGACGAGGCGGGGTATCTGCACGTCGAAGCGCGTCGCTCCGACCTCATTCTCTCGGGCGGCAACAACGTCTATCCTCTCGAAGTCGAGGCGGCGCTCGAAAGCCTCCCGGGCATCCGCGAGGCGCTCGTGACGGGCCTTCCCGACGACGTGTGGGGCGCGGTCGTGACGGCACTGCTCGTTCCCGAAAAGGGGCCGCTGCCGCCCGAAGTGATCGTCGAGGGGCTCTCGGGGCGGCTTGCCGCCTACAAGTCCCCGCGCCGCATCGCCTGGGTCGAGGCGCTCCCCGTCAATCCGGGCGGGAAACTTCGCCGCCGACCCGACGTCTTGGAGGGGCTCAGGCTCGAAACCCTCCACTATCGCAAACGTCGCCGAGATCAAGAATGACACGGTTCGCGGGGCGTCCACGGTCCGAAGCATGCGAAGTCCGAAAAGCCTCAAGACAACGAATCGAATACCAGAAACGAAAGGGCGCGAAAGCCTCCGAGGCCTTCGCGCCCTTTTTTTCGGTCGCGTCCGCTGTCGCGGTTGAACCGCACTTCGGTCCGCGCTTCAGTTCCCGCTCTTCGGGGAAAAGTCTGCGAGCCGCGCCTTTTTTTCGGGGGCGTTGCAGAAGTCGATGACGGGACAACGTTCGCACTCGGGCGAGCGTGCTTTGCAACAGTAGCGCCCGTGCAAAAGGAGGTAGTGGTGCGCTTCCTTGAGGTAGGCCTTCGGCACGACCTTGAGGAGCTTTTCTTCCACTTCGTCGGGCGTTTTTCCTCGGGCGAAGCCCGTACGGTTCGAGACGCGGAAAATGTGCGTGTCGACCGCAATCGTCGGATGCCCGAAGGCGACGTTGAGAACGACGTTCGCCGTCTTGCGCCCGACTCCGGGGAGGGCGACGAGTTTGTCGAAGTCTTCGGGCACCTCGCCGCCGTACTCGTCGCGAAGAATTTCGGAGAGCTTCACGACGTTTTTCGCTTTGTTGCGGTAGAGCCCGATCGTCTGAATGAAGGGGGTCAGCCCCTCGACCCCGAGGGCCGCGATTGCGTCGGGAGTGTTCGCTACGGGAAAGAGTTTCGCCGTGGCGAGGTTCACGCCCTTGTCGGTTGCCTGGGCGGAGAGCACGACTGCAACGAGCAATTCGAAGGGCGTCGTATAGTTGAGTTCCGACTTCGGGTTCGGATGGGCGGCGGCAAGCGCCGCCATGAAGGCTTCGCGATCGGCTTTGCGGACCATGGCGACTCCTTATTTCGAGGCGCGCACGCGCGCCATGATGTCGGCGATGAGCGCGGAGGGGGCGCCCCCCTGGGTGCCCGCCGCATGACGGCGCGCTTCGAGTCGGGACTTTTCTTCGGCCGCACGGCGCACGCCCCGCGCCCAGGCTTCTTCGTAGTGTTCGCGCGCCCGGTCGGCGTCTTCGTCCGTCCACTCGGTCCCGGTTTCAACGTAGTCGATGCAGTCCATCGGGCAGGCGGGCGCACAAAGCGCACAGCCCGTGCAACGCGACTCGATCACGGCATGGAGGCGCTTGGGCGCACCCGCAATCGAATCGGTCGGGCAGACTTTCACGCACCAGCCGCAGCCGATGCATTCGGCCGCGCGGATGCGGGCCGTGGCAAAGGGAACTTCATGACCGTACTCGGGGTCGAGATCGATCACGGGCGCCCCCGTTACGCGGGCGAGCTTCGCAATCCCGCGTGCGCCCCCGGGAGCGCAACGGTTGATGGGTGCGAGTCCCTCGGCAATCGCCTCGGCGTAGGCTGCGCAACCGTCGAAGCCGCACTGACGACATTGGGTTTGGGGAAGCGCACGGTCAACGGCTTCGGCCGAAGCGCGGTTGGGGTTGGAGTTGAAGTGCGTCATTTTCGACGATTACCAGAAATTTTCCGCCACGAGTTGTCCCGGCTTTCCGAAGCGGGGCGAGACGATGCCGCGTTCCTTGAAAACCGCGCGCGTGGCCGTGATGAAGTCGGGGTTGCCGCAAAGAAGAACGCGCGAGGTTTCGGGCGTAATGTTCTTCCCGACGTGCGCTTCGAGTTCTCCCGATTCGAGAAGCGCGGGAATGCGACCCGAGAGGTCGCCGCGGCGACCGTCTTCTTCTTCGCGGGTGGTGGAGACGACGAGCGTGAATTCGCCCGGGAACGCCGTATCGACGAGTTCGCGGGCGACGGCTGCGTCTTCGAAATTGCGCACGCTCAGAACGAGTACGACGTCCTTGCGGGTCTCCCAGAGGGACTTCGAGCGGAGCATCGAGAGAAAAGGCGAAAGGCCCGAGCCCGTCGCAAAGAGCCAGAGAGTCTCGCCTCCGGGGATGCGACCGGGAAGGAGGTTCCCTTCGGCAACGCCCTCAAGAAGGGCCGTCTCGCCCGGCTCCAGATCTGTGAGGCGGGGCGAAAGGGCGCCGCCTTCGACGCGCGTCACGAGAAAACGAAGAACGTTTTCTTCCGGAGCGGATGCAACGGAATAAGCGCGCATGAGGGGATCGGCACCTTCGACGGGAAGGCCGATGCGGGCGAACTGGCCCGCTTCGAAGGACCAGCCTTCGGGGCGCGTGAATTCGAGCACGAACAGGTTGGGAGCGGCCCGGCGTTTCGACGTAAGCGTGATGATCTGCATGACGATTCCAAAAGTCGTGATTCGGTATCGGCGCGAAAAGTCGTTTTTTCGGAGGCGTCGAGCTCCTTGGCGACGGCGTCGCGGCGCAACCGACGGGTTCGGAAATGCTACCACGCTCGAGGGGCGCCTCCGAAGCGCCTTCGGACCTACGCAAAAAGAACGGCCTCCGCTGCGGGCGGAGGCCGGTCGTTGCATGCTGGAAGCTCGACGCTGCGCGGTCAGCGCTTCAGGAAGCGGATCTTGTTCGGCACGCCGCGCCATTCGTCGGCGTCGTCCGCGTAGGGCTTGCGATGCGTGATGGAGGGCCATTCGCGTGCGAGTTCGGCGTTGAGCGCGATGAATTCACGCTGGTCCTCGGGGACGTCTTCTTCGGCATAGATCGCGGCTTCGGGGCATTCGGGAATGCACACGGCGCAGTCGATGCATTCGTCGGGGTCGATCACGAGGAAGTTCGGACCTTCGCGGAAGCAGTCCACCGGGCAGACGTCAACGCAGTCGGTACGCTTGCAGCCGATGCAGGCTTCGCAAACAACGTGAGGCATAGTCAGAAGTCTCCGTTCGAGAGAGGGTCCGACGGGCGGGGGCGTCGTCCTTCGGGCCAGTACAAATAGGGGAAAGCGCGTCGCCCGACAGGGGGAACGCGCGAAATTAAGCATTGTAAAACAAAGGTGGTCGACCGTGCGACCGCCCGATCGGGAATCAGCCGCGCGTGCGGTGCCAGTACTGCATGCCGCCCGTGAGAATGTAGACGTTCTCGAAGCCGTCGCCCAGCAGGATGCGGCTTGCGGTATGCGCGCGAACGCCGCGGCGGCAGACGACGATCACGGTCTTCCCTTCGGGGATTTCGTCCGTACGGTCGCGCAGCTCGTTGAGCGGAATGTGTACGAGCGGGTAGTCGAGTCGGTCTTCGGTCAATTCGGCCGCTTCGCGCACGTCGAGAATCGTTACGTTCTCGGGCGTATTGGGGACGTTCTCGCCGAGGTAGGGGGCCTTGCCTTCCATGAGGTCGGCCAATTCCTGCGGTTCGATGAAGCGGGCGAGGTCCTGCATGATGTTTTCTCCGATGTGACCGACGACGTTGACGGGATCTTTGGGGGTGCCTGTCTGGGGAGCGTAGCAGAGGTCGAGTTGCGCGAGGTCGCGCACGGTCGCACCGAAGCGCATCGCGGTCGAGAGAACGTCGATGCGCTTGTCGGCACCGTCCCGTCCGATCGCCTGAGCGCCGAGAAGTTTCCCCTTCGTGTCGAACAGAATCTTGAGAAGAAGCGACTGCGACCCCGGGTACCACGCGACGTGGCTCGCCGTTTCGATCGTGGCGCGGTAGAAGTCCTTGCGCGGTTGGAGACCTTCGTTCAAGAGGGTCTGCTCGTTTTTGCCGGTCGATGCCCACAGGAGCCCGAAAAGCGACACGGCGTTCGTGCCGAACCCGCCGGGCAACGGCGCGGGTTCGAGCCCCGCAATGGCGTCCGCCGCTTCGCGCGCTTCCTTGACGGCGGTGCCCGCCAACATCATCGGGCGCTCTTTCCCCGTCACGGGGTCGGTTGACGTGGCGACGTCCCCGACCGCATAGATCGCGGGGTCGCTCGTGCGCATCAAACCGTCCGTGAGGATCGTGTCGCGGGGACCGAGCGCAAGACCCGCTTCGCGCGCAAGAGACGAACGGGGCGCCACGCCCGCGGCGCTCACGAGGTAGTCGACGCAAAGCGTCTCGCCCGTCGAGAGCGTGAGATCGAGCGCTCCGTCGGGACGCTTTTCCGCCTTCGCGACCGACGTTTCCATGTGCCAGACAAAGCGCGGTTCGCTCCCCGTCGCCTCGCGACGGAAGAAGTCGGAGAGCGTCGGGTCGTTGCGCCCCATGATCGTACGACCGTACTCGAAAAGGTGTACGGTGCCGCCTCGGCGGATGATGTTTTCTGCGGTTTCAAGACCCACGGCACCTCCGCCGACGATCCCGACCGTAAGGTCGGGCTTCGCGTCGACTGCGGCGCGCAACCGGTCGGCGTCTTCGGGACGCCAGAGCGGAAACGCGTTTTCCTTGAAGCCTTCGACGGGAAGCAGACGAGGTTCGGCTCCGGTCGCAAGCACGAGCACGTCGTAGGGTTCGACGAAGACATCGTTCGTTTCGAGGTTTCGGACCGTCACGCACTTTTTCGCGCGGTCGATCGAGAGCACTTCGTGACGCTCGCGCACGTCGACGCCCTGCGTGCGCCGCAGCGCTGCGGCGCTCGTTGCAAAGAGGGACGTGCGGGCGACTTCGCCGCCCACGTAGTAGGGAAGGGCACAGTTCGCAAAGGAAATGCGCTCTCCGCGCTCGAAGAGCACGACCTCAGCCGAGGCCTTGAGGCGCTTCAAGCGCGTGGCGGTGCTGACGCCGGCGGCCACGCCGCCCACGATCACGATTCGCATGGGTTCCTCCGGGTGAAATACGAATTCGTCGGTTGTGAGGCATTGTACGGGGCGACCTTCGGAAAGGGCGCCGTGAAAACAGCCCATCCATGCCCGTTTGCTGGTAGGCAGAACGGGCGATAATGCGCTTATGACAACGAAAGGAACGTTCCCGCCCATCTTTGCAAACGATACGACGCGACGCATTGTTCACGTCGACATGGACGCGTTTTACGCGTCGGTCGAGCAACGCGACCGACCCGAGCTGCGCGGTCGTCCGATCGCAGTGGGGCACGAGGACGGACGCGGGGTTGTCGCTACCGCGAGCTATGAAGCGAGGCGCTTCGGCGTTCGAAGCGCGATGCCGAGCCGCCGTGCGCGGGAGCTCTGTCCCGAACTGATTTTCGTTCCGTCGCGCATTGCCTATTACCGCGAAGTCTCCGCGCAGATTCACGACATTTTCCATCGCTACACGGACGTGGTCGAACCTTTGTCGCTCGACGAAGCGTTTCTCGACGTGACGGGAAACAAGTTGGGTCTGGAGGTCGGCACCGAGGTCGCGCGGCGCATCAAAGAGGACATCCGCCGCGAACTCAATCTCATCGCAAGCGCGGGCGTTTCCTACAACAAATTTCTCGCGAAGATCGCGTCCGATTTCCGTAAGCCCGACGGCCTCTGCACGATCCACCCGTCGCGCGCGATCGCCTTCATCGATCGGTTGCCCGTCGAAGCGCTTTGGGGCGTGGGACCCGCCACGGCGCGACGCTTTCACGATATGGGGATCACCACGGCTCCTCAGGTGCGGGCGCTCCCGCTCTCGGTTCTCACGGACGTTTTCGGACAGGCGGGCGTCATGTTTTACAAGTTCGTGCGCGGCATCGACGATCGTCCGGTTTTGGCCGAGCGCGTCCGAAAGAGCGTCGGGTGCGAAGAGACGTTCGAAACCGACATCCGCGCGCCCGAAGCGCTTCGAACGGAGCTTTCGGCCGTGGCCGAAGAGCTCGCGCGCCGCATGAGAAAGGCCGCGTTCGGCGGTCGTACATTGACGCTCAAAGTACGCTTCTCGGACTTCACGACGATTACCCGCAGCTCGACCCGACCGGGTGCCTGGCCCGCCGATCCGGAGGGGCTCTCGGCCGGAGGCGCCGAACTCCTCGCAGGCGTTGCGATTCCGCCCGGGGGCGTGCGCCTTTTGGGACTCTCGGTGAGCTCGCCCGTGTCGGGCGTTCTTGAACGCAACGTCGCTTTGCCGGAGCAGGGGACACTCTTGTGATCCACCCAAGCCCCCGCATGAATGCGGAGAAATCCTGCGGGTTTCGTTCGAAGCGTCTTGAGGACCCTCGCAAAGAAACGCGCCGACTCCCCGCGAGGACGTCGGCGCGTTTTTCATCCGCCAGGGCGAAGGCTCAGACCGAGCCGCGTCGCACTTGCTCGAAGAGGTCGCGGTACATCACCCAGATGCCCGCCTGACTCACGGTCGAAAGGACGGCGATCAGAAGCGGAGCCACGTAGGGGAGCGCGTTCGGAAGGCCGACCGCGGCGAAGAGGGCTTCGAGAATCAGGCCCGAACCGGCCGTGAGACCGAAAAGGAGCACGACGAAAACAACGACGGGCGGAAGGTTGCGCAACACCCCGAAGAAGGAATAAAAGAGGCTCTTTCCGAGGGCTTGGCGCTTGTCGGCCACAAGAAGCGGCGCGAAGACCGTCATCATGAGGAGCGGCACGTAAAGAACGACGGTCGTCACAAAGGCCGTCACGGGAAGATTCGCCATCACGGATTCGAAATCGATCCCTTTTTCGGTGATTTTCCAGGCGGCGATGGCGTCCGCACCGAGGTAGTCGAAAATCACCATTTCCACTTCGAACCAGAGCGAACTCAGAAGACCGATCCCGAGGAGCGGCCAGCGGCTCGGCGCGTCGCGAAAAATCTGCGAAAGCATTTGGTACGAGGGGACGCGCCCTTCGAGCGTGTCGCGCGCGGCGTAGCCCGTGAGTACGGCGCCGAACGGCATCCAGCAGCTCGCGAGGATCGCACCGATGAAGGGGAAGCCCGAGAGCAGACCGCTCACGAGGGTCGAGAAAATCACGATGCCGGGCAGCGCCACGGGCTGACGGCGAAGGGCGGAAAGACTCTCCTTGAACCAGACGAGGCCGTCCGAGAAAGCAGGTGTTTGTGCCATGGGGTGGGGTTAGGTAGTGCGGTGTGGGAGCAGGCGCTCGTCAACGTAAAACGCCCGGGCGGCGATGTCGCTCGGGCGCATCGAAAACGAACGAGGTCGTGCGGGGATTACCAGCCGAACTCGATGAACTTCGGGGTGCCGAGGGTGCTCTTCGAGTTGCCGCCCGGGGTCGAGTCTATCGGGCGTTCGGCCTGGTTTTGCATCGAATAGGGAATCTGAGTGGAGCCCGGCGTCACGACGTATTCGGTGACGCGGTTGTCCTGGTCGCGCACGGCTTCGATCGTCGTACGCTTGCTATGAACTTTCGGAACGATCCCCTTTTCACGATCGGCGCGGGCCTTCTCCAGGTCCGCTTCGCTCGGAGCGATCTGCATGCCTTCGCTTTTGGCCTTCGGAGGCAGCGTTCGGGCGGGCGGAGGCACCTGAGCCTTCGAGGGGGAGACGTCGCCCGCGTAGGGCGGAAGCTCGTCGGACGGGGTTGCGGGGGCGGCCGCAAGCCCCATCGAAGCGCAAAGCGCGGCGGTGAGGAGGAACGGCTTGATCATACGGATATCCTTGCTGAAAAATCTCCCGAAAAGCGGGAGCAGGGCCGGGCGGCGGGTTTTGCGCCCGTTCGCGGGCCGCGGAATGCGGTCGTGTGTTCTTCGTGCGACATGTTTGGTGGCCGTGCCGCTCGGGGACGGTCGGTCGCAGTCGCTTCCGTACCGTCATTCTGCCACGTTGCCCGGGGCCGGCGCCTCGGGACGAGCACGAATTTCAGGGGTGCTCGAGCGGTTTGGCCGTGAGGAAACGCAATACGTCGCCGCCCCGAGCGCGGCGTCAACCCTCCGGCACGGTCGACGGCTTCCGCATCCAGTATCCTTGAGGTCTCCAAAGCATTTTTACGGACGACGCAACCAGTCATGTCGACGCTACTACTCATTGACGGATCGAACTATCTTTTCCGTGCCTACCACGGCCTGCCGCCGCTCTCTACGTCGAACGGCGAACCGACGGGCGCCATGCGGGGCTTTCTCGGCATGCTCGGGCGCGTCCAGGGCATGGTGAAGCCCGACCGTGCGGTCGTCGTTTTCGACGCGCCCGGGAAGAATTTCCGTCACGCGATGTATCCCGAGTACAAGGCGAATCGTCCGCCGATGCCCGACGATCTGCGCGTGCAGATCGAGCCCCTTCAGAAGGTTCTCCCCGATCTCGGGTGGCCGCTTCTCGTCGTGCCCGGTGTCGAAGCCGACGACGTTATCGCGACGCTTGCCCGGAAAGGGCGAGCCGAAGGGATGAAAATCGTCATCGCGACGGGCGACAAGGACATGGCGCAGCTCGTCGACGAGAACGTGACGCTTCTCAACACGATGAACACCAAGTTCTACGACCGAGACGGCGTGATTGAAAAGTACGGAGTTCCGCCCGAGCGCATCATCGACTACCTCGCGCTCATGGGCGACAAGGTCGACAACGTCCCCGGGATTGAAAAGTGCGGTGAAAAAACGGCCGCCAAGTGGATCGCCCAGTTCGGAAGCCTCGACGAAATCAAGCGTCGCGCCGACGAGGTGAAGGGGAAGATCGGCGAAAACCTCCGCAAGGGTCTCCCCTTCCTTGACGAAGCGCGAAAGCTCGTCACGATCAAGGACGATTGCGAGTTGCCCGTCTCGGGTCTCGAAGCGCTCGACTTTCGCACGCCGTCGGCGGAAGCGCTTCGTGCATTCGCGCGTCGCTGGGAAATGTCGAACGAAACGATTCTGCGAGCGCTCCCGCCCGGGATGCGCGCCCGCGTGAAGACGGCGCTTGAAGCCGCGCACGAGACTCCGCACGAGGCTCCGAACACTACGGGCATCACCGGGTCGCTTTTCGACTTGGGCGAACTCGACGCGATGCCCGCTCCCGTCCCCGTTCCGGGTGACACGCCCCGAAACCTCGCGGTCGAACCCGATTCGACCCCGCAAGCGGTCGAAATCGGCACGGCCGAGCGCGTCGCCCGTCTGCAGGGTGCGATCGGCGCGAGCGAAGCGGGCGACGCTCCCGACGAACTTCCCTTTACGCGTATCGAAGATCCGCTGCAGCTCGCGGACTTTGCGGCGCGACTCGCGGATGTCTCCGCGCGGTGCGACTTCCCGACGGGGATTTCGCTTCACTTTGATGGCGACTGTCGTCGCGCGCGCCTGGCGGGCGTTGCGTTCGCGCTTTCGCCCAAGGACGTGACCGTCGTTCTCGCCTCAGAGAGCCTTCCCGCCGAAGCAATCGCGGCGGGGCTTTCGGGCTGGTTGGCCGGCGATGCTCCCAAGGTCTTTCACGACGCGAAGACGATGCTTCACGTCCTTGCCGCCGCGGGTGCTCCCGTCGAAGGGCGGGTCGACGACACGATGCTCATGGACTACGTTGTCGAAGCGCACGTGAAGCACGACCTCCCGAAACTTGCCGCCCGCTACCTCGCCCGTACGATTCCGGAACGCGAGGCCGTGTTCGGCAAGGGCGCAAAACGCAAGGCCTGGACCGAAGTGCCGCGCGAAGAGGTGGAAAAACTTCTCGCCGAAGAAGCCGCGTCCGTTCGCGCGATTTCGTCCGTGCTGGGCTCCGTGCTTCGCGCCGACGGGGTGCTTTGGCCCATTTACGACGAGATCGAACGTCCGCTCCTCAAGGTCCTTTTCCGCATGGAAAATACGGGCGTTGCGGTGGACGGGTTCCTGCTCGCGCGCGAATCCGAAGAGCTCGGGGTGCGTATCGATGCGCTCGAAGCCGAAGCGGAACGCGTGGCGGGGACCGCTTTCAACCTCTCGAGCCCGAAGCAATTGGGGAAGATTCTTTTCGAAGACTTGAAGCTTCCCGTTCTCAAGAAGACCCCGTCGGGGACGCCCTCGACCGACGAAGACGTTCTGACGGAGCTTGCACTCGACTATCCGCTTCCGAAGATCGTCCTCGAGCACCGGCGTTTGACGAAGCTTCGGAGTACGTACCTGGAAAAGCTTCCCCGCATGGCGGACCCCGTCGACGGGCGCGTGCACACGACTTTCGGGCAGGCGACGGCCGTGACGGGGCGTCTTGCGAGTTCCGACCCGAATCTTCAGAACATTCCCGTCCGTACCGAAGAGGGGCGGCGCGTGCGCGAAGCGTTCGTCGCCGAGCGCGGCTCGGTCATCGTGTCCGCGGACTACTCGCAGGTGGAGTTGCGCATCATGGCGCACCTCTCGAAGGACCGAGGGCTCCTTGACGCGTTCGCGCGCGGTGAAGACATTCACCGCTCGACCGCGGCCGAAGTCTTCGGTCGTCCGATCGAAGCGGTGACGCCCGACGAACGCCGCATGGCCAAAGTGATCAACTTCGGTCTCATCTACGGGATGAGCGCCTTCGGTCTCGCGCAGAACCTCGGGATCGACCGTCGCGTGGCGGCCAATTACATCGACGCCTACTTCACGCGCTATCCGGGCGTGAAGCGCTACATGGACGAAATGCGCGCGCTCGCACACGAGCAGGGGTTCGTCGAAACCGTGTTCGGTCGTCGACTCTGGATCCCCGACATCAAGAGCGGTCGCAAACCCGTGCAGGCGGCCGCCGAGCGAGCGGCCATCAACGCTCCCATGCAGGGAACGGCCGCCGATGTCATCAAGAAAGCGATGATTGCGGTCGATGCCTGGTTGCGCGAACGCAAGCTCGGTGCCCGACTCGTCCTTCAGGTGCATGACGAACTCATCCTCGAAGTGCCCGAGGACGAAGTCGAACTCGTGAAGACCGAAGTGCCTAAGCTCATGCGCGAGGCGGCCGAACTCGAGGTGCCCCTCATCGCCGAGGTGGGCTCGGGCGACAGCTGGGAGGCGGCGCACTGAGGTCGACCGTCCTCGCACGCGAACCGCCAATGAAAAAAGGGGAGCCCCTCGGGGGCTCCCCTTTTTCGAACACGGATCGGGCGTTCTCGCTTACTTGCAGTTGCCGGCCTTTTCCGGGACGAGCGTCACGAGCTTTTCTTCGTCCTTCGACCAGAGCGTGATCCCGTCGCCTTCGCTCGTCACGAACGCCACCTGATTGAGGATGCCGAGGAACTTCTGTTCGACTTCCATGAATTCGGGGGCGCACATCTTCATCGTGGAGCCGAGCGGCCCCATGGCAATGGCTTTGCCTTCGAGCTTCCAACCGCCGATCAGGTTGTTGCAGCCGGCGTTGCCCGAGACGCGACCGTCGGCACCGAACGTGATCGAGGGCGGGAGTTCGCAGTTTTCGCTCACGGCCTCGGCCCACACGAAGGTCTTGCCGGCGAGTTCGGGAGCGTTGCCCGCGGGGCCTTCCTGCCCGCCGGTCGAGGCGCAACCCGCGGCGAGAAGCGTGGCGGCGAGAGCGGCGCAAATCGTAGTCTTGGTCATGGTTCAGTCTCCGTAGGAAAGTCCCGCCGAACGTATCGGACGGGACGCGTCGGGCGTGCGTCGGATGCGCGCCCGTGGGTATCGGTTGTGCCCGGGCATCCGTTCGGTCCCCGAGGTTGCTTTGTAGTTTCGACGGGAGGGCGAAAAGCGCCGGAAAGCCAGCGGTTTCTCGCCTTTCCCCGCCCGCAATCGTACACCGTGTCGCCCGTCGGACAAAGGGTTCGGGCGACGGAGTCAACATCCGGAAACAAATCGGACGCCCGTCGAACAAACGCTTCCTCTCCGTTAACGTCCTCATCTTCTTTGCCTCAAGGCACATCCGTTTCGCTTTTGTTCGCTCCGATCGTGAAGTCGCGCTCGAACGGATCGACAATGCACTCCTCAGGATTCGCCGGATCGGGTGTTGCGGGCAAGAAGAGGCCCGTCGGTCCGAAGTGCAACTGTTTGTTTGTGGGGTGAAAAAAATGAGAAAGGCGTTCGTACTTCTGGGGCTTATCGCCGCGCTCGGCTGTACGACGGTGTCGGCCGAAATCGTGGTGCCGCACCGTATCCATCCGACGATCGATACGGTCTCGGAGGTGCTCGCGTCGGGCAAGGACGAAGATTGGGGGATGCTTACGGGGGCGCTCGTACGCAAGGAGCGTGCAAACGAATACGTCTTCCGGGACGCGACGGGCGAAATCAAGGCGACGGTGCTGAGCGACGTGATCGCGGGACACGTGTTGCACGCCGACCGGACGTTCCGCGCGGTGGCCCGCGTCTCGCGTCCGCCCTTTGAAACGCCGACGATCGATATCGAACGCATCGACGAATAATTCGACAGGTCGTCACTCCGGGGAGCTTCGCCGATTCGTGCGGTCCGAAGACGACTTCCCTCACGGCGATAGAATGGATGAAGTCTGTCGGATGCTGTAAGGAGGACGGCCGTGGGGCTACGTTTTCAACGACGAGTTCGGATTTTCAAGGGGGTATATCTGAACCTTTCGAAAACGGGCGTAAGCTTCTCGCTTCGGGGACGAGGCGGCGGCATTACGGTTGGCAAGAGAGGACCGCGCGCGAGCGTGGGAATTCCCGGGACGGGCCTGTCCTACCAAACGAAGCTCGGCTCCGGGGCCGGTGTGGTCGGGATTGTGGTTGCCGTCATTGCGGCGGTCGTCATCCTCGCTCAGTTCCTCTGAGGCCGGTCGCACCGCCCGCGGGCTCTTGCAAGTCCCCCAAGGATTGAAATCTCAAAGACCGCTTTCCGACGGGAAGGCGGTCTTTTTCCGACTCCGTGGACGTCTCCGGAAGGGCGGCGGTACAGGCGGAGCCCGGCCGCAGAGGGGCTTGCGAGGGATGTCATGCTCGCAGGTGACCTGACACGCGGGGGTACTTCTCATGGAGAACAAGGTGGAGGGCGTTGAGCTTGAACTCATGAGTGAACCGGTAGCGGGGCATGGCCATGGAAGAACTCCTTGAAAGAGGCTGTGTCGAGCTTGAAATTCGGATGGCCGCCGACACCTCAACTTTGACCCTTATCTCCAACCTTCCAAAACAGTCCGTTGTGTCTTTGCTCAAACGGCAGTCCCACGGTTCGATAACGGGACAGGGCAGCCTGACGTTCCCGTTCGACAAACCAATTCATGAAGCAGTCAAGTTCGGGATCGTCTGCCGAATTTTGTCTTATCGTGAGCGTCACTCGAAACGGTTCCCGACTCCATCCGTTCAGAACCGGCACGACTTCCCCTGACGCCAAATCATCCCGAATGCTCGCCGTCGGCAGGTCGAGCGCAACGCCCAAGCCCACACGCAGAGCGCTTTGAATCGTCAGAAAATCTCCCGACAGCATATGCGCCGCCTTGAAGGGGCGACGCTCCAGGCCGCGTACGAGGCAATGCGATTCAGGATAGTTCCTTGCTGTTCTCATCAGCAACGTATGCCGGGACAGATCCTCCGGTCTTTCGGGCATGCCGTGCCGTTCTACATACGCTTTCGATGCGACCGGCAAAACGCCGAGACAATGAATGAAGCGGTTGCAGAGATTCGGATCCTCTGGCATGTAAAGAAGATAGGCGACATCCACACGGTTCCTCAGCAAATCCAGGTGATCCACTTCGGTCACCACCTCGATGTCAATTTTCGGTGCGGTCTGCTTGTATTCGGCAAGCATCGCCAAAAGCTGTTCCCGCGGATAGCCGGCAACCACCCCGAAACGAATCAGGTGTCCGTGATCGTTTCGGCATCGGGTCAACTTGGACCACAGCTCATTGTGCTGATCCAAAAAAGCTTTGATGCTTGGAATGTGTTCTTCGCCGTAGGTCGTCAATCGCATGGGCCTCGCTGATCGATCAAAGAAACGTGCGTTGAGCCGTTCCTCCATGGCCGAGATCAGACGGCTCACCATGGCGACATCCATGTCCAAAGCCACAGCCGCATCCCGCATGGATGCACACCGCGCCACTTCCACAATGGCCTTCCAGGCCGCGATGTTGTTTTCTATCCTCATGCGACAGCTTTTGTTGTTGATTTATCAACAATGATTGTAGATCCACTCTTAACAGGGGTCAGCATCCATCCTAAACTGAGTTTACTTCGACCAAAGGAGGACCTTACCCATGACCATCAATCTCAACCGCCGCACCCTGCTTGGTTCCGGCGCAGCCGCACTGATCGCCTCACCGCTCGCAGTCCAGGCCAAAGAAAGCAAGAGCTGGGATCGGACCGTTGACATCCTCATCGTGGGTTCCGGTTTTGCCGGGCTCAGCGCCGCCATTGAAGCCAAGAGGGCCGGACGTACGCCCGTCATCATCGAGCAGATGAGCTTCACCGGCGGTAACTCACGCATCACCGGCGGCGGTATCGCCGTTCCCGGCTCGCCCATGCAGAAGGAAAAAGGCATTGAGGACAGCCCGGAACTGATGCTCGCCGACATGCTCAAGGCCGGCAACAATCTCAACTTCCCCGAACTGGCCCGGACCGTCGCCTTCGGTGCGCGAGACGCTTACGACTGGTTGGTCAACGACATCGGCGTCAAGTTCACACGTCTGATCTACCACGGCGGTCACAGCGTGATGCGCGGTTGCGGCGCCGAGCTTCTGGATGCGCACGTGACCAACTTCATGCCGAGGCTTGAAGTCAAGGCGCGTGAGCTTGGCGTGTCCATCGAAACGCGAACCAAACTCACATCGCTTATTACCGATGATGCGGGACGCGTCATCGGCGCCGAAGTGCGCAAGAACTTCGTCTTCGGCAAACCGGAATCCGGCACGCTCGAACGCGTCCGTACGAAGGGCGGTGTCATTCTTGCAAGCGGCGGCTTTGCCGCCAATCCGAAGATGCGCATGCTATTCGATCCCCGGCTTGATGCCTCCATTGAAACGACCAATCACGTCGGCGCAACGGGCGACGCGACGGCGTGCGCGCAGATGATCGGTGCTGGCGTGACGCAGATGGACTGGATTCAATGTCTTCCGATGACGAGCCCCGACGAACACGGCTTCGGTATTGCCGTTCACTATGTGGAGTACACCGCCGGCTTCGGGCTTGCAGTCGACCCGGTCACGGGCAAGCGCTTCATGAACGAAACCGCCAACCGCAAGGTTCGCGCCGACGCCATTTTGGCGCTCAAACACCCGGCATTGTGCATCTGTACGCTCGCCAATGCCAAAAAGCATACGCCGGCACTGCGTCTGCAGAAGGCGATGGAAAACGGTTCCGTCAAGTCCTACGACACGATTGAAGAACTTGCCAAGGCCTACAACATGCCTCTTGAAGCCTTCCGCGAACAACTCAAAACCTGGAACGAATGCATCCGTAGCCGGAAGGATCCGGAATTCGGCGCCAAGATTTTTGAGGATGCCGAAGTCAACGAAACCGGTCCCTTCCTCGTATCCCGACTTTGGCCCCGCGCGCACCATACCATGGGCGGTTTGATCATCAATACGAAGGCCCAGGTACTCAATGCCTTTGGAGAACCCATCCCCGGACTTTGGGCTGCTGGCGAAGCTACCGGCGGCGTGCACGGCGAAGTTCGTCTCGGTACCGTCGCCATCGCGGACTGCATCGTCTTCGGCCGTATCGCCGGACAAAGTGCGTCAGCCTCCGCGATCGTCTGACGGTTTCCGGCATCATCGCAACTCGGCGATCGCAGACGCTTGCGGCGCCGAGACCGCATCAACATTGCCTGAACTCTCCAAACCCCATGCGGACTACCGCATGGGGTTCAACATTTTGAACAGGCCGACCGAAAACAACCACAAGGTGGAGGGCGTTGAGCTTGAACTCATGAGTGAGCCGGCGGCGGGGTGCGAAAAAATGGCACAAGAAAACGGCCGGAAGCGCGTGAAGCGTATCCGGCCGTTTGGTCTCGGGAGCGTCGCAAGTCTCGCTGTCGGTGGAATCGGAGGCTTGCGGCGGTTTCCGGGAATCAGGCTTCGCCTTCGACGTAGGGTTCCTTGCCGAGGTCGCCTTCGAGGTTCGTGACGATAACCGCGGAGGCCACGTCGCCCACCACGTTGATCGAGGTGCGGATCATGTCGAGAATACGGTCAATGCCGGCAATGAGCGCCACGGCTTCAAGCGGGATGCCGACCTGCGTGAAGACGATCGTCGTCATGATGAGACCCGCACCGGGGACGCCTGCGGTGCCGATGGCGGCGAGAACGCCCATCAGAACGATCGTCATCTGGTCGACCATCGTGAGGTCAAGCCCGTAGACTTCCGCGGCGAAGATCGAACACACACCCATGTAGACGGCCGTGCCGTTCATGTTGATGGTGTTGCCGAGCGGAATCGAGAAGGAGGCGATGCTCTTGGTCGCACCGAGACGGCGGGCGGCGGCGAGGTTCGCCGGAAGAGCCGCAGCCGACGAGCAGGTCGTGAAGGCGATGAGCCAGGGCTCGAAAATGCCGCGCAGGAACTTCATCATCGGAATGCGCGCCAGGATGTAGACGAGCGGGATGAGAACGAGGAAGACGAGGGTCGCCGTCGCGAGGAAGGAGGACAGAATGAGCTGGAAGAGGGGCAGCAACACCTGAAGGCCGTGACGCGAAACCGTGTAGGCCATCAAACCGAAGACGCCGATCGGAGCGTAGTGCATGACCATGTTCGTCACGCGCACCATCGTGTCGCCCACGAGTTCGAAGAACTTGAGCACGGGCTTGCCGCGTTCACCGAGGCCGGCAAGCGCGAAGCCGAAGATCACCGCAAAGAAGATGATCTGAAGCATGTTGCCCTTGGCAAAGGCTTCCATCGGGTTGATCGGCACGATGTCAAGGAGCGTATCGACGAGCGCCGGAGGCGTCACCTGCTTGGCCTGGAGGCCTTCGGTCGAGAGGTTGATCCCGAGGCCGGGCTGAATGACGGAAGCGAAAACGAGACCGATCGCCACGGAGACGGCCGTCGTGATCGCATAGACGCAGAGGACCTTCGTCGCGACGCGCCCGAGCTTGGACGTGTCGGAGATGCCGGCCGCACCGGCGATGATGGTGGCGATCACCAACGGAACGACCACCATGCGGATCAAACGAATAAAGAGCGTGCCGAGCGGCTGCAGGTATGTCTGCGCAAAGCTTGAATCGACCACGGCACCGACGGCGATACCGAGTGCAAGGCCGATCATCATCTGCCATGCAAGGCTGATTTTCATTTTGGAGGCCATTATCTCCACCCCTAGCGATTGTTGGAATTGTGTTGGCGTTCGGGAGCAACTGCGCGACCGAACCGAGACGGAAAACCGTGCCGTTGAGAACGATTCTAGGGAGCGGCGCACTTTGTAATAATGCGTAAACAATTAAGTGTAAATACGTAATCCCTATGCAAATCGCTAAAAACACCGTGGTTTATTTGGATTTTTATAAAATTTCGGCCTCAAAAACGAAATCCCGACGGTTTGCGCCAACGCAAAAGACTGCGAAAAAACGCAAATTGTGCACATGAGGGAATTACTCCTTAGTGGGTAGGTTTCGCGTAAAGACGAGAATTTCTTTTGAGAAACATCCATTTTTTGTAAGATGTAGCTCCGTTCGGAAGGGTTTTGACGCGCTCGAAAACGTGAGGATCGGGTTCTTTTTTCGTGCGGCTCCGCATAATCCGCTAACCTTAAGCGTTTTCCACAAGCTATCCTCCGACTCCCCGCTCTCGAAGGTGCTTGTTTCCGTTTCCGCTTCCTTGCAAAAGGTTCCACCGACCATGCTTTGGCTCGTTATCGAAGTGGCTCTGGCCAACCTTCTCACGCGTTTCGTCGCGCTCGCGGCGGCCCTCTGGGTGTCGCACCGGTCGCTTGCGCGCTGGGGCGAGCGTCTGCTCGGCGTGGCGAGCGGCTTTCTCGCCACGCTTTCGCTCACGCATCTCTTGCCGGAAGCGTTCGAATCCGAAGCGGCGGATCCGCACACGCTCGGTCTCGTGATGCTGGGGACGCTCTTTGCGTTCGTACTCCCGGGGCTCGCGTCGGGGCACGCTCACGCGCACGACCATCGAGTCGCGGAACACCGCTCCGACGCGGGGGCGTTGCTTACGGGGGCGGCTCTGCACAACATCGTCGACGGCACGCTCGTGGCGGCGGCCTTCATGACGGACGCGCGCGCGGGGTGGCTCGCGGCCGCGGCCGTTCTGGTGCACGAAATTCCGCAGCAGATCGGCTATGCGATCGTTCTCAAAAGCTGCGGTTTTTCGGAACGAAAGACCGTCGCCTGCCTTGCGGCGCTCGCGTTGGCGGCCCTGCTCGGGGGCGTGCTCGGGTGCGGGGCGGTCGGGATGAGCGTGGAACTCCTTCCCTATCTTTTGGCGGCCTCGAGCGTCGCTTTTCTCTACATCACCTTTTCTGCACTCCTACCCGAGGTGCTCCACGCCGCCCTTGAAAAAGGAACGGCGGGCGCGCGCCTTCAGGTGGCCGTGTCGCTTGCGGCCGGGGCGGTGCTCTCGATGGGGCTTCTCGGCGTCGGGCACGGGCACGAACACGACTTCCCGCACGCGCACGGTCACGATCACGCGACCGAGACCGCCGAAGCGTCGGGGGCCGACGCGCATCGCGCCGAACACGCCGTTTTCGACGAAAACGCGTCCCCGTACCGTGTGACGGAAGGGCCCGAGGCCCCCGGAGTCCGCTAAAATTACCTGATTTCGGAGTGCGCGCCCGATCGGGAGCCCGGCGGCGAAGCGTGCATTCCTTTCATCCCCATCCTGCGGAGGACGATGCGATGGCCAAGACCGCGAAGGCCGCTTCCGAGGCCCTGCCCGAGCCCGAAACGTTGACGTTCGAAGAAGCGCTCGACGAACTCGAGTCGCTCACGGCGGCCATGGCTACGGGCACGACGACGTTGCGCGAGAGCGTAGCCGCGTACGAGCGCGGAACGAAGCTTCTCGCGCGTTGCCGCAACGAACTCGCCGATGCGCGCGCAACGATCGAGCGTCTGCGCGAGACCGAAGAGGGCGGTGTCGAACGCCGTCCGCTCGACGACGAGGACTGAGGATGACCGGGGAGGTCGGAGGGGGGTGTTTTGCTCTCCGACCTTTCACATTGAAACTCATTGACTGACGAGGACGATACGTGACGACCGAAATTGATGCCGACCGTACGGCGCAGACCGAGGGCTCGTCCGAAGCCCGGATCGACTTTTCCGTTTGGGCCCACGAACGCGCCCGGCACTTCGAATGGCTCGCCGAAAAAGGGCTCCCGCAGCCGGGCCGCGATCCGAAACGCCTGATCGGCGCCATGCGGTATGCGGTGCTCGGAGGCGGCAAGCGTATTCGTCCCCTGCTTTGCTACGCGGCGGGTGCCGTGACGGGGGCGCCTCAGCCGGTGCTCGACGGCGCCGCGCTCGCGCTTGAATGCATCCACGGCTACAGTCTCGTGCACGACGACATGCCCGCGATGGACAACGACACGTTGCGGCGCGGTCGTCCGACGGTGCACGTTCAGTACGGCGAAGCCTGCGCGATGTTGGCGGGCGACGCCTTGCAGACGGAAGCCTTCTCGGTGCTCTCGAAGATCGACGCCGCTCCCGAAGTGGTCGTGCGTCTGTTGCGGACGCTCTCGCGCGCTTCGGGTGTTGCGGGGATGGCGGGCGGTCAGGCGATCGACCTTGAAATGGTGGGCGCACACCCCGACGAAGGGGCGCTTTTACGCATGCAGTCGATGAAGACGGGCGCGCTCATCGTGGCGGCCGTTCTTATGGGCGCTCAGTCGGGGCGTTGGGAAGAGCTTTCCGAAGCCTCGAAGGGCGGTCTGGCGCTTTACGGTCACTCGCTCGGCATCGCCTTTCAGGTGGTGGACGACATTCTCGACTGCACTCAGGATACGGCCACGCTCGGGAAGACGGCCGGCAAGGACGAAAAGGACGACAAGCCCACCTGGGTGTCGATCCTCGGGCTTGAGGGCGCGCGCGAGCGCGCCCGGGCGTTGCGCGCCGACGCGCAACGCGGGCTCGATCTGATTGCCCAAGATCCGTCGGTTCCGGAAGGGGCGCTCGTGCGTCTTACCGAAATTGCCGACTACGTCGTCGCCCGCAGCTACTGATACCCCGAAGGGGACCCCGAACGATAGGAGATCGTCGTGAGCAACTATCCGCTTCTTGACACCATCAACAGCCCCGAAGACCTGCGTCGCCTGCCCGAGGACGAACTTCCCGAGGTGGCCGAGGAATTGCGCGGCTTCATGGTGGAGAGCGTTTCGAAGACGGGTGGACACCTCTCGAGTTCGCTCGGCGCGACGGAATTGGCTGTGGCGATCCATTACGTGTTCGATACGCCGCGCGACCGCATCATTTGGGATGTGGGTCATCAGGCGTACGCCCACAAGATCCTCACGGGGCGCCGTGAACAGATGGCAACCCTCCGACGTCACCACGGTCTTTCGGGCTTTCCGAAGCGCAGCGAGTCCGAGTACGACGCTTTCGGCACGGCCCACTCGTCGACTTCGATTTCCGCGGCGCTCGGCATGGCCGTTGCGGATAAGCTCAAGGGGGACGATCGCTGGCATGTGGCCGTGATCGGCGACGGCGCTCTGACGGGCGGCATGGCGATCGAAGCCCTGAACGATGCGGGCGTCTATAAAAAGGGCGTGCGTCTGCTCATCATCCTGAACGACAACGACTGCTCGATTTCGCCTGCGGTCGGGGCTCTCTCGGGGCATCTTGCGAAGATCGTCTCGACCCGTGCCTTCACGGGCGCGCGCGAACTGAGCAAAAAGGTCTTGAAGCCCGTCCCCGGTCTCTGGGAAGTCGCCAAGCGCATGGAAAAGCAGGCGATCAACTTCGTGAGTCCCCCGTCGGGCATCTTCAGCAGCTTCGACATCAATTACTACGGCCCCGTCGACGGTCACAACCTCGAAGAGTTGGTCGACATCCTTCGCAACCTGAAGGCGCTCGATTGCCCGATTGTTCTGCACGTGACGACGAAAAAGGGGAAGGGATACGCACCTGCGGAAGCCGATCCGACGACGTATCACGGCGTCTCGACCTTTGATCCTGCGGTGGGGATCGTTTCCTCGGGGAAACCGTCGAAGCCCACCTTCACGCAGGTCTTCAGTCGCTGGATCTGCGACACGGCCGCGCGCGACGGGCGTCTCTACGGGATCACGCCCGCGATGCGGGAAGGTTCGGGTCTCGTCGAATTCGAGAAGTCCTTCCCGGATCGGTACCGCGACGTGGCGATCGCCGAGCAGCATGCGGTGACGTATGCGGCGGGGCTCGCCTGCGAAGGGATGAAGCCCGTCGTGGCGATTTATTCGACCTTTCTGCAGCGTGCGATCGACCAGGTGATTCACGACGTCGCGCTCCAGAACCTGCCGGTGGTCTTTGCGGTCGACCGTGCTGGGCTCGTGGGGGCGGACGGCGCCACGCATCACGGAGCCTTCGACGTAGCGCTTCTGCGCCCGATTCCCAACATGACGATCATGACGCCCTCGGACGAAAACGAGTGCCGATTGTTGCTCAACACCGCTTTTGCGATGGATACGCCGACCGTGGTGCGTTATCCGCGAGGTAAAGGGACGGGTGTTGAGGTGACGGCGGATGCCGAAACGGTCGAGGTCGGCAAAGCGCGCGTTCTGCGCCGCGGCAAGGGCCGCGTTGCTTTCGTCGGGTTCGGTCCCATGACGCACATGTTGGCCGAAGTCGCCGAGCATTTGGACGGAACGCTCCTCGACATGCGTTTCGTGAAGCCCCTAGATCGAGAAGCGCTCCTTGAGGCCGCGAAGGCGCACGACCTCGTCGTCGTTGCCGAGGACAGCGTCCTCGATGGGGGGGCGGGGTCGGCCGTTCTCGAGGTGCTCTCCGAAGCGGGGCTCTCCGTTCCCGTGATGCGTTTCGGACTGCCCGATCGCTTCATCGAGCAGGGAACGCAGGCGGAGTTGCACGAAGAGCTCGGCCTCACGGCCGCCGCCGTCGAAGAAAAGGTGATGGCGCGCTTGGCGACCATGAAGAAGTCCCCCTTCGGAGGCCTCTTCGGCCGATAAGCACGAAGAAGTCCTAGGGATGGAACACAACGGGCCCGGAACGAAAACGTCCGGGCCTTTCTCTTTCCCGACGCCCGCCCGAAGTCGTATCCGTTCGTGTCGACTGTGAGCTCCAAGCCGCCTCATCCCTATAATTCTTGAAGGACTACGCATATTGAGCGGAGGCGCAGGCCTCCACCGGAACACCATGATTGACCTCAAGCTTGACGTGCCCCTGGAGGGCCTTACTACCTTCGGTCTTCGTTCGACGGCCGAAGCCTACGCCGAAGCGGCGACGACCGACGAGTTGCGTGCCGCGCTTGCGGCGGCTCGCGAACGGAATCTTCCCGTGCATTTCCTCGGGGGCGGCGCCAACACCGTGGCGATGCCGCGCGTCAAGGGCCTCGTCGTGCGCGTTACGATGAAGGGGTTCGACGCGCGTCGGGCAGCCGACGGCGACGTGCTCGTGACGGCTGCGGCTGGTGAAGTCTGGGACGAGGTCGTTTCGCGGACGGTCGCGCAGGGGTTCGGGGGGCTCGAAAACCTCGCCGCCGTCCCGGGGACCGTCGGGGGTGCGGTCGTGCAGAATATCGGCGCCTACGGGCTGGAACTCGCCGAACGGCTTGAGAGCGTGACGGTCTACGACCGCTCGAGCGAATCGGTGAGGATGCTCACGCGCGAAGCGTGCGACTTCGGCTACCGCCACAGCATCTTCAAAACAGAGGCGGGGAAAGACCTCGTGGTCCTTTCGGCCACGCTGCGTTTGCCCGGGGAATGGTCTCCCGTCATGACCTACAAGGGCCTTGACGAGGCGCTCGGCGACGCGGAACCGACGCCCGCCGCTCTCGAAGCGGTCGTGCGTGCGATCCGCGCGAAAAAGCTTCCCGACCCGAAGGTGCTCGGGAACGCCGGGTCCTTCTTCAAGAATCCCGTGGTGCCGAAGGTGGCCGCCAGGCCGCTTCTTACCGTGCACCAGAGTCTCGTGGCCTATCCGCTCGGCGGTGCGCGCGTCAAACTCGCGGCGGGATGGTTGATCGAGCAGGCGGGCTTCAAAGGCTACCGCTCGGGTCCCGTCGGCGTTTGCGAAAACCACGCTCTCATCCTCGTCAATTACGGCGGCGCAACGGGCGAAGACGTGTTGCGCCTCATGAAGGAAATCACGGCGGGCGTCGAAACGAAGTTTGGCATTGCGTTGGAGCCCGAACCCGTCTTCCTCGAATAAGCCCGAATCGTGCCATCGCAGGATCCGCCGGCGGCGGGTCCGCGCGAAGCAAAAAACGCGGATAAAAAAAGTCCCCGATCCTGAGGGTTATCGGGGACTCTTTTCATTCGGGGTTCGAGAACCCCGAGCGCTTCACTCGCAATTAGGCCATGGCCTTGATCGAAGCGGAGAGACGGCTCTTGTGACGAGCGGCGGCGTTGGCGTGGAGAACGCCCTTGCGAGCCATCGAGTCGATCACGGATTCAGCCTTCTTGAAGGCTTCCTGAGCGGCGGTCTTGTCACCGGCGACGACGAGCTTGCGCACGGCCTTGATGGCGGTGCGGTATTCGCTGCGCTGAGCCGAGAGGTGCAGGTTGCGCGCAACGATCTGGCGGGCGCGCTTGCGAGCTTGCTTGGTGTTAGCCATTTGTAGTGTGTCCTTGATGAACGTCCCCGAATCGGGGAGCCCGGCCGGCCTCAGCTTCATGCGCCCGATGGGGGAGCGTGGGCCCGGCCGGTTCGTGTAATAAAAACAAAGCCCCGCAACGCGTGCGCGTTCCGGCGGCGGCTCCGACAACCATCAGATCGATCAGTCGCGGAGCTTTTCGAAACGTCCGGCGGTCGCCTGCCTCGTTCGCCGTGCGTGCGGTTGCAAAATTTCACCACAGCCCGTCGTCGGTAAGCATTAAACTGCCAGGCTCCGAAAAGTCCCCAACTATACCAAATTTCGAACGGCGCTACAAATCCCGAGCGCCCGAAATTTTCGAGTTTCGAATGTCGCTCATCAAGTCCGCCGCAACGATTTCCGGCCTCACCCTGGTGTCTCGCATCACCGGGGTGATCCGAGACATGCTGATCGCCCGCTACTTCGGTGCATCCGCGGAAACCGACGCGTTCTACGTCGCGTTTCGACTTCCCAACATGCTTCGACGGCTCTTTGCCGAAGGGGCCTTCCAGCAGGCGTTCGTGCCGATGCTCTCCGACGTGCGCGAGCGTGAAAGTCCCGAGCGCGGCGCGGCCTTCGTCGACCACGTCTTCACGATCCTCGGTGCGGCGGTGTTGGCGGCAAGCGTCCTGGGCGTACTCTGTTCGCCCCTTCTCGTCTGGGCGATTGCAGGCGGGATGAGCGAGAACGGGGAGGCCTTCGATCTCGCGGTTGCGCTCACGCGCTTCATGTTCCCCTATATCGCCTTCATGAGTCTCGTGGCGCTGGCGGCATCGATTCTCAATACGCTCAAGCACTTTGCGATTCCGGCGGCGACACCGATTCTTCTCAACCTCTCCTTCATCGGTTGCACGATCCTCGTTGCTCCCCGACTGGAAGAACCCGTCTGGGCGCTGGCGGGAGCCGTCATGCTCGGGGGCGTGTTGCAGCTCGGCGCCCAGTGGATCGCGCTCGCGCGCCTCGGCGTGCGGCTTCGACCGCGTGCCTTCGGGACGAGTCTGGCGGACGCGGACGTGCGGCGCGTTCTGAAACTCATGGTACCCGCGCTCTTCGGCGTGGGGGTCGCGCAGCTCTCGATTCTCATCAACACCAACATTGCTTCGCACCTCGGGCACGGTGCGGTGACGTGGCTCAATTACGCCGACCGCCTGATGGAATTCCCGACGGCGCTTTTAGGGGTCGCGCTCGGGACGGTACTGTTGCCGGGGCTTTCCGCCGCCTTTGCGAAAAACGACTTGGAGCGCTACAACGGGTTGCTCGACCACGGCTTGCGTCTCGTCGTTCTCGTCGGGCTCCCTGCAAGCGTCGGATTGTGGCTCACGGCCGACGCGCTCGTTGCGTTCCTTTTCCAGGGGCGAAGCTTCTCGCCCGAAGACGTCCGTCAAACCGCCACCGCCGTTGTGGGTTACAGTGCGGGCTTGATGGGACTCATCGCCTTGAAGATCGTGGCGCCCGCTTTTTACGCCCGCAAAGACATCCGCACGCCCGTGCGTGCGGCCTTCGCGTCGCTTGTCGTCGTGCAGTTGATCAACCTCGTTGCCGTGCCCCTTCTCGCGCACGCGGGGCTTGCGTTGTCGGTGGGGCTCGGGAGTTGCGTGAATGCCCTGACGCTCCTCGTCATTCTCGGGAAGCGCCGTATCTACAAGCCCCTTGCGGGCTGGGGCGTCTATGCGTTGCGAGTGTTCCTTGCAACCGTCCTCATGGGGGCGGTCCTTTACCGGGTGCAGGACGGACAGGACTGGACGCAACTCGGTTGGGCGTACCGCGCGCTGGGGGTGGCGCTGCTCGTTGCGGGTGCGGCGGTACTCTATTTCGGGGTGCTCTTCGTTACGGGTTGGCGACTGCGGGATCTGCGTCCGGCGAAGAACTGAGAGCCGCAGTCGGCTCGAGCCGAATGAGGACAAGAAAGGCCGCATACCCGGAAGGGGATGCGGCCTTCGTCTCTCGGCGGCTTTCAAGTCCTCGGGGTTCTCCGAGGCTTCCGAAAGGCGAACCGACGGCGTCGGGCGTCAGAGCGCGCGGGCGCTCTTCACGTCGAGTTCGATGACCGTGCCGAGGCGTTCTCGTTCGATTTCGGCCGTGATTTCAACGGGGGCGTCCTTGCGGATGTGGCTCCAGTTGCGATCGTCGTCGAGTTCGGCCACGATCGTGCCCGTGTCATCCGTGAATTCGAACTTTTCACGCGAGAGTTGCTTCGTAAAGCGCCCCTTCAGAACCACGTGCTGATCGTCATAGCCGTTCTTCTTCACTTCGGCGACGCTCTTCGGGACGTTCACGGGATCGAACCCCTGGGGGCCCGCGGGCGCGGGTTCAAAACCTTGAGGGGCGGCCTGAAGCGCGGTGACGCCTGCGAAGAGCGCGAAGGCGGAGACGATAGAAACGGCGGTTTTCTTCGTAAGCATGGCGTACTCCTTGGAAGAGGAAATCGGTTGTCGTTGCTTTTCTTGCGGTTGTCGGGATGGCTTTCCCCGACCGTTGAAGTGAGTGTAGGAAACGAAACTTAGGAGAAACATAGAGGCTGAATTTCCTCGAAAAAAAACTCAACCGATCGCGTCGACCTCCTCGACATCCCCGACTGAGTCGGTCGCCGAGAGCCTGCGGATGTCGCGTAGCGGCGGCTCTCCGAAAAGCCCCTTGTAGTCGCGCACGAACTGCGACGAGCTCTCGTACCGCAAACAAGGTCTCCGCGACGTTCATGTGGCGCGACAGAAGGTGCTTCCTCGCTTCGTAGAGCCTCACGCGCCTTCGGAACCGGATGGGGAATAGGCCCTTGACATCCTCTCCGCCCTAAAG
>OGIA01000369.1_pt1 | contig 57874 bp, 44 predicted proteins | sample 1571671 | NCBI WGS metagenome assembly OGIA01 (sample SAMEA2582027, study PRJEB24529) | metagenome | biome: Human gut stool | place: China | collected 2011
TAGTGGCTTCCACCCCTAAGAACCCGGAGCAGGAAGTGACCCTCTCCCTGCACCCTCCGATTAAGGCTCTGCCCTAATAACCCGAAGTGAAACTCAAAATGACAGACAAGCCTATGGCACAGAAGACATCCATCAACATCAAGCCGTGCAACATCGGCAGCAGTGAAGCGCATAACAGGCGGACAGCGGAATATCTCGCCAATATCCGCAAGGAGAAGTTCTACATCCGTACCGACCTCATGGCAGGAAACGAGGCATGGGTATCACCTGATTTCGGTGAAGCCACGCTCACCGACCGCTACAATCAGATAGCCGCAATGGTCAAAGAAAAGACAGGTCGGGCAATGCAGACCAAAGACCGGGAACGGGTGAACAAGAAGACGGGCAAGGTGACCATCGTCCGTGGCAGCACTCCGCTCAAGGAGGGTGTGGTCGTCATCAAAGAAGATACCACAATGGAGCAGTTGCAGCGTTTCTGTGAGGTGTGCAGGGAGCGTTGGGGAATCACGGCCTTGCAGGTGTTCATCCACCGTGACGAGGGGCATTACGGAATACTCGGCGACAATGCCACATGGAAGCCCAACCTACACGCCCACATCGTGTGGGACTGGATGAACCACGATACGGGAAAGTCCTGCAAGCTGGACGAAAAAGCCATGAGCGAGATGCAGACGGTTTTGGCTGAGTATTTGGAAATGGAAAGGGGCACCTCAAAGGAGGTGACGGGAAAGGAACATATGGAGCGCACGGACTTCATCATCGCCAAACAGAAACAGGAAGCGGAACAGGCGAAAGCCGCAAGGCAAGCCGCCATCACCGCCAAGGAGAAAGCCGAAGCAGAACTTTTATTCGTGGAGGGCGAGAACAAGGCGAAAGAGCAATACCGCCTTTCCCTCGACAGCGAGATTGCCGAAAAGGAGAAACAGTTAAAAGACGAGCGAAAGGCGAAAGTGGACAGCATATTGGATAGCGTCGGCAGTCTTGTCGGGGTCGGCAAATCCGCTGCGGTCGAAAAGGAAAACGCCAAACTGAAATCCGAAAACGAGCGCATAAAGAAAGCCTTTGCCGATGCGGTAAAGAAAAAGGCGGAGGAACAAACAAGGGCATTGACCGCAGAGAAGCAGAAAGCCGAAGCGGAGCGTGACAGGGCTTTGACGCAAAGCCGCTCTCTTGGCATGGAAAGGGACAAGGCGGTACGGCAGCTTCAGGAACAAAAGGACGGCGAGCGGCAGCGCATCAGCCAAGCGGTGAGCCAGGCCACGGCGGAGAAAGACAAGACCATCCGCCTGTTGCAAAGTACGCTCAAAGCGAGCAGGCATATTCTGAACGTGCTTGCCGATATTCTTTACAAGGCAAGCGAGGTTTTCCGGCGAGCCATAGATGCGATTATCCATTTCGGCACGGAGCAGCACAAGTCATTTTTTGCCCCCTCCGAAGCCGCTGACATCAAAAGCGTGATGCAGGAGTACGGGGAAACGACCGAACAGCAGAATGCGGTCGGCGCATGGCTCTGTGATTATGCGGAGAGCCGACAGCCATTTGATGAAATAAAACATCGCTATACACTCAAAGAGGTTGGCGATGTGGCAGAGGGGAAATATGATTGGAAAATCAATTATAAGCAAAAAAATGTCAGGTTATAAACCATTTGATGATGTACCTTAAATAATAATAATGTATAGTTAGAAGGATTATAGTTCTATATCCCCTCGTGACTCTCTCCTTTTTAAGCCTTCATTATATCCAGACTTATAAGCAGAAAAAGACATATCTCTATTACCACCAACTAATTCCTCTCTAACTCCATCAATATATCTTTTTGCTGGTGCTTCCCAATTATGTTCCAATAATTCTTGTGTTGAACATAGCCCGGGTATATGCTTTCCTACGCCATCAATATAACCTCGGATAAACCAATCTCTCCAAGCATTGTTCTTACAGTACTCAAGATAAGTCCTATTCTGAAATCTTTGGTTAAGTACACGTTTGGCCTCTTCTGTGAGAATGTTTTGTCTGTTTTTGTATTTTTTATTAAATTCGTAATCATCTATCTTATTCCTTATAATTAATGGAATAAAGAGCATTAACAATACGACGAATATAATAAGGCCAATAATAGACAAAAAAGAAATTCCATCATTTCTATATCCTGCATCTTCTGCAGCCTCGTGCATATAATAAGCCTGTGCGTATAATTCACCTCCAAATACTATCAAAGTTAATATACATGATATTCTTTGTAATTTTGACGCTTTCATAAATATGATTAATAATTTTACTAATTCGACAGTGTGAAATAGGCTAATGCGTATTTTATAAGAATCAAAATAATCCAGAGGAGATATTTTTATCTATAAAACTACCAAGAGAATTTTTGGATGTTATACGCCATACTCTCTCATATTCTGTATTAACTTGTTTACCATCAATATATGACTCAATCCAATAAATAGATTTAAAATCTTTCATTCCGAAATTTACACTTATATGTGTTGCATCTAATTTAATAATGGCACATTCTTCTTCTGAAAACCAAATTGCAACATACACCTCATTACTATATTGTTGTGGCTGCATCTCACATCCAGAAAGAAAAATAACTTTCGCTCGATATTTATCTGACCATCCATTTTGTGTTTTGTACTGAATGTCGCATAATGCCGTAAAACGAGCTGATGCTACCGTTGTAATCAATACACATGTAAATAATAAGAAGAATCTTTTCATAATGGTTATTTTTATTAATATTTTAAGGGTATTGTTTCAATCTACTTATTAAAAGATGAACTATTGTTAGCTCGTCTGATTGCTTTCAAACGTATCATTTCAGCTCTTCCATACTGAGATAAAACCCAATAAGTATAAATGCCATCATATTCCGATTTTACGGTATCTGTTTTTATTAATTTTAAAGCCATCAACTGAATTAAGATTGTTTGAAAATCACTTTCATTTATGCTGGCGTATTCCTCTGCTAACAAAGCACGTTCTAATTGCTCTAAAATGAATTTTTCTGTAATTGGCTTTAATAATACTGTACAAATAGAAAGAAATATCTCATTCCATGTTTTTTGTACAATATAAAGTCTTTCTCTATCATCGCCAAAAGGATTTATAGGAACTGTATAATGAATGTCAAACAAATCATTCCCTTGCATATAACATTCAGAACCAGCAGGGGTAGCAGAACTGAGAAAATTTATCTGTTCTTTTAATTTCTGATTTTCTTCTTTTAATTTGATGATATAGCTATTTGCCTCATCAGAAGCTATTTTGTCAGCTCTTACCCATCCTACGCGTGGATGTTTTTTTATCTGAACATCTAAACTTAATGAAACTTTACCAGCTAAATCATCTGCATTATTCCAAAAGTTACACATTTTATGTCTAACAAGATTTTCAAAAGCCTCCAATTTTTCCGGATTGTCTTTTTCTGTTTTATTATTAGGTAAATTCCCTTTATCCTTTATTAAAAAAGCAGAGATTGGTATTCCGTGTTCTGTTGCATATTCATATTCTAACTGTGTATAACTTTTTTGAGTTTTGGGCTCTATAGAACCATATCTACCTCCTAAAATTAGAATATAGTAATCACACTCATCTATCAATTGTCTAATTATGGTCATTTGCTCATCATCGGCAGCAGGAAAATATTCCATACCAACAGGAATACAATTTTTATAGAGTAGAGTCTCTATTACTTTTTCTCGTTCTTCCTTTAGGTCTTCAAATGTTGACGACACAAAAACTTGATACTTTTTATCCATACTTTGATGTGACCTTATTTCATTTATAACGAAAAGCGTGGTACTGCCAATAACCACGTCTTAAAGTGCAGGCCCTGAGAAAACCTTAATCAACAGATATGGTTAAGCAGCCCACGCTATAACGTGGGAACTGCCATGCCAATTCTTGTTGATTTTGTGTTTCAGTTTCTCAGGCTTCGCACTTACAAGAGTAGCATAACGCTCCTTTTATTTCAAATATGTCTTGGATAGAGTAGCCTCCGTCCATTCGCAAAGTTACATTATTTCTCTGATAATCTCTTATGTTTAAGTAACTATCTTCACTTTGAACATGTAATAAATTGTAGAACAATGTTTGAAAGAGTTATTTTGGCAAAAATGAGCATCCCATTCCGCAATATCAAGTCCGCAATAGGATAAAAATCCATAAAGATTATCTGCAATTCTATGAAATTTCAAAAGGTCACTTTCACAAAGTTTTGCTTCAAAAAGGTCACCTGAGGGTCACCAATAAAAGAAAAAGCACCTACAAAATCTTTGTAAGTGCTTGATTCTTAATGTGGACCAGCCAGGGCTTGAACCTGGGACCTCCAGATTATGAGTCTGTTGCTCTAACCAACTGAGCTACAAGTCCGTCGATTTTACTCCTAAAACCAGCGCAAAAGTAATATTTTCTATTTATTCTCACAATATTTAAGGGCTTTTTTTTATAAAAAAACCTATATTTGACAAGAGTTTAGATATATATTGTATTTTTGCGAAACTTAATATTTTAATAGTTAGACATATGTCACAAAACACAAACGAATCTTATTTACACGGGCTCTCTGACCAACAGGTACAAGAAAATCGTCAGAAATACGGTTCCAACCTTCTGACTCCTCCCAAACGCCCTTCTATGTGGAAATTATATCTGGAAAAATTCCAGGATCCGGTCATACGGGTATTATTGGTGGCAGCGTTTTTTTCACTGGTCATTTCCATCATTGAAAGTGAATATGCAGAAACAATCGGTATCTTTTTTGCAATCTTCCTGGCTACCGGAATCGGCTTTTATTTTGAATACGATGCCAATAAGAAATTCGACTTGCTGAATGCGGTAGGTGAAGAAACTCCGGTCACGGTTATCCGCAACGGAAAAGTACACGAAATACCTAAAAAAGACATTGTGGTAGGTGATATCGTCATCCTCAATACGGGAGAGGAAGTACCTGCCGACGGAGTATTGCTGGAAGCCGTTTCACTGCAGGTTAACGAATCGACGCTGACGGGAGAGCTGATGGTCAACAAGACCACAGACCCGGCTCATTTTGATGAAGAAGCTACTTATCCTTCGAATACCGTCATGCGAGGTACCACCATTACCGACGGACATGGAATCATGAAGGTAGAACGGGTAGGTGATGCGACGGAAATCGGTAAAGTGGCCCGTCAGGCTACCGAGCAGAACCTGGAAGAGACCCCTCTGAACATTCAGTTGTCTAAACTGGCCAGTCTGATCGGTAAAATCGGATTTACCATCGCCGCACTAACTTTTATTATCTTCACCAGCAAGGATCTTTATCACTATCTTTCTGTGACAGAAGTGAATGACTGGCACCAGTGGCTGGACATTGCCCGGATTGTGCTGAAATACTTCATGATGGCAGTCACCTTAATCGTGGTTGCCGTACCGGAAGGATTGCCGATGAGCGTTACATTGAGTCTGGCACTCAACATGCGGCGCATGCTCAAGACCAACAACCTGGTGCGCAAAATGCATGCCTGCGAAACAATGGGTGCAATTACGGTCATCTGTACGGATAAGACCGGTACGCTGACACAGAATCAGATGCAGGTATACGAATCTCAGTTGAAAGACGAGGATACAGACCTCATCGCAGAAGGCATTGCGGTCAACTCTACGGCTTTCCTGGAAGAAAATCCGGAAGAAAAGAAACTCTCGGGAGTAGGAAATCCGACAGAGGTAGCTTTGCTGCTTTGGCTGAACGGTCAAGGAAAAGACTATATCACCTTACGCGACAATGCGAAGATTGTCAACCAGCTGACATTCTCTACGGAGCGTAAGTACATGGCTACGCTGGCCGATTCATCGCTGAAAAACAAAAGAATTCTTTACATAAAGGGCGCTCCCGAAATCGTCATGGGAAAATGCAAGCTGGACAACCCGCAGATTGCATCATACAACGAACAGCTGCTGGCTTACCAGAACAAGGCCATGCGTACCTTGGGAATCGCTTACCGGTATGTAGACCCGAACGAGATTACCGACTGTGCCGAGTTAGTCAACCAGGGAGGACTCAACTTCCTGGGTATTTTCGCCATCAGTGACCCTATCCGTCCGGATGTTCCGGCAGCCGTTGCCAAATGTCAGTCGGCCGGAATCGGCATTAAGATTGTCACGGGAGATACTCCGGGAACGGCAACCGAAATTGCCCGGCAGATTGGCTTGTGGACTCCTGCCGATACCGAAAGAAACCGGATTACCGGTGTGGAATTTGCGGCACTCAGTGATGAGGAAGCATTGGACAGAGTACTCGACCTGAAGGTGATGAGCCGTGCCCGTCCGATGGACAAGCAGCGTCTGGTACAGTTGCTGCAGAAGAAAGGGGCCGTAGTGGCAGTTACCGGTGACGGTACGAACGATGCTCCTGCCTTGAACCACGCACAGGTAGGCCTTTCCATGGGAAGCGGAACTTCTGTGGCGAAGGAAGCCAGCGATATCACATTGCTCGATGACTCCTTCCACAGCATCGCGACGGCTGTCATGTGGGGACGTTCGTTGTATAAGAACATCCAGCGCTTCATCGTATTCCAGCTGACCATCAACGTGGTGGCACTGTGCAGTGTGTTGCTGGGAGCATTCTTCGGAACCGAACTGCCGCTTACAGTTACACAGATGCTTTGGGTGAACCTGATTATGGATACCTTCGCAGCCATGGCACTGGCTTCTATTGCCCCGAGCATGGATGTGATGAACGAGAAGCCACGCCGTCAGAGCGATTTCATCATTACTCCTTCTATGCGTACCAATATTTTCGGGGTCGGTATCGGATTCCTGGTCATCCTGATGGGACTGCTTGCCTACTTTAAAGGCCTTCCCGGAGGCATGGATGTGCATCATCTGACTATCTTCTTTACGATATTCGTGATGCTGCAGTTCTGGAACCTGTTCAATGCAAGCGTATTCGGAACCAATCATTCCATCTTCAAGGATGCGTCACACGCACTGGGAATGCTCGGAGTGGCCCTCATCATTCTTGTAGGACAGATTCTGATTGTCTGCTTCGGAGGAAAAGTGTTCCGTACCGAACCTTTGTCGCTCACCGAATGGGGATACATCATTGGAGGAACTTCCTTTGTGCTGTGGATAGGAGAAATTATCAGAGCCATCAAACGAAAAAGTAATTCTACAAAGAACAGCTGATAATTATGGATACTCAAATAAAGAATATTATCTTCGACTGGGGTGGTGTATTGCTCGACCTCGACTTTGAGGGTTGCCTGCAACGGTTTGAGAAGGCAGGAGCCACTGAAATACGCAACCTGGTAACGGGAAAGAACGAAGCGGGCTTCTTCCACCAGTATGAATGTGGCATGATTTCCACGCCACAGTTCAGGGAGGAGATACGCCGGTTGACCGGCAACGGACTGCTGACGGATGATGAAGTGGATGCCATCTGGAACAGCGAATTGCTTTCCATTCCGGAAGAGAAACTGCGCCTGCTGATGGAGCTGTCGCAGAAGTACCGTATTTATCTGCTGAGTAATACCAATGAGCTTCACTGGAATTCGGCTTCGGGACGGGCTTTCCAATACGGAAATACCGACGTAAAGGAATACTTTACACAGATATTCCTTTCCTATGAGATGAAACTCGCCAAGCCCGACCCTGAGATTTTCCGAGCGGTGATGAATGCGGCCGGCTTGCGTCCGGAGGAAACCGTATTCATTGATGATGCGAAAGTAAACTGCGAAGCCGCTGTTTCAACCGGAATGCATGCGATGCATTACATTCCCGGAGAAGATCTGGCATTGTTATTTCAATAAGAATTTATGCAAATAGTACAAAGTGACACAATAGATAAACTGCCTTTTTCTGTAGCTACCATCGGCTGTTTCGACGGGGTACACCGGGGACACCGCTTTCTGATTGAACAAGTATGCACAGAGGCACGGAAAAGAGGACTCAACAGCATGTTGATTACTTTTCCGGTACACCCCCGGCAGGTGATGCAGAAAAGCTATCAGCCGGAACTGCTTTCTTGTCCGGCAGAAAAAGAATCCCTGCTCTTGCAGCAACAGGCAGACTATTGCCTGTTACTTCCCTTCACTCAGGAATTGTCGCAGTATTCGGCCAAACAGTTCATGCAGTTGTTGCATGAGCAGTATCATGTACGGGCGCTGGTTATCGGATACGACCACCGGTTCGGACACAACCGCAGTGAGGGATTTACCGACTACTGCCGGTATGGAAAAGAACTGGGAATGGAAATTGTCCAGGCCAAGGGACTGGTAGAGGAAGGTATCTCCATCAGTTCATCGGCCATCAGACGGTTGTTGTCGGAAGGACAGATAGAACAGGCCAATCATTTCCTGGGATACAATTACAGCCTGGAGGGAACGGTCACGGAAGGATTCAAAATCGGACGGAAACTGGGTTTTCCTACTGCCAATATACAACCGGCATGCGGTGACAAACTGATTCCCGGAAACGGGGTTTATGCCGTACGGGTACACCTGGATGCGCACTGTTATCCGGCCATGCTCAACATCGGATACCGGCCAACGGTAAACAACGGGAACAACCTGAGCATTGAAGCCCATATACTGAATTATTCCGGCGATATCTATCATTGTCCCGTGCGTATCGAGTTTATCTCTTTTATCCGGAAAGAAGCGAAATTTGAGGACCTGACTGCCTTGAGCCGGCAGTTGGAAGAAGACCGGAAAAATGTGACACGGATGTTTTCCTCCCTGTCCGGGGTTTATGGGAGCCAACAGTAAAACAGGCATTACTCCTACAACCTGAACAGAAGTTTCCCGAAAGGAAGAAGCAAAAGCATTATTGGAAAAGTCCGCCTGTAGAAAAGCGGAGAAGCATCCTCTTTATACAACACTCCCCCGAAAGTACTCACATACTTTCGGGGGAGATATTTTATTATACGATCGTTTATTTGCTCAATTCACGAGAACGTTCACCCAGGTATCCGCCGTGATGACGCTTGCTGTATTCCTCAATGGTAAAACCGGTCTGATGCATGGTCTCTACTACCAAAATATCACCGATTACCGTCATCATCGTGGTAGATGTAGTCGGAGTCATTCCCAACGGACATACTTCATCCGGATGTCCGGTTGCCAGGCAGATATCGGCAGCCTTAGCCAATGGGCTGTCAGGATTTCCGGTGATTACAATCTTCTTGAGTGCCGGATTCAACTGATGTGCCAGTTGAGTCAGTTCTACAATCTCACGGGTCTTGCCAGAGTTAGAAATCAGCAACAGCAGGTCATTTTCCTGCAGGATACCCAAATCTCCATGCTGAGCCTCACTCGGATGCAGAAAAACCGCAGGAATACCCGTTGAGCAAAATGTAGTAGCTATATTCATAGCGATCTGTCCGGCCTTTCCCATACCGCTGGTCACCAGCTTGCCATGTTTGCGATGTACCTGTTCCACAATCAAAGCAACTGCTTTTTCATAGGCATCCGTCACAGGAATGTTCAACACTGCCTGAGCTTCACGCTGCAATAAATCTTTTATAGACGAAATCATATCTGAAATAGTTTATAAAGTCGGACAGCCGACTAATTTAACAATTGTATTAATTCCTCGAATGTATTTGCCACACTGTAATAATTTCCGAGCGGACGATGCACGAAGTGTGTAGCTTCCAACCGTTCCATGAACCTCAGAAGATCATCCCAAAAACCGTTGACGTTATAAAATACAACCTTTTTGCCATGGTAACCGATGCTGGCGGCCGCCATTACATGAAACACTTCATCCAGCGTACCGATACCTCCGGGCAAAGCAACCATGATTTCCGATTCTCTCACCATGATATCTTTCCGGTCACTCAAATCCATGCAGCGGAAAGTAACATCCAGCAGGTCGCTGACCATGGCCCGTTCCTCCAGCTTGGTAGGAACCACTCCCATCAGCATTCCGCCGTTCTCCTTGGCCGCACGTGCCACCGCTTCCATCAGTCCGGTATTGGAGCCTCCGTAAACCAACCATTTTCCGTGTTGTCCCATCCATGTTCCCAGCTGGCTCGCAGCTTCCATATACACTGCGTCTATCTGATTGGAGGCAGAACAAAAGATTGCTATTTTTTTCATATATTCTATTTTTAGTCCAAACAAGTTTGCTACTGCACAACTGAACCTGATGCAAATATCTGTATTTTTTCAGTGAAAGACAATAAGTAATATGTATTTTTGCATCGAATTTAGAATCCCGGTACAAAACTTATGACATATAATACTTTCATTTTGCCCAACGGACTGCGCATCATCCATACTCCCAGTCCTACACGGGTAGCCTATTGCGGCTATGCCATCGACGCAGGAACCCGCGATGAACTTCCGGAAGAGGGAGGAATGGCTCACCTCGTGGAGCATCTCATCTTTAAAGGGACGCAAAAACGGCGGGCATGGCACATTCTCAACCGTATGGAGAATGTGGGAGGAGACTTGAATGCATATACCAACAAAGAAGAAACAGTGGTTTACAGTGCATTCCTGAAAGAGCATTTTTCAAGGGCACTGGAGCTGCTGACGGATATCGTCTTTTTCAGCACCTTCCCGCAGCAGGAAGTGGAAAAGGAAAGAGAGGTAGTCATCGATGAAATCCAAAGCTATGAAGATACTCCGGCCGAACTGATATTCGATGATTTTGAAGAACTCATTTTCCCCAATCATCCCTTAGGGAAAAACATCTTGGGAACACCCGGGCAACTGAGGAAGTATACTACACAAAATATTTTACAGTTTACCGGAAGATACTATTACCCGTCGAACATGGTATTCTTCATTTCGGCCGACCTGGATTTCAAGCGTATCATCCGCATGGTGGAAAAAGCCACCCAGGGAATCACCGACCGTTCGGCTGAAAGAATGCAGCGGCAGTCTCCTCTCCCCTATCAGCCGGTACGGCGTACCGTCCTCAAGGACACCCATCAGTCGCACGTAATGATAGGAGGCCGCGGATACAGTGCCTACGACCACAAGCGTACCGGACTGTATCTGCTCAACAACATCCTGGGAGGTCCCGGAATGAACAGTAAACTGAATGTATCGCTCCGCGAGAAGAGAGGACTGGTCTACAATGTAGAATCGAACCTGACTGCCTATACAGATACCGGAACCTTCTGCATTTATTTTGGTTGCGACCATGAAGATACGGATCTTTGCATCGAACTGGTCCATAAGGAACTGAAACGGCTTCGCGACAAAGGCCTGACCACCATGCAGCTGCATGCAGCCCAGAAACAGATTATCGGACAGATAGGAGTGACATCCGACAACTTTGAGAACAATACCCTCAACATGGCCAAATGCTTCCTGCATTACCGCCATTATGAAGAAGAGTCGGAAGTCTTCCAGCGCATCAATGCCCTCACGCCTTCCCAGCTGCTGGACATTGCCAATGAAATGTTTGCCGAAGACTATCTCACTACACTGATTTACCGATAACCCCGGCACCTCAGAAAAAGACTTCTGCCACTGTGGCTTATCGGAGTTTTATTTTTGACGGAAAGCACAAAAACACTATCTTTGTATTGTTGAACTTAGGAATTGAATAAAATTACATACGTTATGAAAATAGAAGAGAAACTGAGTACCTCAGTGATAAACGGAATAAAAGAATTGTACGGAGCAGATGTTCCTGCCAAGATGGTACAATTGCAGAAAACAAAGAAAGAGTTCGAGGGACATCTCACCCTGGTAGTCTTCCCCTTCCTGAAAGTTTCCAAGAAAGGTCCGGAACAGACCGCACAGGAAATTGGAGAATATCTGAAGCAGAATGAGCCAGCCATCGCCGCTTACAATGTCATCAAAGGATTTTTGAATCTTACTATTGCATCAGACGTATGGATTGACTTGCTGAATACCATCCACGCAGACGCACAGTGGGGAATCAAACAGCCGCAGGCAGACGCACCGCTGGTAATGATTGAATATTCTTCACCCAATACCAACAAACCGCTGCACCTGGGTCATGTCCGCAATAACCTCCTCGGAAACGCACTGGCCAACGTAATGGCAGCCAACGGCAACAAGGTGGTTAAGACCAACATCGTAAACGACCGAGGCATCCACATCTGCAAGTCCATGCTTGCCTGGCTGAAATACGGCAACGGTGAAACTCCGGAATCATCCGGCAAGAAGGGCGACCACCTGGTAGGTGATTACTACGTAGCCTTCGACAAGCATTACAAGGCAGAAGTAGCCGAACTGATGGAAAAAGGCCTCAGCAAAGAAGAAGCCGAAGCTCAGTCACCACTGATGCAGGAAGCCCGTGAAATGCTCCGCAAATGGGAAGCAAACGACCCGGAAGTCCGTGCCCTGTGGAAGAAAATGAACGAATGGGTATACGCCGGATTCGATGCCACTTACAAGATGATGGGAGTTGGATTCGACAAGATTTATTACGAATCAGATACCTATCTGGAAGGAAAGGAAAAAGTCATGGAAGGACTGGAGAAGGGATTCTTCTTCCGCAAGGAAGACGGTTCTGTATGGGCCGACCTTACTGCCGAAGGACTGGACCACAAGCTCCTGCTCCGCGGTGACGGTACTTCCGTATACATGACACAGGATATCGGTACTGCGAAACTCCGTTTCCAGGACTATCCGATCAATAAAATGATTTATGTAGTAGGAAACGAACAGAACTACCACTTCCAGGTGCTCTCTATCCTGCTCGACAAACTGGGATTCGAATGGGGCAAGGACCTGGTACACTTCTCTTACGGAATGGTTGAACTGCCGGAAGGAAAGATGAAGAGCCGTGAAGGTACTGTAGTTGATGCCGACGACCTGATGGAAGCCATGATTGAAACAGCTAAGGAAACCAGCAACGAACTGGGCAAGCTCGACGGACTGACTCAGGAAGAAGCCGACAACATCGCACGTATCGTCGGTCTGGGCGCCCTGAAATATTTCATTCTGAAAGTAGATGCACGGAAGAACATGACGTTCAACCCGAAAGAATCCATCGATTTCAACGGAAATACCGGACCGTTCATCCAGTATACCTACGCACGTATCCAGTCTATCCTGCGCAAGGCAGCCGAAGCAGGTATCGAAGTTCCGGCTACACTTGCCAAAGGCATTGAACTGAGTGCCAAGGAAGAGGGACTGATCCAGATGCTGGCCGACTTCACTGCTGTAGTAGCTCAGGCCGGTACCGACTACAACCCGTCTATCCTTGCCAACTATGCATACGATCTGGTAAAAGAATACAATCAGTTCTACCATGATTTCAGCATCCTGCGCGAAGAAAACGAAGCCTTGAAGGTATTCCGTCTGACTTTGAGCCAGAATGTCGGCAAGGTGGTAAAACTGGCCATGGGATTGTTGGGTATCGAAGTACCTGAAAGAATGTAATTTCTCTTTCAATTAAAATCATAGTTAACGCAGGTTTTAGGGGGAGGTCTGGAACAGAATTCCGCTAAGACCTGCGTTTTTTCGTTTCATTACACATCAATTATGGGTAAACAGAAATATTATGTAGTATGGAAAGGGGTAAATCCGGGAATATACACTTCATGGACCGAGTGCCAGCTCCAGATAAACAATTACAAGGGAGCCCTGTACAAGTCCTTTTCTACCCGGGAAGAAGCAGAAGCGGCCCTTTCTTCTCCTGCACACCTTTATCTTCAGCCCAAAGAAAAAGCCTCTGCCCCGCTTTCAGACAGCGCCCTGTCGGCCGTAGGCTATGAACCGGACAGTTGGGCAGTAGATGCCGCCTGCAGCGGAAATCCCGGTCCCATGGAATACCGTGGAGTCGACCTGCTTACCGGAAAAGAAATCTTCCATTTCGGCCCTATCTGCGGCACCAACAATATCGGAGAATTCCTGGCCATCGTCCACGGACTGGCACAGATGAAGCGGGACGGAATACAGAAAACCATCTACTCCGACAGTGCCAATGCCCTCAAATGGGTCAGGGAGAAAAAATGCAAGACCCAGCTGGAGCGTACGGAAAAGACAGCTGCCGTATACCAGCTGATAGCACGTGCCGAGAAATGGCTGCAAGAAAACACGTATACCACTCCCCTGCTGAAATGGCAGACCACCCTTTGGGGCGAAATCCCTGCCGATTTCGGTAGAAAATAACAGATCAGCTTATGAAAAAGAGATTGCTTTTTATACTTTCGTTCTTTGCTGCCGTACTGGGTTATTTCGTATTGCAGAAACCCTGTTTCATGTTCTATAATGACGCAGCAGGCAAGGGAGCTTCCCTCTCTGATTTTATGGATGTCATGTTTCACGGCATCAGCCTGGATACAGCCACGGCCGGATACCTGGTAGCCATTCCCTGGCTGACAGTCCTAGTCAGTGTATGGTTCAAGCGCTTTCCCCTGCGAAAAATACTGATAGGCTATTATGTATTGATTGCCCTCATCACCTCACTGATCTTTGTCGGCGACATGTGTCTGTATCCGTTCTGGAACTTCAAGCTCGATGCTTCCGTATTCTTCTACCTGGATTCTCCGAAGAATGCGATGGCCAGTGTGTCTACGGCCTTCATCCTGCTCCGTATCCTGCTGATTCTGCTGCTGTCCGGAGTCTTCTTCGGGGTGCTGTATCTCATTACTCCGCGCATACTTCCACCGGTCATCCGGAAATTGACCACCACAGCCTTACTGCTGCTTTCGGGAGGCATTCTCTTTGTAATTATCCGGGGAGGCGTCACGGAATCGACTTCCAACATCGGACAGGTGTACTACTGCAATAATGAATTTCTGAACCATTCGGCAGTGAATCCGGCATTCAGTCTGCTGGCATCGGTCAGCAAGACCAAAAACTATGCCGACCAGTTCGATTATCTTCCGGAAGCACAGCGCGACTCGCTGTTCAAAGACCTGTATCCTACCGAAGGGAAAAATACCGTTGAACTACTCCGTACTTCACGTCCCGACATCCTGATCATTATCATGGAGGGATTCGGAGCCACGATGGTGGAATCACTCGGAGGTGTCAAAGGAGCCAGTCCGAACATCGACCGTCTGTCGAAAGAAGGCATCTGGTTCACCCGCTGCTATGCCAACAGTTACCGTACCGACCGGGGAACCGTCTGCACATTGAGCGGCTATCAGAGTTTTCCGGACCTGTCGGTCATGAAAATACCGGCCAAAAGCCGTACCCTCCCTTCCATTGTCGGAAAACTCGCACAGGAAGGCTATCAGAGCGATTTTCTGTATGGAGGAGATATCAACTTCACAAACATGAAAAGCTACTTGCTGGAGTCCGGATATCAACGTCTGAAGGCCGATGTGGACTTCAGTCTGGCACAGCGCCAGAACCCGTGGGGAGTCAACGACGACGTAACCTTCGAAGACCTGTACCAGACCATCCGGAAGCGGACCCAAAAAGACAGTCCCTGGCATACGGCTTTCCTGACCCTCAGCAGTCACGAACCGTTTAAGGTACCTTTCCAGCAGTTGGACGAAGCACAGCCCAATGCCTTTGCCTTCACCGACCACTGTCTGGGAGAATTTATCGACCGCCTCAAGCAGTTGCCTGTATGGAAGAACCTGCTCGTCATCTGCCTTCCCGACCACGGATTCTATTATCCGATGGAAGGCTATGCCCACGATGCCCGCATCCACCACATCCCCATGCTGTGGCTCGGAGGTGCCGTGCGGGAGCCCATGGTCATCGACCGTATCATGAACCAGAGCGACCTGGCCGCCACCCTGCTGGCACAGTTGGGCATAGCGCATAAGGAATTTGATTTCAGCCGCAATGTACTCGGAGAAGAATATGTATACCCCTTTGCCTACTGGAGTTTCGGAGGAGGTGTTGCCTTTGCCGACAGCACCGGAGTAAGCGTATACGACCTGAATGCAGAGCGTCCCATCATCGAATCGCCCGATGCCAGTGAAAACCGTGTATTGCGGGCGAAAGCCATCCTCCAGAGCTCATACGACAATCTGGGAGCAAGATAATTCAGTTCCCTTCCTCAGGGCCTTATCCTACTGAAGGCCCTATATACAACAAAGGTGCGGGCCGTAATGCTACAGCCCGCACCTTTTGTTTTTATTTCATCCAACTGTCCGGATTGATCAATCCTTCCGGTTGGCACGCTTACGTTCGTTCTCGTCCAGAATAATCTTACGCATACGCATGCTCTTCGGAGTTACCTCTACGTATTCATCTTCCTTGATGTATTCCAGTGCTTCTTCCAGAGAGAAGATTACCGGCGGAATGATACGCGCCTTGTCATCCGAACCCGAAGCACGCATGTTGGTCAGCTTCTTCGACTTGGTCACATTGATTACCAGGTCGTTCTCATGTACATGCTCACCCACTACCTGTCCGGCATACACCTCATCCTGCGGATAAATGAAGAACTTACCACGGTCCTGCAGTTTATCGATGGCATATGCAAATGCCGTACCACTTTCCATGGCAATCATAGATCCGTTCGTACGACGGTCGATTTCCCCCTTATAAGGCTGATATTCCTTGAAACGGTGAGCCATGATTGCCTCACCCTGAGAAGCTGTCAGCACATTCGTACGCAATCCGATGATACCGCGCGAAGGCATGTTGAACTCAATGTTCACACGGTCGCCCTGTGTTTCCATCGAAGTCAGGTCTCCCTTACGTCGAGTCACCATATCAATCATCTTGCTGGCAAACTCTTCCGGAACACTGATCGTCAGTTCTTCGATAGGCTCACACTTCACACCGTCAATCTCCTTGTAGATTACCTGAGGCTGTCCTACCTGGAGCTCGTATCCCTCACGGCGCATGGTCTCAATCAAGACAGACAGGTGCAATACACCACGTCCCGACACGATCCATTTGCCATCCTCATTCTCGGTCTTGCGTACCCGCAGAGCCAGGTTCTTATCAAGCTCCTTCATCAGACGGTCGTGAATGTGGCGTGAAGTCACAAACTTACCTTCCTTACCGAAGAACGGAGAATCGTTGATAGAGAACAGCATGCTCATTGTCGGCTCATCAATAGCGATAGGAGGCAGTGGTTCCGGATTTTCGAAATCACAGATGGTATCACCGATTTCAAAACCTTCTACACCTACAATGGCACAGATATCTCCCGAAGAAACCTCTTCCACTTTCTTGCGGCCCAGTCCTTCGAAAGTATGTACTTCCTTGATCTTTGACTTAACCAGTGTACCGTCACGCTTGGCCAGTGTAATGTTCATACCTTCCTTCAGGGTACCGCGGTGTACACGTCCCACAGCGATACGGCCTGTATATGATGAATAATCCAAAGAAGTAATCAGCATCTGAGGAGTTCCTTCCAGACGTTCCGGAGCAGGAATATATTTCAGGATGGCATCCAGCAGCGGAGTGATGGTACCGGTAGGTGTCTTCCAGTCCTCTCCCATCCAGTTGTTCTTGGCAGAACCGTAAATTACCGGGAAGTCCAGCTGGTCTTCCGTAGCATTCAGGCTGAACATCAGGTCGAATACCATTTCATGTACCTCTTCCGGACGGCAGTTTGGCTTATCCACCTTGTTGACAACTACAATCGGCTTCAGTCCGATCTGCAGTGCCTTCTGCAATACAAAGCGAGTCTGAGGCATCGGACCTTCAAAAGCATCTACCAGCAGAATGCATCCGTCCGCCATATTCAATACACGTTCTACTTCTCCACCGAAGTCGGCGTGTCCCGGAGTATCGATGATATTGATTTTAGTACCTTTATAGTTGATAGATACATTCTTGGAAAGGATCGTTATCCCTCTTTCACGTTCCAGATCGTTGTTATCCAAAACCAGTTCACCGTTGGTCTGGTCATTGCGGAACAGGTGTCCCGCCAGCATCATTTTGTCCACCAGCGTAGTCTTTCCGTGGTCTACGTGGGCAATAATGGCAATGTTTCTAATGTCTTGCATATTATACCTATATATTTGGGATACAAAGGTACTACTTTTTGGGGAAATTCTATATCAATAACTCACTGAATTTAAAAGAACAGCGCAAGATATCTGCAAAGTCAAACTCCTCGTTTACCCAATTTTCGCCCCGAACCCCGTTCATCACATAATTTTTTATAACAACAACCAAAAATTTCCACGAATAAGCCACAAAAAACTACATTATCTACTAATTAAAATTTGTATATTTGTAATTAATTTAACTCATAGAAGTAAGTTATTAAATATAATCACCTTAAATCTGTTAAAAGGGCTGTCCCCTTGTTGAAGGAAATAAGTGTTACATGCATATTCACATGAAACCAATATACATTCAAAAGACATGAAGCCTATGAAAATAAATGACAGTTAACCCGTAGAAAAAGAAAACATCTGCACCCGTTTTCCGGCTGCATATCCTGTTTTCAACCGCAAAAGCAAGACATGGTATAAACCTGTAACCTTAAATTTTTAATATGAAAAAAACAAAATTATTCAAGGACCTGTCCCGACGAGATGGATTAAATCTCAAGCGTCCTTCAAAAGCAAGAGTCAATCTTGCCTTATTAGCCGGCACCGTATTTTCTTTAGCAGCCGTACCTTCATTTGCTTCTTCTCCTGCAGTCGGTTCCCTGACAACTGATGCCACATCCAGTCAGGTTGCACCAGAAACCTTCCTGATAAAAGGTAGTATCAAAGACAGCAAAGGCGAGGCCCTTATCGGAGTAAACGTAATCATCCGGAATTCTTCGAACGGTACCATCACCGACTTCAACGGAGAGTTCTCCCTCAGGGTATCCAACGGCGACGTACTGGAAATTTCTTACGTAGGCTACAAACCCGTCACACTGACCGTATCTCCTAAGGCTTCCTATCAAATCGTCATGCAGGAAGACACCGAAACCCTCGAAGAGGTAGTCGTTACTGCATTGGGTATCAAGCGTGAGACCAAATCATTGACTTACAACGTACAGGAAGTAAAGAGTGACGTCGTTACTGCCGTAAAAGATGCCAGCTTCGTCAACAGCCTTACCGGTAAGATTGCCGGAGTAACCATTAACCAGAGTGCCAACGGTATCGGCGGTTCTACCCGTGTGGTAATGCGTGGAACCAAGTCACTGTTCGGCGACAACAACGCCCTGTATGTAGTCGACGGTATTCCTTTGTCATCCATGCGGTCTACCCAGCCCGAAGGTTCTTTCGAAATGCCCGACGGAGGTGACAGTGACGGTATTTCAAGCATCAACCCGGATGATATCGAATCAATGTCTGTACTGACCGGTGCCGCTGCCGCCGCACTTTACGGTGTTTCCGGAGCCAACGGAGTGGTATTGATCACCACTAAAAAAGGAAAGGAAGGCAAGCTCACCGTCAACTACTCCAACAACACCCAGTTTACTTCACCTTTCGTGACTCCCCGTTTCCAGAACACTTACGGACGGAAAAACGACCTGGTATACGAAAGCTGGGGAAACAAACTGGCTACTCCTTCTTCATACGACCCGCTGGATTTCTTCCAGACCGGTTTCAATGAAATCAACTCCATGAACGTGACCAGCGGAACCGACCGGAACCAGACGTACTTCTCGGCTTCTTCTACCAACTCACGGGGTATCATTCCTAACAGCCGTTACAACCGGTATAACTTTACCCTGCGTAATACTACCGAGCTGATCAAGGATAAGCTTACCTTGGATATGAGTGCATCTTATATCCTTCAGAACAACCATAACCTGCTGGTACAGGGACAGGCACACAACCCGCTCGTGCCATTGTATCTGTTCCCGCCGGCCGATGATTTCACCAAGTTCAAGACCTATGAACACTTCAACCCGGAACGTAACTTCCCGACACAGAACTGGACATACGGTGAACAGGGATTGTCCATGCAGAACCCATACTGGATTGTAAACAGAGAGCATTTCGAAAACCACAAGATGCGTTACATGTTTACCGCCAACCTCAGCTGGAAGATCAACGACTGGATGCAGGCTACCGGACGTATGCGTGTCGACAATACGGAAGATACCTACGAGCGTAAGATTTCCGCTTCATCCAGCAACCTGTTTGCTTCCGACTACGGAAACTACCTGAAACAGAAGACTGCGTATAAGAACTTCTACGCCGATGCCATCCTGAACATCGACAAGCGTTTCGGAGACTATGGCATCAACGCCAACATCGGTGCCAGTGTGACAGATGAAGTCGCTGGAGAAAAAATCGGTTACGAAGGACACCTGGCCAAAGTAGCCAACCTGTTTACATTCGAGAACATCATCAAGAACGACCCGGAAACCCGTCCGCTCGACTCCAAGGGAGTACATACCAACACACAGGCTGTGTTTGCAACCTTGCAGCTGGCATACAAGAGCGCACTGTTCCTGGATGTGACCGGCCGAAACGACTGGTTCTCTACGTTTGCCTTCACTTCGCATAAGAACACCGGTTTCTTCTATCCGTCTGTCGGATTGTCCTTCGTTCCTACCGAAATGTTCGACCTGAGCCATACTCCTATTTCTTTCCTGAAGCTGCGTGCTTCTTACAGTGAAGTAGGTAATGCTCCTCAGCCTTACATGACATCTCTGACCTACGGTATCAGTGGCGGTAACATCGAGAGTCTGCCGTTCATCCCGGCTACTTTCCTAGAACCGGAAAGAACCAAGTCGTTCGAAGTAGGTATGAACCTGCGCCTGTTCAAAGACAAACTGAACCTTGACGTGACTTATTACAACTCAAACACTTACAATCAGTTCTTTACCATCTCCATGCCTCCAAGCTCAGGATACTCTCATTTCTATGCCAACGGAGGTAAGGTAAACAACTGGGGTATTGAGTCAACCCTTGCCTACAAGGAACGCATCAAGGATTTCCAGTGGAACTCCTCACTGACGTTCACCATGAACCGCAATGAAATCAAGGAGCTGCTCGATCCGAACACTGTCAACCCGATTACAGGAGAAGTGATTGGAAACATGCCTTACATCGACGTTTGTACCAACGACTCCTACAAGCAGCGTCTCACTGAAGGAGGAAGCATCGGTGATATCTACGTGACCGGATTGAAGCGCGACCATCAGGGACAGATTTACGTAAATCCGCAGAACGGAAGCATCCAGGCCGATTCTGAAACATGGATCAAGGCCGGCAACGCTGCTCCGAAATACAACATCGGATGGAACAACACCTTCCAGTATAAGGGAGTATCTCTGGGCGTCCTCATCGACTGGCGTATCGGAGGTATATGCGTATCGGCTACACAAGCCATGATGGACCGTTTCGGTACCTCACAGGCCAGTGCTGATGCACGCGACAACGGCGGAGTAGTTGTCAACGGAGGCTTGCTGAACCCGGAAAGCTACTATTCAGTAGTGGGAGGTGGAACTACCGGTTTGCTGGCATTCTATACTTACAGCGCTACCAACGTACGTCTGCGTGAAATGACACTGGGTTATACATTGCCTAACAAGTGGTTCAACAACAAGCTGAAGGACGTAACCGTATCACTCATCGGAAAGAACCTGTTCATGTTCTACAACAAGGCTCCGTTCGATCCTGAGCTGGCTTCTTCTACCGGAACCTACTATCAGGGAATCGACTATTTCATGATGCCGAGCTTGCGGAACATCGGATTTAGCGTAAAACTTCAATTCTAACCTCAATTCATAAAACTATGAAATCGAAATTTTTAGGAAAAATACAATATATAGGGGCCGCCTGCTTACTGTTGGGTGGAATGAGCGCTTGTACCGCCGGGTATGAAGAAATGAATACCAATCCCGATAAGGTTACCGATGACATGCTCGACAGAGACAACCTGCGTACAGGAGGTTCCATCAGTGCCATGCAGATGGATATCATCCCCTGCAGCGACGAAGGCGCCAACGCGTTCCAGCGTGCCCAGAACCTGGTCGGAGATATTTTCTCGGGCTATATGGCTGCCAGCGACAACTGGAACAGTTCTTCAAACAATCAGACTTACAACCTCCGCTTCGGTGGATGGAGCGACGTGCTCTTCTCTATCGCTTACCAGAATGTCATGCCACAGTGGAAAAAGGTTTCTACCGAGCAGATCAAGAATGAAGAGCCGGTTACTTACGCCATCGGACAGGTACTGAAAATCGCGGCCATGCACCGTGTGACCGACGCTTACGGTCCGATTCCTTATTTCAAGTTCGGCGAAAGCCTGATGATTCCCTACGACTCACAGGAGAAAGTCTATGAGTCCTTCTTCAATGAACTGACAGAAGCCAGTGAGATTCTGGAACAGTATGCCACAGAAAACCCGTCGGCCCGTCCGCTTAAGGGATACGACCTGGTATATGAAGGAGATGTCAGCAAGTGGGCTAAATTCGCCAATACCTTGATGCTGCGTCTTGCCATGCGTGTGGTATATGTAAAACCCGACTGGGCACAGAAATATGCAGAACAGGCAGTGGTACACAGCAAACTGGGCGTCATGACCAGCAACTCCGACAATGCCCTGCTGCACAGCCACAACGGCATTACGGTGTACCACCCGCTGAACGTAGTATGGGATATGTATAAGGACGCACGTATGGGAGCTTCCATGGAATCGTACCTGAAAGGCTACAAGGACGCACGTATCTCCAAATACTTCAGTCAGGCTACCGAACCTGCCGGAGATTACCACGGAATGCGCAACGGTATTATCGTTGACAACATCGAAGGCTACCGTGCCCTCTCCTGCCCCAACGTACAGAAATCCGACCCGGTACAGTGGATGTGTGCTGCCGAGGCTTACTTCCTGAGAGCAGAAGGTGCCCTCAGACAGTGGAACATGAACGGCGATGCACAGGAACTGTATGAACAGGGTGTCAGAACTTCCTTCGAACAGCACGGTGCTGCCCTCGGCAACTACCTGACCGACGATACTGCACAGCCGGCTAAGTTCGAAGACAAGGTAGGCAACAACAGTGCCGCTCCCCGTTCTACCATCACTCCGGTTTACGACAGTGCAGCCGGTTTCGAAACCAACCTGGAACGCATCATCACACAGAAATGGCTGGCCATGTATCCGGAAGGTATGGAAGCCTGGAGCGAATTCCGCCGTACAGGATATCCGAAAATCTTCCCGGTTGTAACCAACTACAGCGGAGGTACCATCGATACCGAAAAGCAGATACGCCGTCTGCCTTTCCCGCAAACCGAATATGACAACAACAGCGCCAATGTCAACCAGGCCATTTCCTTGCTGGGAGGAGCCGACCACGGAGGCACACCGCTTTGGTGGGACAAAAAATAAACCTTTTAATACAGAACGAATATGAGAAAAATATTATATTTCCTTGCACTCTGTTTCAGCACAGCTCTGGTGGCATGCGATGAACAGACTACTCCGGAGGCTCTTGACGTACAGGTACCTCCTACCAAATCGGAAGATTATTTTGAAGCACTGAGAGCATACAAGCAGTCCAAGCATCAGGTTTCATTCGGCTGGTTCGGCAACTGGACCGCTTCGGGTACTGCCATGTCTACCCGCCTGGACAACGTGCCCGACAGCGTAGATATCATCTCCATCTGGGGAAATACCTTCAACCTGACTCCGGCCATGATGGAAGACATGGCTTACGTACAGCAGAAGAAGGGTACGAAAGTGATTTTCACCATCTTCGCCCACACAGTACCCGAACTCTTCATTGCCGAAGACGGTACGATAGACTATGCTTCTTATGCCAAGTCGCTGAACGATACCATCGTAAAATACAATTATGACGGTATAGACTTCGACTATGAGCCCAATTATGGAGGTAGCGGTCCGCTGTGTAACAAGGACAATATGGAAACCTTCATCCATGAAATGGGCAAATACGTAGGTCCGAAATCGGGCACCGGAAAAATCCTGAGTATCGACGGTGAGCCTTACTACATGAATCCGGGACTCTCTGAATATTTCGACTACGGTATCGTGCAGGCCTATAATTCAAACGGCGACAGCGATCTTCAAGGCCGCTTTAACAGGGCTGCTGATGTAGGCTGGAGACCTGAACAGTACATCTTTACCGAGAACTTCGAAAGTTTCTGGCAGAGCGGAGGAAATCCTAACTACGTGGACAAATACGGAAACGTAATGCCTTCTCTCGAGGGTATGGCCCGCTTCAACCCGACTCAGGGTCCTAAGGCAGGAGTTGGAACGTATCACATGGAATACGAATACCTGGCTTTGCCGACTTACAAGTACCTGAGAAAGGCCATTCAAATCATGAACCCGACTGTAAAATAAAAACACTACATGAATATGAAAACATTCAATAAAATTCAAATTCTGACTGCGTTTCTCTTCTTGCTGCTCACGGGGTGCAAAAATGCAGAAGAATTAAACCACCTGATCTACATGACAGGTACTGAGAAAACCACTGTAAGCAGAATCACCATCGACGGTCCTCAGAGTTTCGGAGTCAGTGCAACCTGTACGGCAAAGGCAGAACAGGACCTGCACATTACGTTTCGGATTGACGATTCACTAGTAGAGCAGTACAATGCCGAAAAGGGTACGAACTTCAAGGTGCTTCCGAAGGAATGCTATAACATGGAACAAATGGAATCTGTCATCGAACAGGGTTCGTGTGTGTCCACTCCGGTGATGTTCAACATTACTACTACCGAAGGAATGGAAGACGGAGCGGTTTATCTGGTTCCTATCTCACTGGCTTCGGCAGAAGGCTATCCGATTCTGGAATCTTGCCGTACCAACTACATCGTCATCAACCGTACCATCATCACCAAGGTACTTTCACTCTCAGGAAGCCGCTCACTGAACGTGCCTAAGTTCAAAGAGAGCCCCGAACTGCAAAGCATTCCTCAGGTTACCATGGAGTGCCGCGTGAAAGTCAACAAGTTCTGCAACAGCGACCCGTATATCAGCTCCATCATGGGTATTGAATACGATGAGAACTTCCTCTTGCGTTTCGGTGACGTAACCATCAAGAACAATCAGTTCCAGGTGACTGCAAAAGACCAGGTTACTCCGGAAATGACCTTCGATACCGGTAAATGGTACCACCTTGCCGTAGTCTTCACCGGCAGTCAGTTCATCGTATATGTAGACGGTGAAGTAGCCGCAACCAAACAGGCTACCCGCGGACCACTTAACCTGTACGACGGAGGAGACTTCAACTTTGGTTACTCTTACAACGGACGTTATCTGGACGGTTATATCAGCGAGGCACGTATCTGGACCCGCGTACTGTCACAGGTTGAGATACAGGAAAACATGTGCTACGTACAGCCCGACTCAGAAGATCTGCTGGCTTACTGGAGATTCAACGACGGAGATTCGAAGAAAGCAAAAGACTTTACAGGACACGGGTATGATGCCGAGATTAAGACAGGAGGTAGTTTACAATGGGCAGAAGGAATCAAATGTCCGGAACCACAAAACTGATTTACTATGAAATTTATCTATCAATTTATATGCATGGCAGCCCTTATGGTCGGGACTGCACTGAGTTTCTCATCCTGCAAGGATGACGGAGCCACAGAAAACGAATGGAATGCAACCTATGTGTATATCCAGCGCAATGACTATCTGATATTGAACAACTCGCAGTTTTCCATCAAGCATTCACCGGCAGGCATTGTCGGTGATGTGGAGATAACCTTCAAGATGAAGATACAGAAACCTGCTACGGAAGACATTACCGGAGTGCTGCAGGTTACCGCCAACGGAGACATCCCTGCTTCTGTCTTCACACTGAGTTCGGACAGACCGGTCATCAAGGCCGGCAGCACCGAATCAGAAGAGATTACTTTCACACTGACCGGAAAAGAGGAACTGGCCCAGACTCAGGAAATGCTCAGCGGAGAGTTTGAAATCCGCCTTGCTGAAATCCAGACAGGTAATTTCAATACCGTAATTACCACCAACCAGAGCCTTGCAGCCATACCTGTCAGCCTGACCAAACAGGAATTCTCAATCAACAACCTTGAAGTCGGAGAACCGGAAAACAGCAAAACAATGGATCGGACCTCATGGTATGTTCAGATAGAAGATGGAGTAGAAGGAACTCCTTCAAACCTGACAGACGGCAATCTGTATACAGATGTAGCCCGCGACAAGACCGGATTCTGGATTACAATTGACTTCCAGACTGCCAAGACCATTACCGGAATCCGTACCAACCATTGGGGAGGAGGATATTGCCCGACTCAGATTGAAATGTTCTCTTCAGACGACGGACAGAAGTGGAAGACAATGGGTACACTGGATGTATCAGGTAATGTACACAATATTAAGTTCATTACTCCTGTAACTACCCGTCACATCAAATATCAGATGTTGAAGGTTCCTTCACGAGTAGACGTTACGGAATTTAATGTATACGAACCCAAATAAGCCGTAAGGCAACCCTTCCTTTGTGTTTTCTCTGAGCCAAAGAATTGAGTTGTCTGGAAGCTGAAAATGTATTTTATAACCTTGCCCCGGAGGTGGCATAACCTCCGCAGCAAGGTTGACCGGCCTCCATATGCGAGTTGTACGACCCGCGTATGGAGGCCGGAATGTTTATCAAGGAAGGGATGCATCTGTCCGAGCGCCCTGCGGCAACTTCTCCCTTGTAAATGCAGATACGGTTGTACGGCGCTATCCGCGCATAAAACTTTCAGTACCTTGACAAGGAATGAAAAAAATAACTACTTTTGCCCGAAAAATAAATACTACGGATATGATAACCAATGAAGATGAACTTAAGCAGCGGGTACAGGGCTGGATTGTTCTGATATCCACCCTGATTCTGATAGGTAAATTTACCGCATACTGGCTCACCAACTCGGTCGGAGTGCTGACCGATGCCATGGAGAGCATCGTCAATGTAGCGGCAGGAGCCATCGGGCTGTACAGTCTGCGGTGGTCGGCCAAGCCCAAAGACAAAGGTCACCCCTTCGGTCACGGTAAAATGGAGCAGGTATCTGCCTCCATCGAGGGCATTCTGATCACCTTTGCAGGAGGACTGATCGTTTACGAAGGCATATGCCACCTGTTCTCCCCTGCCACCATCCAGAAACTGGATGTAGGTATTTATATCGTAGCGGTTTCCGGATTGCTGAACTACCTCATGGGATGGTACAGTGTCCGCATCGGAAAGAAATACAATTCCATGGCACTGATTGCCGGAGGAAAGCACTTGCAGTCGGATACTTACTCAACCATCGGACTGGTAGCCGGACTGCTGGTATTGTACTTCACGAAAATTGCCTGGATAGATAGCTTACTGGCCTTTCTTTTCGGAGGAATCATCATCTTTACCGGTATTTCCATCCTGAGAAAGACCATTGCCAACTTGCTGGACAAGGCGGATGAAGCCCTGCTGGCCGAACTGGCAGAGGTGCTTAACCAGCACCGGATGCCCGCATGGATTGACATTCACAACACCAAGGTAATCAAATACGGAAACTGTCTGTATATGGACTGTGACCTCACCCTGCCCTGGTTTTATACCATCGAAGAGGGGCACCGCGAAGCCGCTTACCTGAAACAGATTCTGGAAGATAAATATCCGCACCGGATCTTGCTGACGGTCCACCTGGATCCCTGCAACATCTTCGAGCACTCCCGATGCGATGTCTGCGCCTGCAAGGAATGCAAGGACCGGAAGGCCAAACTGCGTGAAAGAGAGAAAATCACGCTGCATACCTTTGTGGAAAGTGGAAGTGAAAAAGAAGGATAGACAAGCACAAAAGAGGTGGAAAAACTTCCTCCTTCGGGAAAAAGAGGAAAAATATCTATTTTTCGCTCAAAAACAGCTTGTTATTTAAAAGATTATGTCTATCTTTGCACCGCGAAATTTAATTTATATATCTAAAAAGTCAAAATTATGTATTTAGACGCAGCTAAAAAACAAGAAATCTTTGGAAAGTACGGAAAGTCTAACACTGATACTGGCTCACCTGAAGCGCAGATAGCATTGTTTTCATACCGTATTTCTCACCTGACTGAGCACATGAAGCTCAACAGAAAAGATTATAGCACTGAAAGAGCTTTGACAACTTTGGTAGGTAAGCGCCGTTCTTTGCTGAACTACCTGAAGAGCCGCGATATCGAAAGATACCGTGCTATCGTTAAAGAACTCGGTCTGCGTAAGTAATCCTTTACTTGCTGCAAACGAAAAAATGAGGAGGCATTCCATTTGGAGTGCCTCCTCGTTTTTTATGCGGATGCATGTTTTTTCATAATTACTATCCTGCCGTAAAACAAGACTATTTTACCTTTATCCGCTACCATTCTACAAAAAATCTCTAAAAAACGTCGTCTACAACCTGTTTTTTCGCATAAATTTTAATTTCTGTACAGAAATATACATAAAGTGTATGATTTATCCCCCTAAATCGTACCGAAGTTACGTACACTTGCAGACGAAAAAATGACCTTATGTAACACACTAACTTTTAAACTAACATTATGAAATTACATTTTTGTTTTCAAAGAGCGGTACTCTGTATACTGCTTTTTGCATTTGCAATCTGTATTTCCGCACAAAACTTAACCTTAAGCGGAACAGTTACTGACACAAAAGGTGAAGTCGTTATCGGAGCTTCCATTCTGGTAGAAGGAACAAATAACGGCTCAATTACTGACCTGGACGGAAATTTCACTATTCCTAATGTTTCTCCAGACGCTACCCTGACCGTATCTTATATTGGATACAAGACTCAACAGATAAAAGTTGCCGGAAAAACGACCTTCAAAATTACCCTGACCGAAGACACTGAAGTACTCGAAGAAGTAGTCGTAGTAGGTTATGGTGTACAACGAAAAAGTGACCTTACAGGAGCTGTTGCTTCTGTGAAAACCTCAGAAGCGCTGAAAAGTACACCGACAGGCAATGTTTCTGATGCCCTGCAAGGACGCATGGCCGGAGTGTCCGTACTTTCAGGATCGGGTGACCCAAGTCAGGATAATACCATCCGTGTACGCGGTATCAACTCCATCACAGCAGAAACCGGACCGCTGGTTGTAATTGACGGATTCATCGGAGGCTCCTTACAATCACTTAATCCTTCCGATATTGCCCAATTGAAGTACTGAAAGATGCTTCTGCTACAGCTGTCTACGGTTCAAGAGGTGCAAACGGAGTCATATTGGTAAGCACAAAAAATCCGGAAAAAGACAAACTGACAGTCTCACTCAATGCCTTTGCCAACATCAAGACTGTAGCCAAATACCCCGACACTCTCTCTCCTTATGAATACGCCAACCTGGTCAATGACTTTGGTAAAGAGTATTTTGGATATGAAAACAACCACTACTATACTCCCGATCAGTTAGCAGCTTTTCAGGCTGGTACAGCCGGTTTCAACTATGCCAGAGAAATCTACCGTACACCGGCAGTTACACAGAATTATGAACTTTCGGTAGCAGGAGGTGGAGAAAAGACCACATTCCTTGCCTCTTTACGCTTCCAGAACGATGAAGGTATCATCAAAGAATCAGACAGCAGCATTTACAGCTGGCGACTGAAAGTCGATACCAAAATCAAGAAATGGCTGAAAGCCGGACTGAATATCTATGGATATTATAGGGAAAACAAGAAACCTAAAATCGGTGAGTATGACGGTCTGATTCAACAGGCAACTTACTTCCCTAATACAATAGAGCCACAGGATGAAAACGGCAACTACAACAACGCATTCTTTGACGGCAGTTCCACTTACAACCCGATGGGACACATCTGGGAAAGCAATAATTCCGACAAAACAATCAACAACCGCCTGCAGGGATATGTATATTTCGACATTATTGACGGACTGAGCTTCCGCTCACAGTTGGGAGCCGTATTCGAGAACCGTCTCACCTCATCAGTAGCCAACGAAAAGAGCTATAATGCCTTCAAAAACAATCTGACAGAGGGAAAGGTAAAAAGCTACTGGAACACCTCATGGTTAAATACCAATACACTGAGCTACGTAAAAGAATTCAACCGAAATCACCGTATCAATGCCACTGCGGTATTTGAACAATCATACGACAACAATTATAATCATACCAGTACGGCTTCTAACCTGGACTATATTGACCTGATTGGAGAAAACAACCTGGCATGGTCTGATGCGGATTTGGCTGCCGTAGCATCTGAACGTACCATCAATACGCTGATGTCAGGAATGCTCCGAGTTAATTATGTACTGATGAACCGCTATATGATTACCGCTTCCATCCGTGCCGACGGCTCATCACGACTGAAAGACAAATGGAGCTACTTCCCTTCTGCCGCCCTGGCATGGGATCTGAAACAGGAAGCATTCCTGTCGGAAAACCGGTTTATCGATCAATTGAAATTACGTGCCGGATACGGTTCTGTAGGTAACCAGGCCGTAGAAGCCTATCGCATCTATTCGAAACTGGAACCGGTAAGAAACAGTGACGGAAGTACATCTTATAAAATTTCACGTCCGGCAGCTCCTTATCTGAAATGGGAACGGAACGATCAGGTAAACGTCGGAGTCGACTTCGGAACCTTGAACGGCCGACTGAGGATTACAGCAGACTGGTATCAGAAATACTCAAAGGACATCTTGCTGGAAGTGGCTCAGCCTACTCACATGGGATATCCGGGCTTGCTGATGAATGCCGGTGAAATTAAGAATACAGGTATTGAGTTTACAATCAGTGCCGATCCGTTTACAGGTAAAAATTTCAGCTGGCACAGCGACCTGACCCTTTCACACAATAAAGGTATCTTTAATAAAATTCCGACAGCCAACCACAGACAGCAGCAGGCAGGAAAATACCAGAACGTACTCTTCCAAATGATTGAAGGGGAAAAACTTGGAACTTTCTGGGGATATACATTTGAAGGAGTATGGCAGGAAAATGAAGTAAATGCTCCCTTTATTGATGCCAACGGACAGCCCAATGGAAAAACTAACGGAGAAGTATATAAGGTAGTAGCCGGAAATTCCAAATATACAGATGTCAATAAGGACGGTTTGCTTAATGACAAGGACCAGGGGGTAATCGGTTGCGGACAGCCGACCTTCAACTGGGGATGGAACAATACATTCAATATCCGGAATTTCGATTTATCATTCTTCCTGGTAGGATTCCACGGTTTCGACATTTACAATGCAACTCACCAGATGGGATTCAACTTAGTAGAAGGCCAGAACATGGCTGTAGTAACTCCAATACGTGATTATCTTGACCGATGGACACCACAGCATACAGACACCAATGTACCGGGATTTGTAAAGGGAGGTACTGAGGCTAAAGTATTCAGCAGCAGATTTGTAGAAAACGGCAGTTTCATTAAGATGAAAAGCATCACCCTGGGATATACTCTGCCCGATGCAACCTGCCGGACACTGGGTATTAACAACCTGCGTATCTATGCTTCGGTACAGAACCCGTTCCACATCACCAGCTACTCGGGTCTCGATCCAGAAGCTACCTTAGGAAGTCCGCTCGTACAGGGAGTAGACTGGGCAGCCTATCCTAACAGCCGTAACTATTTATTGGGATTGAATTTCTCATTTTGATTACTAACCTAAACTAATACAAAGAATATGAAAAAATTAGCTTATATAGCCACTATGGTATGCGGTCTGACACTGGCTGGAACGTCTTGTGTTGACCTGGACCAAGAACCGCAATCGTTCATCACAGAAGAAGATTATTTTGAAACGATGGATGTGAAAGCCATCGAACAGGCAGCTTCCGGACTCTATAATAATTTATGGGCTCAAAATTATGGGTTCAATTGCCGTATTCAGCGAATGAACGTATGTGCGGATGATATTACTTACCGGGCTGCCAAAGCGAACAACCCACTGGCATTGTATGACCGTCTGTCTCCCAATACCATCGAGAATGCCCAAGACCTGGACATCAGCTGGAGCCTGTTTTTCACTGTTATCAACAATGCCAACAAACTTATCAACAAAACCAAGGCCCCGTCCAATCCTGAAGATGCAAAGAAGTATAACGAAGTAATCGGAGAAGCTTACTTCCTCCGCGGATTATCTTATTTCTATCTGGTCCGTATCTTTGGAGACGTACCTTTGATTCTAAAGGATGAAGATGCTTCTCTTCATATGCCTAGAACTGCAGTAGCTACCGTATACGAACAGGGAATCATTCCTAGTCTGAAAGAAGCAGCCCGCCTGTTACCCTCCAAAAGCCGCAGCGGATTCAGCTCCACACCTTCCCTATGGGCAGCCAAGGCTTGTCTGGCAGATGCTTATATGACAATGGCAGGCTGGCCGCTGAAGAAAGGGACAGAATATTACAAACTGGCAGCAACTACGGCAGAAGAAATTATTGATCATGCAGGAGAGGCAGGTCTGAAGCTGACTGCATCCTACGCCGATCTGTGGAAAGAAGCTAATAAAGAACAGGCAAACGAAATCATGTTTGCCCTTCACCACAGTGCCAAAATGAAAACAGCCAGCAATTACGGCACATCATACTATCCCAGTGATTTTGCTCCTAATGCCGGATGGGCAGATTACTATGCCAATGAGGCATTTTACTTAAAATATCCAGATGACACACGTAAAGAATGGAACTTCATGACACAGTGGAACACCAAAAACGGTATGGTCACTTATCAGCAAAGTGCAGATAAGCTTCCGGCAATTTCAAAATATTATGATTACAACGAAGGAGCTCCCGGAAAAAGTGCCCAGGCCAATGGTATCACCTGTATCTATCGATATGCCGAAGTATTGCTGATGTATGCCGAAGCTTCTACCCGGGCAAACAACACTGTAAGTGAAAAAGCGTTGGAGCAGCTGCAGGAAGTGCAAAAACGTGCACAAGGATATCCTGAAAATCCGACACTGACCGAAACAACCGACCCTCAGGCATTCTTGAAGGCCGTTTCAGATGAGCGTGGATGGGAATTCTTTGCAGAGATGAAGCGCTGGTTCGAACTGGTCCGTCTGGAAAAAGTGAGCGAAGCAAAACAGGCTCAGTGGAACGGTTCAATATTCCAGTCGTTTAACCACTACTACTTCCCTATTCCTCATCAGCAGATTGAACTGACCGGCTGGCAAAACAATCCGGGATATTAATCTGGAAAATACAATTTAAAATCATCACTTATATAAATACCACAAAGAAAGCCGCTCCGGTACTTACCGGAACGGCTTTTATTCATTGACAGGGTATCAGCTATCATCGCCCGCCCTGCTCTTTATTGTTTCTGTAATACCTCACCCCGGATAATTCAGATTGGCCTCTGTAGCCTGTTCCAGTACCTCTTCGAGGTATTTGGCAACCTCCCAGCGAGCCATCGGAAGATTCATCATCAGATAGTTACCGCAGTCCTTGGCACTGGCTCCCGGCACTTCACCTTCGTAGTCGGCAATGAAACGAAAGGTTTCTTTCATCAGAGGAAGGATATCAGCCGAGGTCAAATCGCCCTTCACTACCAGGTAATTTCCGGTAAGGCATCCCATCGGTCCCCAGTAGATAATCTTATCAGCCCATACCGGATGATTGCGCAGGAAAGTCGCAGCCAGATGTTCCATGGTATGAATGGCCGAAGGGCTCAAAGCCGGCTCACGGTTGGGCTCCTTCATGCGGATATCGAAAGTGGTCACCACTTCATTGCCTACTTCATCCTTACGGGATACATAAATGCCCCGTAACAGACGGATATGATCGACTGTAAAACTAGGTATCTTTTTCATAACTCATCGTTTAATTAGACATGAATATATATGTTTTCCGTTCTGCACTGCAGCCTTCTTACAGACGGTTGGGCAACGCCTTCAGGAAAGTCTCTGTTACCCGGAACGAACGGTCGGCCATCTCTCCCCAGAAATTCTGATACTGCTCGAAATGCTTGTCGGCACCCGGAGTATCGCTGATGATACGGAAGCTGATGAAAGGCACTTCATACAGGTAGCATACCTGTGCAATGGCAGCCGATTCCATATCGACAGCCAGCCCTTCGGGGAAGTTTCCCTTGATGACATTCAGTTCACTGCGGTCGGTAACAAACTTATCACCGCTACAGATCAGACCGCCATGAATGGCCGTTTCCGTATCCAATGAGAGTGCACATTCGAACAAGGTCTCATTTCCCTTGAAAAAAGTGGGAAGTCCTTGAATCTGGCCGTAAGCATTGCCTTCGCCGCACCATACGTCGTGGTATACAATCTGCTGGCTGACTACCACGTCCATGACTTTCAGGCAGGTATCGATTCCTCCGGCCACTCCGGTACTGATGATACAGTCGGGATGGAAATTACGGATCATCTCCACTGCACCCGCAGCAGCATTCACCTTACCGATTCCACATTGCATCAATACAACCGTATTCGACCGGATATTTCCTTCTACATAAGTAAACGGGCCTTCCTTCCGCTCCGTTTTGTTTTCCAACTGGCTTGCCAACTGCTTCTGTTCAGAAGACATGGCGGTAATGATTCCTATTTTCATGTGTATTTTTATGATTTTCGAAGACAAAGTTACTATTTTTCATGGACTATTATGTTATCTTTGCCAATCGAAAACATTAATTAATAAACTGCTATACGATGAACTTACTGAAAAAATTACTTCCTGATATTGTAGCAGTTGTGCTTTTTATCGTGATCTCTTTTGCCTATTTCTATCCGGCAGTCACCGAAGGACGTGTCCTGGCACAACATGATACAACAGCAGGTATCGGAGCGGGCCAAGAAGCCAAGGCGTTTCAAGAACAGACCGGAGAGACGACCCGCTGGACCAACGCACTGTTCGGAGGAATGCCGACGTATCAGATTTCTCCCAGCTACCCTTCCAGCCGTACGCTGAACGGGATACAAAACCTGTATCATCTGTATCTTCCGGGATGTACCTGGTATGTGTTTATCCTGCTGATAGGCTTCTATATTCTGCTGAGAGCCTTCAACTTTAAGGTATGGATGTCGGCCCTGGGCGCGATTATCTGGGCCTTTTCTTCTTATTTCTTCATCATTATTGCGGCCGGACACATCTGGAAGCTGGTTACGCTGGCCTACATCCCTCCCACAATAGCGGGTATGGTATGGATATACAGGGGAAAATACGGTCTCGGGGGACTGGTAACGGCCTTGTTCGTAGCCCTGCAGATTGCTTCGAACCACTTGCAGATGACATATTATTTCCTGTTTGTAATGCTCTTCATGGCCATAGCCTTCGGGGTATCGGCCTGGCAGAAAAAAGAATTACCTAAGTTCGTAAAGAGTTCCGCAGTGCTGGTCATTGCCGGACTGGTGGGTATCTGCATCAACTTGTCGAACCTCTATCATACGTACCAGTACAGCAAGGAAAGTATGCGTGGAAAAAGCGAACTGGTCAAGGAGAACTCGGCCAATCAGACTTCCAGCGGACTGGAGCGCGACTATATCACGCAGTGGAGCTACGGCATCGGAGAGACTTTCTCCCTGCTGGTGCCTAACGTGAAAGGAGGAGCCTCTGTACCCCTCTCACAGAACGAAAAGGCCATGGAAAAGGCCAATCCTGCTTATATGGGACTGTACAGCCAACTGGGACAGTACTGGGGTGAACAGCCGGGAACGGCGGGACCGGTATATGTCGGAGCCTTCGTCATGTTCCTCTTTATACTGGGATGCATGATTGTCAAGGGACCGATGAAATGGGCCCTGGTGGCAGGAACCGTCTTCTCTATCGTACTTTCATGGGGAAAGAACTTCATGGGAGTGACCGATTTCTTCATTGATTATGTACCGATGTACAATAAATTCCGTGCAGTCTCTTCCATCCTGGTCATTGCCGAATTCACCATTCCGCTGCTGGCCATCATGGCGCTGAAAGAGATTATAGACCGTCCTGCGGTGCTGAAGGAACGGGCCAAGGCTTTCTATCTGAGTCTGGGACTCACCGGCGGCCTCTCTCTGCTCTTTGCCCTTGCTCCGCGGTTTTTCTTCTCCAGCTACGTATCCAGCATGGAAATGGGGGCATTGCAGAATGCCATTCCATCGGAACAGCTGGTTCCTATCCTGATGAACCTGGAAGACATGCGCGTCGCCGTCTTTACTTCGGACGCATGGAGAAGCTTCTTCATCATCCTGATCGGTGTGGGCCTGCTTTGGGCTTTCCAGGCCGGCAAACTGACACGCAACTGGCTGGTGGGACTGCTCACCCTGCTCTGCCTGGCTGATATGTGGAGCATCAACAAACGGTACCTGTACGACGGACAATTCGTGGCAAAAGGTTCGGAAATGAAACCGTATCTGTCGCCCTCGGAAACCGACAAGTACATCCTGGCCGACAAAACCCTGGATTTCCGTGTACTGAACCTCGCCGGAAATACGTTCAACGAAAACGAAACCTCTTACTGGCACAAGAGCATCGGAGGCTATCACGCTGCCAAACTGCGCCGGTATCAGGAAATGATAGAAGAACATATCCAGGGAGAAATGGGAAATCTGTTCAAGGAACTACCCGCTGCCGGAGGAGATATGTCGAAGGTTGACGGAACACATTTCCCGGTACTGAACATGCTGAATACACGGTACTTCATTTTCCCGCTCCAGGGAGGCAAGACCGCCCCGATATTGAATCCTTATGCCGGAGGCAATGCCTGGTTTGCCGATGAGGTGAAATACGTGGACAATGCCAACGAGGAAATCGCAGCCTTGCATGAGGTGAATCCACTGAAAACAGCTGTGGTGGACAAAAAATTTGCCGATATCGTCACACAGACGGTTGCTGACAGTACCGCTCAGGTTACCCTGACTTCCTACAAGCCCAACGAACTGATTTATCAGGTAACCTCGGCACAGGGAGGTACGGTGGTATTCTCTGAAATCTACTATCCGGGATGGCAGGCGTTCGTAGACGACCAGGAAGCGCCGCACGGACGTGCCAACTACATCCTCCGTGCCATGCACGTACCTGCCGGCACACATACGGTACGCTTTGTCTTCGACCCGCAGTCACTGCATGTCACCGAAACCGTCGCTTTCAGTGCCCTGGCTCTCTTGCTGCTGGCCGTCCTCTTCATAGCCGGACAGGCCATCCGAAACCAGCGGCAGAAGTCCTGATGCATATCCATAAACAATTACAGGCCGGTCTTTCAGAAACCATACGTTCTGAAAGACCGGCCTGTATATTATATATCCCGGCGGAGACTCCGCTATTTTTTCCAGCACAGACGAAATACAAAGCCGATATGGCGCACCACTGTACTCAGCGTACCGTAATGCTTGCACATGATATGAAAACGCTCTTTCAGCGAAGCTTTGTGGTTGCGGGTAGTCATCCCCTCGCTCAGGTAATCAATCAGCACGAGATGAGTATTATGCAGTAAACGGCTCTGTTTCATGACCCGTATGCACCAGTCGAAATCGGCTGAAAAACGATAGTGCAGATCGTAAGGCACAGCCTTCTCACGCTTGGCAAAAAACGCCTGATGGCAAACCAGCATTCCCTGTCTGAAGCTTTTCCAGTCGAGCTGCTCCGGAGCCGACAGGCGGCGCATCCGAAGGAAATGTCCTTCCCCGTCTACAATCGCCGTTTCTCCGTAAATCACATCCGGCAGTTCGCTGCAGTCCGACAAAGAGTGTACCATCTGACACAAGGTATCGTCTTCGTGAAAGGCATCACCTGCGTTCAGAAAACACACATAATCGCCCGTAGCCAGCTTCAGTCCTTTATTCATGGCATCATACAGCCCCTTATCGGGTTCGCTCACCACCGTGTGGATATGCGACTGGTAACGCTGGACAATATCCAGCGTATGGTCGGAAGATTTCCCGTCCACGATGATGTACTCTACGTTCTTGTAAGTCTGAGTAATCACACTCTGTATGGTATCCTCCAGCACACTTCCGGCATTATAGGTCACGGTAATGACCGAGAACTTGGGATGAAAACGATGGGTAAAATTATGCATTGCTACCTGTTATCTGATTATAAATTTGAATATACTGTCTGGCGACAATCTGCTCCGAATAAGTACCGACGGCTTTCCGGCGGGCCTCGTAACTGAGACTTTCGTAATCGCCTTCGGTCAGCGACCAGTGAATGCCGTTGGCCAGGTCTCCGGCCGACTTATACTGGGCTACGTAGCCGTTATGAAGGTGATCGATCATCTGCGGGATACCGCCTACATTAAATCCGACACAAGGAACTCCACAGGCCATGGCCTCCACAATGGTATTCGGCAGGTTGTCCTGCAACGAGGGAGTAATGAACAGGTCGACCGCATTGTACATGACAGGGAGTTCTTTCTCGCTGCTCATATAGTCGATGCAATATACCGGGAAAGGAAACAGTGAAGCATACTGCTGGGATTCCTGGCCCAAGACCACAATTCCCAGTGACTCCGAAAATTCAGGGAAATCTTTCTGCATGATAAGGCAGGCCTCGATCAGGTAATCGATTCCTTTCCGCTTATCGGTTATCTTCATGGAACTGAACAGCAGGAGTTTCTTTCCGGAAGGAAGATGCAGTTTGCGACGGGCTGCTTCCTGGTCGGCCGGACGGAACAGGTTCGTATTAATGGCATTGGGAATATTGGTAATCTTGCATCCGGCAGCCAGTGCACTCTGACCGACTACCCCTTCCAGCCAACGGCTGCAGGTCACAAAAGTCAGATTAGCCGACTGATAAATCTCCTGTTTACGGCGGAAAACCTGATGCGACAGGTCCTGGCGCTTCGGATGAACGAGCATCGGACAACTGTGACAGGCCTCCTGGTAGCGGTTACATTCGTTGGCATAATGACAGATACCGGTGATCGGCCACATGTCGTGCAGGGTCCATACCACAGGCTTTCCCGACTGAAAGATTTTCTGCAAGTCGTTCAAGGACAACATTCCCTGATTAATCCAGTTGAGGTGAATGACGTCAGCCTGCGTAAATTCAGGCAGGGAGGTGATATCGGTTCCGGTGTTTGCGATGTCCACGGCCATCAGGTTGTGCCGCTTGAAGCCATTGGTCATCCAGATAACCAGACGCTCCCAGATAAACTGCCATACCTTCCACCACGACTTCCGCAAGGGAACCACCGTCACCTGGTCCGTCTGCTTGTCGCGTACCAGCATCTTCGCCTTGATTCCACTGCTTTTCAACGCCTCCATCAACCGGTAGGTGGCAATCGCCGGCCCTCCTTTTCGCTCAAATGTATTAATCAGTAATATTCTCATCTTATTCTCATCAAATTCGTGTATAACTCCTGATAAGCCGAAGCGACTACAGCTATATCATATTTTTGCTTTACATATTCCCTCAATGATGCTTTCGGTATGGCGGCTCCTTCCGTAAAGGCCCACCATATTCCTTCTGCCAGACTTTCTTCGGACAGGTAATCGGCCAGATAGCCGTTCTCCCGATGACGGATGATACCGCTTTGTCCGCTGTTGCCGAACGATACGGGAAGGCATCCGCAGGCCTGCGCCTCAATCAGTGTCTGACCGAAGGTCTCGTAATAGGAAGCAGAGACCAGCACATCGGCCGAAGCATACAGACGGCTCAGCCGGTCGGTACTATTCACACTGCCCATATAGGTGTATGGGACCGTGATTTTCCGGAACCATTCGGGCTGTTTCATGTGACCGAACAATACCAGATGTATCTGTGAGGCCAGTTCCGGATGAACGGAAACCAGGCGGTCCAGGCTCTTTAAAAACAAGGGAAATCCTTTAATGGAATCGTCTATGCGGGCAGCCCCGAAAAGTATGATTTTCTTATCGGAAGGCAAGTGGCAGATTTTCCGGCTTTCCGCTGCCGGATACATGGTAAAATCCTTCATCGACAAGGTATTGGGAATCACAGAAACCGGAAGTCCGGACAACAGGCGGCTCTGCATGGCCTTTTGCTGCAACCAGGTACTTACGGCTACAAAATGTACCTTGGCGTCCTGAAGCAGTTGCTGCTTCTTCCGAAAGACCCGTACAGAAAGATCGTTGGTACCGGGAACACGCAGATACGGACAATGCTGGCACTGGGTTTCAAAATGGCGGCACTGGTAGGCATGGTGACAAATGGCCGTACATTCCCACATATCGTGCATGGTCCATACCACCGGTTTGCCGCAATGAAGAATCCGGTCAATTTCCTTCAGAGAAAGCATTCCCTGGTTTACCCAGTTGAGATGAATGATGTCTGCCTCCTGAAAAGCCGGCAGCGAAGTGACAGACAGTCCGGCAGAAGCAGTAGACACCTTAAACAGGTATTTCCGGCTGAAGCGGTTACTGATCCATATCCCCAGACGTTCCGACAAAAATGCCCACTTCCGCCGCAGACGACTGCCCACCTGGATGACGTAAGGTTTGTCGCTCTGCTTGTGCATGACTGCCATTTCCGCAGTCACTCCGGCCGCCCTCAACGCCTCCATTAACCGGTTGGCCGCAACCGCAGCCCCTCCTATCTGTTCGGAAGTATTAACGATAAGTACTCTCATGACATTTGTCGGTTAATTTGAGTACAAAGGTACATTATTCTTTGTTTTGAATATACGAAACGCTTTTTATTTTTCACCGGAAAACAGCAGAAAGATAAAATCCTTGTTTTTTAATCTTCCCGCTGTTTTCCTACGAGTAAAATCCTTATCTTTGCCCCGTATAACCCCAAATGCAGTTTGATGAAAAAGTTGTTTTTTGTACCCGTAGGAGGCTTGGGAAACCGCATGCGTGCCATTGCCTCAGCCGTAAGCCTGGCGCAGCACCGCAGGCTTTCCGTTCATGTAGGATGGTTTCAGGACTGGGCGCTGAATGCCCCTTTTTCATCATTGTTCGAAACACCGGAGATTGCCGGACTGAAAATAGAGGATGTCCCGGGTATTTTCTACCTGACCCTGGACCGGCCACGGAAAAAGAATCTCTATCTGCCCCGGCTGTTCCAGCACTTTCTGTTCGACCAGTGTATCTACGAAGAGGAAATGGATCAATGGTACCAGAAAAAGACCGACTTCAGTACTTTCCCGTTCAAGGGAGAAGCGGTTTATATGGCAACCTACCAGCCTTTCTTCCCATACGAACGGACCTTGCTGACACAATTGTTCCAGCTGAATGCTCCGCTCCGCAAACGACTCGACAGCCGTTTGCAGGATTTCTCGGCACACACAATCGGGGTACACGTACGACGGACGGACAACCAGGCTTCGATACAACAGAGTCCGCTCGAACTCTTTTTCGAAGCCATCGATAAGGAACTGGAGGCCAATGCTGAATTATCGGTCTTTCTGGCTACGGATTCCGAAGCAGTCAAAGCAGACATGCGGAAACGCTACGGAAAGCGTATCCTGACTGCGGAAGCGGCTGCCGACCGGAACTCTGTCAGCGGCATACAGGACGGCATTCTCGACCTTTATACCCTGGCCGGCACCCGCCGGATCTACGGCTCTTTCCGGAGTTCCTTCTCCGAACTGGCTGCCGAACTGGGCAACATTCCGTTGACTACGGTACTGAAAAAATAACTGGAATCAGGCCCCGAAATCTCCTTTCAAGGTCCTTTTGATACGGCGCAATGCCTTTGCCCAAAAGTTATTGGTGCGATAGTAATAGCGTTCAAAGGCCTTTCGTGCCTGTAAATCTTCTTGTATCGGGGTAATCTGTCGTACAGGAAGGGGCTGCATCCACAGAGTAGAATCGTACAGGCCGCCCCCACCGCAATGGGTCCCGCTGCCGTCAAATCCTGCATTCCGGACCAACGAGCGTCCGACATTCAATGACAGGATATCCTCCAAAAAAAGACTGGCATTCCAACGGATGGCCCATGAGTTGTTCTTGCCCTCTGTCTGACGCCGGAGCATCCGGGTAAAGCCGTACTTGCCGTTGAAATCAAACCGACGGGTCAGCCTGCGCTGCTGAAGCTGATGCAGCAGTTCCTTGCCATCGGGATTGAAATGCTTCCATGCCCGGTCCCAGGTGGCCCACCCCCAGCTTCCGGTGAATTTGATCAGAAAAGTATCCGGCAGGGAAGGATTGCCGGTAAAATCACAGGCCTGAATATGCCCTACCCTTTCTTCGTCCTTATATACCTCAAGTGCCTCATTCATAAAACGCAGAAAATAAGGAGACACAATCAGGTCATCCTCCAGTACAATGACCTTTCCGTATGCCTTTACCTGTGCAGTGACTCCATCGATAATGTTCCTTGCCAGTCCCCAGTTTTCAGAGCGTTCGATCACTGTAACCTTTCCGAAACCCTCTGCCTTCCGCACCAGACGGCGCACCTCTTCCACTGCCTCCTTATCCTTCTCACTCCGGTAGCAGTCGGAATAAATATAGAGTTCGCTCTGTGCGGCCAGATCATTCCTTCTCAAAGAATCGAGCAACTGCCGGGTATGTGCCGGGCGGTTGTACACAAAAAGTAAAACGGGAGCATAAGTATTCATCATATCCAGTCGGTTATTATCAGTTTCTATAGTTGTTGCAAACGTTCCATCAGCCGGGACGCGAAAAAATTCCATCCATTGTCATCCAGGAACTTTCTGTAATCTTCCCAGACCACCGGTTCCTCCTTGAAGCGACTTACCAGGCCGGGAATCTCTTCCAATTCCCTGAACGTATATACTTTCAACAATTTCTCATGCGAATAGTCGTTGAAGGAGCCTACAGACGGACCGATTACCTTGGCGCCGAAAGAAAGGGAATCCATCAGCATCCCCGAACTGAGGATGGACTGAGGAGCATAAGGAGCCAATACAAAATGAGACTGTGCCATATATACGGCCAGTTCCTCAAACGAGACTCCCTTGAAAATCTGGGTCACATAGGGAGAGGCATAACGCTCCAGCTGATGGCGTAACGCATCCGAAGGGCATTTCCCCACCACGCAGATACGCAGCTGCAGGGAATGACGCTGTACAAAATCAAGGAACTCACGTACTCCCTTATAAGGAGTAACCGTACCCCATATCAACAGGTCGTATTTTTTTTCAGTGTCAGCCGGCACCAATGACAGCCGGTTGCGTGTAGGATGGTGCAGAAAAAGTACCTTTCCTGCCGCATAAGGATATCTCTCCTTCACAAGGTCTACTCCTTCCAGTGAATGCGTCAGAATCAGGTCGGCACGCCGGGAAATAAACCGTGCCAGGAAACGCTTCAAGCCCTCATATCCGACGGTATGCGGACGACGGTTATGAAGTACCCACACCACTTTTCTCCCCGATAATTTCAGCCAAAGAATCAGCAGGCAGGCAATAATGGCCTGCAAGGGACCGTATTTATAGTCAGGAATACTCTCAAACCAGTTGAAAATATACACCTTCCCCCAATTTTTCCGTGCCAGCAGACTAATCAAGGGGTTCTTATGAGGGGCATTGACCACCTGCGCTTTTCCACTCGCATTAAGGGCAGCTATGAAATCCTTGATATAAGGATTGGAAGTATGATCAGTACCCTGTTTCAAATTGGGATAAATGCAACATTTCATCATCGGTCTCCGTATTTATTCGTGAATAAACTCCTTGTAAAACTCCTGATATTCATTTTTCAGGAAAGCGTGGCATCCAAAGGGCAGACGGCCTGTCAACCGATACAGGTACGACGGACGCTCCTCGAAGGAAAAGTACATGGCTTCGCGGGTAGAAGGAATCTTCCATTTCAGCGTACTGTCTCCCAGCATGGCATAAAACAGGTCTTCATTGTGATTCAGCCAGTCCCCGGTATAATCAGCCACCCGGTTATGCTTTCCCATAAAGCGCTGCAGGGCCATCGGCAGTCTGTGCAAAGGTCCGCGGTACCGGTAATATCTCCAGATACCCCTCCAGGTAAGAATCCTTCCCTCATGCTCGAACAGGCGGATAAAAGAGGCGATTTTTCTCAGAGAAAAACCTCCGTTGCCACAGTTGTTCCAGTCCACTTCCCGGTTCAGTTTCAGGAAAGGAGCTCCGATATAGTCGTATCCTTTATTGCACCAGTCCATCAGTTCATCCTGAAAGACATAGGCATCCAACTGATAGATGAGCAGGTATTCCCATTGCCGGAAACGCAGATAAAACTCCTTTGTCAGCATCAGCCGGTTATACCCGCGCTGACTTTCGAAAAAAGAAGAAGCAAATCCGATGTATTGAAACGCTTTCTGACAGGTATCAAATACGTGACGATATTCGGACAGATTCAGCGAATCGGGTCCGAACAGACAAATGTCATAATTTCCCAGTACCTTCAGGCACTGACGCAGTGAAAGGGATTCAAAGGAATCCATGGTTTCCTTGTATACAGGAATGGCTATGACAACTTTATTTTTCATCGGTGGAATATTTTACGGATATGTTGAAGGGTCTCCTGCAGCATGACAGACCCCGACAGATACAATAAAGCCAGGTAACAGACACCTACTACCCCAATCTTTCCCAACAGACGGAAATAGATATTCGAAATGCCTTCCGTGGCAAAAAAGGCCACGGCAATACCGGCACCCGTAAGGAGGGCAAAAGGCAGGATATCACGGAAAATCAGGTCTTTCAGCCGCAGCGGAATCTGACGGGACAGCACATAGAACCAGACAAAGAACCAGCAGTAGTTGACGACAATGTAGTTGCTCACCATACAAATCAGTCCGTACGGAGCCGACAGATAGATGACCAACAGCTGCACCACATCCAGCAGTACCGTTCCATACATGTATATATTCGATTTTCCCCGGCTGATGATGGCATTGGTAAACAGGTTGTTGATGGGAGTAATGATGCCCCACAGGCAGAACAATTGCATGTAAGGAATACTGTGAGCCCATTTATCGGTTACGGTCACCGATATGAACTCGGGAGCCACAAAGGCCAGTCCCAGCATGGCCGGACAGGCTACGTAGGCCACGAAGCGTACCAGCTTGCGGAACACCTGCTGCTGACGCTCGGGAGTATCGGCCACCTGCGCCAATACCGGCTGAGAGACGTTGTTGACCATTCCCCAGATGACACTGTAGGCAATGTATCCCCATTTGTATCCCTGTGCATAGTATCCGGTCTGAGACTTGGTATAGAAACGGCCGATTAATATGGAAAAGATATTGTTGTTCAGAATATTGAAAAGTCCTGTCAGCAACAGTTTGATACTGAACGGGAAAAAGGTCCTTAAAGGTTCTATGCTGAACTGAAAGGAAGGACGCCAGGGGGAATAATACCAGCGCATCATGCAACTGACGCATCCCTGTACTACCATCTGCACAATCAGACTCCAATATCCCATTCCTTTCCAGGCCATTGCCACGCCGATAATACACGACAGCACATAAGCCGTCAAGTCGGCCTTGGCCCGCTCCTTGACCATCAGTTTCTTGATGATAATGGCATTGTGTACCGTACACGTACATCCGAACAGGAACCAGATGAACATCACCCGTGCTCCCCAAAGCAGTTCGGGAGCATGATAGAACTCGGCAATCCAGGGAGCCGCCAGGTAACCGGCCATATAGAGCAGGCAACCCATGGAACAACTGAACCAGAAAACCGAATTGTAATCTTTGTCGGTAGCCTTCTTCTTATTGATCAGTGCCACAATAAAACCACTCTCCTGGAGCAGTGCGGCCAGAGAGGTAAAGACAATCAGCATATTGAACAGTCCGTAATCATCGGGAGACAATATACGGGCCAGACATATTCCAAACAGCAGGCTCAACAACTGCTGCATGCCGTTGCTGAGAGCCCCCCAAAAAAGCCCTTTTGCCGTCTTCTCTTTCAGCGTCTGTTCATCTGCCATACTCTCTTATTGTGTTACTTAAAAATAGGAGACAGTCCTTCTTACCAAGAGGGACTGTCTTCTGAAAAATACATGTGTATATCGTGATTATTTCACTTCACTTCCCGGTTTTACTTCTTTCAGCAGTGAAGTAACCGCCAGTGAACCATCGAAGTTCTCAGCGCTCAGAATCATACCTTCACTTACCAGGCCGTTCTTGAACTGACGAGGAGCCAGGTTGGCAATGAACAATACCTGCTTGCCGATCAGTTCTTCCGGTTTGTAATGCTGGGCGATACCGCTGACAATCGTACGGTTCTCCAGACCGTCAGCAATCTTGAACTTCAAGAGTTTCTTCATCTTAGGTACTACCTCACATTCCAATACGGTTCCCACACGGATATCGAGCTTTTCAAAGTCTTCGAACGAGATAGTCGGCTTGATCGGATTCGCCTTATAAGCAGCGGCTTCGTTGGCTTTCTTCGTATCCAGCAGTTTCTGTACCTGTGCCTCGATGACGCTGTCTTCAATCTTTTCGAACAACAGTTCCGGCTTATTCAGTGCATGTCCGGCGCTCAACAGGTCGGTGCGTCCCAGCTGTTCCCATTCGAAGGTTTCCATGTTCAGCATCTTACGCAGTTTCTCACTGCTGAACGGCAGGAACGGTTCGAAGGCGATGGCCAGGTTGGCAACCAGCTGCAACGAAATGTTCAGAATAGTAGCTACACGCTCCATGTCTGTCTTGGCCAGTTTCCAAGGTTCTGTATCAGCCAGATACTTATTACCGATACGTGCCAGGTTCATGGCTTCTTTCTGTGCGTCACGGAACTTGAATACATCCAGCAGTTTTTCTACTTCTGCCTTAACATCCGCAAATTCCTTCAGGGTTTCCTTATCGTAATCGGTCAGTTCCCCACAAGCCGGTACCTTGCCGTCAAAATATTTATGAGTCAATACCAGCGCACGGTTCACGAAGTTACCGTATACAGCTACCAGCTCATTGTTGTTGCGTGCCTGGAAATCCTTCCAGGTGAAGTCATTGTCTTTGGTTTCCGGAGCATTGGCAGTCAGCACATAGCGCAGCACATCCTGTTTGCCAGGGAAATCCTGCAGATATTCGTGCAACCACACAGCCCAGTTGCGTGAAGTCGAAATCTTATCTCCTTCCAGGTTCAGGAATTCGTTGCTCGGCACATTGTCCGGCAGGATGTAACTGCCTTCAGCCTTCAGCATGGCCGGGAATACGATGCAGTGAAACACAATGTTGTCCTTACCGATGAAGTGTACCAGACGGGTTTCAGGATCCTTCCACCACTTTTCCCATGAATCAGGCAACAGTTCCTTGGTATTTGAAATATAACCGATAGGCGCATCAAACCATACATACAATACCTTTCCTTCTGCGCCTTCTACCGGTACCGGAATACCCCAGTCGAGGTCACGGCTTACGGCACGGGGCTGCAGTCCCATATCGAGCCAGCTCTTGCACTGACCGTATACATTCGGACGCCATTCCTTGTGGTCTTCCAGGATCCACTTGCGCAACCATCCTTCGTGCTTGTCGAGCGGCAAGTACCAGTGCTTGGTTTCCTTCATCACCGGTTTGCTTCCGCTGATTGCACTCTTAGGATTAATCAGTTCTGTCGGTGAAAGGGTGCTTCCACACTTCTCGCACTGGTCTCCATAAGCCCCTTCGGCATGGCAGCGGGGACATTCACCGGTAATATAACGGTCGGCAAGGAAAGTATGGGCTTCCTCATCATAATACTGCTCAGAAGTCTTCTCGATAAATTCTCCCTTGTCATACAACTTACGGAAGAAGTTGGAAGCCATTTCGTGATGAGTAGCCGAACTGGTGCGGCCATAAGTATCGAATGAGATACCGAATTCCTTGAATGAATCTCTGATCAGTGTATGATAACGGTCCACTACATCCTGCGGAGTGATTCCCTCCTTCTTGGCACGGATGGTAATGGGCACTCCATGCTCGTCCGATCCTCCGATAAAGAGAACCTCTTCTTTCTTCAGGCGCAGATAGCGTACATAGATATCGGCCGGGACATATACTCCTGCCAAATGTCCGATATGCACCGGACCATTTGCATAAGGCAGTGCCGATGTTACGGTAGTTCGTTTGAATTTCTTTTCCATATATGTATATGTTTTATTGTATATTCATTTTCTGGTACCTACTTCATACCGTCTGCAAAGATAGTCATTTCTCGGCGAAGTATATGAGTTGCCCAAAGATTTATAACGATTTAGCCGGCCCAATTTTCACGGTCCAGATTACGGTAGCTGATGGCCTCCGCCAGATGGTGCGACTGGACATGAGGTGCATCCTCCAGATCGGCAATGGTACGGGCCACTTTCAGAATACGGTCGTAGGCACGGGCTGAAAGATTCAGGCGCGACATGGCATTGCGCAACAGCGCCATTCCGGCAGCATCCGGCTGAGCATATTCACGCAGGAGGGCAGGACTCATCTGTGCATTACAATGTACACCGGGAACCTGGGCGAAGCGTCTGGCCTGTACCTGACGCGCCTTGACAACCCGTTCACGGATGGTCCGGCTCGACTCTCCGGGAGCCTGTTCCGCCAGTTTCTCGAACGGTACCGGAACAATCTCAATCTGTATGTCTATCCGGTCGAGCAGAGGCCCTGAAATCCGGTTCAGATAGCGGTGTACCTGACCGATGTTGCACACGCAAGCACGGGTTGGATGATTAAAATAACCGCACGGACACGGGTTCATGGAAGCTACCAAGGTAAAGCTTGCCGGGTATTCCAGCGTATATTTAGCCCTCGAAATGGTGATACACCGGTCCTCCAAAGGCTGACGGAGCACTTCCAGTACCGAACGGCTGAACTCCGGCAACTCATCCAGAAAAAGTACCCCATTGTGGGCCAGACTGATTTCTCCAGGCTGAGGATTGGCCCCTCCTCCCACCATTGCAATCTGCGAAATAGTATGGTGAGGACTCCGGAACGGACGTGTGGCAATCAGCGAAGAGTCCTTTCCCAGTTTACCTGCCACAGAATGAATCTTCGTGGTTTCCAGACTCTCGGAAAGCGTAAACGGAGGCAGGATTCCGGGCAGACGCTTGGCCATCATCGACTTGCCGCTTCCGGGTGCCCCCACCATCAGAATATTATGTCCTCCGGCAGCAGCTACTTCCAGGGCACGCTTCACGTTCTCCTGTCCCTTGACATCCGCAAAGTCAAACGGAAAGTTTTCCTGATGATTGCTGAACTCCTCCCGCGTATTTACCTCCGTAGGAGTCAACGTATCTTTCCCGTTGAAAAATTCGATGACCTCTACAATGTTACTGGCTCCATATACCTTCAGGTTATTCACTACCGCTGCTTCTCTCGCATTCTGCAGAGGCAGGATGAAACCTTCGAATCCTTTCGCACGGGCAGCGATGGCGATGGGCAATGCCCCTTTGACGGGCAACAGCGTCCCGTCGAGGCTCAGCTCTCCCAAAATCATGTATTTACCCAGTTTTTCCGCAGCGACTCCACCTGTTGCAGCCAGGATACCGATGGCCAGCGGGAGGTCGTACGAGGCACCTTCCTTGCGGATATCCGCAGGAGCCATGTTGACCACAATCTGGCAGGTCGGAAATTTATATCCGTTTACCTGTAAGGCAGAAATAATCCGTTCGTGACTTTCTTTCACCGCCGAATCGGGTAATCCTACGAGAAAAAATTTTATTCCACGCGAACTGTTGACTTCTATCGTTACGACAGTAGCATCAATACCTTGTAAGGCAGCACTAAATAGTTTGACTAGCATTAGATTTTCGGTTGTTTTTATTTTTACTTTGAAGCATCGGTCAGTTGCTTCACCTTTTCGTACAAGTCCTGACGGAACAGGTCTCTTGCGATAATCTTCCGGTTCCGGTCAACCAGGATATTCGCTGGCAGCCTCCACACTCCGTTCTGACGGATTACCTGATTGTCCCATGCCTTGAAATCGCAGACCTCTACCCACCGTTCAGCATCTTCCTTGCACTGACTGTACCACTGCTCCTTTCCATAGTCGAGCGAAAGGTTCAGTACCCGGAACTGTTTTTCCGGCAACTTCCGGGCTATCTGTTCAAGGGAGTCTCTCACCACCAGGCTCTGAGGGTCCCAGCTTGCCCAGAAGTTGATCAGCGTATAACTGTCGGGAGCATTATTCCAGGCTACATACTTTCCCTTCCGGTCTTTGCAGGAGAAATAACTGACGTAGTCCTTGTTCACCGTCTTGTTTTTATCGGCAATGGCTTCAAGTGCCCCACCCAGTATATAAGAGTCCTTCACCATACCGTCCAGCGGAGCCAGTATGGAAGCCAGCTCCTCCAGGTCGGGCTGTGTACTTTGAATAAAGAACTGATGAATGATGTATGCAGAAGCAAACGACTGCAGGTGCGTACGTACAAATTCCTTGGCCTTCATCCTGACAGCCGCAGTATCCGTCCGTATTTCATCGATGCTCTTCAGAAACTCTCCGTAAACCGCATTCTCTCCTTCTCCGGAGATTACAGGAGCGTCAAAAGAACCTGTCAGCTTCATCTTTTCCTTAGGAGAGACAAACACCGGAATGCTTTTTCCTTCCGAAGAGAGCAGGCGGCACAAGTTCAGGGTATCCGCTTCCGTCTCATAAGTAAACTTACCGTTTTCCGTATAAATGGTATCTATTTTCAGCATCGGGTCATCATAAACCATCCACAAGGTATCCGACTGTACATCGTCCAGCTCTGCCTGAAGTTTAAAACCCGAATTTCCCTGACATCCGGCCCACCCTACAGTCAGGACCAATAAGAAAAGTAACTTATTCATATTCACGCATAGTTTTTGCGAAAATACACAAATTCTCGTAATCCTCCATGTTTTTCACCATATTATTCCCCCGAGAGCCCGGAGACAAAAAAAGGCCGGAACCATGCGTTCCGGCCTTTTCTGAATATTATCAGATATCAAGTTAAATATTACTTGATTTCATTTGCATATTTAGCAAATTCACGGTCTGTCTGAGCCTTAGCAGCCAAAGCAGCATCTTTCTGAGCTACTTTTGCCATGCTTGACTTAACCAGGTCAGCGTTGTTTGTTCTAGCACCTACGATAGCCATCAGATAATCTGTATAAGCATCCGGATTCTTCACAGCAGCCAAAGTGTTTTTAGCCTTGTTGTAATCCTTAGCCAGGATCTGAGCCAAAGCAGCTGAGTTAGTCTTAGTATCACCGAATGCCTGAACAGCGCGTTCATACTGACCCTGTTTGATATACAGGTTACCCAGAATTTCGTTAGCAGTGTTTGCACCAGTTGACTTGCTCAAGTAAGTTTCAGCGTTAGCTACGTTACCCTTAGCCAGTTCGATCAAACCAAGGTTAGTGTTTACTTCAGGAGCGTTAGCGTTCTTGCTGGCAGCCTGTTTGAAGTAGTTTTCAGCAGTAGCCTGGTCACCCTTAGCATAAGCCATCAGACCCAAGTTGTTATAAGCACGGAAGTCTGAAGGATACAGTTCGATAGCTTTCTTGTAGATAGCTTCCTGACGAACTTCGTCGTTAGTCAGAGTAGCAGCATACAACAGTTCGTCTACGCTCAATACCTTAGCGTCAGTGTCGAATGCTTCGTTGATTTCTTCGTCGCTGCGACCGATTACATCGTAGTTAGCAGTCAGGCGAGCACGACGCAACTGAGGCAGGATTTCGTCAGCCAAAGTCTTGTAAACTGAAGAAATGTTCTTGATTTCAGCTTCACGCTGTTCAGGATCGCTGTACATAGACAATACACGCAAGATCAGGTCTTTATCCTGGATGTTTGATTTAGAAACCAATTCCTGGAAACCGTCCCAGTCCTGAGCAGTGTACTTAGTATCTACTTCAGTTTCGATCTTACCCTTCTTCAACTGCTGGTTCATGTATTTTTCAGTGTTGTTCTGACGGTTTTCAGCCAAAGTTGTATTCAACTTCACACCACCATCAGGAGAAGCGTAAGCAGAAATTTCGATGTTGTTCAGTTTATAGTTCTTAGTGTCACCAGCCACAGTTACTACCTGTTTGTGGAATTCTTTCAAACCTTCAGATTTCAATTCGCTTGCGCGGAGGTTAGCCTGCTGGATCAAGAACATGATCTGAGCTTCCTTAGCCTGTTTGATGATTCTCTGGAATGCATCCGGAGCCAAAGCAGCGTTAGCAGAATTTACAGTAGGAAGTTCTGATGTAGCGATAACACCGTCAGCAATCTTTACAGAAGGAATAGTATGAGATTTCTTTCCAATTTTGATCTTGAAATCCAAATACAGTTCAGATTTTGCCATTTCAGGAACATAGTCGAAAGAAGCCTTCATTGTGTAAGTACCACCAGCCTTGTATGAAATAGTCTGGTCGTTACCCTGTACTTTTTCACCCTGGAATGTAGCCGGCTGGCCTTTAGCTTCACCACCGTCCCATCTCAAAACCGGAGTTACTTCTACAGTAGCGTTCTTCTTGAAATATTTTTCAGGGAACTTACCTGTAATTGTAACAGGAACCTTACCTCCTACTGCTTCCAATACTTCAGGGTTAGTTGTGAAGTAGTCAGCAGACAATTCACCCATTTTCTTACATGAAGAAAATGCGAGGACTAACAATGCCACTAAAGGCAAATACAACTTTCTAATCATGATTTTTAATATTAGGTTTATATTATGAATTTTATCTCTATATATTCATCACAATATTCGAGGCAAAGATAAGAAAAACTCTATATAATAGTTCTCTATTCCTTATTTTTTTTCAAATAAGTAATCGAAAAATTGATTTAGTTGAATAAAAACTAGGCTTCCAGGTCTTTTTTCCGGTTTCTCGGATGGTGTTCAATGATTTCCTGCCGTAAAAGCGTCCGGTCGATGTGCATGTAAATTTCAGTCGTTCCGATGCTTTCATGCCCCAGCATGCACTGTATCGCCCTCAGATTGGCACCGCCTTCCAACAAATGTGTGGCAAACGAATGCCGGAACGTATGCGGACTGATACTTTTCTTCAGTCCGATGGCCGCTGCCAGTTCCTTGATGATATGGAACACCATGATGCGGGAAATGTTTTTCCCGAACCGGCTGATAAATACAAAATCTTCATATCCCGGCTTGATCAGTCCCTGTTCCCTGTCCAGAAAATAGTTTTTCAGTTCCGAAACGGCCCTCGGAGAAATAGGTACCAGGCGCTGCTTGTTTCCCTTTCCCTCCACTTTAATAAATCCTTCGTTCAGATACAGGTCGGAGATTTTCAGGTTGCAGAGTTCCGACACTCGCAATCCACAGCTGTACAGCGTCTCCAGAATCGCACAGTTGCGCTGCCCCTCCCGCGTACTCCGGTCGATCTGCCCGATCAGGGCATCGATTTCCTCCACCGTCAGCACATCGGGCAAATGTTTTCCGATCTGCGGAGACTCCAGCAGTTCGCACGGATCCTGTTCGATATAATCCTCCAGCAGCAGAAACTGATAGAAAGACCGTATGCCGGAAAGAATGCGGGCCTGCGACCTCGGATGAATCCCGATGTCATGAAGCCCCGCCGAAAAATGCTCCAGATGCTCCAGCGTCACCTCGGTATAATCAATCCCCTCGAGCGTCAGATAAGCCATCAGTTTATCCAAATCCGTCAAATAAGCCTGGACCGTATTTTCCGACAAGCCCTTTTCCAGTTTCAAATATTGCCTATACTTTATTATTATCTTTTCGCTTTTTTCTCGGGTTTTCATTTCTTTTTCGTATCTTTGTCCCAAATTTTTTCGCAAATGTATTAAATATTTTATTCGAATGGGAAGAAGAAGAATACAAATAATCAATGGTCCCAATATCAATTTATTGGGAAAGCGTGAACCTTCTATCTACGGGAGCCGGACATTCGAAGATTATTTGACTGATTTGAGAATGCAATATCCGGAGTTGCAGCTGGACTATTACCAGTCGAACACCGAAGGATTCCTCATCGACAAGATTCATGAGACAGGATTCTCGTACGACGGAATCATCCTGAATGCCGGTGCTTATACCCACACTTCGATTGCCCTTCAGGACGCCATCCGCGCCGTGACCGCCCCTGTCATTGAAGTCCATATCTCAAACGTCCATGCGCGGGAAGAGTTCCGTCATCGCTCCATGATATCCTGTGCCTGTCTGGGGGTGATCTGCGGATTCGGGCTTGACTCATACCGCTTGGGAATAGAAGCCTTGTTACAACATAAAAAAACAATTTCAGATTAAATAAATTAATATGATGCTCAAACAAACAAAAATCGTAGCGTCCATTTCGGACTTGCGCTGTGAAGTGGATTTTATCAGAGATCTTTTTAATGCAGGTATGAACGTTGTCAGAATGAACACGGCACATGCCAGTCGCGAAGGATTTGAAAAACTGATAGCCAATGTCCGCGAAGTTTCAAACCGTATCGGTATTCTGATGGATACAAAAGGCCCTGAAGTACGTACCACAGCCAGTGCAGAAGGTCCGATTGATTTCAAGACAGGTGACAAAGTGCAAATCGTAGGCAATCCGGACCAGGAAACTACCCGCGAATGCATTTCCGTAACTTATGCCAACTTTGTTCATGACCTCTCGGTAAATGCACGGGTATTGATTGACGACGGAGAACTGGAACTGAAAGTGTTGGACAAGAACGAAACAACCCTGTTTTGCGAAGTTTGCAACGATGCCACTTTGGGAAGCCGCAAGAGCGTCAACGTACCGGGAGTGAGAATCAATCTTCCTTCACTTACCGAGAAAGACCGCAACAACATACTTTACGCCATCGAGAAGGACATTGACTTCATTGCCCATTCTTTCGTACGCAACAAACAGGATGTACTGGATATCCGCGAGATTCTGGATGCGCACAACAGTGACATCAAGATCATTGCGAAGATTGAAAACCAGGAAGGTGTAGACAACATCGATGAAATCCTCGAAGTAGCCGACGGAGTCATGGTAGCACGTGGTGACCTGGGTATCGAAGTTCCTCAGGAACGCATTCCGGGTATCCAGCGTATTCTGATCAAGAAATGTATCCTGGCCAAGAAGCCCGTTATCGTGGCAACCCAGATGCTGCACACCATGATCAACAATCCGCGTCCGACACGTGCCGAAGTGACCGATATCGCCAATGCCATCTATTACCGTACAGATGCCCTGATGCTGAGTGGTGAAACGGCTTACGGAAAATATCCGGTAGAAGCTGTAAAGACCATGGCCAAGGTAGCTGCCCAGGCAGAAAAAGACAAGATGGAAGAAAACGATATCCAGATTCCTCTGACACCGGAAAATACCGACGTAACTGCATTCCTTGCAAAGCAGGCTGTACGTGCCACTAACCTGATGCCGATCCGTGCCATCATCACCGACTGCTTCAGCGGACTGACTGCACGCAACCTGGCTGCCTTCCGTGGAAAATATCCGGTACTGGCTATCTGTTACAAGGAAAAGACCATGCGTCACCTGGCTCTTTCATACGGTGTAGAAGCTATCTACATGCCTGAGAAGGCCAGCGGTCAGGAATATTATTTCACAGCTTTGCGCAAACTGCTTGCCGACGGAGTACTGTCTCCGAAAGACATGGTGGCTTACCTGAGTGGAGGTAAGAAAGGTACACATACTTCATTCCTCGAAATCAATCAGGTAGAAGATGTGCTGGAAAATGCCGGCGAATATGTGTTGCCCAACCGTAACCGCTATCTATAATTAACTGATACAAGATAGAAAATGCAGGAAATGAAGGAGGGGTTAATCGCGCCTGCTTTCGTTTTCTGCATTTCTTTTTCCTAAATGCTGCACAATGAAAGAAACAGATGCACTGGATGATTACATCCTTAGCCACATAGACCCGGAAGGAGAATATCTGAAGGCCTTGTACCGTGCCACGCACGTCAAGCTGCTGCGTCCGCGAATGGCTTCCGGACATCTTCAGGGACGGATGCTCAAGATGTTTGTACAGATGATACGCCCCAAACAGATCATCGAAATAGGTACATACAGCGGGTATTCGGCACTCTGTCTGGCCGAAGGACTGGAGGAAGGGGGCATGCTTCACACCTTTGAGATCAACGACGAACAGGAAGACTTTACCCGCCCCTGGCTGGAGAACTCTCCCTATGCAGACAAAATCCGTTTCTACATCGGCGATGCCCTGAAAATCGTTCCGCAGATGGATATCTGTTTTGACCTGGCTTTTATAGACGGAAACAAGCGTAACTACATTGAGTATTACGAGATGATTCTCGCGAAGATGAATTCCGGAAGCTATATCATAGCCGACAATACCCTGTGGGATGGCCACGTACTGGAGGAGCATCCCCATGCCACCGATACCCAGACCATCGGTATCAAGAATTTCAATGACCTGGTCGCAAGCGACGAACGCGTAGAGAAAGTGATACTTCCCCTGCGTGACGGTCTAACCATTATCCGTAAAAAATAAATTTATATATAATATAAGTATGGAAACAACCAGACAAAACAAAATTTCACGTCTCATCCAGAAAGAGCTCAGTGAAATCTTCTTGCTGCAAACCAAATCGATGCCGGGAGTATTGGTTTCCGTCAGTATTGTCCGCATCAGTCCCGACATGAGTTATGCACGCGTATACCTCAGCGTTTTCCCGTCGGAAAGAAGCGAGGAAATCGTAAAGAACATCAACGACAACATGAAGTCCATCCGCTTTGAGCTGGGCAACCGGGTACGCCATCAGTTGCGCATCATTCCCGAACTGAAGTTCTTTGTCGACGACTCACTAGACTACGCCGCACACATTGACGAATTATTGAAAAAATAACTGTCTGATATACAGATTATCCTTGACCGGTACAAGGCACATGGAACGCGTCTTCGCACAGGGCTCTATGTGCCTTTGCCTTTTTGAACAAGCAGCTCCGATATATGAATTTTCCTTTTTACATCGCCCGCAGGTATCTCTTTTCAAAGAAGTCGCACCATGCCATCAACATCATTTCCGCCATCTCGGTATGCGGTGTGGCACTGGCCACCCTGGCACTGGTGTGTACGCTTTCGGTTTTCAACGGATTTCAGGACCTGGTGGCTACCTTCTTCACGGCATTCGACCCGCAGCTTAAAATCACTGCCATCCAAGGCAAAGTATTCCATAATACAGACGAAAGAATCCTCCGTGTCAAAGCCTTGCCGGAAATCGAGGTCTTTTCCGAATCGCTCGAAGACAATGTCATGATTCAGTATAAGGGACGACAGACAATGGCCGTACTGAAAGGTGTAGAAGACAATTTCGACCGGCTCACGCCCATCGACAGTATCCTGTTCGGAAGAGGAGAATTGAAACTGCACGACGAAGTGGTGGATTACGTGATACCGGGCATCCAGCTCGTATCCACCCTTGAATCGGGCATACGTTTCCTGGATCCCTGGGAAATATACGCTCCCCGCCGTGGCGCCAAAGTCAACCTGGCCAACCCTTCGGGCAGTTTTACCACGGGACAACTGTTTGCTTCCGGACTGGTATTTGCCGTCAATCAGGAAAAGTACGACGGATCTTACCTGCTTACCTCACTGAAATTTGCAAGAGAACTGTTCCAGTATACCGATGAGGTGTCTGCCGTCAACCTAAAACTGAAGGCCGGGGCGGACGAGAAAGCCGTAAAGAAACAAATTCAGGAACTGTTGGGGGACGGTTTCCGGGTACAGACACGCTACGAGCAGCAAGCCGATACGTACCGCATCATGGAAATCGAGAAACTCATCTCCTATTTCTTCCTGACCTTCATTCTGATGATTGCCTGCTTCAATGTCATCGGTTCGCTGTCGATGCTGATCATCGACAAGAAAGAGGATGTGGTTACCCTGCGCAATCTGGGGGCCGACGACCGGCAGATTACCCGCATCTTCCTGTTCGAAGGACGGATGATTACTTTCTTCGGAGCCATCTCCGGTGTCCTTCTGGGTATCCTGCTGTGCTGGCTCCAACAGGAATACGGACTCATTTCCCTGGGTAATTCAGGCAGTTTCGTAGTCGATGCCTATCCGGTCAGCGTACACGCCACCGACGTGATACTTGTGTTTGTCACCGTGCTGGTGGTCGGCTTCCTGTCGGTATGGTATCCGGTACGCTTCCTGAGCAGACGACTGCTGAAAAAGGGCAGCGAGAGCAATTCCTGACTTCCGGACAGCCTAGTCTCTACCGGGCGGGCAATCGTTCTTCTGAGACCTTTATATTCAGTATACAGATAAAAAATGAGGCTGTCTCAAAATAAATTTGAGATGGCCTCTTTTGTTTAATTTCAGGTTGAAGTCATTTGTATTTTTTCAAAAAGAGGAGTTTACAAGCTTGTTTTTGAAGATTTTATCCATTCAAACTGTTTTTTCGTTACCATAAGCTTTCTAAGAGGCTACTTTTGCAAGATTATGTGCAATGGCCAGCAGGCCGAACTCAATT